>ERZ1370068.3163-contig-2283_pt1 | contig 33409 bp, 55 predicted proteins | sample MGYA00561227_ERZ1370068 | MGnify/ENA primary metagenome ERZ1370068 (study PRJEB38410, sample SAMEA6850437) | metagenome | study: Metagenomic assessment of the ecological functions of the soil: analysis of the soil microbiota associated with the...
GTTGTACTTCGTTCAGTTACGTATTGCTTTGTATATCACCCAGAGTATAATTGTTGCTGAATGTTGCTCCTCGGCAGCTGGCTTGTGGATTATTCATCGAAGGCCGCAATAAAAAGGTAATGAAAATAAAAGAGCCATGCAGCAGCATGCAGCAATACCGTTACCCATTTTTTGAATACCATGATGCGCCCATGCGGGCAAGATAATGAGTAAAGCCCTTTATTTTTATGAATACTGAAAATGATGCGACGAAAACAGCTTATGTCGTTCGGCAAAAGATTATTTATCCATCTGACCTGCCTTCTGTTTAAATTCAGTCGTGGTTGTTTCTTCAAATTCTTAATCCTGTTAATGTTGCTGGGGATAATTGTACGGGTTGCACTGCTACTATTGGCTTGGCTTCTTTTGCACTAATCGAGATTTGATCTTTTTGCTGACTCTCCTTCAAGGAACCCCGCGTAAAACACGATTCTATTTCCTGCACTTAAGCCCGGCATAATGTGATTGGAATTTCTCAAATACCAATACAGTGTAAAAATCAGTAGGCGGATTGATCCAAATTCGACAACGCAACCATTCCAGGCTTATTGTTCGTGAAGAAATCTGTCGCAAATTGATCCCATCCGAGTTTTTTGTTATTTCGATACTGTGTGCTTGATGCAATTGTTTCTAATTGCGAAGAAGGAAGTGGCTGCTGGCTCGAACTATCTCACCTGAATAGATCATAGTGTCAGTAGATTTCAAATTATATCTTTTGCTTCTCGTGGGGAGATCCATGCAGAATCGCCAATTGGATGTGTAATAAAGTTGAAATCCTTGTTGCTTGTGAATAATTCAACATATTCCTTGGAGAACCTCTCTTTGTCTTTTTCGCTTCCGTCCGATAACAATTTTATCGTGGTAGGGATATTTTTCTTTAACTCAGCTTTTAATTCATTTTTGTCCAACTCTGATCCTTTATGTACATAAAATATCCCTTTTGCTTTTTGCCATAAGTGGTTTATATGGCTATTCGTCTCAAGGTCCAAGGACTTTTACTCTTGTAATGAAAAAATTGAGTTACACGAAACGTGCCCTCGGGTTGTGGTGACGCCCAATTAATAGCACCGCTTTCGTTCTGATCGAATGCAACAGCATCATGAGGAATATTTCCTATACTATTTTGAAGCGGCATCGGACACTTGTTGTCCGGCGAATAACTCCATTTCATCCATTTCTGATGATGTATCCGGCACAAACCAGCGCATACTTTTACCAGGTTGAAATGTCAGCTTCTTTGCCGTTTATAGTAACGGTGATATGCCCATCCCGCCTGGTACCAGCAATTGATCATTGGACAATGGTAGACGGTTAGCGACCATAGCGTCCCAGGGTGAATAAATATTCTCTTCATGTTAATGGTCACCGGCTAGACTACCGCCAACGTATTAGTGGGGTCTAATAAGGAGGTTCCTTCTTTCCCGGTAATTATGGTGTCTCTTCTGCTGCTTGCAACAAAAAACGATTGGCTCTCTTTTTTCAAGCGTTGCAAAATCCTTCAAAGTTTTTTTTATTATCAATGACTGGTTTTTCTTTGTTGCTGTGTCCGTTATCGGAGTTGCAAATCAGTTCAACTTCTTCCCCGTCAGTGGTTTTCCCTTTAATAATAGGATAGGTACTGTTTTACTTTTCTCTTCTTTTGGTTAAAGGAAACGGTACCTTTTTTGATTTGCTACTTACATGGGTTGCTTTCAGCCGCGACCTCTTTTCCATCAATTGACTTTGAATTCTATTAGCTGGCGTCCTTCTGCTAGTTTTGTTTCCTCTGGTTTTGAATGCAAAGCCGTTCTTTATCCCTGTTAGATTTTGATCGAAGGTGCAAAGTGTCAGGCCGATTTGATGCAGAATTACATTCTGTTGCATCTCATTATGCGCAATGGGACTATCAGATTTTAGAAAAATAAGTTTATATCCTACCACGAAGCAAACCAACAAAAGCTGCAGCGAATACTCAGTGCGGAACGTTTTATTACCTGTTTTAGCTTTTGATAAAGAAACATCCGGGCTCAGCTTTACTCTTTTTATATCATTCCAATGTTCATCCATTTTAGAAGATCTGTGCAATGGTTGTTTTTCCAGTTGCTTCAATTTCTTATTCTATATTATTACTGTCCTGTTGCATTTTTAAACTTTGTTTTCAAATAAATGATTCAGTTTTTGTTTTCTCAACAATGCTTCTTCCTTCATTAACATGCCATTTGGAGGTACCTTCTGAGATTTCTGGAAGCCTCTCAATTTGTTTAGCGGGTGAAGCCTTCATAAACAGAAAAAGCGTTAAAAACTTGTCGCTGTTGCTTGCGGCAATTCCTTTATTGTAAGCTGAATTTCTTTTGCTGAGATCTTTTCACAAACATATAGCCCATCGATCAGAATTCCTTCTGTTATAGTTGTTATCGGAGTTTCTTTTATTCTTCCAGTTGACTTTATATGATCAAAGGGCAACAATTGAGTTATAATTGGGCTTTTATCCATGCTCCTAATTTCCCTTCATGCTGATAGTTTTTAATATTTCTAAAAACACGCATCATGGCATTATTACAGGCGATACTTGCTCCATCAATATCACCAGCATAACGCTGGCATATTTTTATCATTTCAGGGATAAAATTTGCACATGTAAGCTGTTCTTGGAGAATGCGTGCCGTTTTCCCTGCATCCGCGGATGATTATATCATGTGGATCGGCTCAAAAGGCGTTGGCTTAGTCAAACTTGGCTCATCTAATGTGCGATAATCTGTTCCAAAAGGAAAAAGAGTTGGGTAAAATTTAAAAAATAATTGGTAATTATAATCGGGAGGAATAGAAAACGACTGAATGACAGTTTTCCGATAACTTTAAACCATGAAGCGAAAGAGTTTTTATTCAATCTTCCATCGGGGCATTAACGGCTTCTTATTTACCGGCATTACCTAAAATTTCAGACGGTCGAGGATGAAGCCTTATTTGTTTCTCCTGCTTTTTAAAAGCCGGAGATATTATTGGGATCACTGCACCGGCTGGTTATATTACCAGCGAGGAAATTCGATCTGCTGTACAAAAAATGGAAAGCTGGGGTTATAAGATCCAGATCGGCGAAACGATCGATAAACGAGATTTTACATTTGGCGGAACGGATGAAGAAAGAACAAAGGATTTTCAGCAAATGCTTGATGACCCCAAAATAAAAGCCATTATGTGTGCCAAGAGGTGGTTATGGCGTTGTTCGTATCATTGATAAATTAAACTGGGAAAAATTTAAAGCAAAACCTAAATGGATCATAGGTTTTAGTGATGTCACTGTTTTTCATTCTCATCTTAATAAAAATTTTGGCATTGCTTCCATCCATTCAAAAATGTGTAATAGTTTTCCCGATGACTGGAGTTTGGCAGAACCGATACAAATTGAAACCATTGAATCTATTCAACTGGCATTAAGTGGAAAGAAAATGAAATACACTGTTACTCCAAATCCACAAAATAAATTGGGAACTGCTGATGGAGTTTTAATTGGAGGCAATTTAAAAATGCTGGAAACATTGGCAGGTACAAAATCGGATATCAATACTGCCGGAAAAATTTTATTTGTAGAAGATACAGGCGAATACATGTATAATGTTGATCGTATGTTCTGGAATTTAAAACGTACAGGAAAATTGTCCCAGTTAAAAGGATTGATCGTTGGTGGGTTTAAGATAAAAGTAGATGAAGATTCAGATGATTTTGGAAAAACGTTGCAGGATGTGGTGTTGGAAAAAGTAAAAGCCTATCATTATCCTGTTTGTTTTGATTTTCCTGTTGGTCATCAAAGAAATAATTATGCATTGAAATGCGGGGTGAAGCACCGATTAGTATTTCTCCGGATGATGTGACTTTAAAAGAGATTTAATGATAAATTGTTAAATGGCTAAATTGTTTTAAGAGATCACAGTTTAGCAATTTGACAGTATAACAGTTTAACAATGATCAAAATTCCTCCCTACTTACAAAAGGCGATACGATAGGATTAGTTTGCCCTGCCGGTTTTATGCCGGTAGAAAAAGTTTCAGAATGCATTCGTGTAATAAATGAAGACTGGGGTTTTACTATTAAAGGTCGGAACAACTATCGGACAGCAGTATCATTATTTTTCAGGAACTGATGAAGAAAGAATAGAAGATCTTCAGCACATGCTGGATGATGAAAATGTAAAAGCCATTTTATGTGCAAGAGGTGGCTATGGTCTTAGCCGTATCATTGATAAAATAGATTTTACAAATTTTAAAAAGAACCCGAAATGGATCATTGGCTTTAGTGATGTGACGATCCTTCATTCGCATATTTATCGTAATTATTCTATCTCGACATTGCATGCGCCGATGGCAAATGCATTTAATGAAGATGGATTTAAAAATGAATTTGTGCAATCGCTATGGCATGTGTTGGAGGGAAAAAAATAAAATATCAATGCAAAAAGCATGAGTTCAATAAAAAGGAGAGGGGATCAGGAGAATTGGTTGGTGGCAATCTTGCATTACTGGCTCATCTTGTAGGAACAGAATCTGATATTAAAACAAAAGGCAGGATCCTTTTTATTGAAGACGTGGGAGAGTATTTATATAACATTGACCGCATGATGTATCAATTAAAACGTAGCGGAAAGCTTGATAAACTGGCTGGGCTTGATTGTTGGCGGATTTACTGATATGAAAGATACTGAAAGACCATTCGGACAAACTGTTCATGAGATCATCCGTGATGCAGTTGCTGAATATGATTATCCAGTTTGTTTTGATTTTCCTGTAAGTCATGGAAAAGAAAATTATGCTTTGAAAATAGGAGTGGGGTATAAGTTGAAAGTGGGAAAGAGTAAAGTGACACTTGAGGGAGTAATTAATCTTTCAATAAGCGAATCCAATTTCTCAATAGTTTCTTTAAACTTATAAAGGTCATTGTGACTACCGCCATCAATTGTTACAAATTCATCTCCCGCTTTTAGAAATGGCTTTAATCTTTTTGCATTATTGTATGTTACCAACCAGTCGTCTGTTCCATGGAAAATTGTAATAGGAGCTGTTACTTTTTCAATATAATCATGAGTAGGGATCTTATAATGTATCATCCATTCAATTGGATAAATGGGGAGATAATGCTTGATAACGGAAGGATAATCATAATAAGGAGTTTCGAGAATTAGTTTTTTGCAAGGTTGTAGTGATGCAAGATGGGTAGCAATACCGGTACCCATGCTTTTTCCATAAATAATAATACTGTCAGCGCTGAATCTTGTACGGGCAAAATTGTACATATAATTGCCCAGTCATATAAGGTTTGTTCGGTGAGCTTGCCGGTACTTTTTCCAAAGCCGGGATAATCAATTAGCCAAACTTCATATCCATGCTTTGTGAAGTAAGGAGCATACTTTGCATACCAGGAAATATTTTTTTATTTCCATGAAAATATAGAACAACTCCTTTTGTTACTGTGTCAGTAGAAAAAAATTGAACAATATTCAAATTGGAATTTTCAGTGATCGGAATATTGATGTCCTTATGTTTTTCAGGAAAATCATAGTTGTGATCTCTTTTCAATGTCACCGGGTGAAAAAGAATATAATCCTGCAAAAATAAAGTGCGACACCTCCGAGAACATAAACAATGGCAAGGATCTTAAACCATTTCCAAACTTTTTTATAATTGATCTTCATTACCGGCAAAGATGAAAACAAAAAGGACATGAACGAATCATGTCCTTCCATTAAACCTATATTGAACCCTATAAGCGACTAAAATAATTTCTTACTCTGCCAGGCATATTACTGTTTATTTCATTTATTATACACCTTGGTTATTTCATCTTCATGAGGTGGATAATCCTGTCTGCGGTTTACAAGTTGCTTATCACTTTCACTCAAAGCTCTTTCATCACCTGTGTAAGTTGAAAATTCTGTACACCAGCTGTGATTGCCACGAACATCATCACTCCACAACCAACGACCACTGGCATCGCGGATATTTATCTGCAGGTTACCTTCAGATAACATCGTTCTTTTGTAGTCGTAATTTTTGCAAACACTTTTTTATACTCTTTTACAATTGAATCAGGACGATAAACTGTTTCTTTTACAACAATATCTTTTGAAACTTCTCTTGTGCTTCTTTCATCTCTTGTTCTGCCAATATCAAAAGTGCTGAAACGAAAATCAACAAACTGGTCAGCCTGGATATTACGACTGTCTGCATCCCATGAGCTATAGAATTTCACAAACTGGTTGCCGGTATTATACTGCAACTGGCGCAACAGGTCATTTTCAAAATTTGTGATACTCATAATTGTTGTAAGAGCTAAACCTGTAACGGTTATTTTCCATTGGCATTACCACCACATTGATCACTGCATTTTCATAGGCTTCATTTCTTCTTTCAATAAAAGTAAGATCGCCAGGTCTGTATTGTAATGCTACTTCAAATTCATGATATGCATTTCTGAAACTCAGTTTATCGTTTTTATCCATCCACATCATTCCACGCTGAAATCTTGTATCAGCTGCTTTATCAGCATAAGTGTGCAGGTAAGATGAATAATCTGCAGGATCTACGATCGCCAATGCTTCAGGAGAACGATGGATCGCTTCATATGAGCGTCTGTAAGGAAGCATACTCAGAATAGATCCATTCCCATTTTAAATCGTTTGTATTATTGCTGAGTTGATGAATACGGGTCTCATGATCATTCACCGCATATTGATAAGCACTTTGAAGCAATGCTCTCATTTCATCATCCGGTTTTTCTGCAGCTTCTTTACAGCCAGCTGAACAGCTTCATCATAATTTCCTTTGTCGTAAAGTTTAGAAGCGGTTTTACAACCGGCAACTAACAAGACAAACCCAAGAGTAACTAATGTGTAGATTTTTCTCATATATACCTCCATTTACAAGTAATACGTTCAAACAATAATCCATGTAACTCTAAAAGCTGTTAATTATAGATTCCTTAACAATGGGAAAATTTCAGCTGTGCCAGGATCAGTATTTCAAAATATCCCGGATAAAATTGTGGTACTCGTCAAATGAAGGGAGATCATTATGATGCCCGCCGTGAATGCGGATCAGGGTTATCAATCTTGGATTGATCTTTTGAAGCTTTTCGCTATGAGAAATTGGTATCAACCGATCTTTTGTGCCATGTATAATATAGGTATGGCATTTTACCTGTTGTATCCATTTATCGGTTCTTAATTGAAACCGCAGCACCAACCTTACGGGCAAAATGGGTAAAAATCTTTCCACTACTTTTCTAAAACTATAATAAGGTGCATCAAGAATTAAGTAACGTGGTCTATTATCGGCAGCGAGTTTGCTGGCAAAGCCACTTCCCATACTTCGTCCATAAATTATTAAATGATCTTCTTTGTACTGTTCTTTTAATTTTTCATAAATAAACTGCATATCATTGAGCATTTCTTTTTCGCTGCGTTTGCCGGTACTTTTTCCAAAGCCGCGATAGTCCAACAACACTACATCATAATCATAGCGATAAAAATCTCTTGCATATTTCGCCCAGCCTTTTATGCTTCTTGTATTACCATGAAAATAAAGTATGAGTCCTTTTGGTTGTTCCCGGAAGAAATGAAGCCCATTTATTCTTACGCCGGGTTCTATATCAAAAAAATATTCCCTGAAATGGAGCATCATACTTGAATTCAAAATCCTGTTTTAATTTTTCTGGTTTGAAAATAAATTTCTCCTGGAAAAAATAGACAAGTACTGGAAAGAAGGATAATTCCACCAATGATATAATAAATAAAATGTGGCAAAGAAGATAGCAGTTAAGATAGAAAAGATAATAGTTTTAAATGAAACTAATGTCTTTACATATAACAACTCTTTATAGATCTGGTATTCTTCGTAAGCGGCAATCTTTCTACTTCGCCAATGATGAGCGGGAATTTTTCAACAGTTACATTGCTCTGGTCAAGACCAAATCCTTTTTCTTCAGATAAGCTGATCTCTTTAAGCCAGAAATAAAAATTCATAACGATTACGTTCAAAGAAAGGAAGATCATTATCATGGCTCAGGTATTTTTCCATTACGATGAACTGGAAGTCGCCTGTTGCTTTCGCTTTGCTGTCTGCCGTTTCATATTTTGAGGAAATATTTATTTCCCGGTTTATCACCAATGCTTCCACTACTTGTCGAAATAAAATATGGATCCTTGGTTGTATCCTGAAACCCTAATTTAAAATCAACACGAATAATATCATTTGGAATAATGTGTTCTACTTTGTATTCGCAAGTATAAGGATCATCCATTGTATCCACATGCACAAACCAATATATATCGGCTCGTTTTGGTTTTTTATTTAGTATTGAATAAATGATCTTATGCTCGATCTCTTTCGGATTATCAGCACTGGTTAGATAAACAAGGTGAGTGCCGAACTTGGCGATAGTTTTATCACTACTTAACTCTTGTATTTTTGAAATATAGGTTTCCAACCGGACAAACTCCACATAGCGATTCTTGATCTTTCTTGCCCTGTACCAGATGTACATGGTGAAAAAAGTAAACCACCAACAATAGATGCGACATAACCGCCATGAGGGAATTTTTCAAGATTGGCAATAAGAAATGAGACTTCAATAGTAAAATATACAGCGAGATAAAGATAAACGAGGATCGGGTTAGTTCTTCGTAATACAAGAAAGTTGGCGAAGAGTATTGATGTAGCGATCATGCAAAGCGTGATGGCAAGACCATAAGCCCCTTCCATCCTTGATGAACGCTGAAAATATAATACAACAGAAACGCACCCTGCAAACAGTAAAAAATTAATTGCACGGATATAGACTTGTCCTCTTTCTTCCGATGGATAACGGATCTTGACCTTTGGCCAAAGATTTAAACGCATTGCTTCACTGATCAGTGTAAATGAACCGGAGATCAGAGCCTGGCTGGCAATAATAGCAGCTACTGTTGCAATAACGATCCCAATGATCCTGAAACCTTGTGGCATGATGCCATAAAAAGCATTTAATTGTGATACATCAAAACCTTTGCCTTCATAATTTGCAAGCAGCCATGCACCTTGTCCAACATAGTTTATGATCAAACATGATTTTACAAATATCCATGACACCCTGATATTGCCACGGCCACAAGTGACCAAGATCGCTATACAAAGCTTCAGCTCCCGTGGTACAAGAGAAATACAGCGCCAAGTATCCAAAACCTTTCGGGTAATTGATGAGCAGATCGATTGCATAATATGGATTCAGCGCTTTAAAAATATTCCAGTCATCTAAGAAGTGAAGAAGCCCCATTGCGGCCAGCATCAAAAACCATATCAGCATTATTGGTCCGAAAAGTTTACCAATAGAAGCCGTACCAAATTGCTGTAAAAAAAAATATGATCGTAATAATTCCTAAAACCATCAATACAATTGTTTGCTGTGTATATGTTACTGAAGTCGTGGGATCAGTCGCAAACCTTCTAATAGCTGAAGTAATAGAAATAGGAGGAGTGATCATGCCATCCGCCAATAATGCTGCGCCGCCGATCATAGCAGCAAGTACCAACCATCTTCTTCTTCTTCTTACAAGTGCATATAAAGAGAAGATGCCACCTTCACCACGGTTATCTGCTTTTAAAGTAAGGATCACATATTTAATGGTGGTTTGTAATGTCAATGTCCAAATGATACACGAAAGACTGCCAATGATCAATTGTTCAGAAACAGTTTTTGAACCAATAATGGCGTTGAACACGTAGAGCGGCGAGGTACCTATATCTCCGAAAATAATACCAAGAGCAACTAATAAACCTAATGGAGAAACCTTTTTGATATTTAAAGACATAATTGCGACCCGGAGCAGTTTCTCAAATGACGGGTCTATTATATATGACTTGCAAAAGTAATAAAGAGAAAACGAATGATTATTTTTTATTTATAGTTCATCTTCATCTACTATTCTTTTCAATTTTACTGTAGATACCGGTGCTACTATCAATGGAAATTTTTCTACGGTTACAGTTGACAGATCAAGCCCGAAACCTTTTTCTTCTGACAAACTGATCTCCTTTAAGCCAGAAATAAAATTTCATCACCACCCTTTCCCCAGAATGGAAGTTCATTATCCTGGCTTAAATATTTTTCCATTACTATAAATTGGAAATCGCCAACTGTATTGCTGCGTTCCAAGCTTTCATAACGACTGTAAATATTCACTTCTTTATTGGCTACAAGATCTTCCACCACTTTGCGGAACATCAAATTAATTCTTGGCTGCACTCTGAAGCCAAGTCTGAATTCAATTCTGATAATATCATTTGGAATAATATGATCCACTTTATATTCACTTGTGTATGGGATCATCCAACGTATCCACATGAACCAGCCAGTAGATATCTGCCCGTTTTGGTTTCTTATTTAATATAGAGTAAATGACTTTGTGTTCGATCTCTTTCGGATTGTTGGCGCTGGTCATGTAAACAAGATGCGTGGCATATTTAGGCACCGACCTGTCATTACTCAGCTCTTGGATCTTAGGAATGTAATGTTCCAATCTTACAAATTCCACGTAGCGGTTTTTGATCTTTCTTGCCCCTGTACCATATATACATGGTTATAAATAAAACACCACCTATCATAAATGAAACATAACCTCCATGTGTGAACTTGTCAAGATTGGCAGCAAGGAATGATAATTCAACTGTGAGATATACTATAAGATAAAGAACGATCCATTGTCGCGGGGCTCTTTGTGTAAATAAATAATATGAGAACAGCGTTGTATTCATCAGCATACCAAAGTTGATAGTAAGACCGTATGCAGCTTCCATGTTTTGTGCCTTTTGGAAATACAATACCACACCGCAACAACCAAGGAACAATAACATATTTACAGCCGGGATAAATAGCTGACCTTTTTCTTCTGTTGGATAATTGATCTTGAGTTTTGACCAAAGATTTAACCGCATGGCTTCACTGATCAATGTAAAGGAACCAGAAATTAAAGCCTGGCTTGCAACAATGGTGGCGGCGGTAGCAATAAGAATTCCGATCAATCTGAATCCGTCCGGCATTAGAGCATAAAAGGGATTAATGTTTGGATCAACTGAAGAGCCTACATGATTAAGCAACCAGGCACCTTGTCCCAAATAATTAAGAATAAGACAACTTTTTACAAAGATCCATGACATGCGAATGTTGCTTCTTCCACAATGGCCAAGATCGCTGTATAATGCCTCGGCGCCGGTAGTACAAAGAAACACGGCTCCAAGTATCCAAAACCCTCGTGGATATTGTGTCAAAAAGATTAATAGCATAATAAGGATTAAATGCTTTCAAGACTCTGATATCATCAAGTATATGACCTAACCCAAGAACTGCAAGCATGGTAAACCAGACAAGCATCACGGGTCCAAAAAGCGACCAATAGTAGAAGTGCCGAACTGTTGCAGGAAAAATAGAATAACAAGAATAACGAGAACAATTCCTACGATCGTCCATTGACCAATATCACTAAACAGTGTTTATTTGCTTAAGACCTTCAATCGCCGAAGTAACAGAAATCGGAGGAGTAATAATTCCTTCGGATAAAACAGCGGCGCCACCCATCATGGCAGGTATCACGGCCCATTTACCATGTCGTCTTACCAAAGCGAATAAAGAGAACATTCCACCTTCTCCATTATTATCAGCCCGCAAAGTCAGGATCACATACTTGATGGTTGTTTGCAGGGTTAAAGTCCAGATGATACAGGATAGGCCTCCAAGTATTAATTCTTCGGAAATGGTTTTTCCTTTTATAATTGCGCCAAATACATATAAAGGAGAAGTGCCTATATCTCCGTAAATGATACCGATCGCTACCAGTAAACCAGCTAGTGTAACTCTATTGGTGGGAATTCTCACGAAAAATTTTCTTCTATACCCGTACAGATAAGATGTACGAATTAACCAACAAAGGTATAGGTAAAAAGAAATAATGCAAATCAGGAAAACATTTGTTTATTAACCGAGCCTGTTTTTGTAAAATAATTGTCTGTTGTCGGACAATTATTTTCCTTTCATGTAAAAAATGAAAAATCGCATCTTTATCATTTCATCATGAATAGAATTGCACAACAACCTGTAACTTTAAACAGTAAAAAATGGCTTCTATGAAATTGCTTTGCCGGCTGGTCTCCTTCTTCTTTTTTAATGTCTTTATTTAATTCGGTAAATGCCCAACGCATTCTTATATTCGAACCTGATCGTGATGATTCACGGAAAATGGACTTTGAGATCATTGGTAAAATGGGAAACAATTATCTCATTTATAAAAATATAAGAAACGAAAGTTTTATTTGTCTTTATGATAACGAAATGAGAATGGTCGAAAAGGTAAAGCATGAATATTTACCTGATGATAGAATGATCAATGTTGACTTCTTTACTTATCCTGATCATATTTATGCAGTTTACCAATACCAGAGGAGAAATATTGTACACTGCGCTGCAGTAAAGCTTGATGGAATGGGAAAAAGATATGTCCGACCCTGTAGAGCTGGATACTACTTCTCTTGGCGGATCTGGTAATAATAAAATATACACAACGCTTTGGCAAGTGAGGATAAGCAAAAAATAATCATTTTCAAGATCAACAGTAAGAACAGGGAAAATTTTATTATTACAACCAAATTATATAACAACAGATCTGGAATTACAGAAAAAGAACAATTCTTACAATGACGATGGACGATCGGAATGATCACCTGGGCGAATTTGTTATGGATAATGAAGGCAATCTTGTTTTCACAAAATTCTATCGATCATCAAACGAAAGTATTTCCAAAGCTAGCCTGATCATAAAGAGAGCAATGGAAGATAGCTTTTATCTATTATCCCCTGAATCTTGAAAAAACTTATCTTGATGAACTGAAGAATAAAAGTAGATAACACTAATCAGCGCTATCTTCTCAGCGCTTTTTATTATAGTCAAAAACGTGGAAACATTGCAGGTATTTATTTTTTAGCAATGAACAGGAACAGCATGGAAGCCTGAGCTGGAAAAGTCCTTTGTGTTTAGTGACGATCTGCGAAATGAAGCAAAAGGAGAAGCAAATGCTAAAATGGCTTTCAATGATTATTTTATCAAGAGATATTTTTATTAAAAAGATGGAGGCTTTGTAGTTAGCGCCGAGGCTTATTACACTACTTCCCGTTCTTCTGCCTGGAACCGGTGGGATTATATGTATGGCTCTCCATTTGCTTATCCATGATGATTATTATTCGCCATATTATTCTTCATGGCGAAATACTGGTAGCAGCAATCAATCTGTACGTTATCATGCAGAAAATTTGGCTATTCTTCTTTTTACAAATAAGGGTGAACTTGAATGGAGCAATATTATCAGGAAAGAACAATTCGATGATGAGTCGGATCATCGTATTTCTTATAATGTAATGAATACGGTGGCCAACTGCATTTTCTTTTAATATGCAGGAGAAGAAGAAATCTTTTGCTGAATGATTTCTCCCTGACGCCTGATGGGCAAATCACCCGCAACCCCACGCTAAGAGGGCTTGATAAAGGACATGAGTTCTATGCCGAAATATGGAAAACAGATAAGTGCAAAACAGTTTATTGTGCCATGTTTTTATCGTAACTATATTTGCTTTGCGAAAATTGAATTTAACTAAATAGTGAGTTGTAATGGCGAAGTGTGAGTAAGTAACGATGCCAAAAAAAATTACCACCACTGACACTCACAACTCACAATCCATTATCTGTGATCGGCCTATTTAAACAAAAAACACCAGCTAACATTCTTTTTCCTGTTTGTGATGGGTATACTTATTAAGTTGCCAATTTTCACAAACCCGGCCCTGCCACCTGAACTTGCCGATAACGCTGCCATCCTTTATCGCGAAGCTGTAAATTTTCTAAAATCTGTTAGTAAAAATGGTGGGTTGCTTTTTGCGGTAATAACCTACTTCTTTCTTTTTACGCAATGCATTGCAGCTAAACAGCCTTATCAACAAGAACCGCATGATGCAGCGGTTAAATTTTTTTACCCGCAACTGCCTATCTTGTTATTACATCATTGATGCCTGAATGGAATCATTTTTCTGCGCCATTAATGGTAAACACTTTAGTGCTTTTTATTTTTTCAGGACTGTTTAAAATTTCTAATCAACACTCGATCAAAAGCACCGTTTATAATATTGGCGTAGCAGTGGGTATTAGTTCGTTTATTTTTTTCCCTTCAATAATTTTATTTTTCTGGCTCATTTTTGCATTGCTGGTAATGCGGAGCGTCCGGTTGAACGAATGGCTGATCTGTTTGCTGGGAGTTACAACTCCCTATTATTTTTACGCAGCTTATTTATTTTTTTCAGATAAATGGTCATGGCATACATTTATTTCAACCAATCAATGTTGCATTGCCTTCGCCCGGACAATCATTGTGGTTGGCTATCGGCGGCATTTTATTGATCATTCCATTTCTTATCGGCGGTTATTTTGTCCAGGAAAATTTAAGAAAGATGCTTATCCAAGTTCGCAAGAACTGGAGCCTTATGCTTATCTATCTTTTATTTGCCCTTTTTATTCCATTTTTAAATAACACAGCAGAAGGTTTTGAAAACTGGATACTTATTATAGTTCCGTTTGCTGCTTTTCATGCCTGTACTTATTTATACCCACCTCAGCGTTGGATACCCGTTGTTATCTTTTGGTTATCGATCCTTATTTATATTGATTTATCAATATGGCGGGCCGGGATGGTGAATGAATGGTAGATAACTGATAGATTGATAGATGATAGATTATAACCTGATTCAGCTAATAAACTTGAACATCTGTTAACAGACATGGGAAATCATCTGAATCTAAATCTTATCTTTGCACTCTACATCAAACTTACAATATGAAATTCGGCGTTGTTGTTTTTCCAGGCTCAAATTGCGACAGGGATATGCATGATGCATTGAAGTATGATATGAACCAGGAAGTGATCATGCTCTGGCACAAAGACAAAGACCTTAGCATGTTTAACACTGAAGATTGTATCATTTTGCCTGGCGGTTTTTCTTATGGCGACTATTTGCTGTTGTGGCGCCATTGCCCGTTTTAGCCCAATGATGCAAAGTGTGATCGACTTTGCCAATGCCGGTGGAAAAGTATTTGGAGTTTGCAACGGTTTCCAGATCCTTTGTGAATCACATCTTTTGCCCGGTGGATTGTTGCGCAACGGACATCAACAGTTTGTCTGCAAAAATGTTTTTCTTACAAATGAAACATGCTAAGGTTTATAAAATACCTATCGCTCATGGCGAGGGACGCTATTATGCAGATGAAAAACACTTGACCAATTGGAGGCTAACGGGCAAGTGATATTTTATTATTGTGATGAAAATGGAAAGATAAAGCCAAGTGCAAACCCTAATGCTGCAACCAGGAATATATGCCGGAATTTGCAATGCAAACAGGGAATGTTTTTGGTATGATGCCGCACCCCGAAAGAGCTACTTCTGAGGTTCTTGGTAATACGGATGGCCGTGAAATCCTTAAGAACCTGTTAATGACCGAAGTATTGGTGGGCTAAATGTCTCAATTTGTACAATAATTCAGATAGTTCGTCAATTTCCTTACAAAACTCTGCTTTTCTTTGCAATATTTGTAGTAGAATTTTAGCAAAAAGCATAAAAACGATTGTCTTACGATTTTTGCATCTATAAAAGAAAAGATAATGAAGGCTAGTTATATACTTAGTTTGTTTTTGTTTGCGACAATGGCGGTTTCTGCGCAGAATCCTGTAACATGGACATTTACTTCCAAAGAATTAGCAGATAACTCTTACGAAATACATCTATGACAGCTACGATCGAGAAAGGCTGGCATTTGTATTCACAAACACAACCTGACGATGCAGTAGCCACAGTCCAACCACTTTTTCTATTACTAATAATCCCATTGATCAGATGTAGTTGGAAAAATTAAAGAGGTTGGGAAGATGCAGAAATTTCATGATAAAGAATTGGAAATTTCCGCAAACCAATATTCTGAAAAAGTGGAGTTTGCAGACTGTACAAACTATAAAAGGCAAAGTAAAAACAAGTTTTAATGGAAGTGTAGAATTTCAAACCTGTGATGATAAAAATGTCTGCCCCCGAAAACTGTGAATTTCAAAGTAGCGTTGGATTAATAATGAGATAAATTTATTTGACATAGAACGAGTTCCTTCTTTGATGAACTCGTTTAGTTTTTAAACATTGCTATGAGGGTTATCGTTACAAAAACTTTTTGTTGCTTACTTATGTTTTATTTCGATTGCATCCTACTCGCAAGATGGCTGCCGTGTATACAAGTGGAGTTATACAAAGCAAAAGATCGAGTGAAGGAAAATATGAGATTGATCATTTTTAACTACAGGGAGTAGCAAGGCTGGCAATTTATGCGCCCAACCAGGAATTGATGGAGTAAAAACTACTCGAACTCAGTTCTGCTGACTCAAGTATTAGTATTCGAAGCAAGTCTTATTGACAAACAGGTGCTCATCAAAAACTTTCGCAAGCCCCATTTTTGAAAATACCTACTGTAAAAGTTACTACGAAGGGCAATCAGAATGGAAGACTACAATAACGATCAACGGCCCTGTGCCCGCAGAAACTACAGGGCAAGCTACTTATTTTTATGGGAAGAATGATGAATTCACCCGGATCTGCCTTTAACTGTTCATAGTTCCATTGGAAGGTGGAGTTGGTTCTACGATACGAATTATAGATCCCGACCATTGATATCAACAATCCGGTAAGCGATTCGCGGTGATGAAGGGCACGAAAGACAAAAGCATTCTCGACTATTTTTCCTTAGGATTGTCTGGTGGGCTTATTGCCTTGCTTACTCCCTGCGTTTTTCCAATGATACCTTTAACGGTTACTTTTTCACTACATAAATCGACTAAGAAAGCAAAGGGAATTGGGAACGCAGTTTTGTATGGCTTTTTTATTTTTCTCATCTATGTACTGCTTACTATTCCATTTCATATTGCGGGAGAAACAAACCCTGAAATTTTTAATAATATTTCAACCAACGTACTTGCTTAATATTATTTTCTTTATCATATTCATAGTATTCGCCATTGTCATTTTTTGGACTATTTGAGACTCACACTTCCAAGTGGCATTGTCAATCAAGGCACATTCAAAATCAGGGTATCGGCAAATTGGGCCGGGATCTTCTTTATGGCATTGACGTTTGCCATCGTCTCCTTTTCATGTACGGGTCCCATACTTGGAACTCTGTTGACCGGGGTTGCAGACCAGGGTAGCATGGCCGCTACAGTCGGTGCGCGCAGGTTTTGGCATTGCGTTGGGACTGCCATTTGCATTATTTGCGATGTTTCCAAACTGGATCCAGTCAATACCAAAATCAGGTAGGATGGCTGAAAGATGTAAAAGTTGTTTTAGGTTTTATTGAAGTGGCACTGGCAATAAAGTTTTTTGCAAATGCCGATAATGTGAAGCAATGGGGAATAATGAAAAGAGAGATTTTTATCGGACTTTGGATCATCATCGGTGTTTGTATTGTTCTTTATCTTCTCAGGCATAATTAAGATCGGGTATGGCTCTCATGCAAAGAAATTTTCTAAAACAAGAATGGGCTTTATCATACTCTTTTGCTGCATTTTACTCTTTACCTGTTACCAGGCGTTACCAATACAAAATGGGCAAGACTATCTCTTATAAGCGGATTTCCTCCACCCAATTGCTATAGCAGTTATAAAAACCCGGTCAATGTGTGATCAGACCCTTACTCGATTATGAAGAAGCTATTCAATTGGCAAAAAGAAAAACAAACCTGTACTGATCGATTTTACCGGCTGGGCTTGTGTTAACTGCCGAAGAATGGAAGAAAGTGTTTGGACAAAACCTTTTGTTGAAAAACTAATGAGAGAATGAGTTTATTCTTGTTTCGCTTATACGTAGATGAAAGAAGACAACTTGCCAGCTGACGCAACAAACAGTTTATAAAACAGAGAAAGGGACACGAGAAGCCAATCATAACAGTGGGAGATAAGTGGGCTACTTTTCAAACAGTGAAAACTTTGGAGCCACCTCACAGCCCCAATATGCGATTATAAGCCCCGAGGAAAAGCTTCTTGCTAAAACCAAGTTTATACTCCCAGACGCAACAGAATTTGATTGATATGGCTTCAATGCGGGATTTAGAAGCTTTCAGAAAAACAAAAAGTAGAACTGATCATAGTAAAACAAGAAACCCTTCTTGATTAGAGAAGGGTTTTTAATTAGGTAGTCATTCTGTAAGAGCCTACCGGGTATGGCAAGGTGAAAATTCAACTTAAAACTGATGGGAAATACAGAATGACAAGGGCTTAGGTTTTTATAAGGCAATTTGTTTTTGCATCATTAGTTTGCGAAGATTGATAAGACCATAACGCATACGACCTAAAGCAGTGTTGATGCTGCAGTTTGTCATCGATGCAATTTCTTTAAAACTCATGTCTGCATAATGGCGAAGAATGATCACTTCACGCTGATCTTCCGGAAGACGGTCAAGCATTTCACGAACGCGGTCGTGACTTTGACGTTTCATCATTTTGGTTTCAGCGCTGTCTTCAAAAAAATTGATCACTTCAAAAATGTCTTTGTCATCACCATTTTTAATTGTAGGTGTTCTTTTTACTTTACGGAAATGATCGACACAAAGATTATGGGCAATTCGCATGGCCCATGGTAAGAATTTACCTTCTTCAGTGTATCTTCCGCTGCGCATTGTATCGATAATGCGGATAAAAACATCCTGGAAGATATCTTCAGCAAGGTATTTGTCCTTTACTAAAAATAAAATAGATGTGTAAAGCTTGTCCTTGTGACGGAGCACAAGAATTTCCAAAGCTTCAGTGTTCCCTTCAACAAATAGTTGAATGAGATCGTTGTCAGTTTTTTTGCAAATGCTTTCATAAACGGTGTTTGGTGGTTTAGATATTGGTTTTGGTTTTCAGTATGTACGAATGAACAATAAAACAATTTAGTGTAGAAGTAGTAGAGTCAATAGGCGAGATTTTTTTGGTTGACGGTTATTGTTTAACCGGACAATAAAATTATAGAGAAAAAGTACAACCGCCAACTACCGGAAAATGAATGTCGAATATTTTTTAAATGAAATGTTAATGATTGTATTGATTTCTAAGGACTCAGCGTAAATTTGTGACCCTTTATGCAAACCACAAAATCGAAAACTCCGATACAAAACGGGTGAAAGTACCCGGCACCGATGTTATTTTTATTCACGGGGCGAGGGTGCATAATCTCAAAAATGTCAGCGTTGAGATACCAAGAAACAAGCTTATTGTGGTTACGGGGTATCAGGCTCAGGCAAATCCTCCCTCACAATTGATACATTATATGCAGAAGGTCAGCGACGTTATGCAGAAAGCCTGAGTGCTTATGCAAGACAGTTCCTGAACCAGGATGAACAAGCCAGATGTGGATTATATTAAAGGTTTGTGCCCTGCCATCGCCATCGAACAAAAAGTTGTAACACGAACTCCGCGAAGCACCGTGGGTAGCATGACGGAGATCTATGATTACCTCCGGTTGTTATATGCCAGGGTTGGAAAAACTTTTTCACCCATTTCAGGCAAACAGGTGAAAAAGGATGATGTAAAAGATGTGGTGGATGCAATAAAGAAACTTAATGAAGGTGATAAGGTTTATATTCTTCATAGCACTTAAAGCAACATAAGAACCGTGAACTGAAAGAAGAGTTGAATATCCTTGTGCAGAAAGGATTTTCCCGAATGTACTGTTGATGGAGAAATAATAACGACTTGAAGGATCTGCTTGAAGGAAAGGCAGAAATAGGAAATAAGAAATCGAAAATATTTGTTCTTGTAGACAGAATAGTAGTAAAGGAATTTGATGAAGATGATATTCATCGTTTATCAGATTCTATCGGTACTGCTTTTATGAAGGTGAAGGAGATGTGTATGTGGAAGTACAAGAGCAAACCGGGAAACCTAAACTACTTCATTTCAATAATCGCTTCGAGCTTGGATGGATTACAGTTTGAAGAGCCGTCACCCAATCTTTTTTCTTTTAATAATCCTTATGGTGCTTGTCCAACCTGCGAAGGCTTCAGCCAGGTATTGGGAATAGATGCTGATCTTGTTATTCCTGACAGGAGATTAAGTGTGTATGATGGCGCAGTTGCCGCATGGCGTGGTGAGAAAATGGATTGGTGGAGAAAACAATTTATTAAAGTATCTGCCGGAACTGGCTTCCCTGTTCATAAAGCGATCGGCGATCTTACAGATAAGCATTACAAACTTTTATGGGAAGGCATCGATAACATTGGTATCAATGCTTTCTTTAAAGATGTTGAATCACAGTTGTACAAAGTTCAGTACCGTGTAATGTTAAGTCGCTATCGTGGCAGAACAACTTGTCCCGGATTGCAAAGGATACCGTCTTGCGCAAAGAAGCATTGTATGTAACAGTTGGCGATAAACATATTGGTGAACTAAATGAATTGCCGGTAAAGGATCTGCAGCAATGGTTCAGTGGGTTGGATAGCAAAACTTTCTGAATATGATAAGCAGGTTGCCAAACGTGTATTGATCGAAATAAATAACCGGTTAAATACTTTATTGAATGTTGGATTGGGTTATCTCACGATGAGTCGGTTAGCCAATTCATTAAGCGGCGGCGAAAGCCAGCGTATTCAACTCACAAGAAATCTGGGAAGCAATCTTACCAACTCACTTTATATTTTGGACGAACCTTCCATTGGTTTGCATTCAAGAGATACCGAAAACCTGATCCGTGTATTAAAAGAACTTCGTGATCTTGGCAATACGGTTGTAGTAGTTGAGCATGATGAAATGATGATGCGTGAAGCGGATCATATCATTGATATGGGACCACTGGCTTCGCATCTTGGGCGGTGAAATTGTTGCCGAAGGAAATTATGATGAGATCATTTCAAACTTTCAAAGTCTTACGGGTAAATATTTAAAAGGCGAATTAAAAATTGAACCGCCAAAGAATATCCGGAAATGGAACCGCTCAATAAAAGTGGAAGGAGCAAGACAGAATAATCTTAAAAACATCAATGTTGAATTTCCATTGAATGTGCTTTGCGTGGTAAGCGGTGTAAGTGGCAGCGGTAAAACGACTTTGGTAAAACAAATTTTATATCCTGCTTTGCAAAAATAAAAGGTGAGTTTGCCGATAAAGTTGGATTTCACAAAGCAATTACCGGCGATATTGAATCTGTATAGCACAGATCGAAATGATAGATCAGAACCCGATCGGTAAAAGTCAGCCAGCAGCAATCCTGTTACTTATATAAAGCATATGATGAGATAAGAGATCTGTATTCCAAACAACCTTTGAGTAAGATGCGTGGCTTTGAGCCAAAACATTTTCTTTTAATGTTGATGGTGGCCGTTGTGATACCTGCAAAGGAGAAGGAGAACAGGTTGTCGAAATGCAGTTCCTTGCTGATGTGCATTTGACCTGCGAATCATGCGGTGGAAAAAGATTCAAAGAAGAAGTGCTGGAAGTAAAATATAAAGACAAAAGCATTTTTGATGTGCTGGATATGAGTGTGGATGAAGCGATCGATTTTTTATTGCAGAACCAGCTATTAGTAAGAGCCATTCAACCCTTGAGTGATGTCGGACTTGGGTTATATCAAACTTGGCCAATCATCCGATACACTTATCCGGCGGTGAAGCGCAACGTGTGAAGCTTGCTTCTTTCTTGGAAAGGGAAAAGGCGTAAACGCCAATAAGATTCTTTTCATTTTCGATGAACCCACAACAGGTCTTCATTTTCACGATATCAAAAAATTACTGACTTCTTTCAATGCATTGATCGAACAAGGACATTCCATTCATTGTTATCGAACACAACACTGGATGTTGTTCAGCAGTGCAGATTGGATCATTGATCTTGGCCCTGAAGCCGGTGATGAAGGTGGCAATGTAGTATTCGCCGGCAAACCTGCTGATATTAAGAAAAGCAAACAAAGCATTACTGCACAATTCTTCTAATGGCACCCCAAAGACCCTGGTCAAAAACATTTCTTGTTCAGTAAACCGCTTTAACAAAAGCTATACAGTGATTGCGGGACAAATTCAGTTAGTTTGCCGGCATGAAGATCATATTTTCTGTGATTGGTTTGTTTTTGTTTCCAGATCTCATTTTCACAGAGGCTGGATATTAATTCACTTGAAAAATTATTGGATGCTCCTGTTCGTTCTGCAGATACGCTGCTGAAAAATTCCAAGTTTAGCTTTGTCAGATAAAGAGACTCGCCAAAGGCTATATTAATTACTATTATACTTCTTATGAAAGAAAGGATCTCGTAAACCATTGCTTCGGTCGCTCAGCTTTATGGATGTTTATAGCGGCACGGATACTTCAAGATTGATCCTGTACAGGACTTATGATGAGAAGGAAGAGAGAGGATTTGCAAAACCAATTGCTTGCAAACGGGTATCAATTATTCAGCAGCACAGCCAATAATTTTATTTATAAAAAGAGAATTACACGATCACAAACAAAATAGTATTGAAAACTGCGAAAGGCAGTAAACCGGTTACCGCTTACGAATTTGAATTAGGCAGGTAAATTTATCGCAGGCGATCAAGACTCTTCACCAATTTTTCATCTTTCCACATTCCATTTATTGCTAATACAAGAAAAACCGGGATCGCCAATGCAAATACAGATGTCAAAGACATACTGCCGCTGGTGAATTTTTTCAATTCAGTGAAATAAAGAAGAATATTTATAATGGAAAGTCCTGCGGCGGCAACTGTAAGCCATATTTGTTGCTTCCTGTTTTTATACATAAATATTATAAAGATCGTTCCCGCAATTAACCCGGCAGTAAATATCAAAACAAGAAAGCTGGAAGAAGCCACGAGCTTTTCACAAAGATGAACATTTTCTTTGTTGATAACATTTCCTGTATAAAATGGAAACTTGTAAGTAAGCGCCGCAAAAGAGCTGCTAAAAAAGCCAAACAGTCTGAATACGCTGGATCATAGTGAAACTTTTTCAAAAATAAGGTAAGCTTCGGTTTATCAGGCAGGCTTTATGTTATTATTCATCCTGAAAGAAATTATCCGGATCATATTTTTCTTTATGGCTTTTAATCGTTCAAAGTTTGGTCCATAAGCATTTGCTACTCTTGGATCATCGTCACCGCCAAGATGATTTACATACACACCATTAGTTAGTGGTTCGATCTCTTTCCAGAAATTCCTCGTCCATGTAATATTCTTTTCGTCATCGGCGGCATCAAACCATTGACTGATGATATCACTATCCCATTGATCACGACGATTACCGAAATGCTGTTGCTTCAGTGGCAGTTCTTGCAGCAGCGCCACGCATATGGAGAAATAAAACTGGCGACATTGGCGATGGACGGGTCGCTACATATTTTAAAACGATATCAAGTAACTCATCAGGACAGATCAGTAAAATATCCGGACTTCCAGTAGCGGCGAATACCAGCTCGGTGCAGCAGCATCAAGAATTGATTGCAACGCAGTATAGGGCATTTCTGCTATCATATCCGGCAATCGGAGTTCCAAATGCACGGATCGGTGCTAAATGTTTATCCGCTTCTTCTAAATCTCCCAACCATGCGGGTAATAGCAAAGTAACCGGCAACCCATCAGGCGTAACGATAAAACCAGAATAAGCCATTAATTCATCAGGAGCAGTACGTGCATACTCCCGGTAAAATTTCATAACCGATTTTGCTTGCTCCATTGGATACAATATCATTCCGGCCATAACATTTGGCCCAAATGAATGTAATCTGATATTTAAATTTTGAAACGATACCGAAATTTCCACCACCACCCCGAATAGCCCAAAACAGATCAGGATGATTGTCTTCATCAACTGTTACTTGTTGACCATTTGCCAAGAACCATCTCTGCTCCTAATAAATTATCGACTGTGAGGCCATACTTTCCCATTAACCAACCAAGACCGCCACCTAATGTCAAACCTGCTAAGCCTGTATCTGAAACAGTGCCGCCTGTTGTAGCAAGTCCATGCGCCGTTGTAGCCGCATCAAACTCTCGTAAAATAACACCGGGCTCAGCTGGTTGCTGTTTTATTTGCAACGTCCACTTTTATCTCTTTCATTTTTGAAAGATCGATCATCAAGTCCTCCATCGCAAACTGCATTGCCCGCTACATTATGCCCGCCTCCTTTTACTGAAACGATCATATTATTTTTCCTTGCAAACCTTACACATTCACTGATGTCATCAGCATTGGCGCATTGTGCAATGAATGCTGGCTTTCTATCGATCATTGCGTTCCAAACTTTCCTGGCATTATCATATTCCGCATCCCGGCTGTTAATACTTTTCCTTTGATTAACAAGTTGTTGGAGTTGAGTGCTCATCTCGATTCGTTTTAACTGGTAAAGAAATGTAGAATTACAGGTGGGTTAGTATTCTAAGGTAAGAGTATTTATGTATTCAAAACAAAAACGGGTTTAGAAAATTCGAAATTTCTAAACCCGTTTGTAAACATATTCTATAATGTCTTTTACCCAAGCTCAGGATAAAGCGGAAACTGTTTCATGAAATCTTTTACATCAGCTCTTACAAATGCAATTGTTTTTCATCATCAGCATTCATCAATACTTTGTCGATCATTTCAACCACTGTTTCCATGTGAGCTTCTATTCATGCCTCTGTAGTAACAGCAGGCACACCAACACGAATACCTGAAGTAACAAATGGAGATTTATCATCGAATGGAACAGCATTTTTATTAAGAGTGATATGTGCTTTGTCCAAAGTTTCCTGCGCTTTTTACCAGTGAGGTTTTTATTTCTGAAGATCGATCAGCATTAAATGATTATCAGTGCCGCCACTGATAAGATTGTAACCACGATTGACAAATGACTTTGCCATTGCCTGTGCATTGCTGATGATCTGTTTTCCATATGATCTGAAATCGTCCGATAAATTTTCTCCAAAGCCAACTGCTTTTGCAGCGATCACATGTTCAAGCGGGCCGCCTTGTGATCCGGGAATACAGCAAGATCCAATAGCTGACTCATCGTTCTTAAATTTCCTTTCGGATCTTTTATACCCCAGGGGTTTTCAAAATCATGACGAAGCATAATGATACCGCCTCTTGGTCCACGTAATGTTTTATGTGTTGTTGAACTGTACAATATGACAATGATCAAAAGGATCATCCAATAAACCTGACGCAATTAATCCTGCAGGATGTGCAATGTCAGCAAACACGATTGCGCCAACTTCATCAGCAATTGCACGAATACGTTTATAATCCCATTCACGACTATAAGCAGATGCGCCGCAAATGATCATCTTTGGTTTTTCTGCTTTTGCTTTTGATTCAAGTTGGTCATAGTCTACAATTCCCTCTTTCGTTACTCCATAATGAAGTGCCTGGTAAGTTTTGCCACTGAAGTTAGCAGGACTGCCATGTGTAAGATGGCCGCCCATGCTAAGATCAAGTCCCAGGAATTTTTCACCGGCTTTCATTACGGCAAGAAACACGGCACCATTTGCAGAAGCGCCGCTATGTGGTTGCACATTTGCCCAGGAGCAATTGAAAACTTTTTCAAACGTTCAATTGCCAATGTTTCTATTTCATCAACAACTTCGCAGCCGCCATAATATCTTTTGCCGGGATAACCTTCAGCATATTTATTTGTCGGGCACGGTTCCCATTGCCTGCAATACCTGCAATGATGTAAAATTTTCTGATGCGATGAGTTCAATGCCATTACGCTGACGTTCGAGCTCTTTATTAAGAAGATCAAAAACCTCGGTATCTTTTGTGTTTCTATTTCTACCATGCTTAAATTATTTGTGTTGCTGAATAGAATTGGGTTAGTTGAAGAGTGCGACGCAACAGGAGCTTAATAGTAGTACTACAGTTGGTGAACACAATGATTTAAACCGCAAAAATAAGAAAGCATCAAATGCCGTAAGATGCAGTGAATAAGTTTTTGTTTATTAATAATTCATTACTTTCACAAGCTCTAAAATCAACATGAAGGCCATAATCCCAGTTGCCGGCGCAGGCACAAAGTTGCGCCCACACACTTACACCCAACCCAAAGCCCTGATTCCACTTGCAGGAAAGACAGTGCTTAGCATAATCATTGACCAAATAAAGGAAGCCGGTATTGATGAGGTCATTTTTATTGTGGGGTATCTTGGCGATAAGATCAGGGATTATGTACAGCAAAAACATCCGGAACTAAGGGCTCATTTTGTTCATCAAACAGAAAGATTGGGAGCTTGGTCACGCGGTGAGAATGGCAAAAAGCATTGTAAAGAATGATGAAGTGTTTGTAGTGCTGGGCGATACCATTTGCGAGTATGATGTAAAAGCAGTGATCGATAGTCCGCATTCAATGCTGGGTGTTCGTAAAAGTGGATGATCCCCGATGAATTTGGCGTGGCCGAAATTGATGAAGATGGCTTTATTGATCATGTGATCGAAAAGCCGCAGATACCAAAAAGCAATATGGCGCTGGTGGGCTTGTATAAAATAAAGGAAAGTGAACAGCTGTTCCAGTGTTTTGGAATCAAATATCAAACAAGGTTTGCGCAGTCCATGGTGAATACAGTCTTACTGATGCGCTTGATTGTATGATAAAACAAGGCGCAAAGTTCAAGAGTTTTAAAAGTGGACAATTGGTTTGACTGCGGTAAGAAAGACACCTTGCTTGAGTCAAATGCCACCTTGCTGAAAAATTTGGAAGCAATGTTGACGACCAGCATCATTTTGAGAACACCGTTATCATTCACCCGGTAAGTATCGGCGCTAACTGCGATATAAAAATTCCATCATTGGTCCGAATGTTTCCATTGGAGAAAATACAAAGATCAATTACTCCATCATCAAGCAATCTATCATTGGTTCTTACTCCAATCTTTTTGATATAGTATTGGATTATTCGCTCATCGGCAGCGATACCGGCATTCGCGGCGAATCAAGAACGCTGAATATTGGTGATAATACGGATATGGATCTAGGATAAGCCCCTGTCTCCGCGGCGGAAACTTGATTAATTCTTTCTATCGAATGTATTGTGATGAAGTTGATAATTGTGTTCCCAGCTTCATTCCCTGATTAAACTTCTCTTGCGTCGCACTCTTGTACTTGCTTAATTCTATTGGCAATTTTGTCAACTACCTGGTGCTGATTGATATATTTCTCCTCCCGTATCTTTACTTCATGTCTGATTTTTCTAATCGAATCACAAAATTATTTGGAATATGATTATCCCAATTGTTCAGGCCGGAATGATATGGGCAAGCGGCTGGCGATTGGCAAGTGCAGTTAGTAATGCAGGAGGTTTAGGATTGATCTGGTAGCGGCAGTATGTATCCTGATGTTTTGAGGAACATATTCAAAAATGTAAAGCAGCAACTTCAAAACCTTTTGGTGTAAATATTCCCTTGCTCTTACCCGGATATTGATAAGCATATTCAAATTGTAATTGAAGAAGGAGTAAAGATCGTTTTTACAAGTGCAGGCAATCCTAAAACATGGACATCTGTTTTAAAAGAAAAGGAATAACTGTTGTGCATGTTATCAGCTCATCTAAAGTTTGCAAAAAAGCAGAAGAAGCAGGCTGTGATGCAGTAGTTGCAGAAGGTTTTGAAGCCGGCGGACATAATGGAAGAGAAGAAACGACAACAATGGTTTTAATACCAGCCGTTGTAAATGCTGTAAAAATTCCCGTGATCGCTGCCGGAGGAATAGCAACAGGAAAACAAATGCTTGCTGCAATGGTGATGGGGCTGAGGGTGTACAAATGGGTAGCCGCTTTGTTGCAAGCGAAGAAGCCTCTTCTCATATTAATTTTAAGAATGCTGTGATCAATAGTAATGAAGGCGATACGATCCTAACGTTGAAACAATTAACCCCGGTCAGGCTTATTAAAAACAATTTTTATAAACAGGTACAGGAAGCGGAAAATAAAGGGGCAAGTGTGGAAGAATTAAAGGCAATATTAGGCCGGGCAAGAGCTAAAAAAGGCATGTTTGAAGGGCAGCTTGAAGAGGGTGAGCTGGAGATAGGCCAGGTGGGTGCAAACGTTAGAGATATATTACCAGCGGCAAAAATTGTGGATGAAGTGTGGCAGGGCTTTAAAGAAGCTTTGGCCAATCCAATTAAAATGATTTAAATTTGACTTGTGTGATGGAGCCATGGGAAACGAAAACCACTTAACCGCTTTGTCAAATGAAACAAAGAATCCTCCTGCTAATTGCAATTTGCACGATGGGTTGTTTACAATCCAAGAGCAAATGAGATTGATCCCCGAACTCCGGGAAAAATATAAACGAAGTAGCTGGTAACATTGTTGATGGTGATTCAAAAGCCTATTAGTGAGGTTACAGTTACTGCTTACTCAGCTAACAAGAAAGAGAAATTTGTGATCACAGATGAATGGGGCCGTTTTGTATTCGATGAATTAAAAACAGGCATCTATAAACTTGTATTCGAAAAAGAAGGATACAGAAAAGTTGTTCGTGAGAAAGTATCCATTAAAACAGATGAAACTTTTCAAATGCGTATTGAAATGATCGAAGCTGATGGATTCGATCTGCTGCCTTCACCCTTTCAATTTTTCGATACTGAATAGAGGGAGTAAAACTAATCTTCGACAAATTGGGATGTAAATATTACATCCCAATTTTTTTATTATGCCTGAGCAAAGAAATTCCACTTACGATCCATAATGCTTCATATTTCTTCTTCGAGAAAATTTCCCAGGCTTCCTGGAATGCTTTTTATAAAGATCCCTTGTGGCTAAGGTTACATGTGGATGAAAAGGCCGATCCTCTTTTTTGATCGGGAATTTGTTTTCGTTAAAAATAAAATCTGCAAATGATTGGTAAAGGCCATTCAATACTTCGCTTTTCACTACATCAACAAAAATCACTTTTTGGTTTGAAGGCTGCGAAATCTTTAAGTGTTATTTCAAATTTATTTTTGTGATACTAAATTCGCGGATCGAATTTATAAGATCATTCTCCAGTTCTTCATTCATCCAGAAAGGAGGAATGATAGTTATATGTGCCGGCGATTTTAGAGCGACGGAACATTCATAATCGTTCTTTGAAATAAATTTTCCATTTCAACACTTGTTGATTGATCTCTTCAGGAGCTACTATTGCGATAAAATACATATTCATAAAAAAACAGCCGAAGCACAAAGCTACGGCTGTTCCCTTTCATGGTCCCGATATGCGATCGAGGGTTGGTTGGCATGGCTATACTTAATCTATATCGATATTAAAGTCATCATCAGATTTTTCGATCGTAAACTTTTTGTGCTTATCAAGAAAGGTTTTGTATTTCTTATAAGTTGCATCGCTTGCTTTTTACCATTGATGAATAATTCACCATTATCATGTTTGATCGTGTATTGCTCTTTTTATTTATTAAACCATCTTTTTCAAGACCATCAACAAATTCCTTATACTCTTCATTTCGACTTGCTTTTCAATTTCCACTTTGGCATTCTCAGTGACTTTTCAATTTCAGGCCCGATCTTGCCTAACTCAGTTTGCATTTTTTCCATGTCCAAGCTGCATTTCTTTATATCAATTTTCTCCATTGATTCCTGTACTTCCTTTTTGAATTTTGCAGCATCAAATTCTTTCATGGCTTTTGCCATTTCTTTTCAATATTTCCAAAATCGATTTTGGCCATTGATTGTTCTATTTCTTTTGGATCTTTTGAAAGTCAACATCACGCATTGCTTTTTCCATATCAAGTTGCATCTTTTGTACATCAAATTTCTTCATCGATTCATTTAATTCCTTCTGCATTTTTTTCCATATCCATTTTCAGATCCAACACCGTTAAGTTCATCAAGCACATCATCCAGGTCACGGATCTTTTTTTTCTTTTTTGGAATAGTGTCGTTATTATCATAACCGTTATCATTCCATGCGGCGTATGTATTTTTAAAGTCCAGGAACTAAGGACAAATACAGAAGTGATAGCCACGGCTGCTATAGCAAGTGGTATCCGTAAATTTCTCAGGTTGGTCATAAAACTTAGTTTAGAGTGATTTGTTTTGTTTGGCTTTACTAAACCAAATATACGATTGATTTCGTATTTACAAAACCCCGATCATCAAAAAGAAAATTTTAACAAACAGGGGATTGTGGAATCAGGAATCAGGAACGACGGACCCATTTGATCATTTCTTTCCAGATCGGCTTTTTACCATAAAGTAAAATACCAGTGCGATAGATCTTGCCTGCGAGCCATGTTGTTAATATGAATCCGCTATCAACGATAGCATTGAAACGGCAAGTCTGCCAAAACGGGGGAGAAGAAGCTAATCTTCCCATCATGACTATTGGTGATGTAAATGGAATGATGCTTGCCCAAACCATAACAGGGCTGTCTGGTTTGTCTATATTGGATGACATAATAATAAAACCAAATATGATCGGCATTATTATCGGGAAACATAAGTGATTGTGCTTCCTGTGGATCTTCATTTACTACGCTACCAACAGCTGCGAACAATGCAGAATAAAAAGATAACCTCCAAGAAAATAAAAAGAAAGCAGCCAATAATTAATGGCCAGTTCAAATTAGTAAGATTGGCGATACCTTTTGCAGCCGCACTGAATTGTCCGGGATTTGAAGTCATCATTCCCGGGTTATTCTGAATATTCTTTAACCTGCTGCAAGTATATCTGATGGAAGAAATGTAAACGCTGCAGTAGCTAATTAAAAAATAAGTATGATCCAAAGAAGCATTTGTGGTAAGACCTACTGCACCGATGCCAAGGATCTTACCCATCATTAATTGAAAAGGTTTTACACTGCTTACAATTACTTCAGCAATACGTGTTGTTTTTTCTTCCATTACGCCACGCATCACCATGGCGCCAAAAATGAACATGGTTATATAAATAATAATACCACTTGCAAAGCCGATCCCAGCATTAACAGATGAGTTTACATTTTTATTTTTTCATCAGTATTATCAACAGTGTAATAGGATGAAGAGAGCATCTTGTTAATGGAATCAATTTGCCCGATAGTGATATTTTTTCAAGCAGCCTGCTGCTGATACTATGCATTAGCTCAACCTGCCTCTTAGGCGATCCATTGTTTCATTCGAGGCAGCTTTCTGTGTTTTCAATAGGAAATGCTGACCAGTAGAATCAATAGCATATAGCAATCCATCATAATCCTTTTTCGGCAAAAATTGCTTGTATCTGCTCCTGAATTAAAATCAAAGATCATCTTCGAAGTATCACTTTTCAGAAAGCTTTCCAAGCTTTCCTGTTTTATCAATTACTGCGATTTTCTTTTTACCTTCTGGTCTTGCTGCAAAAAAAACAGCCCCTGTAATAAATAATACCATGACCAATGGCAACAAAATGGTTGACAGTAAAAAGTTTTATTTCTTACTCTCGTAACATATTCTCTTTTCATTACCAGCCATATCTTATTCATAAAATGATATTATTAGTTTGATGTTTATTCAACAGTTTCTTTTGGGAGAAATTGCCTTGTTAATGGAGTGCCCTCAACCAGTTTGATGAAAATATCACTGAGTGAAGGAAGGATTTCGTTAAAAGAAATGATTTTTGCTCCCTGCTGAAGAAAATAATTTAATACATCAGTTGGTTTATAACCTTCTTTGATCTTTACAATATATTGATGATCTTTTGTGCCTACCATTCCAAATGGAGGATTACCATTAAGAGCTTGCAGGCATTTCTTCAAATCCAATACTGAAAAGATTTTCTTTGAATTGATGTTTTACACCTTTTACTGTGCCATCAAGGATTTTCTGTCCTTTGTTTACAAGAATGATATGATCACAGATCTCTTCCACTTGTTCCATTCTATGTGTACTGAAAATTATTGTTGATCCTCTTTGCGCCAATTTATAGATCTCTATCTTTTATCAAATTACTGTTTACAGGATCAAGGCCACTGAAAGGTTCATCAAGAATGATCAAGTTTAGGTTCATGCAGCACTGTTGTGACAAACTGTAATTTCTGAGCTCATTCCTTTTGAAAGATCTTCCACTTTTTTTGACCACCAGCTTTGCATTTCAAATTTTACAAACCATTCTTTTATTTTGGCCATCGCTTCACTCTTTTTAATCCTTTCAGTTGGGCAAGATAAACAGCCTGTTCTCCGATCTTCATTTTTTATAAAGGCCTCTCTCTTCGGGCATGTAACCAATATGCTACTACATCACTTTATCGGATCAAATTTTTCCATCAAAAAGGATCTGTCCTTCATCAGGATAAAATATACCTGTGATCATCCGGATCAAAGTGGTTTTGCCGGCGCCATTTGGACCAAGCAGACCAAAAATGCTTCCTTTGTTTACACTAAAGCTTATATCATCAACTGCTTTTTGTGTTGCAAAATATTTTTCAGATTTTGAACTTCCAGTAGACGACATATTAGAAAATTTCAGTTGCCAAAATTAGGCAGGGTGGATCACGATATGGTAAAATAAATGACTGTGGGCAGAGATATTTCTTAAAATTGGCTTGCTAACTGAGTTTCAACGATAGATAAAGCAACTCTTTCCCATCGATCGCTGCACTTACAATTCCCCGGCATAACCATGCTCCTTCACCACAGGGGTAAAGATTTTCTATTTGCGGATGCCGAAGTGTTTCAGGGTCGCGGGGAATTCGAACCGGTGATGAAGTTCTTGATTCAGTAGCTACAACTACAGCATCATTTGTATAATAGCCTCTCATTTTCTTTCCAAACTCTTTAAATCCGACCCTCAGCCTTTCATTAATAAAAGAAGGTAAAACATCTTTTAACTCAGCAGAATTAATTCCCGGTAAACTAAGAACATACGGGTAATGTCGAACTCATCTTATTTTCACAAAAATCAATGAGACGCTGTGCTGGGGCAACGAATTTCCCCCACCATCGTTGCAGATGCTTTTGCTCTACTTCCTGCTGAGTAATACATTGCGGATAGCGGTCCATGGTTTTTGTAGGTGTAAAGACATCTTTTTCTCTTTCAACTGGTACGACAATGCCACTGTTGGCAAATGGATTATTTCTTTTGGATGGGGACAACAGACCGTTAACCACGAGTTCATCAGGATTGGTAGCTGCCGGCGCAATGATACCGCCTGGGCACATGCAAAAGAAAAGACTCCTTTTCCATCAACTCTGGTGGACGAGGCTATAGGAAGAGGGGGGTAGAAAATTCATCCCGAACCGTGCAATGATATTGAACGGAGTCGATCAAAGATTGCGGATGTTCAACCCTAACGTAAACAAATGGTTTGAACTCAATTTTAATTTTTATCATGAAACATAGCAATACGTAATAGC
>ERZ1370068.7728-contig-6628_pt1 | contig 33408 bp, 47 predicted proteins | sample MGYA00561227_ERZ1370068 | MGnify/ENA primary metagenome ERZ1370068 (study PRJEB38410, sample SAMEA6850437) | metagenome | study: Metagenomic assessment of the ecological functions of the soil: analysis of the soil microbiota associated with the...
TCAGTTACGTATTGCTCCGGCAGGGGCTGGATCCGCCTGCCGATAGCGCACCTTGATCGCGGAATCGAATCTCGCCGGGCGCGTCGCGTTGCACCAGCCAGTTGCAGGGGCCCGTGGTCAACGCACGACTTACGAGCAAGGGGTGATCATGACGCCTGGACCGACGACAGCTCATTGCGCTGGCAGATCGCTGCGCCGCGACATACCAGGCTTCTTGCGCGGGCGCCGGCCCGACCGCCGATCTGAGGGCCGCCGCGCTGACCCGAGCGTGTAGAAGGCGAGGCCTCGGTGGCGTCCGACGACATCGCCAGCTTCGGTCACGATTAGTCTCCCGGCGAGGTCGGGATGTAACGCGCACAAGGAATTCGCGGAACGGACGTTCGCCGATGAAACAGATGCCGGTGCTGTCGGGCTTGTCGTACGCCGGCAGTCCGGCCTCGCGGGCTCAGCGCGCACGGACCTCGGCCGTGAACTGACCCGATGCGGGAACAGCGCACGTTGGCGAAGTGCGCGCGATCGACCGCGTGCAGAAAGTAGGATTGATCCCGCCTCGGCGTCCCGCGCCTTGCGCAGCGCGGGACCACCATCCAGGGCGATCGAGCCGCGCGTAGTGTCCGGTCGCGAATCGCTGCGGGCGCCGAGCCGCGCCCGCGTAGTCGAGAGCCAGATGCCGAACTTGATCTCGCGATTGCACAGCACGTCGGGGATTCGGTGTGCGCCCGGCGCGGTCACGCAGGTCATAGCGTCGAAGACGCGCTGCGCGATGATCGCTGGCGAAACTCACGCGGTGCGGCGGTATGCTGAGCTCCGTTGGCGGACGACGCGCGCGCATCCCTGGAAGTCCGCCGCGCGTCGTGCAGCCGTCGTCGTCCCTCGTCCCAGTTGCTCATGTACGAGGCCGTGCACATCGTAACCGGCGCGCTTCAGCAGCAGCGCGGCAACGGCTGGAGTCCACGCCGCCGGACATGCCGACGACGATTCGTTCGCGAATGGGAGTGGAATTCACGGCGCAGATTGTACGCCGCGAAGCGACGCGCTTCCACGAGGGCAAAAGTAGACAGTTTACGACCGTGCCCACTCGACGGCGCGGGAATCGAGACCGAGCGCGGCCACCGGAGTCGAGCGGCTGGCGCCGGCCCAGCAGGCAGTCGTCGATGCAGCGCAGAACCAGCGGCGACGCAGGCGCGCCTGCTGGTTGAGGATCTGCTCGTCCGCGTAACAGCCATACGTGCGCACGATGCCGGTGTCGAGCGGCTGGCCGGCGCGGAAGTCGTCGACCGTGCCGCAGAAGGCAAACCGCAGGAACGCTGCGTTCGGTGTCGGGATGGCGCACAGGGCACAGTGCCGACGAGGCGCTCTCGGGAGCGAAGCGCCAGGCGGTTCTCTTCGCGCGCTTCGCGTACCGCGGCGGCGAGCAGGGTTTCCCGGTCTTCGAGATGGCCCGGCAGGCTGGTTCAGGACCAGGCGTCGCCGATGCGTTCTTCGACCAGCAGGTAGCGCGCGTCGCGTTCGACGACGGCCGCCACGGTGACTTCAGGATTGAGCGGCACGGACTAACTAGCGCAGGCGCTGGCGCGTGTGCTCGTCGGGCGAGCTCGCATGCCAGAACTTCGTCGAATTCATCGAGATACGGACGCGCAACCGGCGGGTTGTTGAGATCGGCGATGCCGTCCCAGCGGTCAGAGTGCACGCGATAGACGATCGCGCGGTCATCGGCGATCAGGTAACGCGCAGGCGCGTTGCGCGGCGCTGCGTGACCGCCGGGCGGATGTCGATGCAGCTCGTGAGCCGCTCGGCCCATCGCGATGAAGCGGTTGTTGTCGCGCAGAGCCGGCCCGGATCCGGACAACAGCACGCGCAGCCTTGGCGAAGCGGCGCGCGAGCACGAAGCGCTTTCACGATCTCGAGGAACCGCGTTCTGATCGTAGAGCGTCGGGCTCGAGGTCGGGCGTGTAGATGGACATGAGCCGCTGCGCGCTGGCCGCGACCGCGTCGACGGCGGCGCGCATCTCCTCGAGCGAGCTGATCACCCGGATGCTGGTTCTGCTCGTACGTTGCCGGAAACTTCGGGCAAAGCGGTCCCCGGCGCCGACATGCGCGCTGCGAGAATCTGTTGAAATCCAATTCCCGGCCGTCATTGACACATCTGCCTAGACCCCGGTCGCTTTGTGACCTGTGCCCGACAAGCCTAGGTGGGTGACCGGCTATTTCAGTGCCAACCGCGTCACGCTTTTCATCGGATATTGCGCGATAACCGGCCGGAAAGCGTGTGCTGGATCGCACTTTGATGCGTCACGATCATCGCGAGCGGTATCAGGGGCAGATCCGACTGGTATGCCGCAACAGCAGCATTGTCTCCGCGAACGAGTTCTAGATTGACGCGCGCCATGTCGGCCGCGAGACCGAGGTACTCGCTGCCGGCGCAAGTGTCTTGAGCCGGCGCACGTTCGGTCGTCCGGGCAGCGGTAGTTTGTCGATGAAGGCGCGCGAGCGCCGGCCGCATCCACCTGCGTGCCGCGCGTGAAATCCTTGAGCAGCTCGTACGCCGTTCGGCGACGCCCGCGGCAGCGCAGCGCGGTTTGCAGCGCTTTCGCCGAGCACTTCGTGGGCGCGTGTCGATGTCCTGCGCGATGGTCTCGGATCGGCGGCGATCTTGCGCCGAGACCGCGCGTGCAGCGCATTCCAGGCGATCAGGCCGTGCGCGAGCGCAACTCCGACATTGCGCAACACCGGTGGAGTCCGTCAGGTCGCGCTGCCAGCGCGAGATGGGCAGTTTGGCGGCGAAGTGATGGCAGCAGCGCGTTGGCGACCCCGAGGTTGCCTTCGGCGTTCTCGAAGTCGATGGGATTGACCTTGTGCGGCATCGTCGAGGAACCGACTTCGCCGGCGACGGCGCGCTGGCGCAGGTAGCCGAGCGAGATGTAGCCCCAGGTGTCGCGCGCGAAATCGATGAGCACGGTGTTGATGCGCGGCAAGCGCGTCGCAGTACTCGCCGATCCAGTCGTGCGGCTCGATCTGCGTGGAGTACTCGTTCCAGGTGAAGCCCTGCGACTCGACGAAGCGTCCGGCTCACGGCCGGCCAGTCGACCATCGGGCAGCGCGGCGACGTGCGCGTTGTAGTTGCCGACCGCGCCGTTCCACTTGCCGAGGATCTCGACCGCTGTCGAGCACGCGCGCGGCGCGCGCGCAGGCGCGCGACCACGTTCGCGAACTCCTTGCCGAGCGTGGTCGGGCTCGCGGTCTGTCCGTGCGTGCGCGACAGCATCGGCGAGCGCCGCGTGCTCGTGCGCGAAGCCGCGCAGCTTCGTCGATGAGCTGTCTCGAGTTCGCGCGACAGCACGCGCTGGCGGGCCGCGCGCAGCATGCGCGCGTAGGCGAGGTTGTTGATGTCCTCGGAGGTGCAGCCGAAGTGCACGAGCTCGAGCTGGCGCGGGCGTGGCGCCGCCCGCGGTGGGCTTGCTCGCGCACGAAGTACTCCACCGCCTTCACGTCGTGGTTGATGCGCGCTTCGATGGTCTTGACCGCGGCTGGCGCGTCGTCGCCCGGGCTCGAGCGCCGAGCCGCGGCGCACGCCTGCGCCGGATTCGGCGCGAGCGGCTGCGAGCCAGCGAGTTGCGGCACGGCTCGGCCAGCGCCAGCAGCCAGCGCCGCTTCGATGCGGATGCGCGTCGCGAATCAGCGCCGCTCTCCGGACAGCACCGCGCGCAGCGGATCGGCGGCCTTGCGGTAGCGGCCGTCGACGGCGAGAGAGCGCGGCAAGAGTGCTGCGGAATCCAGTCGAAAGAGCATGCCTTCGGATCGGCGGCTAGACTGGCCGCGCATGAGTATCGCATGGACGACAGCATCGAATGACAGGGTCGCAGAGCGCGACAGCATGGGCGACATCGAAGTCGCCGCCGGCCGCGCTGTGGGGCGCGCAGACGCGAGCGCGCGCGTGCAGCAATTTCCAGCCATCAGCGGCTGGTCCGATGCCGCCGGCGTTCATCGCGGCCGTTGCGCTGATCAAGCGGCCGCGCGCGCGCGCGAACCGGAGCTTGGGCCTGCTGCCGGCAGATCGTCGCGGGCGCGATCGAGGCGAGCGCGCTCGAGGTCGCGGACGGCATGCACGCCGATCAGTTCCCGATCGACGTGTTCCAGACGGGCAGCGGCACCAGCACCAACATGAACGCGAACGAGGTGATCGCGCACGCTCGCGACGCCAGCACGCTCGGCGCGCCGGTGCATCCGAACGACCACGTCAACATGAGCCAGAGCAGCAACGACGTGATCCCGACGGCGATCCACCTGAGCGCCGCGCTCGCGAGCGCGCAGCCAGCTGCTAGCCGGCGCTCGAAGCACCTGCGCGACGACGATCGCGGCGAAGGAGCGCGAGGTGGGCGGCATCGTCAAGACCGGGCGCACGCATCTGATGGATGCGATGCCGCGTGACGCTCGGTCAGGAGAGCTCGGCGGCTGGCGCGCGCAGATCGAGCACGGCATCGCGCGGCTTGCAGGCCGTGCGAGCCGCGGCTGCATGGCGCTCGCGCAGGGCGGCACCGCCGTCGGCACCGGCATCAATGCGCATCCGGAGTTCGGCGCGCGCGTTCGCGGCGCAGCTGCGCAGCGACCGACGTCGGTCTCGATCCGCGCCGACGGCAATCTCTTCGAAGCGCTGAGCAGCGCAGGACACGGCCGTCGAACTGTCCGGGCAGCTGCGACACGCTCGCCGTCAGCGCTCATGAAGATCGCCAACGACCTGCGCTGGATGAACAGCGGCCCGCTCGCGGGTCTCGCGCGAGATCGCGCTGCCGGCGCTGCAGCCCGGCAGCAGCATCATGCCCGGCAAGGTGAATCCGGTGATTCCGGAGGCGGTCGCGATGGTCGCCGCGCAGGTGATCGGCAACGACGCGACGATCACCATCGCCGGCCAGTCGGGCAACTTCCAGCTCAACGTCATGCTGCCGCTGATCGCCAGCAACCTGCTCGAGAGCATCCAGCTGCTGGCGAACGGCGCGCGCGCGCTGGCCGACCAATGCCATCGCCGGGCTCGAGCCGAATCATCGCGCGCCTCGACGAGGCGCTGGCGCGCAATCCGATCCTGGCCACCGCGCTCAATCCGGTGATCGGCTACGAGAAGCGCCGCGGCGATCGCCAAGCGCGCCTATGCCGAAGGGCGGCCGGTGTTCGACGTGGCGCTCGAGATGTCGGGCCTGAAGGAAGACGAACTGCGCCGCCTGCTCGATCCGGCGACGCTGACGCGCGGCGGACTGCACGGCGGCGGAGGCCAGGTTGAGTGAACGAGCCTTGAGCGATCTGCGCAGCCGGATCCTGCGGCGCTTCGAGGCATCGCAGCCTCAGCACGAACTGGCCGACTGGCGCGCTGCTCGGCGTCGATGCGGAGCGCAGCCGCCGCCTGCAGCGGCACTTTCCCGCCGAATCCGGTGGCCGCCGCGGTTCTCGGTGCCGCTGGTGGACCGGCCCGAAGGACTGACCGTGCTGCTCACGCAGCGCGCGTCGCAGCTCGCCAAGCACGCGGCGCAGATTTCCTTTCCGGGCGGCCGCCTCGAGCGACATCCGATGCCGGACGTCGCGAGCGCCGCGCTGCGCGAGGCGCAGGAGGAGATCGGCCTCGATCCCGCGCGCGTGCGCGTCGTTCGGCTATCTACCCGATCACCTGGTCATCAGCGGCTTTCGCGTGACGCCGGTCCTGTCGCTGGTGACGCCGCCGTTTTCGCTCGACGCTCAATCCCGACGAAGTCGCCGAGGTGTTCGAAGTGCCGCGTGAGCTCACGTTTTCGACCGCGCAATCACAAGGCGCGCACTGCGGCGCGTCGGCGACGAGGATCATGCTGTTGTATGACATTCCGTGGCAGGAGCACAGCATCTGGGGTGCGACTGCCGGGATGCTGCTGACACTGATGCGCATGGTCGAGGAGCGCGGGCGATGAAGCGATGCCGGACGCGCAACGCGGCCGCTGGCGCGGTTGCTCGAGCATCATGCGGCGCCGCTGCGCGATCCGCAGCGCGGCTGTCCCGGGGATCGCGAGCAGGACTTCAGCGACGCATCGCGCCGTACACCATCGAAGAGGCCTACGAAGTGGCGCGAAGCCATCGCGCGCGGCGAACCGCGGCGCGCTCGAAGCCGAGCTCGGCGACCTGCTGTTCCAGGTCGTGTTTCACGCGCAGATGGGCGCGGAGCGGCGGTGGTTCGATTTCGCGAGCGTGGCCGACTCCATCGCCGACAAGCTCACCGAGCGGCATCCCCACGTATTCGCGCGACGCGCGCATCGCCGCCGTCGCCGATCAGAATCGCGCCTGGGAAGAGCACAAGGCGCGCGAGCGCGCGGCGCGAGGCGATGCGCGCCGAGTGAACTCGCCGATGTGCCGCCTGGCGCTGCCGGCGCTGGCGCGCGCCGCCAGCTGGGTAAACGCGCCGGGCGCGTCGGCTTCGACTGGCCCGACGCCCAGGGCGTGCGCGCGAAGATAGACGAGGAGCTCGGCGAGATCGAAGCGCGTGGCCGCTGGCGAAGCGGCGCAGCGGCGCCGAGGAACTGGGCGACCTGCTGTTCGCAGTGGCGAACTGGGCGCGGCATCTCGACGTCGACCCCGAAGAGTCGCTGCGACTGGCCAACGCCAAGTTCGAGCGGCGCTTCCGCGCCATGGAAAAGCTTGCGGCGTGAACGTGCGCTGGCTCTCGAAGCCGCTCGACGCCGGCCAGTGGGATGCGCCTGTGGAACGAGGTCAAGAACTCGGAAAGGCGGGCGAAACCGGCGTTCAGTAAGGATTCATCGACCGCTTCATACAGTGGCCTCCACGGTCGGGATATCCCTCGACCGACGGAGGCTATATGTCGATCAGCAGCAGGAAACAATCGTGTCACTGGTGGCGCGGCTGTGTCGGCGGCGAGACGCACGGATGCGTTTGCCAGGACCGCTACGACGATCGACCATACGACGCAGTGAGTCCCCGTACGAGCAGGATCCTCATGACGACCGCTATGACGACGCTGCGACGATGCGCCTACGACTACGCCACGCGTGGTCGACGTGCAGCCGCTGGTCACGCGTGTGCGCGTCAGCACTCCGCAGCGCGAATGCTGGGATGAAACCCGCGTCGACAATCGTGGGTATGCGCAACAGGCCCGCTGCCGCGGTCGCGGGCGGCGACGCGTGCTCGGCGCGCGTCGATCGGCGCGGTCATCGGCCACCAGATTGGCCATGGGCACGGGCCGCGATGCCGGCGACCGCGGGTGGTGCGCGTGCTGGCGCCGCGATCGGTCCACCAGCAGGCGCAGCGTCGCGCGGCCAGCACGCTCGCCGCCCGCCGCGCGGTACACGGTGCAGCGCTGAGACGCCGCGCTACCACGACGAGTGGCAGGAGCGTATCGACGGCTACCGGCGTGACTTACGTGTACAACGGTCGCCGCCAGGTGACCGAGATGCCGTACCGCCCCGGCGATCGCATCCGCGTGCGGGTCGACGTGAGCCCGGCGGAGTGAGTGAACGAGTTGTTTGCCATCGGCGGTGTGGGCTGCGCATCTGATGCGAGGCTACCCGCATCGCCTCTTACGGCGCAAAGCGTTAAACTCGCGCCCGTCATGAAGCAAGATTCGCAAAGGCCTGTTGCCCGCCGCGCTGCTGCGCCGGCTGGGCTTCGCTGTCCTGGTCACGCAGGCGCAGCGGCATTCGAGCAGCCGGTGGCGCGGCGCGCCGAGCACGCGTCGTGCCGCTGCCGTGCAGCGCGACGGCATCTCGCTCGACGAGGCCGTGCGCGCGTGCCGAAGCGCCAGTACCAGCGCGCGCGTGGTGCGCACCGACGTGCAGGACGAGGACGGCCGCAAGGTCTACGTGCTCAAGCTGCTGTCCGAAGACGGCGCGTGTATCACGGTGCGTATCGACGCCGCCACCGGCAGGATGCGCTGACCGCATGCGTGCACTGGTAGTCGAAGACGAAGCCAGCTTGCGTGAAGGCCTGCGCGAACAGCTGGTGAAGCAGGGCTTCACCGTCGACGTCGCCGCCGATGGCGAGGAAGGGCCTGTTTGCCGGCAACGAGTATCCGCTCGACATCGCGATCATCGACCTCGGGCTTGCCAAAGCTCTCCGGCCTCGAGCTGATCCGCAAGCTGCGCGCCGCCGGCAAGAAGTTTCCGATCCTCGATCCTGACGGCGCGCGATCGCTGGCAGGACAAGGTCGAGGGCCTGCAGGCCGGCGCCGACGACTACGTCGCCAAGCCCTATCACTTCGAGGAAGTGCTGGCGCGCATGCAGGCGCTGCTGCGCGCGCGCGGGCGGCTGGGCCAGCGCCGATCCTCGAATGCGGCCCGATCCGTGCTCGACACGCGCGCGCAGGCGGTCACGCTCAACGGCGCGCCGATCGAGCTCACCACCTTCGAATACCGCATCCTCGAGCACATGATGCTGCGCGCCGGCGACGTGATCTCCAAGACCGAACTCACCGAGCGCCTCTACGACCAGGACTTCGAGCGCGACAGCAACGTCATCGAAGTGTTCATCGGCCGCCTGCGCCGCAAGCTCGATCCCGACGAAACGCTGCAGCCCGATCGAAACCCTGCGCGGACGCGGCTACCGCTTCGCGATCGCTCGCGCAGTGCCGGGCGCGCTGAGCCGCGCCGGAAGCAGCTACGCGGTGTCACGTCCATCGCTCAGGCGCCGGCTCATGCTGTCGGTGTTCGTCGTGCTCGTGCGTGTTCTTCGGGCTCACGGTGTTCCTGCTCGACATGCTGTTCCGCGCACGCCGCCGAACGCAGCCTGCGCGAAGTGCTCGATGCGCAGATGGTGGCGCTCGATCGCGGCCGCCGGATCCCGACGGCCCCGAATCGGTGACGCCCACCGCGGTGCTCGAGACGCGCTTCGACACGCCGGGCTCCGGGCTGTACGCCGAGATCCGCTCGGCCAGCGGCGAGAGCATCTGGCGCTCGCAGTCGACCGCCGGCACCGGCGGTGCAGTTCGGCCCGCCGCTCGAAGGCGGCGAGCGGCAGCTTCTTCTACACCGAGATCGCCGGCACGGCGATCCGGCTCGCGGTCGCGAGCCGCGGCATCGTCTGGGACGATCTGCACGGCGAGCCGGCGCGCTTCACCTTCAGCGTGGCCTCGAGTCTCGAGGCCTACGAAGCAGCAGCGTGGCGAGCTTCCGCCAGCAGCTGATCGGCTGGTTCGTCGGGCTCGCGCTGCTGTTCGTCGCGACGCTGGCGCTGCTGCTGCGCTGGCTGCTGGCAGCCGGTGCGGCGGCTGGAGCGCGAGATCAAGCGAGGTCGAGGCGGGCACACGCGAGCAACTCGGCGACGGCTGGCCGCGCGAACTCGCCGGCGGTGACCAGCAATCTCAACGCGCTGCTCGACGGCGAGCGCACGCGCATCCGGCGCTACCGCGACACGCTCGGCAATCTCGCGCACAGCCTCAAGACACCGCTCGCGGTCATGCGCCAGTCGCTGGGCACGCGGCGACCGCGCGGCAAGGACGGCGCTCGAACGCCGAGATCGATCGCATGAGCGGCATCATCGAGCACCAGATGAAGCGCGCCGCGGCCAGCGGCGGCGTGCTGCTGGGCCAGGCGCCGGTGGACGTCGCGCCGATCGTCGCCGAGCTGCGCGTCGCGCTGCTCAAGGTGTATGGCAACAAGGACCTGCTGTTCGAGACGGCGATCGCGCCGGGCGCGCAGTTCATCGGCGATCGCGCCGATCTCACCGAGCTGCTCGGCAACCTGCTCGACAACGCCTGCAAGTGGTGCCGCGGCCGCGGTGCGCATCGAAGCCGTCGATCGATGCAGGCGGCCGACTCGCGCACCGCCTTGCGCTGGTCGATCGAGGACGACGGCCCGGGAATCGCCGGAGGCCGATCGCGCGCGCGTGCTGCAGCGCGGCGGTCGCGCCGATGAAGCGACGCCGGGTCACGGGCTCGGCCTTGCCATGGTGCACGACACCGTGGAGCTGTACGGCGGCTCGCTCATGCAGATCGACGCGCTCGCGCGCTGCGGCGGGCGCGCGCTTCGACCTCAAGCTGCCGGGCGGCGCAGCATGGGCGACCTAGGGGCCTTCCTTGATCTCGAAGGTGATGCCCTGCGCGAGCGGCAGCTCGCGGCTCCAGTTGATGGTGTTGGTCTGGCGGCGCATGTAGGCCTTCCAGCGAATCCGAGCCCGACTCGCGTCCGCCGCCGGTGTCCTTCTCGCCGCCGAACGCGCCGCCGATCTCGGCGCCCGAGGTGCCGATGTTCACGTTGGCGATGCCGCAGTCGCTGCCGGCCGCCGACAGGAAGCGCTCGGCGTGCTGCAGCCGGTCGGTGAAGATCGACGACGACAGGCCGTGCGCCGATGCGTTCTGCATCTCGATGGCTTCGTCGAGCGAGTCGAACGGAATCAGGTACAGGACCGGCGCGAAGGTCTCGTGCTGCACGATGGGCCAGTCGTTCTCGCGCGCGAACGATCGTGGGCGCGACGAAGTTGCCCTTGCCCTCGAGCACCTTCTCGCCGGTGATCACCTTGCCGCCGGCGGCCTGCGCCTGCGCGATGGCCTGCGAGTAGCGCTCGACCGCGCCCTTGTCGATCGAGCGGACCCATGAGCGTCGCCGGACTCGATCGGGTTGCCGATGCGCACCTGCGTGTAGGCGTGCGCGAGCCGCTTCTCCGAGCTCGTCGATGCGCGACCGATGCACGAGCACGCGCCGCGTGCGTCGTGCAGCGCTGGCCGGCGGTGCCGACCGCGCCGAACACGATCGCCGGCACCGCGAGTTTCAGATCCGCGGATTCGTCGACGATGATCGCGTTGTTGCCGCCGAGCTCGAGCAGCGCTCTTGCCGAGCCGCGCGCGCGACGCGCTCGCCGACGTTGCGGCCGACGGCGGTCGAGCCGGTGAACGACACCAGCGCGCACGCGCCGGTCGTCGACGAAGCGCGTCGCGAGTTCGGTGCCGGCGTCGATGAACAGCTGGAAGATCGCCGGCAGCTTGTGCTCGCGCATCACCTTGTTGCAGATGTGCTGAACCGCGATCGCGGTGAGCGGCGTCTTCGGCGAGGGCTTCCACACCGAGGCGTTGCCGCAGATCGCCGGCGAGGAAGGCATTCCACGCCCACACCGCCACCGGGAAGTTGAACGCGGAGATGATCCCGACGACGCCGAGCGGATGCCACTGCTCGTACATGCGGTGCTGCGGCCGCTCCGAGTGCATGGTCAGGCCGTAGAGCATGCGCGACTGGCCGACGGCGAAGTCGGCGATGTCGATCATCTCCTGCACTTCGCCCAGGCCCTCGGCCTTGATCTTGCCGTTCTCGAGCGTGACCAGCGCGCCGAGATCGTCCTTGCGCGCGCGCAGTGCATCGCCTAACAGGCGCACGGCCTCGCCGCGGCGCGGCGCCGGCACCGAGCGCCAGGCGGCGGCCGCCTCGACGCGCGCAGCGCATGACGGCTTCGTAGTCGGTGACCGTGGCGCCGCGCACCTGCGCCAGCAGCTTCGCCGGTCGCCGGATTGGTGCGAGGTGATCAGGCGTGCCCGGCGACGTCCTTCGACCAGCCGCGGGCTGCCCGACCAGGCGCCGGCGTTGATCGAGTCGATGCCGAGCCGCTTGAGGATGCCGGCGACGTCGACGCTGTGTTTGCTGCGGCGCTCATTTCTTGCGCCTCGCTGTCTGGCGGCGCGGCTGCGCTTGCCGCCGAGCCGGCGCTGGTGGCCGGCCTGGCCCTTGACGACCACGGCGCGAGGACAGATCCTTGGTGCCGCCCGGCGCGTAGTACTGGCCGAAGCGGTTGTCGAGGATCGTCGGGCAGGTCGAACTGCTCCTGCGCGACGAAGCCCTGGTACTTGCGCGTGGTTCGTCGAGCACGAGGTCCACCACCGCGGTGATGCCGGCGGCGGTGGTCACCTGGATCGCCGACCACAGGCGCCCGGCGATCACCTGCGGATAGATCTTGTTGACGTAGTTCTCTTCGCGCAGTTCGCCGTCCTGCTTGCCGGCGACGGCGGCGTAGACGATGACCACGTCCTGCAGCGTCTGCGGCACGGCGTGTCTCGAGCACGCGCTTCGAGCGTGGCGCGATCGTGAATTGAGCTTCAGGTCGTTCATGAGCAGGCGCATCTGCGCGCAGTGCCCGGGATAGCGCATGGTCTTGTAGTTGATCTGCTCGCATTGCTTGCCGTAGGTCTCGGCCAGCGAGCCCAGGCCGCCCGAGGTGTTGAACGCCTCGTACAGCGTGCCGTCGATCTCGATTTCCTCGAGGCCCTCGAGCGGCGCGGCGTCGACGATCTTGCCGTCGACGACCGACTGGCAGGGATTGCCGTACTCGTTGATCAGGCCCTCGGTGGACCAGGTCAGCGAATACTTGAGCACGTTGTTCAGGGTGCTGGGGCAGGGCGCCGACGCGCAGCTTGATGGAGCGCAGCTCGTCGAAATGTTTGGTGAGCTCGTTGGCGGCGATGCTGATGAAGCCCGGCGCGAGTCCACATTGGGGCACGAAGGCCTTCGATGCACCACGCGCGATCCGTGCGCACGGCCTGGCGTCACCGCCACGTCCTCGGTGCAGATCGAAGTAGTGGGCGTTGCCCTTGCGCGCCGCCTTGGCCACTGCCGGATTGCAGTAGTAGGGCAGGCTCGAAATGACCGCGCTGCGGTTTGTGGGTGGCGAAATGCTGCTCCAGCGCCTTCGGATCGCGTCGCGTCGAGCGCCACGGCCGCGCAGAGCTGCGCGAACCGTGAGCTTTGCACCACGGCCTCGGCGGCGCGCGGCGTCGACGTCGCCAAGAGTGACGTCGTAATCACCGGACTCGGCCAGCAAACCAGCTGATGAGGGCGCCGATCTTGCCGGCACCCAGGATCAAAACTTTGTGCATGGAATACCCTGATTGACGGTAGTGTGCCGTAACCTGCTGAATTAGAATACTTCGCACCATGCGTACCCCCGATACGACTTCCTGGCATCCGGCGAGCTGGACCACCCGCACCGCGGCAGCAACAACCGCGCTACACGACGATCTTGCCGCGCTCGAAACGCAGCGTCGCCGCAGCTCTCGCGACTGCCGCCGCTCGTCGGTCGTCGTGGGAGATCGAACAACTGCGCGAGCGCCTCGGCCGAGGCGCAGCGCGGCAGCAAGTTCCTGCTCATGGGCGGCGACTGTGCCGAGACCTTCGAGGAATGCGAGTCGGACAAGATCGCGCAGAAGCTCAAGATCCTGCTGCAGATGAGCCTCGTGCTGCTGCACGGCCTCAAGAAACCCATCATCCGCGTCGGCCGCATGGCGGGTCAGTACGCCAAGCCCCGATCGGCCGATACCGAGACGCGCAACGGCGTGACGCTGCCGGCGTTCCGCGGCGACCTCGTCAATCGTTCGGAGTTCACCGCCGCAGGCGCGCGAGCCCGATCCGACGCTGCTGCTGCGCGGCTACGAGCGCGCCGCGCTCACGCTCAATTTCGTGCGCGCGCTGTGCGACGGCGGCTTCGCCGACCTGCATCACCCGAGATACTGGGACCTCGGGTTCATGAAGCATTCGCCGCTCGATCGACGCAGTACCAGAAGATCGTCGGATTCGATCGGCGACTCGCTCGACTTCTTCGAACGCGTGAGCGGCGGCCGTGCACCGCACGAAGTCACCGCGGTCGACTTCTTCGCGTCGCACGAAGGCCTGCTCATGCCCTACGAGCAGGCGCAGACGCGTTACATCGAGCGCCAGAAGCGCTGGTACAACCTGTCGACGCACATGCCGTGGATCGGCATGCGCACGGCCGCAGCTCGATGGCGCGCACGTGGAATTCTTCCGCGGCATCGCCAATCCCATGGGCGTGAAGATCGGCCCGGCGATGACGACCGACATGGCTGCAGGGCCTGGTCACACACGCTCAATCCGCAGCAACACGCCGGGCCGCCTCACCATCATCCACCGCTTCGGCGCGAAGGACGTCGAGAAGGGTCTGCCGCAAGATGATCAAGGCCGTGCGCGAAACCGGCCAGCAGGTGCTGTGGGTCTGCGATCCCGATGCACGGCAACACCGAGACCAGCTCGGGCGGCCTCAAGACGCGGCGCTTCGAGAACATCCTCAAGGAGCTCGAGCTGTCGTTCCAGATTCACGAGAGCCAATGGCTCGTTCCTGGGCGGCGTGCACATCGAGCTCACGGGCGAAGACGTCACCGAGTGCACCGGCGGCGCGCGCGGACTCACCGACGCGGATCTCGCGCGTGCCTACAAGTCCACGGTCGATCCGCGCCTGAACTACGAGCAGGCGCTCGAGATGGCGATGCTGATCGGCCGACACGATCGGTCCGGCACGTTAGTTGCTGGTCTCCGGAGCATGCAGTACGAAAAATCGCGGTTCCCGAAAGACGGCCAGCGCATCACCATCAATCCGGACTCGTCGCTGAACGTTCCGGACAACCCGTTCATCGCCTTCATCGAAGGCGACGGAATCGGCATCGACATCACGCCGGTGATGCTGCAAGGTGGTCGAACGCCGCGGTCGACAAGGCCTACGGCGGCAAGCGCAAGATCTGCCTGGGTCGAAGTGTTCGCCGGCGACAAGGCCGCGCAAGGTCTACGGCACGGGCTTTCCCGACGAGACGCTGACCGCGCTGCGCGACTTCGTGGTCTCGATCAAGGGCCCGCTCGGCACGCCGGTCGGCGGCGGCATGCGCTCGCTCAACGTCGCGATGCGCCAGAACCTCGATCTGTACGCCTGCGTGCGGCCGATCCGCTACTTCCCGGGCGTCGTCGACGCCGATGGCCGACGCCTCGCTCACCGACATGGTGGTGTTCCGCGAGAACACCGAAGACATCTACGCCGGCATCGAGTGGCCCGACGGGCTCGCGCGGAAGTGCAGCGGCTCATCTACTTCCTGCAGAACGAGCTCAAGGTGAGCGGCATCCGCTTTCCGGCGAGCTCCGGCATCGGCATCAAGCCGGTGTCGAAAGAGGGCAGCCAGCGCCTGGTGCGCAAGGCGATCCAGTACGCCATCGAGAACGATCGCGTCTCGGTCACGCTGGTGCACAAGGGCAACATCATGAAGTACACCGAAGGTGCCTTCATGCAGTGGGGCTATCTAGCTCGCGAAGGAGGAGTTCGGCGCGCAGCCCATCGGCGACGGGCCCGTGGCTGCAGCTTCAAGAACCCGATCAACGGCAACGAGATCGTCATCAAGGACGTGATCGCCGACAACTTCCTGCAGCAGGTGCTGCTGCGGCCGGAAGACTACGACGTGATCGCCACGCTCAACCTCAACGGCGACTACATCTCCGGACGCGCTGGCGGCGCAGGTGGGCGGCATCGGCATCGCGCCGGGCGGCAACATCGGCGACGGCCTCGCGGTGTTCGAGGCGACGCACGGCACGGCGCCGGGCTTCGCCGGCAAGGATCGCGTCAATCCGGGCTCGATCGATCCTGTCGGCCGAGATGATGCTGCGTTACCTCGGCTGGAAGGAAGCCGCCGACCTCATCATGCAGGGCGTGCGCCGACACCATCGCCGCCAAAGAAATGACTTACGACCTCGCGCGCCTGCGCGAGGCCATCCGCGCCGACCAAGCGCGACATCGCCGGCGCGCAAGAACGTCGAGGAAGATCTGCAGCGCCTGATTCCCGGCGCGACGCTGCTGACCTGCTCGGGCTTCGGCGACGCCATCATCAAGCGCATGCAGGATGACGCGCGCGCGCGATCCGTCCGGATCATGGCGGCGACCTTCTGTCCCGACTGCACGCTGCTGCCCGCGGCTCGCCGTCATTCCTGCGCGCGACCGCGCATGAGCAATCCTGACTACCACTGCAAGCCCGTGGCGCCGTTCGGCGAAGCCGCAGCCGAAGCTGCTGATCGTGGGCCTCGCGCCCGGCATGCACGGCGCCAATCGCACCGGCCGGCCGTTCACCGGCGACTACGCCGGGATCCTCTTATATGAGTCGCTGCACGCGCTCGGACTGTCGAGCGCGCCGAGCTCGGTGGATCGCAGCGACGGGCTCGAAGCTGCGCCGGCGTGCGCATCACCAATGCCGTGAAGTGCCTGCCGCCCGAGAACAAGCCGCTGCCCGTCGGAGATCAAGACCTGCAACCAGTACCTGGCCGCGGAGCTCGCGAAGCTGCGCTCGGTCACCAGCCGTGCTGGCGCTCGGGCACGGTGGCGCACGACGCGGTGCTCGCTGGCCGCGGGCTCAAGCGCAGCGCCGCGAAGTTCGGCGCACGGCAACGAGCACGAGCTGCCGGACGGACGCCGCATGATCGATTCCTACCACTGCAGCCGCTACAACACGCAGACGCGCCGGCTGACCGCCGACATGTTCCAGCACGGTGCTGAAGCGGGCCGCGACGCTCGCGCGGTTTACGATCAGCGGCGTGAGCGAGCACGCCGACCGCTTCGATCCCAAGGACTACATCGCCGAACCTGCCGCGCCGGCCGGGCGTGTACCGCATGTATCTGGCGCGACGAGACGGAAGCCGAGCTGCTGTACGTCGGCAAGGCGCGCAGCCTGCGCGATCGCGTCGGCAACTACTTCCTCGCCAGCAACGTCGATCCGAAGGTGCAGGCGCTGGTCGGGCACATCGCGCGCATCGAGGTCACGCTGACCAACTCCGAGACCGAGGCGCTGCTGCTCGAGTACAACCTCATCAAGGAGCACAAGCCGCGCTACAACATCGTGCTGCGCGACGACAAGAGCTTTCCCGTACATCTATCTACCGTCGGGACCACGAGTATCCGCGCGCTGGTGTTCTACCGCGGCTCGCGCAACCTGCCGGGACGCTACTTCGGGCCATTTCCGAGCGCCGGCGCGGTCAAGGAGACGCTGCAGAGCGTGCAGAAGATCTTCCGCATCCGGAACTGCCGCGACAGCTTCTTCGAGAACCGCAGCCGGCCCTGCCTGCAGCACCAGATCGGCCGCTGCTCGGCGCCCTGCGTGAAGCTCATCTCGCGCGAGGACTACGCGCGCGACATCGCGGCGGCCGTCAAGGTGCTCGAGGGCCGCAACGACGAGGTATACAGCGAGCTCGCGCGCGCCATGGAGCAGGCCGCCGAAGCGCTGCAGTACGAGCGCGCCGCGGCGCTGCGCGACCAGCTGGCCGCGCTCAAGCAGGTGCAGGCGCAGCAGATCGTCACCGCCGAGGGCGATCGCGACATCGACGTGTTCGCGCTGGTCGGTGAGCCGGGCGAGTTCGCGATCACCGTGATGATCATTCGCGGCGGACGCAACCTCGGGTCCACCTGTTACTTTCCCGAAGGGTGCGCTGGCCGAGCCGGACGAGGCGCTGGCCTCGTTCCTCATGCAGTACTACGCCGAGACGCCGCCGCCCGCCGGAGATCCTCGTGAACCTCGAGCTGGCCGAAGCCGAACGCCCTGGTCGACGCGCTCGGCGAGCGCGCCGGCACGCCACGCGTGTGTGGCGTCCGTCGCGCGCGCTGCCCGCGCGCTGGATGGCGATGACGGTGGAGAACGCCACGCAGGCGCTGCGCATGCGCCGCGCGCGCCGCGCGGACATCGGCGAGATGCTCGACGACCTGGCGCGGCTTGCTGCGACTCGACCGAGCGCCCCGCAGCGCCTGGAGTGCTTCGACATCAGCCACACGGCGGGCGAGGGCACGGTCGCCTCGTGCGTGGTCTACGGCCCCGAAGGGCCGATGAAGAAGGAGTACCGGCGCTTCAACATCACCGGGGTCACGCCGGGCGACGACTACGGCGCGCTGCGCCAGGCGCTGAAGCGGCGCTACGAGCGCGTCAGAGCCGGCGAAGTGCCGGCGCCCGATGTGCTGCTGATCGACGGCGGCCTCGGGCAGATCAACGAGGTGTACGCGGAGCTCGAGCAGCTGGGATTTGCCGGTCTGAAGCTGGTGGGCGTCGCCAAGGGACCGGATCGCAAGGCCGGCCAGGAGCGTCTGTTCGTCCATGGCGATGCCGGCGCCATCGTGCCTGGCCCGATTCGCCGGCGCTGCGCGTGATCCAGCGCATCCGCGACGAGGCGCATCGCTTCGCGATCACCGGGCATCGCAAGCGGCGCGCGCGCCGGCACAACGAATCCGTGCTCGAAACCGTGCCGGGACTGGGCCCGGCCAAGCGGCGCGCGCTGCTGCGGCACTTCGGCGGCATGCAGGGACTGCATGCGCGCCGGCGTCACCGACTTCGAGGCGGTGAGCGGAATCGGGACAACGCTGGCGCGCACCCTTTATGATCATCTGCACCCGGGAGCCTGAAGCAGCTTCGACGCGATGATCTGGAACCTTCCAAACACGCTGACCTGGCTGCGGATCTTCGCGATCCCGCTGGTCATCGTGCTTGTTCTATCTACCGTACCAGCTGGGCGGATCCGGCGGCGGGCCTGCTGTTCGCGCTCGCCGGCATCACCGACTCGCTCGACGGCTACTTCGCGCGCCGCATGGGCCAGACCTCGCGCCTCGGCGCGTTCCTCGATCCGGTGGCCGACAAGCTCATCGTGGCGGTGGCGCTGGTGCTGCTGGTGAGCAAGGAGATGCCGCACGATCATCGTGCCCGGCCTCGAAGGCCTGGACGGCGGCCACGCGACGCTGCGCGCCGGAACCGGTGCAGCGTCATCCTCGTGTTGTGCTCCATCGTCATCATCGGCCGCGAGATCGCCATCTCGGCGCTGCGCGAATGGATGGCCGAGATCGGCCAGCGCGGCAAGGTCAAGGTGAGCCAGCTCGCCAAGTACAAGACCATCCTGCAGATCGTCGGCCTGTCCTGCATGTTGTTCCGCTGGAACCTGCCGATCCTTCCCGGCATCTGCGCTGCCGATGTTCGAGATCGGCCTGGTGCTCACGGTCGTCGCCGCGGTCCTCACGCTGATCTCCGGCGATCTCCTATCTGCGCGCCGCGCTGGCCCGATCTGCGCGGCTCGGCATGATCCGCTCGGTGCTGCGTGTTCTGCGGCTCCGCGCCCGGCGCCCGGCCTAGCTACTCGCGCCGCGGCCGACGAGATGGGCGCGGCGCTCGCGCAGCGCGGGCCTCACGCTGGTCTACGGCGGCGGCAAGCTCGGGCTCATGGGCATCGTCGCCGACGCGGCGCTGGCCGCCGGCGGGCGCGTCGTCGGCGTGATTCCGCGCATGCTCATCGAGCGCGAGCTGCGCGCATCCGAAGCTCACGACGCAGCACGTCGTCGACACCATGCACGAGCGCAAGACGCTCATGGCCGACATGTCCGATGCCTTCGTCGGGCTTGCCGGGCGGCATGGGCACGTTCGACGAGCTGGTCGAAATCGTCACCTGGGCGCAGCTCGGCTTGCACGCCAAACCCGTAGTGCTCGCGAATATCGACAACTACTTCGCGCCGCTGTACGCCATGCTCGATCACGCGGTGCGCGAGAAATTCGTCACCGCCGAAAGCCGGGCGCGCTGGCGCAATGCGGATTCCGTGACGTCGGTCATGCGAATCCTTGCGAAAGAAGGGCTTGCCGGAGAGGGAATTCCTTGACTTGCCGGGCGGCGGCCCTAGAATTTGCGCCCTCTCCAGGAAGCGGGAATAGCTCAGTTGGTAGAGCACGACCTTGCCAAGGTCGGGGTCGCGAGTTCGAGTCTCGTTTCCCGCTCCAAATCTCGTCAGGTACCTCGTCCGTTCGGGCCCGTGGCTAGGTGGCAGAATGGTTATGCAGCGGCCTGCAAAGCCGTCTATGCCGGTTCGATTCCGACCCTAGCCTCCATCACTGCGCCGTGATTCGCCGCCGGCTCGTGCCGCTGGTGGTCGCTGGCTGCTGGTCGCTGCCGTCGCGGCGCTCCTCGTGGTTCTCCTCGTGAACCTCTCCCGGTTCGACGAGCCCCTGTTGCCCGAGCTCGAAGCGCTGCGAAAGTCGAAGCCCGCGCCGCTTGACGACAATGCTTACCCGTTCGCGCTGGGATTCCTGGCCGCGGAGCGCCGTGATCCACGCGCAGCAGGCGTCGAAATCATCGGCATCCTGCAGGCGCGGCGCGACCGGGGTGAACCGGCGACCATCGGCAAGGAGGAAAAAGCAGGCCATCCTCGGCGCGCCGTTGGCAAATGATCGGCTCGGTATCGGGTCACGCACGACAGAGACGCGGCCTTCGGCACTGGTGAGTTCGCTCGGCCTGATTTGCCTGCCTCGGACCGACCTGATTGCGCGCATCGATTGATCGCGACCGCTGCATCGCTCGATCCGAATGAACCGCAGCTCGCGCTGCTTATTCGCGCGGTACGAAACCCTGCTGCAGCAAGCGCACTACGTCGAAACCCCGGCGCCCGATCCCATGACGCCGTGGCCTCCGCTCGGGCCGATCGCGGAGCTTGGAAGACTGCGCCTCGCGATCAGCTTCCGCACCGACCCAACGGCCGTGTTCCTCGAGAAGGCATCGCAGGAGCTGGCCTTCTGGCGCATGACGTTGCGCGAAGCGCAGCTGCTCGGCACGAAAATGTCCGCGCTGGCGGCCATCCGATGGGCGAACGATTTCGTGTCGACCCTGATGCGCGAGCGTCAGCTCGATGCCGGCGACCTCGACGCGCGCTGCGCGGCTTCGTTCGTCCGTTCACGACGCGAGGAGAGCGATATCGGCGCCGCCTTCCTGTCCGAATCGCGTACCGTCGCTGCTGGGCGGACATGCCATCCGTCGCTCGGTGATGCGTCGTGGGTGGTTCGGTTGTTGCTGCAGAAGAACGCAACGTTCAACCAGGAGTTCCGGGAAACGATCGAACCCATGCGAGCTGCGTTCATCACTCGACGTCCACGGGAGTATTTACGAGCTGCAAGGCATACGAGCCGTTGCCGCCACGAGCTCCGACGTGGCGCCGCGGCATGTTCTACAACTTTGGCGGCAAGCTGGCGCTGAGCAGGTCGACCTGGGATGCGCACCAGTTTCCATCGCGCGTGCACGATGAAGATGGCCGGATCACGCTGCTCCTGCTCCAGGCGCAGATCGAGGAGCACCCGGACCTGGACGTGGCGACGCATCGTCCGGTCTTCCGACGCATCGCAATCCCTACACCGGCGAACGCGATGGAGTACGACTCGCGTGCCCGGACGATCGGCTTCGGCTGTCTGCACACCCGCTTTTCATCCACCGGAGCCGGCAGACCAGTGCGCCGTCGCCCTCGGCGACAAGGCGCTGTAATGCGCGGGCGCGCGCGGAGAGCAGCGCCGTGCAATGCGCGCGGTTCGGCGTTCGCAGGCGGCTTCTCTATCTAACGATGGCGACCACTCGAGCGGATACACCGGGCGCCCCGGTGGCGGAATTGGTAGACGCAACGGACTTAAAATCCGTCGGTCGCAAGGCCATGCCGGTTCGATTCCGGCCCGGGGCACCACCATCGCATGCTGACGACATGCTGACCGTCCAGGGCGTGCACCTGTGGCGCGGCGATCGTCACGTGCTTGCGCGGCGTGAGCTTCGACGGCCAGCCCGGCCAATGCGTGCTGCTCACCGGCAAGAACGGCGCCGGCAAGACCACGCTGCATGCGCGCCATCGCCGGACTGCTCGATCCCGAGGAAGGGCAGGTGTTCTGGCGCGGCGCGCCGGCGCGCGCGCGGCGCGATGAATTCCATGCCGAGCTCGCCTATCTCGGGCATGAGCCGCCGCTCAAGGGTGATCTTGTCGGCGCGCGAGAACCTGCAGCATTCCGATCGGCATTCGCCGCGCCGTCACCGCCGCCGAAATCGACGCCGCGCTCGCGCGCACCGGCGCCACGTCGCTTCGCCGATCGCGCGACGCGCATGCTGTCGGCGGGCCAGAAGCGCCGCGTGGCGCTGGCCGGGCGTGTTGCTCGCGAACGCCGTGTTGTGGCTTCTGGACGAACCCACCACCAATCTCGATGCCGACGGGCAACAACTGGTGGCGCGAACTCGATCGGCGAGCAGCTGGCGCGCGACGGGATCGGTGGTGGCCGCCGTCCATCACTCGCTGCCGCTGCCGGCCGAGCAGCTGGTCGCCGATCGAGCTCGGCCGACATGAAGACCCGGTCCGCCTCGGTAGCCGCGCGCCTGGTCGCGCTGCGTGATTTGCGTCTCGCTTTCCGGAAACCTTCGCAGCGTCATCCAGCCACTCATGTTCTTCATGATCGTGGCAACGCTGTTCCCGCTGACATTAACCCCGGAAATGTCGCGGCTGCGAGACGCCGCGCCGGGTGTCTTGTGGATCGGCGCGTTGTTATCCTCGCTGCTGGCGCTCGAGTTCCTGTTCCGCGACGACGCGGTAGATGGGACGCTCGAGCAGTTCGCGTTATCGGGGCAGTCGCTGACATGGATGTTGTTTGCGAAGACCTGCACGCACTGGCTGCTCACGGGGCTGCCGCTGGCGCTGTCCGCGCCCATCGCGGCGGCGGCGCTCGGCGTGCCGGTGGAGGCGATGCGGCGGCGTGGTGGCGTCGCTGGCGCTCGGCAGTTTCGCCATGAGCCTCGGTCGGCGCGATCGGCGCGGGCTCACGCTCGGCGCGCGGCGCGGCGGGGTGTTGCTGTCGCTGCTGACGCTGCCGCTGGCGGTGCCGATCCTGATTTTCGGCGCGCGACGCGACGCAGCTTGCGATCAGCGGCGGTGACATCGCGCCGCCGATGTATTTGTTAGGCGCGATCGCCGTGCTCGGCGTGACGCTCGCGCCGCTGGCCGCGGCCGCCGCGGTTCGGATCGGACTGGAGTAGTGGCAGCTATGGCAACCTGGACCTGGTTTCATCGCTCTGGCATCGCCGCCGCATGCGTCTATGCGTTCGCGCGGCGCTGGACGCCGTGGTTCGGCGGCTTCGCGCGCGCTGGCGATGTTGATCGCGCTGTACGGCGGCCTGGTGCTCGCGCCGCCGGACTACCAGCAGAAAGACGCGCTTCCGCATGGTCTACGTGCACGCGCCCACGCGCCATGGCTGTCGCTGATGATCTACACCACCATGGCGGTCGCCGCCGCGGTGGGCCTCATCTGGCGCATGAAGGTGGCGCACGCCGCCGCCGCGCGCCTGCGCGCCCATCGGCGCGTGGTTCACGGTGGCCGCGCTCGGCACCGGCATGCTGTGGGGCAAGCCGATGTGGGGCGCGTACTGGGTCTGGGATCCGCGACTCACCGCCGAGCTGGTGCTGCTGTTCCTGTATTTCGGCTACATGGGCTGCGCGCCGGCATCGAAGATCCCGCAGAAGGCCGGACAAGGCGAGCGCGGTGCTGGCCATCGTCGGCGTAATCAACGTGCCCATCATCAAGTTCTCGGTGGAGTGGTGGAATTCGCTGCACCAGACGGCGACGCGTGATGCAGCTCGGCAAGCCGACGATGAACGGCGACATGTTGTGGCCGCTGCTGCTGATGTTGCTGGGGTTCGCGCTGTACTTCGTCACGGTGCTGCTGATCCGTCTGCGCGCCGAGCTGCTGCGCCGCGAACGCAACGCGAGCTGGGTGCGCGAGGTGCTGGCATGAGCGAATTCCTCGCGATGGGTGGCTACGGCAAATATCTCTGGCCGGCGTTCGCGCTCGGCTTCGGCATCGTCGTGCTCAACCTGGTGCTCGCGCTGAACTCGCTCGCCGAGCGCCAAGCAGGAAGCGCGCCGGCGCATGGAGATGCAAGTCATGACGGCCGCGCCAGAAGCGCATGCTCGATGGTCGCCGGCATCGTGGTCGGCGTCAGCGTCGCCGCGTGGCTCGGCACTGCAGGCATTCGAGGCCAACGTGATGTCTTTCTTCGATCCCATCGCAGATCGCCGCCGGCGAAGGCGCCGGCCGGCGAGCGCTTCCGTCTCGGCGGCATGGTGGAAAAGGGCAGCGTGCGAGAAGCACCTCGGGCACGCTCGACATCAAATTCCTGGTCACCGATTTCAAACACACGGTGCCGGTGAAATACTCGGGCATCCTGCCCGACCTGTTCCGCGAGGGGCAGGGCGTGGTGGCGCACGGCCGCATGCAGGCGCGGCACGTTCGTCGCCGATGAAATCCTCGCCAAGCACGACGAGAAATACATGCCGCCGCGAAGTGGCCGAGTCGCTGAAGAACAATCCGCCGCCGCCCGAACGCTGCCGCCGCGGGAGCGGAGCACCTGATGATTCCCGAGCTCGGACACTTCGCACTGATCCTCGCGCTGGTGCTTGCCGGGCGCGCAGGCGTTCTTCGGCATCGTCGGCGCCTGCGCGCGGCGATGCGCGCTGGCAGGCGGTAGTCAGACCGGCGGTCGCCGGGCAGTTCGTGCTCGTCAGCACCGCCATCGGCGCGCTGATGCTACGCCTTCGTCACTTTCGATTTCTCGGTGCTGTACGTCGCCAGCAATTCCAACTCCGCGCTGCCCACGTTCTATCGCGTCGCGGCGCTGTGGGGCGCGCACGAAGGATCGCTGCTGTTGTGGGCGTGGATTCTCGCGGCGTGGACGCTGGCGGTGGCCATCGCCAGCCGCAATCTGCCGGCGAGCTTCGCGAGCCGCGTGATGGGCGTGCTCGGCTTCGTGAGCTTCGGCTTCCTGCTGTTCACGCATCGCCACGTCGAATCCGTTCGAGCGCATGCTTGCCGGCGCCGGCCGACGGCCGCGATCTGAATCCCGGTGCTGCAGGATCCGGCGCTCGCCATCCATCCGCCGATGCTCTACATGGGCTACGTCGGCTTCGCCGTGGCCTTCGCGTTCGCCTGCGCCGCGATGCTCGAGGGCAAGCTCGACCAGACCTGGGCGCGCTGGACGCGGCCGTGGACCACGATGGCCTGGTGCGTTCCTCTCGCGTCGGCATCGCGCTCGGCAGCTGGTGGGCGTACTACGAACTCGGCTGGGGCGGCTACTGGTTCTGGGATCCGGTGGAAAACGCCTCGTTCATGCCGTGGCTGGTGGGCACCGCGCTCATCCATTCGCTGGCCGCCACGGAGAAGCGCGGCCTGTTCAAGAGCTGGACGCTGCTGCTCGCCATCCTCGCGTTCTCCTTGAGTTTGTTAGGAACCTTCCTGGTGCGCTCCGGGCGTGCTGGTCTCGGTGCATTCCTTCGCGGCCGATCCGACGCGCGGCATGTTCATCCTGGCGTTCCTGATCATCGTGGTCGGCGGAGCGCTCGCGCTGTATGCGCTGGCGCGCGCCGCTGCTCAAATCGCCGGCGGGTTTCGAAGGCACGGCGCGCGAAGCCTTCCTGCTCTACAACAACATCTTGCTGGTGGTCGCCGCGGCCATGGTGTTCGTCGGCACGCTGGCGCCGCTCATCGCCGATGCGCTGGGCATGCCGCGCGATCTCGGTGGGCTCGCCGTACTTCGACACGCTGTTCCCGATCGCTCATGCTGCCGCTCGGTGGCGCTGGTCGCCATCGGCATTCACGCCGCGCTGGAAGCGCGGGCAGCTCGGCGATCAGCGCGCGGCGCATCGCTGTCGGGCTTCGGCGCTGGCGCTGGTGCGTCGGCCTGGTACTGGTGTTACGGCGTCTACGGCGCCGGGCAAGCCGCTCACGCCGATCGGCATGGTGCTCGGCGTCTGGGTCATCCTGTCGTCGCTGTTCGATCCCATCGATCGCCTGCGTCGCAGGCTCACGCTTGCCGCGCGCCATCATCGGCATGACGCTGGCGCACATCGGCCTCGGCGTCGGTGTCATCGCCATCTCCACCGTCGAGTCGTACACCATCGAGCGCGACGCGGCGCATCGCGCCGGGCGAGACGCTGGCGCTGGGCCGTTACGCGTATCGCTTCGACAGCATCAAGCGACGATCGAGGGGCCTAACTACGACGGCGTGCGCGCCGAGGTCACGGTGCTGCGCGACGGCGTGCCGATAGCGGTGCTGCACCCGGAGCAGCGCAACTACTGGGTGCAGCGCTCGACGCTGACCGAGGCCGGCATCGCACAGCCGCTGGAACATGGATCTGTTCGCGGCGCTGGGCGAAGACGTCGGCGGTGGACGCTGGAGCGTGCGCGCGCAGCTGCGCCCGCTCATCGACTAGGTCTGGCTGGCGGCCGGGCTCGATGGCGCTGGGCGGCGTGCTCGCCGTGACGGATCGTCGCTATCGCGCTACGCGCGGCCGCGGACCGGCCGGAACCGACAGATGGCGCAAGGATCGGCGGCGGAACGCGACGTGAGCCGATTCCTGATTCCCGCCGCGATTTTCCTCGCGCTCGCGGGCGTGCTGTACGTGGGCGTCGTCCATTCGCCTAACAAGAGCACGATGCAGTCGGCGTTGCTGGGCAAGACCGGCGCCGCGATTTCAACCTGCCGGTGCTCGGCAATCCCGGCATGAACCTGACCGAAGCACGCAGCTCGCCGGGCCGTCCCGTGGGTGCTGAATGTCTGGGGCACCTGGTGCGCGGCGTGCCGCGACGAACATCGAGGCGCTGCTCGATATCGCGAAGCAGAACGCGCTGCCGCTCGTGGGCCTCAACTGGAAAGACGAGGACGACGCGGCGCTCGGCACTGGCTCAAGCGAGCTCGGCAATCCCTACATCGGTGGTGGCGGTGGATCGCGACGGGCGCACGGCCATCGACTTCGGTGTCGTATGGCGCGCCGGAAACCTTTTTCATCGACGCTGCACGGCGTCGTGCAGTACCGCCACGTGGGCGCGATGACGGCGGAAGTCTGGCAGCGCGAGTTCCTCTCGCGCCTGCCGCGCGAAGCCTGCCATGAAGAGCGACGCATGCGTGCAGTCGTGCGCTCAGCGTCTGGCGCGCGTGTTGCTGGGCGTATCGCTCGCGTCGGCTGCCTTCGACATCGAATGCCGATGCCGACGCCTGAGATGCAGAAGCGCTACGACGGCGCTGGTTCACGAACTGCGTTGCATGCAGTGCCAGAACCAGAGCATCGCCGACTCTCCCGTGGGCCTGGCGGAAGATCTGCGCCGCGACGTGCGGAGCAGATCATCGCCGGCAAGACCGACGCGGAAATTCGCGACTCGATGGTCGCGCGCTACGGCAACGTCATCCTGTTCCGCCCGCCGTTCAAGCCGTCGACCGCCTGGGTGTGGATCGCGCCGTTCCTGCTGCTGCTCGTCGGTGTGTTCGTCGCCGTGCGCATCGTCCGCCAGCGCGCGCTCGATGGTGGCGAGCGACGACAGCGTCGTCGATACGGATGAGTCCCGCGCGATGATCCTGGCGTTCGTACTGATCGCGGGAACCCTGGCGGCCGGCGCGGCGCGTGTTGCTGCTGCTGCCGCTCATGCGGCCGCGCGGACAGACGCGCGGCCGGCCGCAGGCGTTGCCGCCGCCGGCATGCTCATGGTGCTGTTGTTAGGCGGCGCCGGCACTGTACGCGGCCTTCAGCAACTACACCTGGGTCGAAATGCCGGACGTTGCCGAGACGCCGGCGGCCATGGCCGGCAAACTGGCGAAGCGCCTGGCCGCCGAGCCGAACGATCTGGAAGGCTGGATGCTGCTCGGTCGCACCTACAGCACGCTCGAACAATTCCCGCTCGCCGTGCGCGCCTACCAGCGCGCCGATCGCCTCGCCAACGGGCAGAACGCCGATGCCATCGTCGGCGTCGCCGAGTCGCTGCTCGCGCAGGACTTCGAGCAGATTCGCGGCGCCGCGGGGCACCTGTTCGATCGCGCGCTGGTGGTCGACCCGGACAATCCCAAGGCGCTGCTCTACGGCGCATTCGCGGCGCTGAGCCGCGGCGAATCGCCGACGCGCGCGCGAACGCTTCCAGCGCCTGCTGACGCTGAATCCGCCGCCCCAGATCCGCGACATCATCAACAAGCAGCTGGTCGCGACTCGATGGCGCGCGCCGCGGCGCCGGCGCAGGCGCATCGGCGCAAGGGCAGGGCCGCGAAGGTCGCCGTGCACGTCACGCTGGCGCCGTCACTCGCAGGCACGGTGCCCGCGGGCGCGGCGCTGTTCGTGGCGGCGCGTGATCCGAAGTCGCCGGGTCCGCCGTTCGCCGTCAAGCGACTTCCCGCGGCATTTCCCGTCGACGTGGAGTTGTCGGCGCGCCGACGCCATGCTCGAATCGCGGCGCATCACCGACGGACAGCAACTCGAAGTGGTCGCGCGTGTCGCGCCTGGGCGGAACGCCGACCGCAACCAGCGGCGACCCGTTCGGACAAGTTAGCTATCATGTCGGCAAAGACGGAAAGCTGAACATCGTCATCGATCGACTCGCGCCTTAAGCCGCAGTCGAAATACCGGGGTTCCCATGCAGGCCAAGCATTCGCTCGAGTTCGCGCGCGCGCCGGCGGTCTGGTCGATGTATCCCAAGATCATGATGTCGCGCAAACCGTCGCTGGTGCCCGAAGGCGGCGAAGTGCCGCGCATCGAAGTCGCGCCTGGCCAAGGTGGTCATCGACCGCAAACATCTCGCGCAATATTCGGAAATCTGCGGCGCGGCCGCCGGCGCCACGCTGCCCATCGCCTATCCGCACATCCTCGCGATGCCGCTGCACCTGGCGATGCTCGGCGCCGAGGCGTTTCCGGTGAAGTTGTTTGGCCTGGTGCACGTGCAGAACCGCATCGCCATGCGCGAGCCGCTGTCGGCGGACGAAGCCGCGGAGATCCGCTGCTGGATCGAGGGCCATCGGGACACCGAGCGCGGCCAGGAATTCGACCTGCACACCGAGTACGTCGTGGGCGGCCAACCGCTGCTGGGACGAGACCTGCACCTTCCTCGCGCGCAAGCGCACGCCGGCGGGCGCCGCGAAGACCACGCACCAGCCGCGCGCGTGGAAAGCGGCGCCGACGCGCGTGGCGATCAAGTCGAGCAGTTTTCGCGCGCCGGCCGGGCTCGGACGCCGCTATGGATTCATTTCCGGCGACGTGAATCCCATCCACATGAGCGACCTGACGGCGCGCGCCTTCGGCTTCCCAAGGCGATCGCGCATGGCATGTGGTCGCTGGGCCGCCTGGCTTCCGACTTCGAGGCCGCGCAGTTCGACGGCGGTTGCGAGCTCAACGTGAGCTTCAAACTACCCATCTACATGCCGGCCTGGCTGATGCTGCAGCGCTGGGATATCGAGAACGGCTCGGCGTTCGCGCTGCGTGACGCGCAGGGCGAAAAGCCGCATCTCACCGGAACGCTGAAAGTCACTGCGGTGATGACGACGCGCCGACGGTCCCGGTCGGCCGGGAGGAGCGGCGCGCGTTGCTGATGGCGGCCGCAGGCTTCTTCTGCCTGATGTGCGGCTACTACACGCTGCGGCCGATGCGCGAGGCGCTGGCGCTCGAAGTGGGCGTGCAATACAACTCCATCCTGTTCATCGACGGTGCTGGTGTGTTCGGCGGCGCTGCTGCCCATCTACTGGTGGCTGGTCGGGCGCACGCCGCGTGGCCGGCTGCCGTGGCTCGTGTCGACGCCGTTCGTGGTGGTGTTCCTCGCGCTGGCCGCCGGGCTCACCTGGTATCCGGGCAATCGCACCGTGGCGTTCGTGTATTTCGTCGCGCTGAGCTTCGGCCAATCTCTACCTGATCTCGATCTTCTGGAGCGCCATGGCGGACGTGTGGCGGCCGGATCTCGCCAAGCGTTTCTACGGCTACGTGGCGGCGGGCGGCAGCGCCGGCGCGATCACTCGGCCCGCAGATCGTGTCGGCGCTGGTGCACGAGACCGGGCCGGCGCCGCTCATCGTCATGGCCTGCGCGTTCATCATGGGCTCGGCGCTGCTCGCCTCACTGGCGCGCCGTTCGCTGCGCCGCGCGCCGGACGGCCAGCGCGGTGCCGGATGCGGCCATCCCGGTCGGCGGCCGCGCGCGTCGACGACCTCGGCGCCTGGTCGCGATCGCCCTATCTACTGGGCATCGCCGGCATCATCATCGCCGGACAGATCATCGGCGGCTTCATGTACAACGAGCAGGGCAAACTCGTCGCCGCAGCACTATCACTCGCTGGCCGATCGCGCCGGCGCTGTTCGCGCGCATGGAGTTCTACGTCAACGTGCTGTCGCTGGTCTTCCAGGCGGTGGTCGTCACCTGGCTCACGCGGCGCGGCAGCGTGCTGCTCAGCCTGTCGGCCATGCCGGTGGTGATCGGCGCGCAGTTTCGTGGCGCTGGCGCTGTATCCCGTCGGCGACCGTGCTTCTCGCCACGCAGGTGTTGCGGCGCGCCGCGGACTACGGACTCGGCAAGCCGCCGCGCGAGATGCTGTTCACGGTGCTGAACCCGGAGAGCAAGTTCAAGAGCAAGAGCCTCATCGACACGGTGCTGCAACGGGGCTCGGACGCGGTTGCGCAGTGGCTCTACCTGCTGATCGCCGGCATCAGGCTTGTCGGCATCGCCGTGGATGTGCGCGGCGCTGTGCGTGGTGCTGCTGGCGATCACGCGCATCGCTGGGCAAGGCGTTCGAGACGCGCCAGCGCGCCGAGCGCGCGGCTGCCGCGACGTCGACGTGAACGCGTCGCTGTCCCGCTGCCCGCGCAGCGCATCGATGCCGCCGGCAAGCCGCACGTCAACCTTGCGCGAGGTGTTCAGGCTCGCCGCGCCGCTCATGGTCACCAACGCGGTGCAGGCGCTGCTCAACCTCACCGACCTGTGGTTCATCGGCCGCCTGTCCACCGACGCGGTGGCGGCGATGGGCGCTATCTACTGGATCATGACCTGCGCCATCCTGCTGTTCGGCGGCGTGGGCCTGGCGGTGCAGACCTTCGTGGCGCAGGCCTACGGCAGCCGGCGAGGCGCGCACGCGTCGCGCGCGCTGTGGAATGCGTTGTGGGCCTCGCTCGCGCTGGTGCCGCTGTTCCTCGGGCTGGCGTTCGCGGGCCTGCGCTGCTGCATCCGTTCGGTCTCGACCCGCACGTCGAAGCGCTGGCGCTCGAATACTGGATGCCGCGCATGGGCGGCGCGTTCATCGGCTCGATGGGCTGGGCGGCGATGGGCTTCTTCAACGGCATCTCCGCGGTGCGCTTCACCATGGCCGTGGTGGTGGTCACCACGGTCGCCAACGCGCATCCTCAACCAGGTCTTCATCTTCGAGCTCGGCATGGGCATGAAGGGTTCGGCCTGGGCGACCAACGTCGCGCAGATCATCGGCGTGGCGCTGGCGATGGTGCTGTTCCTGCGCGGCGACGTCGGCCGCCGGTATCGCTCGCAGGCTCATGTGGCGCCCGCGCTGGTCGGTGATCCGCGCGCAGCTCATGGTCGGCCTGCCGATCGGCGTGATGTACGGCGCCGACGTGCTCGGCCTCGCGCTGTCGCAGATGATGATTGCGCAGACCAGCGCCAGCGGGCGCCGCCGCCACGCAGATCGTCATGGCGCTCACCTCGATGGCCTACATGCCCACCATCGGCATCGCGCTCGCCGGCACCACGCTGGTCGGTCAATCCATCGGCGCCGGGCAACCGCGAGTGGGCCAATCGCCTCGGCAACGTCGATGCATCGCCATGTGCGCGGCGCTGATGGCGCGTGGTCGCAGTGCTGCTGCTGGTGGTCGGGCCGTGGGTGTTGCCGTTGTTCGTGAGCAGCGGCGGTCCGTCGGCGGCGCGACGTGGTGGCGCTCGGCCTGATGCTGCTGTGGCCGGCGGCCGCGTACCAGATCTTCGACGGACTGTACTGCTGGCTCGAGTTTCTGCCTGCGCGGCGCCGGCGATACGCGCGTGCCGGCGGCCACCGCGCTGGTGCCTGTCGTGGTTCCTGTTCGTGCCGCTGGCGCACACGCTGATCTTCGCGCCCGGCAGAGGCTGGATAGACGGCCTGCCACAGTATGGGCTCGGCGCCAGGGGCGGGTGGCTCGCCCTGATGATCTACTGCACGTTGTTAGGCTGCAGCATGTTCTGGCGCTGGCGGCACGGCGCTTGGCGGCGCGTCAAACTGTAGACGGCCCGATGCGGGCTTTGCCTGATCGACGCGCGCTCGCCGCCGTGCTTATGATCGGCGCCATGACGGTCGTCCGCTACAAAGTCGAAAAGGGCATCGCGTGGCTCGCGATGAACAATCCACCGCTGAACGCGCTGTCGCATGCGTTGCGCGCAGGTAGTCGTGGCATGCGCTCGATCGCGCGCTCGCGGACCCCAAGGTTCGCGCCGTGGTGATCATCGGCAACGAGCGCGCATTTCTCGAGCGGCGCCGACATCAAGGAATTCGCCGGCGGCGCGTTCTACGCCGAGCCGTTTCTGCCCGGCGGTGGTGGATGTCGTCGAAGCCGCGACCAAGCCGGTGATCGCCGCGATCAGCGGCGCCTGCATGGGCGGCGGCCTCGAGCTCGCGCTCGGCTGCCACTATCGGGTGGCGCTGGCGAACGCCAAGATTGCCTTTCCGGAGGTCAAGCTCGGCCTGATTCCCGGCGCGGGCGGCACGCAGCGCTTTCCGCGGCTCGTGGGCCTCGAAGGCGCGGTCAACATGATCGTGTCTGGGCGCCACGGTTCCCGGCGTCGACGTTCGAAGGCACCGCGTTGTTCGATGTCGATCGCGAGCGAATCGCTCGAGGACGCGCGCGCGCGACTTCGCGCTGAAGCTCATCAAGGATGCCAAGCCGATCCGGCGCGTGCGCGATCTCGCCGTTGCAAACATCCGCAGGCCGAGGCGTTTCCTGCAGTTCGCGAAGACCAGCGTGGCGTCGGTGTCGCGCGGTCTTGCGCGCGCCGGTGCGCGCGCTCGAAGCGGTCGGCGCCGCGGTCACGCAGAAGTTCGACGCGGGCATCGCCACCGAGCAGAAGGTGTTCGGCGAGCTCATGGTGAGCGAGGAATCGAAGGCGCTGCGCCACGCGTTCTTCGCCGAGCGCGCGGCGTCGAAAGTGGCGGGCCTCACCGACAAGACGCCGCAACGCAAGATCGCCAGCGGTCGCGGTGATCGGCGCCGGCACCATGGGCGGCGGCATCGCGATGAATTTCGCGAATGCCGGCATTCCCGTGACCATGCTCGAAGCGAAGCAGGAGGCGCTGGATCGCGGCATCGCCGGCATCCGCAAGCAGTACGAAGGCGCGGTCGCGAAGGGCAAGCTGAAGCCCGACGACGCCGCGAAGCGCGCTGGCGCTCATCACGCCGTCGCTCGACTACGCCGCGGCGGCGAAGGCGGACCTGGTCATCGAAGCCGTGTTCGAAGACCTCGACGGTCAAGAAGTCCGTGTTCCAGCGCGCTCGACAAGGTCGATGAAGCGCGGCGCGATTCTCGCCACCAACACCTCGACGCTCGATGTCGACCGGATCGCGGCGTTCACGCAAGCGCCCGGGCGACGTGCTCGGCATGCACTTCTTCAGTCCCGCCAACATCATGCGAAGCTGCTGGAAGTGGTGCGCGCGAAGAAGACCCGGCCCGACGTGCTGGCGACGGTGCATGTCGCTGGCGCGGCGCATCGGCAAGACGGCCGTGGTGTCCGGCGTCTGCGATGGCTTCATCGGCAATCGCATGATCAACCAGTACTCGCAGCAGGCGCTGTTGCTGCTGGAGGAGGGCGCCTCGCCGCGGCAGGTGGACGCGGCCATCGAGAAGTTCGGCTTTGCGATGGGTCCGTTCCGCATGTCGGACCTGGCGGGCAACGACATCAGCTGGCACATCCGCAAGCGCCACTACGCGGAACATCCGCAAGCAACGAAAGATGCGCATCGCCGATCGCGTCTGCGAGCTCGGCCGCTTCGGACAGAAGACCGGGCTCGGCTGGTATCGCCGAAGCCGGCAAGCGCGAGGTGCGTCTTGAGCGGCGTAATCACCGAACGAAGTACAC
>ERZ1370068.5647-contig-4666_pt1 | contig 33397 bp, 56 predicted proteins | sample MGYA00561227_ERZ1370068 | MGnify/ENA primary metagenome ERZ1370068 (study PRJEB38410, sample SAMEA6850437) | metagenome | study: Metagenomic assessment of the ecological functions of the soil: analysis of the soil microbiota associated with the...
GTCGCTCGTCGAGTCTCGCCGAGGAGCATCCCGAGGCGGTGCAGCTCATGCGCGGGCGCACCTTTGCACGCGCGGTGCACTGATGCCGGCGAAGAAGGCATCGCTCTTTCTCGTACCGTCGGGCGTCTCTGCCGGTGCGCTCTGCGCGCTTTCTCGCCGAGCCGGTCAGCCGCCCTGCGGCGACGCGTGACGTGCTCGCGCTCTCGGCACTGCTGCGTCCGGGTGACGTCCTTCTCACCGAAGGCAACACGCGCGCGGCGGCGCTGGTGCGCCGCGTCACCCGCTCGCCGTGGGCGCATGTGTCGATCTACGTCGGCCCGCTGGAAGCGGGCGACGATCCCGCTGCATCGTCGAAGCGGACATCAGCGCGGGCGTTCGCGCGGTGCCGCTCTCGCAATTCAAGGGACAGCGGGCGCGCATCGTGCGTCCGTTGAGGCTTGACTGAGACCGATCGCCAGCGCCTGGCGGACTGGCTCGTCGGCCATATCGGCGATCCGTACGACCTCGCCCATGCCTGGGCGCTTTGCCGCTGGTTCCTCAGGCTCCCGCGCCGCGGACGATGGTGCTGGACGCGAAGCGCTTCATCTGCTCGAGCCTGCTCGTGCAGGCATTTCTCTTCGTCGGCCACCCGATCGCCACCAGCCAGGCGCGCTCCGTCGTGCCGCGCGATTTCGAGAGCGCTGCGGGTTTCGAGGTGGTGACGAGGTCGCCGCTCCGGCCTGAGCGGCCATCCTCGGATGTTCGGCGGCACGGAAGTTGTCAACGCTTCGAATGCCTGCGACGCATCGCTTCGGCACGGCGTTGCTGGTAAGGTGTGGTGGCGTTCCGCGCGAGCGCTTATTGATCGCAATCAACGGCAGCGCGCCGGCGCTCGTCGTGCGTGGCACAGCAACGTCGACCAAATGCCGACCAAATGCCGACATTTCGCTGACGACTCGCGGTATTCCGCTGGCTACGATACCGAACATGACAAATCGCCAGTGAAATGGTGAGCCTCGCGGGCAGAGTCGCGCTGGTGACAGGCTCGACGAGCGGCATCGGCCTTGGCATCGCGCGCGCGCTCGCCGCCGCCGGCGCTGCACGTGATGCTGAACGGCTTCGGCGACACGGCGCAGATCGACAAGCTCGTCGCCGAGTTCAGGTCTCAATACAAGGTGAAGGTCGACTACAGCGCCGCCGACATGTCGAAGCCCGCCGAGATCGCGGCGATGGTGGCGCAGGCGGCGCGCGAGCTCGGGCGGCGTCGACATCCTCGTGAACAACGCGGGCATCCAGCACGTCGCGCCGGTCGAGGAGTTCCCGGTCGAGAAGTGGGACGCGGTCATCGCGATCAACCTCTCGGCCGCGTTCCACGCCATCCGCGCCGCGCTGCCGCACATGAAGGCGCGCAACTGGGGACGGATCATCAACATCGCCTCGACGCACGGGCTGGTCGCGTCGGCGCAGAAGTCGGCCTACGTCGCGGCGAAGCACGGCATCCTCGGCCTCGACCAAGGTCGTCGGCGCTCGAGACCGCGACCACCGGCATCACCTGCAACGCGATCTGCCCCGGCTGGGTGCTGACGCCGCTCGTGCAGAAGCAGATCGACGACCGCGCCGCCCGGGAAAGCTGACTCCGCGAGGCGGCAAAGATCAGGCTGCTCGGCGAGAAGCAGCCCTCGCTCGAGTTCGCGACGCCGGAAGCAGATCGGCGCGGCGGCGCTTTTCCTGTGCTCGCAAGCCGCGGCGCCAGATCCGCGGCATCGCGCTGCCGGTCGACGGAGGCTGGACCGCCCAATGAAGACCATCTTGCTGAAGGACGCCGCGGCGCTGATACCCGACGGCGCGAGCGTGATGATCGGCGGATTCATGGGCGTCGGCACGCCCGAGCGCCTGGTGGACGAGCTCGTGCGCCAGGGCAAGCGCAACCTGACGGTGATCGCCAACGACAACGCGCTGCCCGGCATCGGCATCGGCAAGCTGATCAGCGCCGGCGCGGTGAGGAAGACGATCGCCAGCCACATCGGCCTCAATCCCGAGACGCAGAAGAAGATGCTCGCCGGCGAGCTCGAGGTCGACCTCGTGCCGCAGGGCACGCTGATCGAGCGCATCCGCGCCGGCGGCTTCGGCCTCGGCGGCGTGCTGACGCCCACCGGCGTGGGCACCGTCGTGGAGAAGGGCAAGCAACGCATCGAGGTCGACGGGCAAGCCCTATCTGCTCGAGACCGCGCTGCGCGCCGATTTCGCGCTGGTGCAGGCGTTTCTCGCCGACTACATCGGCAACCTCTACTACGCGCTGACCGCGCGCAACTTCAACCCGGTGATCGCGATGGCGGCCGACACGGTGATCGTCGAAGCCGACAACATCGTGCCCGTCGGCGTGATCGCCCCGACCACGTGGTGACGCCCGCGCCGGTCGTCGATTACATCATCTCGCACGCCTGACCCATGGACGCCCAGACCATCATCGCCAAGCGAATCGCGCAGGAGCTGCGCGACGGCATGCTCGTCAACCTCGGCATCGGCATCCCGACGCTGGTCTCGAAGTTCGTGCCGGCCGGCATGCGCGTGTACTTCCAGTCGGAGAACGGCCTGATCGGCACCGGCGCGCCGCCGGCGGAAGGCATGCACCATCCCGCTGCTCACCGACGCCGGCGGAAAGCCGGTCACCGCGCTGCCCGGCGCCTGCACCTTCGACAGCGCGATGTCGTTCGGGCTGATCCGCGGCGGGCACCTCGACATGACGGTGCTCGGCGCCCTGCAGGTCGATGCCGCGGGCCATCTCGCCAACTGGATGATCCCCGGCAAGATGGTGCCGGGCATGGGCGGCGCGATGGACCTCGTCACCGGCGCGAAGCGCGTGATCGTCGCCATGCAGCACACGGCGAAGGGCCAGCCGAAGATCGTAAGACAGTGCTCGCTGCCGCTCACTTCCGTGCGGCCGGTGGACCTCGTCGTCACCGAGCTGGCGGTGATCGCGCTTCCCGGCGGGCGCGCCACGCTGCTGGAGACCGCGCCCGGCGTGACGGTGGAGCAGGTGCGCGAAGCGACGGAAGCCGAGCTCGCCGTGTCCGAGCGCGTTTCGACGATGGCGCTCTAGTAGCAAACGCGGCTGCGCTCGCTCGAGCAACTCACGCCGTTCGCCACGGCGGGGAGCTTTCGCAGCGCGTGGTCGCTCCGGTCACCCCGGCACGGCGGGCGCGCCGTGGCTGCGCGAGATGGAGGGAAAGCCATCGGGTTCCTGCCGGTCGAAGGCGGCTGCGGCGTGGTCGGAGCGGATATCGCTCGCGGCGTGATCCCGCAGCATCGCGTCGCCGTGCGCGAACCATGACCACGCGGTCCACACCGTCGCGCCGGAGATCAAGGTGCCGATTGCCCGCTGACCACCGCGCGCGCATCCGCCATCTTCCGGTGGTGGCGCGGAGCGCGTGCCGCGTGCTGTCGGCGACGCGACCGCTGGGCTCGCTCATCGAGCGGCACGAGCGCTTGCTCCAGGCCGTACCGACGAGCGCGTGACTCTGCTAGTCAACCCGAGCAGCTATTGAGGACTTCCTCATGAGCCTGTCATCGTGTCTCTTGCGCTCGCGCTTCTGATGTTTCGTCGCCTACCGCGGCTTCAGCGTCATCCTGTTCGCGCCGATCGCGGCGCTGCTGGCGCCGGTGCTGCTCACCGACCCGTCGCTGCGTCGCCGCCGATGTTCACCGGCGTGTTCATGGACAAGATGGTCGGCTTCATCAAGCTCTACTTCCCGGTGTTCCTGCTCGGCGCGGTGTTCGGCAAGGTGATCGAGCTCTCGGGCTTTCGCGAGTCGATCGTCGCCGCGGTGATCGGCCTGGTCGGGCGCGAGCGCGCCATGCTGTCGATCGTGCTGGTCTGCGCGCTGCTCACCTACGGCGGCGTGTCGCTGTTCGTCGTGGTGTTCGCGGTCTACCCGTTCGCCGCCGAGATGTTCCGCCAGGGCGGCATCCCGAAGCGGCTGATCCCGGCGACGATCGCGCTCGGCGCGTTCACCTTCACGATGGACGCGCTGCCCGGCACGCCGCAGATCCAGAACATCATCCCGACGACGTTCTTCAAGACCAACACCTGGGCCGCGCCGTGGCTGGGCGTGATCGGCGCGGTCTTCATCCTGGTCAGTGGCCTGCGTACCTCGAGTGGCGCCGCCGGCAGGCCGCGCGCGGCCGGCGAAGGCTACGGCACGAAGCTGCATCAACGAGCCCGAGCCGTTCGCCGCGGAGAAGCTGCCCGAACCCCTGGCTCGCACTCTCGCCGCTGCGTCGATCGTCGGCGTGATGAACAATGCTGTTCACGACGCTCATCCCGCAGCTTCTACGGCGGCACACTATTCTGCCGCGCTGCCCGGGCTGCGCGAAGCCGGTGGTCACCCAGGTTTCGTCGGTCGCGGCGATCTGGGCGGTGGAAGGCGCGCTGTTGCTCGGCATCCTCACCGTCGTGGCGTTCGCCTTCGCGGCGACTCAAGGAACGCTTCGCCGAAGGCAGCAAGGCCGCGATCGGCGGCGCGCTGCTCGCGCGCCATGAACACCGCGTCGGAGTACGGCTTCGGCGCAGTGATCGCCGGCGCTGCCCGGCTTCCTCGTCGTCGCCGACGGGCTGAAGGCGATTCCCAATCGTGCTGGTCAACGAGGCGGTCACCGTGACGGCGCTCGCCGGCATCACCGGATCGGCCTCGGGCGGCATGAGCATCGCGCTGGCCAGCGATGGCCGACAGCTTCATCGCGCGGCGCCACGCCGCCGGCATTCCGCTCGAAGTGCTGCACCGCGTGGCCGCCATGGCGAGCGGCGGCATGGACACGCTGCCGCACAACGGCGCGGTGATCACGCTGCTCGCGGTCACGGGACTCACGCACGAGAAGTCCTACTGCGCGACATCTTCGCGATCACGCTGTCGAAGACCGCCGCCGTAGCGGTGGCGATCGGCGTGTTCTATCTTACGGGTATCTGAACGGGGATAATCAAAGGCGAACATCCGGCCGGGCGTCAGCTACGCACTCATGTCGCGAGCACTCGGTTGGCGACCAGAACGACGGTGGAAGTCGTTAAGTCACGCGAATCTTTGGCTGCACGTGAGCGCGTTGATTCGTTTCGGCCGCCCACAGCAGCGCGGCCTCGCGCTGTGCCGCGAAAGCGCCAGCCAGCTGATAGCGGCGGCGGTGAGCAGGGCGTTGACTGAGCCGCGCGAACTGACCCTTGATGAAGCGTCCCGCGAAAAAGCCGAAGCAGCCAAGCGTTGCCAAGGCGTTGTAGTCGCTGAGCGCTACCAACGCGCCGAGGTCGCGGAAGCGGAAGGATGGCAGCGGCTTGCCCTGCTTGCGAAAAGCCGCCGGCAGATGGCGTATCAGGTGCAACGCCTGCTGGTTCGCGACCTGCGCGGTCGGCGGCAAAGGTCGATCCGCGCCTTCCGCCATGAAAGTGGCGCAGTTGCCCAATGCAAAGATCGATGGGTCGTTCCTGGCGAGCAGGTTTGGCCGCACTACGACCTGGCCCTTGCGAATTGAAGGCTCCCAACCCGCTCCCTTCGAGGCGTGGTGGACGCGCACGCACGCCTACCGCGCCAGACCTTGAGCGCCGCCGGGATTGTGACTCGGCCTCGCATACGAGCGAGCCGCGGTCGAAAGACGAGTGGCCCAGCGCAACCAGCCCGGCGACGCCGCCGCCGACAATGACGATGCGCAGGGTGTTGCATGTAGACAGCTTCATGAGTGAGCTCTCAACGAGGTCGTTTCACGATTCTCGGGTTCGCGAGCGAGGTCTCGTTGCGCAAACCTTCGATGGCGTTCGTCCCGGGCTGGGGCCGTCACGCTGCGGCTGGGGCCCTTTGCGATCACGGCAAGGCCTCGCACTAGCTGCGCTTTTGCATCCTGGCATCCATCCGCGCAAGTGACCTTGCCGTACGAGTCCCCTCGCGACATTGCCGCCGGGTCTCGTCGAGCACAGCACAGCGGCCACAGTGTCGTCCGCCGCGCAATAGCCAACGCCGCACAGCACGTTTCCGTACTGGTCGCGCAGCATGCCGGCGCCTGGTTTCGCCACAGTGCAGTTTGCCGTTGGAGTCCATCAGGCAGTCGCCTCTTCCGCAATAGAGGGTTCCGTAATTGTCGCGGGACGCAGTCGCCGGCGAAGACAGGCGAAGTGACACCAAGGGCCAAAGCACAGGCTACAACTAAGCGAGAGATCATGGCATCTCCAATGCGGCGAGCCCGGAGGGCATGTGCCGCAGTTGATTTGACAGGAACTGCGATTTCGATCATCGGCGCGAAGGCTCATGCTTAGATCCGATAGATGGTGGCCCGTCCGCGATTCGCACACGGTCGCCCACCCGCAGGTTGAGGTCGCGCGTGTCTTCGACGATCAGCGAGCTGCCCGAATCGAGTCGCACGGTGATGCGGTATCGCGTCGCCTGCCGCTGCTTTTTCTCGATTTCGTTTCCGACGACCGCGCCGCCGATCGTGCCGGCGATGGTCGCCGCCGTATTCCCGCGACCGCTGCCGATCTGATGACCAATGACGCCTCCGGCGATGCCGCCGAGCACCGTTCCGGCGTTGATCGGCTGGTTATCGGACGCGCGATAGATCTCGATGGCCGTGACCGATGCCGTCATCGATCCTGGCCTTGGGCGATCGCGCAATTTTCGACAAAGGCCGACATCACGAGCACGCACACCAAGAAGCCCAGGAGTCGCAGGGATCGAGTCGACATTTCAAATCTCCTTTTCTTTCATGCACTGCTTTCCGTTCGACGGTCGCCCGTTGTCATTTGCCGGCGACCCATGTGGACGCATCTTAGAGGCAACCCGCCTCGAAGTGGTCGGCGAACGGTCGAGATTTCGTCCGGATTCGGTGGTTTGGCGCAATTCGGATGCGAGAGGAAGACCGACCGAATGCCGACGGATCGTTGACGCGCCGATCAGCAGCACGGTCGCTATCGTTTCGCCGACGAGACGGTCCGATTCGCGGCATCGATTCGTCGCCGTTCACTCCAGGACCAGGAACAGGGCGAGCAAGATGACGGCGCCGATCAGGACGCCGTCCGTCAGCCAGTGACGAGCCATATCATCGTCACAATCGCAAGGCCGATCAGGAAACGCCGAAAAAGAATTGAGCCGGCTGTCCATGACGCTGATGCACGATGCGCCGCACGGCGCGCGAGCACCGGGATGGCGAGCAGTGAACGAATGGTTGCTGGAACCGCGACGCGACTCTCATAGATAACCAGTCAACCAAAGGTGTGCCGCCTGGCAAGCATTTGCCACCGGTCGAACATACGCGTTGCTCCGAGCCGGTTGCAATGTCATCGGTGAGTAGCCACCCCGTTTCGCACGCTCGCCCGCATCCCAGCCAAGCTGGTTCGGACACGTGTTGCAGCGCTGACCACGATGCTTGAACAATGTATCACGAGACTCGATTTCATGTGTCCCCTTGCGATGTTGGTGAACGAAACGACGTCCACGGGCGCGCTGGGCACGCCTCGAAGGCTGCGGGTAAGAAAGCGTATCTGGCCCGGCGCCTGCGGTCGTCAGCGAACGTCGTCGTTGCGTCGCGTCGTTTTTCGCGTGCGCAATAGCGACCGAGCGTCGCCACGACCGACAAGGTTGACCCGCGCCACGGCGCACGCGGCAGCCGAGCGTTTGCCCCAGCCGGGCCGCGAGCGTCGGGCCACGCCGCCACCGGCGACCAGGACGATGCCTGGCCGCGTCGGCGGCACCATGCCTCATCGACACCTCCTTATCGACCTCGGCGTCAGCTCATCGATCGGCTCCACGCCTGTCTAAATGACGCTCGCCGATGACATTGATGCTCATCGCGAGCACGGCAATGTTGAAAACGAAGCTGAGGATGCTGTGGGCGAGCGTCGTGCGCCGCATCTGCGCAGTCGTAGCGGAGACGTCTGAAACCTGAGACGTCATGCCCAGGACGAAGGAGTAATACGCGAAATCGAAGTAGGCCGGCTCCTCGACTCCGGGGAAACTCAATCCCGCGGCCGGGACCCTCGCGCACCGACGCCGGCGCGTAGTAGCGGCGAGCGTAGTGAAACGCGAACACCGTCTGGATCAGCATCCAGGACAGCAGGAGCGCGGCGATTGATAGCGCCGACGTGGAAGCGCCTTCGGCCAGAAGTCCAGCGACTTGACGTCGCCCATCACGAAGCCGATGGCGACGATGCTTACGCACGCTGCGTTCGTTACGAGCAGGAAGATGACATACGCGGCCTGATCGTGCGTGGCTCGCAGCGCCGACGAGTCAGGTCGGCGTCCGCGTGCAGGATCGTCAGCCAATACAGGACCAGGTAGGTCAGGGATGCTGCGATCCATGTCACCAGCAGCCGGTTGGCAATGGGAACGACGGTTGGCCCGATGGAATAGACCGCGATGCCGACAGCAACGACGATCGCAAGCCGTCGCTGGGCAGACAAACGAATGGCCCATGGCTCGCGTTCCGAATCATTCATCAGGCTGCATGCCTTAGACGAGGCGGTCATGGCGGATCCGCTGCTTTGCGGACGACGTGCGTCGCTTGACCGTAGCGAAGCTCCCGATCTTTCGGTCATCGGCACGAGCCCGTGCCTAGATCCGATGGATGTGGCCGTCCTCGACCCGCACGCGGTCGCCCACCCGCAGGTTGAGGTCGCGCTGGTCTTCGACGATCAGCGAGCTGCCCGAATCGAGGTCGCACGGTGATGCGGTATCGCGTCGCCTGCGCCTGCTTTTTCTCGATTTCGTTTCCGACGAGCGCGCCGCCGAGTGCGCCGGCAATGGTGGCCGCCGTGTTCCCGCGGCCGCTTCCGATCTGGTGGCCGATCACGCCACCGGCGATGCCGCCGATCACGGTTCCGCCGTTGACGAGCTTGTTGTCGGACGCGCGATAGATCTCGATGGCCTCGACTTTGCCCTCGTCGGCGCGGACGGGGGCTTCGGCCATCACCACGCTGCCGGTGGCTGCTGCGAGCAGGCATACGGACATCCAGAGACCCAACCGTCGAATGAATCGATTCGGCATGTTCATCTTCCTTTGCGTCATGTTGTATCGTGTCGATCAGCCCGAGGATCGTCGCAGCGACGCGAGCGAACAAGGCGCGGCGCCGCGTCGATCGGATTCTTTCGTCAATGTCCGAACGTTCGTCGCGACGCTCGGCTGGTTTTGCCTTGACTGCGTTGCGTCGGAAGTTCGCGAACGTCTTGCGGATGTCGGTGCTCGCGCTGTTCGTGTAATGGAACTGTTGCGCGTTGAGGATGCTGTTCGCTGGTGCCGAGCTCAGGAGAGGCTTGTACTGTTTCATAGGTTGGTCCGCGGCGCGGCGCGGAGGCGGTTGCTGGATGTATGGTCATCGACTTGGCGGCTGGATGATGACGAGATCATGGTGAAGCGTAGTGCGTTGCCGTGACTCGAGTCGTCAGCGAAACGTCGCGAATCTGTCCGAGCTTCGCATAGTCGATCCTCCGCCGGCAAATAGAACCCGCGCCATCTGGGCAACGATGAGGAAAGCACCGTGCGCAGCTCGGCGTGCGGCGGGGAGGACCGGCTCAACGCGGTGCCGCTGGCGAATCGAGCGCAAGCGTGACATGCATCACACCTGTCGGCGTACCGGATCGTCGTTGGAAACCCGCTGCTGACGGAATACCGCGAGCATCGGTGCGTTTTCGCTGGAGCACGTATGCCTCGAACTCGGCCTACTCCTGGTCCCGCGCAATGCTGGCGAGATGCTGCAGCAGCCGGGTTGCGATGCCCCGTCCCTGCCAGGCTTCTGCGACAGTGAAACCTATCTCCGCCGTGCGGCCGAGCACCGCGTAGCTACCTTCGCCGATGATGAGTTCGTCGCATCCGCTTGGCACGGTGGCCACCAGTCCCACGTGGTTCCCGTGGCTGCATTTCGTCGAGCCAACGCAGGTCGTCTTCGCTCAGAGTCTTTTTCGGGTAAAAGAAGCGCGTGCGAATCGTCTGAGGCTGGAGATGAAGAAAGGCTTTGACAAGGCGCTCCTTGTCGTCCGGGCGCATGGCCCGGATGGTCACCTCGTTGCCGTCCTTCAGCGCTTCCTTAACGAGATAGGCCGCTACATTCGACATGTGAGCCCTGAGCCACCAGGCAGGGAGGCTGACCGGCGAAGGCTCGGTGCGAGGCACACGCGACGCGCTGCCCTCAGAGACCATCCGCCGCCAGGTCAACCATAGGTGTAGAAACCACGGCCCGTCTTGCGGCCGAGATAGCCCGCGGCGACCATCTCCTTGAGCAGCGGCGCCGGCCGGTACTTCGGATCGTTGAAGTCGCGGTAGAACACGTCCATGACCGCGAGGAGCACGTCGAGGCCGATCAGGTCGGCAAGCGCGAGCGGCCCGATCGGATGGTTGCAGCCCAGCTTCATCCCGTCGTCGATCTCCTGCGCGCTCGCTATCCCTTCCGCGTACAGGAACACCGCCTCGTTGAGCATCGGGCACAAGAGGCGGTTCACGACGAACCCTGGAGAATTCCTCACCACGATCGGCGTTTTGCCGAGCTCGCTTCGCCAGCGCGCCGGCGGCCTCGCACGGTCGCGTCGTCGGTCTGCAAGCCGCGGATCACCTCGACCAGCGCCATCATCGGCACCGGGTTGAAGAAGTGCATGCCGATGAGGCGCTGCGGGCGCTTCGTCGCCGCGGCGAGCTTCGTGATCGAGATCGATGAGGTGTTGGTCGCCATGGTCGCCTCGGGCTTCGCGAACTCGTCGACTTGCTCGAGGATCTTCACCTTCAGCGCCTCGTTCTCGGTCGCGGCTTCGATGACAAAGTCGCACTTGCGGAGCGCGCCATAATCCGTCGTGCCGTCGATGCAGCTTCAACGCGGCCTCTTTATCGGCGGCGGACAGCTTCTCCTTCTTCACCAGCCGATCGAGGCTCGACGACACGGCGTTGCGCCCGCGCGCGCGACCGCGGCCTCGTCGACGTCGATCATCGTGACCGAAAGCCCGACGACAGCGCACGCCTGCGCGATGCCGCTGCCCATGGTGCCGGCGCCGATAACGCCGATCGTTTGCAAAGATGTCATGTGGAATATCCCATTCAAAGTGTCATTCTCGAGCTAGTCTCGGGCGTCGTCGCCGGATCTCTTCAAGCCATGATGTTCACGCCGCCGTCGACGTACAGCGTCTGCGCCGGACAGCCGGCGCGCGTAGGGCGTGGCGAGGAACGCGCAGGTGAAGCCGACGTCCATGATGTCGACCAGCTCGCCGATCGGCGCGCGCTGCGCCGCCTCGTTGAGCAGCAGATCGAAGTCCTTGAGCCCGGACGCCGCGCGCGTCTTGAGCGGCCCGGGCGAGATCGCGTGCACGCGGATGCCCTTGCCGCCGAGCTCGTAGGCGAGATAGCGGCAGCGACGCCTCGAGCGCCGCCTTCACCGGGCCCATCACGTTGTAGTTCGGCACGACCTTGTTGCGCGCCGTGATAGCTCATCGCGAACATGGATCCGCCGTTCTTCATCAAGGGCGCCGCCAGCCGCGCCATGCGCACGAACGAATGGCAGGAGATGTCCATCGCCTGCTTGAAGCCCTCGGCCGGAGCAATCGATGAGCGGCCCCTGCAAGTCCTCCTTCGGCGCGCAGGCGATCGAGTGGACGAGGATGTCGAGCTGGCCCCACTCCTTCGTGATCCTGTCGAACACCGCCTCGAGCATGCCCGGCGTGGCGACATCGAGCGGCATGAAGATCGGTGCGCCGAGCTCTCTGGCGAGCGGCTCGACGTAGGTCTTCGTCTTCTCGTTGACATAGGTGATCGCGAGCTCGGCGCCCAGCTCACGAAACGCCTTCGCGCATCCGTAGGCGATCGAATGCTGGTTCGCCACGCCGACGACGAGCGCTTTGGCGCCTTTGAGCACGGACGGCGGAATTTCGATGGTCATGATCGCTCGATCTCCCAAGGTTTGCATCTGCCTGCGGCACCACGAGTCAGGTCGGTCGTCTTGCTGGATCCCGGAGTGCGACGTCAGCCCGATGCCAGGACATCGGCGTGCGCGAGCAGCGCCTGCGTGTGCCGCGCGATCATCAGCTCTTCGTTGGTCGGGATTGACCCAGGCCGAGACGCCGCTTGCCGCCGGTACTGATGCGCGGACCGCCGGCTGCGTTTGCCGCCGCGTCGAGCTCTATCCCCGAGCCAGCGAGCATCGCGGCACACCCGCTCGCGCAGGGCCGCGCTGTTCTCGCCGATCCCGGCCGTGAAGACGACGGCGTCCAGCCCGCCGAGCGCAGCCGCGAGCGAGCCCAGCTCGCGGCCGATTCGGTAAACGTAGAGGTCGATCGCGAGCCTTCGCACCGGGCTCGTCGCTCTCGAGCAGGGCGCGCATGTCGCTGGAAATGCCCGATACGCCGAGCAGGCCCGACTGCTGATAGATGAGCTTCTCGATTGCGCGCGCGTCCATCTTGAGCTCGTCGATAAGGTAGAGGATCACGCCCGGGTCGAGGCTGCCGCACCGCGTGCCCATCGGCAGGCCGTCGACCGCGGTGAAGCCCATCGTGCTCGCGACGCTGCGGCCGCTCGTCATCGCGCACATGCTGGAGCCGTTGCCGAGATGCAGCACGACGACCCTGCCGCGCGGCGGCTTTCGCGTCGTAGCTGCGGCAAAGCCTGCGCGATGTACTCGTAGGAGAGCCCGTGGAATCCGTAGCGTCTTACGCCGCGCGTCGGTGATCGACCGCGGGAGTGCGAACGCCTGCGCCACCTCGGGCTGGGCACGGTGGAATGCGGTGTCGAAGCAAGCGACCTGAGGCAGCTCCGGCGCGCGTCTCGAGCAGGGCGCGGATCGGCGCCAGGTTGTGCGGCTGATGCAGAGGCGCGAGCGGAACGTACTTCTCCAGCGCCGACAGCACCGTCGCGTCGACGCGAACCGGTCGGCTGTACTCGAGCCCGCCGTGAACGACGCGGTGTCCGACGCCGGTGAGGCGCTGCTTGCCGAGCTCGCGCGCGCAGGAAGGCGACCAGATGGTCGAGCGCGCCATCGTGCCCGAGCGTGACGCCATCGCCCCAGGACTTCTCGCCGAGGGTCTTCCCGTGCCGATCCTTGGCGACGAAGCGCGGCGCGGTATGGAGGCCTTCGACCTGTCCGCGCACGGTCAGCTCGAGCGCGTCGCCACGCTCGGCGAAGAGCGAGAACTTCAGGCTGGAGGAGCCGGCATTGAGAACGGCGATCGCGTCGGCCACGTCACGCCACCGCTTTCGTGCTCGCTTCGCGGCGCGCCTTCGCGACCAGCGCCGCCACCGCGCAGGACGCGAGACGCGTCAGCAGCGAGTCGGCCCGGCTGGTGAGGATGATCGGCACGCGCGCGCCGAGCACGATGCCCGCCGCGTCGGCGCCGGCGAGGAACGACAGGCTCTTCGCCAGCATGTTGCCGGCTTCGAGATCGGGCACGACCAGCACGTTGGCGCGGCCCGCGACCGGCGAGTCGATCTTCTTGATCTTGACCGACTCCAGGCTGATCGCGTTGTCGAGCGCGAGCGGGCCGTCGAGAATGCGCGCCGGTGATCTGCCCGCGGTCGGCCATCTTGCACAGCGCCGCCGGCCTCGATCGGTCGAGGGCACCTTCGGGTTGACGGTCTCCATCGCCGAGAGGATCGCCACGCGCACCTCCGGGAACCCGAGCGCGTGCGCGAGATCGATCGCGTTCTGGACGATGTCGACCTTGTCCTCCAGCGTCGGCGCGATGTTCACCGCCGCATCGGTGATGATCAGCGCGTTCGGCATGGCCGGGCACGTCCATCACGAAGCAGTGGCTGACGCGGCGCGCGGTGCGCAGCCCTGTATCGCGCTCGACCGACGGCGCCCATCAGCTCGTCGGTGTGCAGGCTGCCCTTCATCAGCGCCTCGGCCTTGCCCTCGCGGACGAGATCGACCGCCTTCTCGGCGGAGGCATGACTGAAGGGCGCGTCGACGATTGGCAGCCCCGAGATGTCGATCTTGTTCTGCCTGGCCACTTCCTCGATGCGCGTGCGCGGGCCGACCAGGATCGGAGCGATGAGGCCCATCCGAGCCGCGTCGACCGCGCCCTGCAGCGAGCTCTGGTCACACGGGTGCACGACCGCGGTTGGTGTCGGCGGCAGCGTCTTGCAATCGTCGACGAGGCGCTGATATTTCTCGTGGGCACGCGCCTTCCCGGGTTCGCGCGCCACCGCCGCCACGCCTGCCGTCGCCCGCTGTCTTGCGCCGGCCATGCTAGGCTGCTCCGGCGGACTTCTTCGCCAGCGCGACGCGCGGCTTCGCAATCCTGACCCGAGCACTGCCTGGGGTCGGCCGAGAACGGCGCCGCGACCCGGCCGGCCGACGCTCCACGGCGCCGAGCACGCCCCGGATACGCGCGAGCATCGCTTTCTGCTCGGCCGACGGCTGGATGCGCTGCACGCGCGGGTCGGCGAGCACGCGTTCCAGCAGCGTTAGCAGCCGATTCCGGTCTTTCCGGTCGGCGACCAGCACAGGCAGCGTCTCGACTGCCTTTTCCGGTTCGTAGCGCGCGATGATCTCCTGTTCGCCGCCGATGCGGCGCAGCTCGTCGGGCGGCAACTGCGGCAGGAACTCGCGGTACTCTTCGATCAGATCGTGTGCGAGCTGCAGCCTCGAAAGCGGGAGCGGCTCGTCCTCGTGCGCCATCAGGAAGGCGACACGCGCGAGCGCCTCCGGGTAGCCGCCCTTGTCGATCGAAGCCAGCGCTTCCTTGACGAACGGAAGCTCACGCGGGTCGTCCACCGGCCGCGCGGCGGTTTCGATGCCCTGTTCGTCGCCGAGATAGAAGGCGAACAGGTTGCGCGTAGACCTGGAAGAAGGTGGCTTCGGCCGCCGCGTCGCGCAGTGCGCGATAGCAATCGAGCGAAGCGCTCGTCAGCTCCGATACCGCCGACTCAGCCTTGCGGGCCGGAGCTTCCGGCCCGAGCGCCTGACGCTGTGCCTTCACTGCCTCCGCAGTCGGCGCGAGCCACCACAGCCAGGGATTGAGGTCGGAGATCGCCCAGCGCTGCAAACGCAGCGGGTGAAACTGCGCGCGAGAGCTTCGCGGCGTACTCGTTCGACAGTGCTTGTACCAGCGGGCGCCCGAAGAGCTCGTATGCGCGCTGATTGAACTCCGAGACCGCCTTCACGGCCTCGAAGGGTCGCTCATCGGCGCGCTTGAAGCGATTCAAGCGCGCAACGATGTCTTCCAGACGCAGCTCGACGAAGCTCACCTCGTACGCCGGTTTGCCGTCGCTGATCCTTCTGCTCCGCGATCTGCATCCCGTACAGGCCCGGCGGCAGCGCCTCGATCGACTTCAGCACCGACGCGATCTGCGTGTCCCTCCTTCTTCGCGACCTTGCCGGAGACGAAGATGCCGAGGTGGCCGACGTCCTCGTGCATCAGGCCGACGATCACCTGCCCGCGGGCCTTGATCTCCTCGGTGCTGCCGTAAACGTCGGCAACCCAGTTGAAGGCCTGCTGCGGCGGCGTGATGTTGTCGCCCGCCGAAGCGAACAGGACGATCGGCACCTTGATGTCGCGCAGGTCGAAACCTTCGCTCGGTCCCGCCTTCACGGCGCCGGACCACAGCTTGTTGCCGACGAAGAGATTCTGCGTGATCCACTCGATCTCCTCGCGGTTCATCAGGAAGTAGCCGCCCCACCAGCGCTCGAACTCGAGGAAGCGCGGCGCCTCGGTGTCGATGTTGGCGAACACCTGGTAGTACTTGTCCCAGAAGGTATTGGCCGGGTTCAGGTTCTCGAAGTTCTGCACCAGATGCGCGCCGTCGAACTTGCCGTGCGCCGAGGTCGGACGTGAGCGAAGCGAGCCAGGTGCCGCCGAGCAGCCCTCCGGAATAGCGCATCGGATTGTCGCCCTCGCCCTCGCGCCAGGCGCCGCCCCAGTAGGACATCGGCGCGCCGACGATCACGATCGGACCGGTGTCGTCGGGATTGGCAGCGGCCAGCATCATCGCCGCCCAGCCGGCCTGACAGTTGCCGACGATTCCCGGCTTCGGGGCATCCGGATGAAGCTCGCGCACGCGATGCACGAACTCGCGCTCGGCGTTGCACACGTCGAGCAGCGTTTGTCCCGGTTCGGGCTCGCGGAAGAAGATGACGAAGTACACCGGATGGCCTTCGTGCAGCGCCACGCCGACCTGCGAATCGTCCTTGAAGCCGCCGATGCCGGGGCCGTGGCCGCCGCGCGGGTCGATGATCACGTACGGGCGGCGCTTGGCATCCACCGTGACGCCCTTTGGCGGAACGATGCGCAGCAGCGCGTAGTTGACCGGACGCTTGAACGAGCGCCCGTCCATCACGATCTCGTAGTCGAAGCGCAGCACCGGCGGCAATCCTTGGCGCTCGTGCTCGACGAAGTTGTTGCCGCGCTGGCGCAGCGTGTCCCAGAACAGGATGGAGCGCTGCGCGAAGTCGACGCCGTATCGCGCGCCGCTCAGCCCAGAGTTGCGCACAGCAACGTCGGATTCGCCGTCAACCCGGCGACCTGCTCGCGTAGCCTGTTGCGCCCGCTCGTTGAAGCGCGCGAGCGCGAGTCTCGTGCGGGTCTGCAGCATCTGCGCGACCTTCGCGGACACGTCGTGGCTCTGGGAAAGCTTTCTAGCCAAATTGCTCATGGTGTCCCTTCTTTCTTGATCGCTACCCATCGAACTGCGGTAGCAGGAATGGAGCTGCGTTGGTTTGCAGCGATGTCATGCGCTCAGGTTAGGGCCTCGCGCCTGCAGAGTCGTCAGCGAAACGTCTGCTTTCGGTAGGAATTCTGTCCGGATCGCTTTCCACCACGGCTGCCGCCGGGCTCGAGGGTCAGGCCCGAACGCTGCGCGGCAGGGCATCAGGCCCGACGGCTCGCGGTCGAACGCCGGCCATCAACGGCGACGGATCCGCGACGTTTCGCTTAGGACTTCGGCCAGCACAGGCCTTAGCATGGCTTCGTAGCGGGCGCTTCTTCGCTCGCGGATGCGAGGACGGCGACGCAAGCTAAACCTCGCGGCATTCGACTGATACGTGGACACGCATGGCCGGACCGAACTGCATGAATCCCATCATCGACAACCGACCCGCGCTGCTGCCTGGACCATGAACATGAAGCTCAGCCCGGGATGGTTCTATGGCGCGCTGATCGTCGTCCTGTCGGCTTGGATCCTGCACAGCTTCCTTCAGGCGATGCTCGCGGCGTGCGTGACTGCCATCGCCAGCTGGCCGCTCTACACGCGGTTTGCGGCCCGTCTGCCACGGCGCATCGGCCGAAGCTCGAAATCGCTGATCTTCACGCTCGCGATGACGGTCTTCGTGCTGGCACCGTTGATGTTTGCGTTCGGCGCGCTGCTCACCGAAGCGCACGCGCTGCTATTGGAGATCGCCGCCGCGGACAAGAAGGGAATCGCGGTTCCTCAGTGGCTGGAGAACGCGCCACTGGTCGGGCCGTGGCTCGCCGCTCGTTGGCAAGAGTCAGCTCGCCTCTCCAGGCGCCCTTTCGACGTGGACGCAGCGGACCGACGCGGCTGCGCTCCTTGCGTGGGCGCAGTCGCTCGGACAATTCATGGTGCGGCACGCGTTCATCATCGGATTCACGATCCTGCTGTTGTTCTTCCTGTATCAGGAAGGTGAATCGCTGGCGGAGGGTTTCAGGCGAGTCCTTCGTCGCCGCATAGGCGAGCAGCGCCGACGGTTATGTCGACCTCGCCACGCGGGCCGTGCGCGCCTCGGTGAACAGCATGCTGGTCGTGGCGCTCTTCGATGGCTTCGCAAGCGGCGTCGCGTATGCGATCGCCGGTGTGCCGCACGCCGCCGTGTGGGCCGCGGTTACCGGTTTGCTCGCGCTGGTCCCGTTCCTTGGATATGTGGCGGTCGGTCGCGTTGACGTTGCAACTCGCGATGACGGTCACCAGCACGCCGCCGCTTCGTCGCGTTCGGGCTGGGCTGCTTCGTCCTGTTCTGTGGCGACAAGGTCGTCCGGCCCGTAGTCGCGCGTCACGGAACTCGCTTGCGCTTCGTCTGGGTCCTCATGGGTTGCCTTGGCGGCTTCGAGGTGCTTGGGCTTATCGGGCTGGTGATCGGTCCGGTGGTGCTTACCCTCGCAAGGGAACTGTGGGAGCAGCGTGTTCGCGATCTCGCTGTGGCCGATGTCACCGACTCAAAGTCCCGAGGTGAGCCAGAGCGCGTGACAACGTATGGGCGCGTCGCGCCTCGAACTCGATCGATGTCGGTGGCCGCCGTTCACACCTCGTACGTCGTCACCGGTCATTTCGACAGGCCGTGCTGATCAAGGCGGCGTCGTAATGGGGATCAGCCGACCATCAGCCAGCACAGACGAACAGCACGATGATGCCGCCAATGAGCGACGCCTCCGGCGAAATTGACGGCATGCCCTAAGGCGCCGCTCGCGCGATAACGGCTCATCAAAGCTTGTGCCTTGCATGCCTGGCGCACGTGCTTACTCCGCCGCCCGGTTGCGTACACGCCATCATTGCGCCGGCACCCGCCAGAAAGGCCCCGCGATCTGCTCGAGGGGCCGGCCTGGCTCGTTGGGCTGCAGGTCGTAACGCAGCATCGCGACGATGTCCGCGCTCACCCGCGGATTGGAAACGAAATAGCTGTGGCCGAAGAAGTCTGTCGTCCCGCGCACCTGGATGATGTCGACCGCGCGCAGCATGCCGATCGCTTCGATCTGGTCGGCGCTGAACATCGTCAGCGTCGATCCGCCCGAGTCGGGCGATGCTGCCGAACAGCCAGCTCGCCGTCGCGAGCGCCTTGTCGTCGGGCGAAACATAGAGCGTGACCCTGAGGCCGGGCGAAGGCGGAACGAGCGCGCCCGGGTCCGGCTTTCCCGCCGAACGGCAAGTCAGGGTCGGAGAAGACTTTGAAGATCTTGGTGATCGCGACGTCGCCATCGAGGTCGGGAGCGACGAGGACAACATTGCGCGATGTGAAACTCGCGATCGGGCGAGCTGCGGAGCATGTAGGCTTCGGCGCTGAGCTGCGGCCAATGCCGATGCGAGAGTGTCCGTGCCGCGGCTATGCGCGATCAGGTGGACGCGCTCGACGCCCGGCGTCCGGCCGACGATGCGGATCACCTTCACCAGGTCCTCGACGGCGTATTCGGCCGATTCGCGGTCGACGTCGTAGCCGAACAGAATGCCGCGCCGTCCGCCGGCGGGCCACGTGAAGATGCCGCACACGAAGTCCCGTCCCAGGAAATGGCACAGCTCGCCCATCGTCAGCGCGGCACTCTCGAAGCTGCGTGTGGTAGCCGTGCACGAACAGCACGACTTCCTTGCGGCGCGCGATAGCGAGCCGCCTCGCAATCTCGGCTTGCAGCTGCTGCTTCGCCTTTTCGTACGCCTCGACGACGGCGGGTACACGTCTTATGCCATCCGGAGCGACAGCGACTTCATACGGTATGGCCGGAAAGCGACCGAGCTCCGTGGTCGGCCCGAGCTTGAGCTGCAGTGGATTGACGCGTTGCGTCGCGGTGCTTTCCTTGACCAGCACGTCCCAGGAGACGTCTTCGCCGAACTCGATCATCGCCGATCCGAACGCCATCGAACGCGATCGGCCCGCGGTATACGGCAAGTCATCGGCTTGCTCTGCCGGTGCGCGATCGGTGATGAACAGCAGATCGAGAGGCGGCCGGCGACTGTCGATCGACAACTCGGTGAAAAGCGGCTTGGCATTCGCCCCTGTGTAAAGCACCGGGGTCGGCATCATCGCGCGGTTCGTCGCGCAACCCGTCAGGACGAAGGCGATGGCGGCGATGACGATGGCTGATCGCGCTCCGGGGAGGGCGCCCTTGCCATGCATCTCGGAACACGCTTAGCCATGGCCGCGACGCAGATCGATCGAGGTTCGGCTTCCGCGTCCCGGTACTGCGCGCTAGCCCGAGGCTCGACCGCGCAGCCCAGCAGAGTCGCCGCGCTTCAGGAATGCCGAGTCGCGGCCGAGGATCAGCCGCACGAGGTCCTCGAGAACGGGCTCCTCGATCGCGGTGCTCGGGAACTCCAGCGTGACGCGCTCGAGGCGATCGACGTTGACGAGGGCCACGGTCACGATCCCCGTCCGATAGTCGACACGAAACGAGACCCGCGCCGGGATCACGGGCGGGACTGAAAAGATGCATTTGCTGCAGCGTCCCGTCGGAATCTTCCACGCGGCGGCAGGTGTATTGCAGCCCGAACGCATCGAGGGTCTTCTCGGCAAACGAGACCCACCCGGGGACCACCTCGATCGACAGAGGCTCGGCTGCGGAAACCTCGTAGTAGACGTCGATCGCTTCGAGCACCGGGAAGCCGCGGATGCGGCGGCGCTCGTGCTGACCGACCGAACCGTGGGCGAACCGCGGCGAATCGAATGACGAAGCCATAGCCGAGGTCGAACCGGTGTTCGATCGGGGGCTTCAGGCCGTTGAGATAGGTGATCGCCTTTTCCAGCCAGCGAAACGCCTCGCGCAGCCGTGCATCGATCGCCTGGAAGCTCTCGACGTCGCCGTGGTCGTCGGTCGACTCCGGCAGCGCCTCGTATCCAGGACTGCCTGCAACTCGTCGAGCAGCAGAACGCAGCGGCTGTTCATCTCGCTCTCTCAGCGTCATTTACTTGCCTCATGCTGCTGCGGCGGCCGTCATTGCAGGTTCGCGACGATGCGGCCGTCGATCTTGCCGTCCTCCATGCGCGCGAAGATGTCGTTGATGTTCTCCAGATTGTCCCAGGAGAAGTGGGCGGAGACGGCTCCGCTGCCGGCGAAGGCCAGCGCCTCTTCCAGATCCTGACGCGTTCCGACGATGGAGCCGCGCACGGTGATGCGCTTGAGAACCATGTTGAAGATCGGCAGCGACATCTTGCCGGGCGGCAGACCGACCAGCGCCATCGTGCCGCGCGAGCCGCAGCATGTCGAAGGCCTGTTCGAATGCCTTCGGTGACACGGCCGTAACGAGCGCACCGTGGGCGCCACGGGTCAGTTTCTGCATCTCGGCCGCGACGTCCGCCGGTCTGCGCGTTGAGGGCGATCTCGGCACCGAGTGACTTGGCGAGCTCGAGCTTCTCGGGATGCACATCGACGGCGGCGACGTGCATGCCCATCGCCTTGGCGTATTGGACCGCCATGTGGCCGAGGCCGCCGATCCCCGAGATCACCACCCATTCGCCCGGCCTCACCTCCGTCTCCCTGAGACCCTTGTAGACGGTCACTCCGGCGCAGAGGATCGGAGCCGCCGGACCCCATTCAAGATTGTCCGGCAGGCGACCGACGTAGGCTGGATCGGCCAGCGCATATTCCGCGAAGCTGCCGTTCACGGAGTAGCCGCTGTTCAACTGGGAGCCGCACAACGTCTCCCACCCGGTCCGGCAGTGTGAGCAGTGCCCGCAGGCCGTGTGCAGCCACGGAATTCCGACCCGATCGCCCTCCTTGACGCCGCGGACGGCACGGCCGATCGCGGCCACCGTTCCCACGCCTTCGTGGCCGGGGATGAAGGGCGGCTTTGGCTTGACGGGCCAATCGCCCTTCACGGCGTGGAGGTCCGTGTGGCAGATCCCGGTCGCCGCGATGCGAACGAGGATCTGGTTCTCGTTCGGCTGCGGAACAGGCACCTCCTCGAGTGCGAGCGGCTTTCCGAGCTCGCGGACGACGGCTGCTTTCATCGTGTTGCCCATCGATTCTCTCCTCTTGTATCGAGCGCCTGATCACGGCGCGTTGATCTGCAGGCGCATGGGTCGTTGCAATTGACCGTTGGCCTCGTTCATCGGTGCTTCATGCCGGGGCGGCGGCCGTCGACGGCATCGAGGATTCGGGCAGAGGCTCGCTCGACCCTGAACCACGCCGCGTAAAGCGCCGGCACGAAGAAGATCGTCAGCAACGGTCGCGACCGTGAGCCCGCCCATGATCGCGATCGCCATCGGGCCCCAGAACACGCTGCGCGTGAGCGGAATCATCGCGAGCACCGTGGCCGCCGCGGTCAGCGCCACCGGACGGGTCCGGTGCACGGCCGCTTCGAGCACGGCATTCCAGGGATCGCGGCCCTCGGCCATCTCGGCCTGCACCTGGTCGACCAGGATCACCGAGTTGCGCATGATCATCCCGCACAGCGCGGTGACGCCGAGGATCGCGACGAAGCCGAGCGGCGCCTGGAAGATGAGCAGCGCGGCGACGACGCCGATGAGTCCGAGCGGCGCGGTCAGGAACACCATGAACATCCGCGAGAAGCTCTGCAGCTGCAGCATCAGGATCGTCAGGATCGTGACGCAGCATCACCGGGAACACCGCCACCAGCGCGCGGTTGGCCTTGTCGCTTTCCTCGACGGCGCCGCCGACGTCGATGCGATAGCCGAACGGCAGCTTCGCTTCGATGTCCTTCAGCATCGGCCGGATCTCCTGCGTCACCGACACGCCCTGCTCGCCGTCCTTGACGTCCGCGCGCACGGTGATCGCCATGTCGCGGTTGCGCCGCCACAGCACCGGCTCTTCGAGCTCGTAGCGCACGCGCGCGACCTGCGACAGCGGCACGACGGTGCCCTCGCGCGTGTAGAGATTGACGTCCTTCAGCGTGTCGAGGTCGAGACGCTCGGACGGCACCGCACGGGCGACGATGTCGATCAGGTCTTCGTGCTCGCGCAGCTGCGACATCGTCGCGCCGTTCATCACGGTCTGGGTCACGAAGGCCACGTCGGCCGGCGCCAGGCCGAGCGCACGCGCCTTGTCCTGGTCGAGGTCGACTCTCAGCGTGCGAACCGGGTCGTTCCAGTCGAGCTGCACGTCGCGCACCTTCGGGCTCGACGCGACCACCGCTTCGACCTCGCGCGCGATCGAACGAACCTTCTGCGTATCCGGACCGACGACACGGAACTGCACCGGGAAGCCGACCGGCGGGCCGAGCTCGAGGCGCGTGACGCGCACCCACACCTCCGGGAATTGCTCGTTGACGCTCGCCATCAGGCGCGAGCGCACGCGTTCACGCGCCTCCATGTCGCGTCGTCATGACGATGAAGACGGCGTAGCCCGGGTTCGGCAGCTCCGGATTGAGCGAGAGATAGAAGCGCGGCTGGCCGGCGCCCGTGTACGCGGTGAAGAAGCGGACGTCCTCGTCCTTCTTCGAGCACCGCCTCCATCTTCTTCACCTGCTCGGTCGTCGCGGCGAACGAAGCGCCTTCCTTCAGTCGCAGCTCGACGACCAGCTCGGGCCGCGAGCTGTTGCGGGAAGAACTGCTGCGGCACGAACTTGCATCCCGACGATCGCGACGGCCAGTGCGCGCGACGGTGGCGCCGATGACCCACCAGCGCCGCTCGATGGCGAGGTCGATCCAGCCGCGCAGCTTGCGGTAGAACGGCGTGTCGTACGGGTCGCCGCCGTGGTGATGCTTGCCGAAGTCCTTCGGCAGCATGTTGACGGCGAGGTAGGGCGTGATGATCCCGGAGACGACCCACGAGAACAGCACGGCCGTGCCGACGATCCAGAAGATGCCGCCCGCGTACTCGCCGGTGGTCGATTTGGAGAAGCCGATCGGCATGAAGCGCGGCGACGGTGATGAGCGCGCCGGTCAGCCGCGGCATCGCGGTCGCGGCGTACGAAAAGGCGGCCGCCTTCACGCGATCCCAGCCTTCTTCCATCTTCACGACCATCATCTCGACCGCGATGATGCCGTCGTCGACCAGCAGGCCGAGCGCGATGATCAGCGACCCGAGCGAGACGCGCTCGAGGTTCCAGCCCATCGCGAGCATCACCAGCGCGACGACGCCGAGCACGATCGGCACCGAGAGCCCGACCACGATGCCTGTGCGCCAGCCGAGACTCAACAGGCAGACCGCGAGCACGATCGCGAGCGCTTCCATCAGCGAGCGTTCGAATTCCCAGATCGATTCGCTGACGACCGTCGGCTGATCGGCCACGCGCTCGAGCTCGACGCCATGCGGCAGCTCCGCCTGCACGTTGGCGACCGCCTTCTCGATCGCCTTGCCGAGGTCGACGATGTTGCCGTCGTTGGTCATCGTGATGCCGAGCATCAGCACCTGCTGGCCGTTGTGGCGCACCGTGTACATCGGCGGATCTTCGTATCCGCGCGTGATCGTCGTGAAGTCGCCGAGCTTGATCAGCCGGCCGCCGGCGGCGATCGGCACGTTGCGGATATCGTCGAGGCTCGTGAACTGGCCGCTCACGCGCACGAGCACGCGGTCGCCGTGCGTGTCGATCTGAGCCGCTTGCCAGCACGCTGTTCTGGCTGCGCAGGCTTTCGGCGATCTGCAGCGGCGTGATGCCGAGCGCGGCCAGCCGCTCGTTCGAGAACTCGACGTAGACCTTCTTGGCCTGCTTGCCGTAGATGTCGACCTTCTTGACCATCGGCACCTTGAGCAGCCGGCGCTTGATGTCCTCCGCGATGTCGGAGAGCTCCGCATGACTGATGCCGTCGCCCTTGACGGCATAAAGCAGCCCGGTCACGTCGCCGTATTCGTCGTTGAAGATCGGGCCGATGACGCCTTCGGGCAGCTCGAGCTTGACGTCGCTGAACTTCTTGCGCGCCTGGTACCACGCCTCGCGCTGGTCCGCATGCGAGGTGCCGCCGACGACCGTGAGCGTCATGCCGCCGTAGCCCTGGCGCGCATAGGTCTTGACCTTCTCGAAGTGGTCGAGCTGCTCGAACTTCTTCTCCATGCGGTTGAGCACCTCGTCCTGGATCTGTTGCGCCGTCGCGCCGGGCCAGATGACCATCACCGTCATCGACGGCACCGAGAAGTTCGGGTCTTCGAGCTGGCCGAGCTTCGTGAAGCCCAGCACGCCGCCGATGCCGATCGCGAGGATCAGGAACAGCACGATGGCGCGGTGGTTCAGCGCCCATTCGGTGAGGTTGAACGATTTCATCGGGCGGCCTGCTTCGTTTCGGCGTTGCGCGCGGCGCCGGGAAGCGCGACCCGCAAGCCGGGCGCCATCTTTTGCACGCCGGCGGTGACGACGAGCTCGCCGGCCGGCGGCCCGGACACGAGCACCTCGTCGTTGCGATACCCGTGCACCGACGACGTTGACGAGCTCGACCGTTCGCGGCCGGTTCGGACCCGCGCGACGAACCACCCAGACCGCGGGCTGGCCGTTGTTCTGCGTGATCGCCGAGCGCGGGGATTGCTGCTGCCGGCGCTGTCGCCGACCTGCGCGTTCGACGACGAGCGTGGCGGTCGCGCCGAGCGGCAGCGGCCGTGGCGTCGCGGGCTTCAGGCGGGCGCGGAACGTTCGCGTTTGCGCCGCCGCCTGCGGCGACAGTTCCCGCAACACGACCTCGAACGTTTGCTCCGGCGCGCTTGCGAGCCACGCCTTGTAACGCGACGCCTTGAATACCGGCGAGGTGATCCTCGGGCACGTCGGCCACGATCTCCGGCTCGCCTTCGTTGGCGATCGAGACGACCGGCTGCCCTTCGGCCACGACCTGTCCGACCTCGAAGCGCACGGCGGTGACGACACCGCTCTGCGACGCGCGCAGCACCGTGTACTTCAGCCGATTGCGTGCAAGCTCGAGCTTCTTCGCCTCGGCCTCGGCCGTGGCGCGAGGCGCGTTTGCGCACCGGTCTGCGCCTTCTCGTCGTCGGATGCGCTCACCGAGCCGTCGCGTCTTCAACGCGCTGAGCCGGTGCCGATCCGATTCCGCTTGCCGCGCCTGCGTCGTGCGCGGCGACGAGCTGCTGCCGCGCGGCTTCCTCGGCCAGCCGGTAATCGGTGTCGTCGAGCACCGCCAGCACGTCGCCCTCGCGCACCTTCTGGCCGACGTCGACCTTGCGCTGCACGACCTTGCCGCCGACGCGAAATGCCTCGTTGACTTCGTGGCGCGACTGCACCGTGCCGACGTAGCGGTTCGTTTCCTGCGTCTTGTCGTAGCGGATCTCGGCGGTGCGCACGGCGCGAAGCGCTTCAGGCGGCGGCTTCGATGTGCACGCGGACAGGACGGCGACGGCGATCACCGCGACGACGACGAATGCGGGGGCGAGAGACGGATTCACGACGGATCCTCGTATCGAGCGACGGAGTTTCATGACGTTGGCGAATTCGGGTTGGCGGACGCAGCGGGATCGGCGACGGGCTCGAACGCCTGCCAGCCGCCGCCGAGCGCCTTGTACAGTTGCACGCTGTCGAGCAGCAATTGCGTGTTGGCGTCGTTGGCTCCGACGCGCACGGCCAACCGCACGCGTTGCGCGTCGAGGAGCGGCAGGAGGTCGATCTGGCCGCGGTCGTACAGCGATTGCGCGCGACCGAGCGCCGCGTCGGCCGACGCAGCAGCGCTGTTGAGCGCCTGCGCGCGTTGCCTTTCATCGGCGAGCGCCACGAGCGTGTTCTCGACGTCCTCCAATGCGCGCGCGATCGCGTCCTCGTAGCGCAGGACGGCTTCGCGTTGTCCGCTCTCGGCGATGTCGTTGATCGCCTGCGTGCGTCCGGCGTTGAAGATCGGCATCGCCAGCAGCGCCGCGACGTTGGTGAAGCGCGCCGGGCCGAGGGCCACGCCGTTGAGATCGATGCTCTCGCGACCGAACACGGCGCCGAGAATGAGCCGCGGGAACCATTCGGCCATCGCCTGTTGCCGGCGCGCGTTGGCGGCGTCGAGCTGCGCGCTCGCAGCGAGCAGGTCCGGCCTGCGCTGCAACAGCGCGGCCGGTTGGCCCGGACGCGCCGGCGGAACGGTTGGCTCGACGGTCGACGGCGTGATGCTCGCTGCATTGAACGCCTGGTCTCCAATGAGCACGGCGATGCGATGGCGCGAGACGGCGGCAAGCGTTTCGAGCGGCGGGATCGCCGCGCGCGCCCGCGAGGCTTCCGTCTGCGCACGTTCGACGTCGAACGGCGTCGCGAGACCGGCCCGTTGGCGCGCCGTTACGAGGCGCAACGTTTCGTCTTGCGCGGCGGATATCGCGCGCACCGTTTCGAGCTGGCGCAACGCGCCGACGAGCGTGAAGTAGTTGGTTGCGACGTCGCTCAGCACCAGCAGACGCACGCCTCGCGCGCCGTTTTCGACGGCCAGCGTGTCGGCCGCGGCCGCAGCGGCGCCCGCGCGCAAGCGACCGAAGAGGTCGACTTCCCATGTCACGCCGACGCCGATCTGCGCCGCCCGCGTATTCGCCGCTTCCGGAACGAAGTTCTTGAGGACCGAGTCGTAGTTCGTCTTGTGATCGAAGGCGCGCGCCGCCGACGCTGACGCTCGGAAACAGCCACGAGCGGCTGATCGTCTCGCCGGCGCGCGCGGCGCGCAGCCGCTCGGCCGCGATCTTGACGTCGCGGTTCTGCTGCGCTGCCCGGCGGATGAGGTCGGAAAGCACCGGATCCTTGAAGCCTTCCCACCACGCCACCTCGGGCTCGTCTGCGGAGGCCGTCGCTGCCGCGAATCGGTCAGGCACATCGAGCGAGGGCTTCAGCACGGGTGTGGCACACCCGGCCAACGCGAGCGCGAGCGACGCCGCGAGTACACGCAAATGGCGGAATGGGATGCTGGCGGTGGCTGGGTTCGACATGGGAGTGAGCGTAAGGGAACGGTTGCCGCGAGTCGTCAGCGAAGCGTCGACGTTCTGTCGGGATTTCGTCGGAAGGCGCGACGCGGATTTACAGGCCGGGCGCGTATCGACTTGAGCTCCGCGCGACAGGCTTCGCCAAACGCCTTCAGCGGGTCGGCGCCTGCCGAGTGGGCAAGTTGGCGCATCTCCTCGACCGTCAGGTTGCGCGAGAAGTACTGGTCGGCGATGCGGCTCAACAGATGTTCGGCCTCGGCGAGCACCGGCTGCGAGGCGGTGAGGCGAATGCGATTCGTGAGTGCGTAGAGTCGCGAGCAGTTTCTCCGGATCGTCGAGCGTGTGGGTGAAGGCGTCGATGAGAAGCTTCGCGCATTCGGCGATGAAGTCGCCGTACAGCTTTTCGCGCTGGCGCATGTCCCTGACATTGAGCTCACGCCGGGTGAGCGTCTTCTGGGTGATCCAGGCGGTGGCTACCGTCGCCGATCCGCCGACGAGCGAGCCCAGCACGCCGGACATGGCGGCGATGAGATTCGTGTCCATGGCTATCCCGCCGGTCGTCCATCGACCAAATCGTCGCTGGCGCTTGTGTAGGAACGTTCATCGACGTATCCGAGGGCGTGGCGCAATGCCTCCTGCGGCACTCCGCGCGTCGCTAGCCTGTCCATGACCGCGACGGTTGACGCTCATCCACCCGACACAGTTGCCAATGACCTCGTTAAGTTCCGCCGTGCGCGGGTCGCCCGGATCCACCGCACACTCGGCGAGATACGTTTGCACCATCTGCAGCGCGCGATCGAACGTGGCCGATATCACGATTACCTCCGGCGAGCTACGGCACGAGACGCATGGTCGGGACTTCGGTCGGAACGACGAGCGTCGCGTCGGTGACCGCGATAACGTCCTGCGCTGTGACGCCGGGCGCCACCTCCTTGAGAAGCAGACCATCCGGCGTCGGTTCGAGCACCGCGAGTTCGGTCACGATGAGGCTGACCGGGCGCGTCGAGGTCAACGGAAGCGTGCATTTCTTGAGAATTTTCGGCTTGCCCTTGCCGGTGTGCATCATGGCAACGATCACTCGCCGCGCGCCGGTGACGAGGTCCATGGCGCCGCCCATGCCCGGCACCATCTTGCCGGGGATCATCCAGTTGGCGAGAAGACCATGCTCGTCGACCTCGCAGGCCGCCGAGCACCGTGATGTCGAGATGGCCGCCGCGGATCAGGCCGAACGACATGCAACTGTCGAAGCTGCAGGCGCCGGGTACGGCGCCTACGAAGCTGCCGCCGGGATCGGAGAGGTACTCGTCGGCCAGACCTGGCGTCGGGCAGCGGTTGCATGCCGATCAAGCCGTTCTCCGCCTGGAAGAAGACCTCGCACGCCGTGCGGCACGTAGCTCGCCACCAGCGTCGGCAATCCGATCCCGAGATTGACGAGGTCGCCGCTCGTGAGCTCGAGCGCGATGCGGCGCGCGATGATTTCCTTAGCGTCCATTGACGATCTCCCGTTCGCACGAGGTGGTCGACGATGGTTCCCGGTGTGATGACGTCATCGGGTGGCATCACGCCGACCGGCACGATTTCGGCGGCCTCCGCGACGACCGTCGTCGCCCGCCATCGCCATGATTGGATTGAAGTTGCGCGCCGTCAGCGCGTAGCTCAGATTGCCGAGGTAGTCGGCACGGTGCGCGCCGATCAGCGCGAAATCGGCGCGCGATCGGCAGCGCCAGCAGAAATGTCCTGCCGTCGACCTCGATCGACTGCGCGCCTTCCGCCACCAGGGTTCCGACGCCGGTCGGCGTCAGCACGCCGCCGAGTCCATAACCTGCGGCGCGAATGCGTTCGGCGAGCGTTCCCTGCGGGACGAGGTCGACCGCGATCTCGCCCGCGATCATCTGCCGCTGCGTCTCGGATTGGTGCCGATGTGCGATGACGACGAGCGTTGCGCACGAGCTTGGCGTCGATCAAGCGTGCCGATGCCGCAGCCCGGGACGCGCCGTGTCATTGGCGATGACCGTGAGAGTGCTTGCGACCTCTGCCGCACCAGCTCGCCGATCAACCGATGGGGCGATGCCGATGCCCATGAAGCCGCCGATCATCAATGACGATCCGTCCGGTAATCTTCTCGACGGCGGCGGACAACGCGATTCCCTTGTGCATGCAGACGCTCCTGGCTCGACGCTCTCACTGCCCATGGCAGCTCTCGTGATGCGAACATACATCAGCGCGCGACGCGCGCCAAGTTGTCAGGGATACGTCTGCATTCCGTGGGATTGCTGATCCGAGCGCTGCGGCGACGTGACTTCGGCGGTCTGGCCGCCTGACCGCTCCAAGCACTAGTCGCGCATGACGCTCGGCCTCATTCACGCGGGCGGCCATTTTCCAAGCAAATCGGCGAAGCGATTCCTGAGCTGCTCGACGACGTGCGCCTCGATCTGCGCGGTTCGCAGCTGCCCGACAGCGTCGACCGACTTTTTGCGGTTCGCGAAATAGAGCATGAGCATGTCGTGCAGTTTTGCGAAAGCGACGGGATTGGATGTTCCGCACACCGAAGCGTCCTTCTTGAGCACACGCTCGATGATGCCGTGATCGAGGATTCGTACCTGACAAAGCAGGCACAACCTGGCGATCTCGCGGTCGAGCTCTTCGATGTTCTTCACCCACCAGGCGATCTGCATATCATCTTGTTGCTCAGTCATGGATTCAGCTCCATCGCGTGAATCGTCATAATTGCCGGCGCTGAACGGCATCGATCACTTGCCTTCCGCACCGGGCGGCCGCTCGTGGAGGGTCGCCTCGAGGTCGCTGGCAATGGACTCGAGCAGCTCGCGACCGGACGCGAATTCACATTGCTGGCCGGTTACGAGGTTCTCGAGACGGCCGGCGAGCGCGTCCGGCGTTTGCATCGCCGCGCACCTTCACTACGTATGCGCGTCGGGTCGGGTACTTAGAGTCAGTGTTGAAGGTCATCTTGGCTGCCGGTAGCGACGGGCCCATTGAAGTCGACGTGATGGAGCTTAGGCGCAAGGCGATGCCGGTTGTCAGCGAAACGTCGCCGTTTCAACCGGATTGGGGGCAATCGGACCTGCTCGGACGGCGCGGCTTGCCCAGCCCGTCGCGCGCGCGGCATCGAATTAGCTGCACGGCGCGTGCATGCCGACGCGCCCACAGCGCGCTGCAGAAGCAGTTGTGTTGCTACGCGGACTTCGTCTTGTCGAGCAGTGCTCGCGCCCTCGCGACAGCAGCTGTGTCGCGCGCTTCGGGAAGCTGGTCGACGAGCGCGGCAAGCGCGCGTCGGTCTTTGGCCGTTGCACTGTGGCGGTCGCACAGTTCAATCAGCGCCATCAACTCCAGCCACGGTGCCTCCTGCGCTCTGGCCTCCGCGATCGCGCGTCGGATCGCGGCGTCGGCGGCCGCGCGGTCGCCGCGCGCGCGGCGATGGCAGCCTGCATCACAGAACAACTGCGGCAGATACACGCGCTCCCCGAGCGTGTTCGCCACTTGCAGCGCTTCCTCGAGCTGCGTGTTGCGCGCCGTCCAAGTCGCCGGCAAGCAGCAAGTGCCTCCGTCGGCATAGCCCGAGGACCTCGCTTGCGCCCGGCCAGCATCCCGAGCCGGGTGTTGTCTTCGTACGCCTCGCGGATCGCGGCGATGACCGTCGCGCGGCTCGCCCATTCGGGCGTCCGCCCAGCCGCGAAACCACCGACAGGCGGTTCGACCGTGCGCGAGCGCGAATTCCTCGACGAGCGCGTGCATCTCGTCGGCAAGAGCGGCCACGCGCTCGGCGTCGCCGAGCCGCACCTCGAACAGCGCGCTGTACCAGAGCGCGGCAAGCCGCGCCATCGGCCAGTCGCGATCGCGGGCGCGGACATGCGCGCGCTGCAGGCGATGCGCGCGCCTGCTCGACCGAGCCAAGATGAAGCGAGAGGGACTGCGAGCATACCGAGCAGCGCGACCTGCGGATCGACCAGAAATTCGCCAGGACCCACGTCCAGCCGCTCGGACAGCGCGAGCCCGCGCTCGAGCCATGTGCGGGCCGCCCGCGATCGACCCTGAAGCTGATCGACCTGCCCATGCACGGTGCACGCGGTCGACAGGAGCACCGGATCGTTCGTGCTCGATCCGAGCGCTTCCGCGCGATCGGCCACCGCGAGCGCCTCGGCATATTCGGCGCGCAGGCGTAAGCATGAACCCGAATCCGTGCAGCAGGCGCCCTCGCATCGGATGCTGCGGATGCTTCGTCGAGCAGCGAGTACGCTCGCTGGAGCGCGCTCTTCGCTTCGCTGCCCGCGCCAAGCACTCGGGTGGCGGCAAGACCGTGAAGCGTTCCGATCGCGATTTGCAGCGCGTTGCGCTCCGGCCCGTCCGGCGCCTGCTCGAGCAGCGGCGACGCACGTTCGATGATCGCTCATGCACTCTTCGGGGCTGAAGTGCGGCGAGCGCGGCTTCGGCGGCTTCGGCGTAGTAGCGCACGCGCGGTCGTCGCGCTCGCCGCCTCGCTCGAAATGCGTCGCCAGCTCGGCGGCGGTGATCGGCACGCCTGCGGCGCGCTCTCGTTCGAGGGCGGCGCCGATTTTGCGGTGGAGCTGTGCCCGCGCCGATGGCGACGTGCGCTCGTACAGCACTTGGCGGAACAGCGCATGCCTGAACGAATACGGCGACTCTGCGTCGTCGCTGCCTTCCTCGGCACGCGGGGCGACGAGCCACAGCTGCTCGCGCGCGAGCTCGTCGCAGATCTGGCCAACCCAGGCGGCGTCCCGCTCGAGCGCGGCCGCGATCGTGTTGACGCGGAACTCGACGCCGCAAACGGCGGCCGCCGAGAGCAGCAGTGCGCTGTTCGTTCTCGAGCTTGGCGATGTAATGCTCGATGATCGCCGCCAGATTCTCGGGAACGGCGATTTTCGCCAGCTTGCGCCGGCGCAACGCGGCCGCCGCCTTGCGCGGCGCGCGCGCTCATCTCGCTCATGACGGATGCGACGAACAGCGGCAATCCGTCGGTGCGCTCGTGCAACGCGCGCACGAACGCTTCGTCGTTGGCGATCGACTGGCGATCGTTCCGCCACGTAGTCCGCGACCTCGGCTTTCGGAGAACGGATCGAGCACGATCTCCTCGCACAGCCCGTGCAGGCGCAGCTCGTGCCGCAACGGGTTGAGCGGATGATCGAGCGCGACGACCTCGGCGAGACGAAAGCTTGCGAGCCACATGAGGCGCGCGCTGCCGCGCCGTCGCGCGATGTAGTCGATGAGCTGGATCGTCGCGCGGTCGCTCCAATGCAGGTCCTCGGTCACCAGCAACAGCGGCCGGCGCTCGGCTGTAGCGATCGAGAAGCTCGCCCATCTCGCGCAGCATGCGATCCGGGCTGACGCCGGCGAGCTCCCGCCGCAGCGCGTCGCGCTCCTCCGCGCGTGCTGAGCCACGGCAGCTGCAGCAGCCAGGTCGGCGCCACCGCGCGCAGCAAGGCACGGCACGCGTGCTGTCGATGCGGCACAGCTCCGCGAGCGCTTCGAGAACGGGAAGATAGGGCTCGCCGCGTGCCGTAGTGCTCGACGCATTGGCCGCGCGCACAAGCGACATCGCCGAGGCTCGCAATGAAATGCTCGATCAGCGTCGTCTTGCCGATACCCGGCTCGCCGGCAACCCAGACGACCGCGCGCTTGCCGCTGCACGCGACGATCCCAGGCGCGGCGCAGCCGCGAAAGCGCTTCCGCGCGACCGATGAACGAGCGCGCGCTGCAGTGGAACGGTCTGCGGAACGACTGGCTGCGACCGGCTGGCGCAGCGGCGATCGCGCTGGTGGCGGCGATGAAGCGATAGCCTCGCCGCGACACCGTTTCGATGAAGCGCGGTTTGCGGGCGTCGTCGTCGAGCGCCGTCCGCAGCTCGCTGATGGCGGTTCTCAACACCGAGTCGGTGACGAACTGGTGGCCCCATACCTCATCGAGCAAGGCGTTCGTGGTGAGCAATACGTAACCAGAACGAAGCATAC
>ERZ1370068.5959-contig-4962_pt1 | contig 33396 bp, 34 predicted proteins | sample MGYA00561227_ERZ1370068 | MGnify/ENA primary metagenome ERZ1370068 (study PRJEB38410, sample SAMEA6850437) | metagenome | study: Metagenomic assessment of the ecological functions of the soil: analysis of the soil microbiota associated with the...
GTTGTACTTCGTTCAGTTACGTATTGCTCCGACTACGTGCGAGTCGCCGCGCCAGTTCAAGAGCAAGAAGGGGGCGCAGGAGGCGCACGAGGCGATCCGGCCGTCGTCGGTCGCTGCGCACGCCGGACGCGCTGCGCCCGTACCTCACCGACGAGCAGTTCAAGCTCTACGACCTGATCTGGAAGCGCGCGGTCGCGTCGCAGGCGGCCTCGGCCGAGTACCTCCAGACCACGCTCGAGGTGGAGTCCGGGCCGGCCTGGGGCTGCAGGGCCAGCGGCCGGGTGCTCAAGTTCCCCGGCTTCCAGAAGCTCTACGGCATCGACGAGGAGGACGACGCCGCGGAGTCGCAGGCTGCCCGAGGTGACGCTCGGGCACCGCGCTCACCGTGGCGCCGGCGGAGCCGCGCCCCGCCGGCGGCTCCGCCCGAGCCCTGCGGCCCTGGGTCGGCTCGCTGCAGCGCAGGATGCGGCCGGTGCGCCGGCGGAGGCTCGGCCATGATCGAGCCGGTGCGGCCCGAGCAGCACTTCACCCAGCCGCCGCCGCGCTACACCGAGGCCTCGCTGGTGCGCTCGCTGGAGGAGGAGAACATCGGCCGCCCGAGCACGTACGCCACCATCGTCAGCACCATCGTGGACCGCCAGTACGTGACCCGCGACAAGGGCCGGCTCGCGCCCACCGATCTCGGCGAGGCGGTGAACCGGCCTGCTCACCACGACCTTCCCGGACGTGTTCGAGGTGGCGTTCACCGCGCGCATGGAGGAGGAGCTGGACGAGATCGAGGAGGGCAAGCAGGAGTGGCACAGCGTCGTGCACGACTTCTGGGGCCCGTTCAGCAAGGACCTCGAGCAGGCCGAGAAGTCGAGCCAGAGCACCGCAAGAAGGTGGAAGAGACCACCGACATCGCCTGCCCCAACTGCGGCAAGATGCTGGTCAAGAAGTTCGGCCGGCGCGGGTCCGTTCCTGGCCTGCCCCGGGTATCCCGAGTGCAAGTACACGCGCCCGGTGGACGACGCCGAGCTGCCGACGCCGGTGGACGGGACCTGCGACCTGTGCGGGTCGCCGCTGGTGTCGCGCAACGGTCCCGTACGGGCGCTTCATCTCCGTGCTCGCGGCGGCCCGACTGCAAGTTCACCAAGCCGATCACGCTCGGCATCAAGTGCCCCGACTGCGGCCTGGGCGAGATCGCCGCGCGGCGCACCCGGCGCGGCAAGACCTTCTACGGCTGCACGCGCTATCCCGAGTGCAAGTTCGCCGCCTGGGACAAGCCGCGCATGATGCCCTGCCCCAACTGCGCCGCGCCGTTCCTGGTCGGAGAAGGAGACGCGCAAGGCCGGTCTGGTCCTGCGCTGCCTCAGCGTGCAAGGCCACGTTCGCGCCGGAAACGGTCGGTGCGTGACGCCCTCGAGCGGTTCCTGACCGAGCTCGAGGCGCAGCGGCGCGCCTCGCCCCACACCGTGGCGGCCTACCGCCGCGACATCGCGCACGTTCTGACCTGGCCGCGGACGCCGGATCCGCCTCAGGCGCGCACGCCGACGCGCCGCGCACACTCGCGTCCGGTGCCGGCCTCGGCCTGGACCCGCGAGCTGCTCGAGCGCGCGCTGCGCGAGCTCTACCGCACGCGCCACGCGCCGGCCAGCGCCGCGCGCGCGCTGGCGGCGTGGCGGAGCTTCTCGCGCTTCTGCCTGCGCCGCGGGCATCACCGACCGCGATCCGGCGCGCGCGCTGCTCATTCCCGCAGGCTGTCGCGCCGCCTGCCGCGCACCCTGCCGCGGATGGATCTCGCCCGCGCCCTCGATCAGCTCGCCGGCGACGATGCCGCGAGCCTGCGCGATCGCGCGCTGCTCGAGCTGACCTACTCGTCCGGGCTGCAGGCTCTCGGAGCTGGTGGGGCTCGAATCACGGCGACCTCGACCGCTCGAGCGGACTCGCTGCGCGTGCGCGGCAAGGGGCGCCGCGAGCGGATCGTGCCGGCCGGGCGCGCGGCGCTTGGCCGCGCTCGACCGCTACCTGGCGGCCACGCGCCGTCGGCGCGCCGCGACGGTGCCCGGCCGCTGTTCGTGAACCCGAGCGGCGGGCGGCTCTCCGGGCGCACCGTGCAGCGGTGGTGCGCGCGGCGGCTCGGCCGAGGTGGCGGGCGGACTCGGGGTGACGCCGCACGCGCTGCGGCACTCGTTCGCGAGCCACCTGCTCGACAACGGCGCCGACCTGCGCGCGATCCAGGAGCTGCTCGGCCACCGCTCGCTCGACCAGCACCCAGGTCTATACCCACGTCTCGGGCAGCCGGCTGCGCAAGGCGTACCAGCAGGCGCACCCGCGCGCGTGATCCACGCGCCGGCGCACACGGCGTCCGCGGCTCGCCGCGCTGCGGGTCACCGCGCTGGCCGTGGCGCTGGCGTCCCCGCTGCTGACCGGCTGCGCGCGCAAGGGGCCGCCGACCGGCGGGCCGCCCGACGTCGAGCCGCCGCGGCCGGTCGTGCACTGCCCGACTCGGGCGCCGGGCGTGTCGCGCGCGACACGCGACGATCTGCTCACCTTCAGCGAAGGCGATGGATCCGCGCCCGACCGCCGACGCGGTCTCTGATCGCCCCGCGCGTCGACATCCGCGAACGCAGGTGGAGCGGCCGCGCGCCTGACCATCGCGTTCGCCGAGACGCTGCAGGCCGGGCAGACCTACACCGTGTTCCTCGGCGGCGGTGCGCGTGACCGCCACGGCAATCCGCTCGTCGGCAGGACCACGGTGGTGTTCAGCACCGCGCGACTCGCTGCCCGCCCGGCGTGCTGGAGGGCCAGGTGGTGGCGCAAGGGCTTCGCATCCGGCGGCACCTACCTGTGGTGCTACGACGCGGCGCGCCGGCCGCTCTCCGACAGCACCGCGCGCGACTTCGACGCGGTCGGGCTTACCGACCAGCGACGGCGCTTTCGCGTGGTGGGCCTGCCGGTGCCGGGCCGATACCGGCTGTGGGTGTTCGCGGACCTCAACAACAACCGCTCGTTCGAGCCCGGATGCCGACATTCTGACGCCGGTCGACACGCGTGTTCGCGCTGGCGAAGGATGCGCCGGTGGCGTCCGGGTTCGTGGTTACGGTCGTGAACCCGCGCTCGCCCGGGAAGGTGCGCGGCACTGTGCTAGACTCGCTGTCGACATCGATCGTGGCGTCCTGGCCGTGATGGCGACCTCGGCCGCCGACAGCACGCGGCGCGTGATGGGCACCGTGGACCGCGAGGGAAGTTCGAGATCTCGCTCACCGCCGGGACGTGGCATCGTGCGCGCCTGGCGCGACCTGGACCGCAACCGCGAATGGCGAGCGCGACAGCGAGCCCGCGAGCGAAGCCTACCGGGCGGAGGTGCAGGCGGCCGCCGACATCGTGGACGTCCCCTGACGCTGGTGCCGGCTCGGCGCCCGCGCCGGGAGCGCCCCGAAGCCCGGAGAGCCGGAGAAGCGATGACCATCCCGTTCCTCAAGATGCACGGCGCCGCCAACGACTTCGTGGTGATCGACCACCGCCGCCCGATCCTGCCCGAGGACGGGCCGCGCGCGCGGCCTGCTCGCGCCGGATGTGCGACCGGCGCCGCGGCGTGGGCGCCGACGGCGTGCTGCTGCTGGAGCGCGAGCGCCGGCGTGGACTTCGCGATGCGCTACTTCAACGCCGACGGCCGGCCTGCCGATTACTGCGGCAACGGGGCGCGCTGCCTGGCGCGCTTGGCGCCTGGACCTGGGACTGGGGCACGGGGAGGAGGTGCGCTTCGCGACCGCGGCCGGCATCCAGCACGGGCGTCATGCCGCGGACGGGCGCGCGATCGAGCTCGCTGTTCGGCACCGTAGAGGCGCGCCGCGCCCGGTCGAGCGGGTCGCGGCGTTGGATCGGTCGTTCGCCGGGCGAGCGGCCCGCACCGGTGTCCCGCACTTCGTGGTTCCGGTCGAGCGTGTGCGAGTGAGGTGCCGGTGCGCGAGTGGGGCGCGGCCCTGCGTCGCCATGCCGGCGCTTCGGCGAAGCCGGCACCAACGTGGACTTCGTCGCCCGCCTCGGGCCCGGCCGGATCGCCATGCGCACCTACGAGCGCGGGCGTCGAGGACGAGACCCTGGCGTGCGGGAGCGGCGCCATGGCCTCGGCGTTGTGGGCGGTGGCGGAGGGGGATCGTGCGCCGGTCACGGTGCTGACCGCGGGCGGCGACGAGCTGACGGTGGCTTTGAGCGCGGCCGGCCCGGCCGCGAATGGCGTGAGCGGTACGAGGTGCGGCTCACCGGGCCGGCGGAAGTGGCGTTTCGGGGTGAATGGACGGAACGGCGCGCCGCTGGCCGCGGTGCGCCGGTAGCGGTCGACCAGGAGGACGGCGATGTTCGAAGGACTGACGGTGGCGATGGCGACTCCGTTCCGGCGGCGGTGCCGTGGACGAGGAGCGACGGCGCGGCTCATCGACTTCATGATCGAGGGCGGTGTCGAAGGGCTGGTGATCTCGGGCTCGACCGGCGAGGCGGCGACCTGCAGCGTCGAGGAGCGGCGCGGCGCTGTGGAAGTTCGCGCAAGGAGCAGCGTCCGCGGCCGCATCCCGCTGGTCGCCGGCACCGGCACCAACAACACCGCCGAGAGCATCACGCTCACGCGGATGGCCGAGGAGCTGGGGCTGGACGGGCGCGATGATCGTGACGCCCTACTACAACAAGCCCACGCCGCAGGGGACAGATCGCCCACTTCACCGCGGTGGCGAAGAGCACGCGGCTGCCGCTCATCCTCTACAACGTGCCCGGGCGCACCGCCACGAACACCAGCCCCGAGACGCTTCGAGCAGGCCTGCAGCGACCTGCCCAACGTGGCGGCGATCAAGGAGGCCTCGGGGAGCCGTCGACCAGGCGAGTGCGGTGCAGGCGCGCACGCCGGTTCACTCTGCTCTCGGGCGACGACTCGCTCACGCTGCCGATGATCGCGGTCGGGGCGGCGGGCGTGATCTCGGTAGCGGGCAACGTCGCGCCGCGTCCCGATGCGCGCGCTGTGCGACCACGCGCGCGGCGGCGCGGCTGAGCGAGGCGGAGGCCATCCACCGCTCGCTGCTGCCGCTGTTCAAGGCCCTGTTCATCGAGTCGAATCCCGGGCCGGTCAAGTTCCTGCTCGCGGCGATGGGCCTGATCGAGAACGAGCTGCGCCTGCCGCTGGTCCCGGTCGAGCCGGCCACCGGCAAGACGATCCTCGAGGCGGCGCAAGCGAGCGGGATCACGCTGCGAGAGCCGGCCTCCGACGCGCGCATGACCGGACTCGTCCTGATCGGCGCGCGGGGGCCGCATGGGCTGGGCCGTGGCCGACGCCCTGGCCGGCGCCGATGGCCGGGCGCGCCGGGGGTGCCGATACCCTGATCCTCAAGGCGCGCATCGAGCGGCCCGGTCCGCCGGCCCGAGGACGGCGGCGCGCCGTGGGCCAGCGATGCCGTGGGCGGCTGCGTGGCGCGGGGGATGCGGTGGTCGAGTTCAGCACCCCTGCGGTCGCGGCCGCGGCCGCCGCCTATGCGCCGAGCGCGGCGCTGCGCTGGTCTCGGGCACCACCGGGCTCGACGCGAGACGAGGAAGAGGCGGTGCTCCGCGCCGCGGCGGCTCGGTCGCGGTGCGTGCGGGCCGCCAACTTCAGCCTCGGCGTGCTGGCGCTGCAGACGGGCGCTCGCCGCGGCCCTGGCAGCGGTCCCGGAGAGCTGGGATGTCGAGATCGTCGAGCGCCATCATCGCGGCAAGCGCGGACGCGCCCTCCGGCACGGCGCTTCGCCTGGCGCAGGATGCGGCCGAGCGGCGTGGCTACCCGGAGTCGGCGGTGCGCGCCGGGCGCTCGGGGGCGGCGGGCACGAGGCCTGAGCGCCGAGATCGGCGTGCACGCCTGCGGGGCGGCACCTGGGTCGGCGACCACGCGGTGGTGCTGGCGGGCGCGGGCGAGTGGCTCGAACTCCGCCACGTGGCGGAAGATCGCGCAGCCTTCGCCCACGGAGTGCTGGCGGCGGCGCGATTCGTGCGCCAGGCCCGCGCCGGGATTCTATACACTGGAAGACGTCGCAGACGCCGCGCGCAGATAGTCGGACCTCGCCCGGGGACAGGTTGATGTCGTTTCCGCACGCGGTGCGCCGGGCCCTGGTTCTCGCCACCGCGATGGTGCTCGCGGCCGCACCCGCCACCGCGCAGGTGTTCGGCAAGAACAAGGTCCAGTACGAGCCGCTCGAACTGGAGCGTGCTCGAGACGCCCGCACCTGCGCCTCCACTACTACGCCGCAGGAGGAGAGCCTCGCGCGCCGCCTGGCGCCGGTGCGCCGAGAGCGTGTGCGTCGAGTACGACCGGCCGCTTCCGCATCACCTCGCGGCCGCCGGTCCCGTTCCTGCTCTATTCGGTCGCACCACGTCTTCCAGCAGACCAACGCCACGCCGGGCCTGATCTCCGAGGGGACCGGCGGACTCACCGAGCTGATCAAGGGACGCGTCCTGCTGCCGCACAACGGGTCGTGGCGCGCGCCTGGTGTGGGTGACGCGCCACGAGCTGACCCACTCGTACATGCTGGAGAAGCTCAGCCAGGTGATGCAAGTCGCACCGGCGCACGCAGGGCTACCTGCCGCCGCTGTGGTTCATCGAGGGGCTGCGCGGAGTTCTGCGGCACGCACCTGGGACGAGGACGCCGAGGGCTGCTGCGCGACGCCGTGCTCACCCGGCGAGGCGCTGCCGCTCAGCCGCAGCGAGCCGATCGCCGGCACCGTGCTCATGTACAAGGAGGGCCAGTCGTTCCTGCTCTACCTGGCCGAGCACTACGGGCAGGACAAGGTGTTCGACATGCTCGACAACTGGTACCGGGCCGACGATTTCGAGACCGTGTTCCGGCATCACGATCGGCGAGACGCTGCGCGACGTGGACGACGCCTGGTTCGCGGAGCCTGCGGCGCCGCTACTACCCGGTGGTCGCCACGGCGTCGCGCTCCGGCGAAGCTGCGGAGCGCATGACGCACCACGGGCTTCTACAACCTCGGGCCGCGCGTGCTCCGGCGCGCGGCGACGGACGGGGTGCCGGCCGACACGTCGCTGCGCTTCTGCTACTTCGCGGCCAGCGAGTCGGGCGTCGACCTGATGCTCGACGAGCCCGCCGGACACGGGCGACGGCGCGCGCACCGGCTGCTGCGCGGCGGCGTGTCGCCGTCGTTCGAGTCGTTCCACCTGTTCCAGAGCCGGCCCGACGCCTCGCGCTCGGGGCTGATCGTGCTCTCCTCCAAGCGCGGCGGGCGCGACGCGCCTCTACCTGGTGGACTCGAAGAGGCGCAAGGTGGTCCGCCGTCTCGACTTCCCGCAGCTGGTGGCGATCAACGATCCCGTCGCTCGTCCCGGACGACAGGTCGATCGTGTTCTCGGCCCAGGACGACGGCGGCCGAAGCGATCTCTACCGCGCGACGCTGGCCGGACGGCGTCACCGTGCTCGAGCGCCTCACCAACGACGACTTCGACGACCTCGAGCCCGATGTCTCGCCGGACGGCCGCTGGATCGCGTTCGCCTCCGACCGCGGCGACTCGGCGGGCCACTACGCGCTCTACCGGCTCGTCCACCGACGGCGGCGTGCCGAGGCGGTGAGCCGGCCCGCCGTCCGGCGACGACCGGCAGCCGGTCTACTCGCCCGACGGCCGCTGGCTCGCCTACCGCTCGACGCGCGGCGGCACCAGCGACCTGTGGGTGCGTGCGACGCGAGCCCTCGCGCGAGGCGCGCGCGCGCCACCCGCATGGAAGGACCGGCGTCGGATCCCGACTGGACGCCCGACGGCCGCGGGCTGCTGTTCACCGCGCAGGAGGCGATCGAGTTCCAGACCTGCCGCATGGCGATCGATGCCCGAATCGCTGGCGGTCGAGAGCGAGCCCGCGCCGCAGGCGCGCCACTTCCGTTCGCCACCGTGCACGACGGCGTGCTCGCATCCCTACCAGCGACGGCTGGGGCTCGACCTGGTGCAGAACGGCGTGGCGTTCGATCCCGGCCTGGGCGCCGGCGCGGGCGGGCAGATCGCGCTCAGCGACGTGCTCGGCAACGAGCAGTTCCAGATCTTCGTCGCCAACGACGCCGAGCGCTTCGGCAACTTCTGGGACGGGTTCGAGGGCGGCATCACGTACATCAACCAGTCCCAGCGGCTCAACTACGGGGTCGGCCTGTTCCGGCTCACCCAGATCTACGACGTGGACCTGGACGTGATCCGCCGCGAGCGGCGCGTGGGCATCGTCGGGCTGCTCAGCTATCCGTTCGACAAGTTCACGCGCATCGAGGGCTCGATCCTGGTGCGGCACGCGAGCGACCACCGGCTGCGCGGACGGCACGCTGGGGCGGGCGGATCTGGTCTCGAACTTCGTGGCGCTGGTGCACGACAACGCGCGCTGGAGCGAGATCGGGCCGAGCGGCGGCAGCCGCACTCATCGGCGGCGGCGTTCACACGCGACATCGCTTCGGGGGCCGGGAACAACGCCACGATCCTGGCCGAGGTCCGGACACTACCGGATGCCGGTCCCGGGGTCGTTTCGGCGCTGCGCGTGCAGGGGCAGGTGAGCCTGTGGCGCGACGCCCAGCGCTACTATCTGGGCGGCTACAACTCCCTGCCCGGGGTCGCGCGGCGCGCGCTCTCGGGGGTCCAGACCCTGATGGTGCAGGAGGAGCTGCGCTTCCCGCTGGTGCGCCGGCTGGTGATCGCGGTGCCCTCGCCGTGGGAGTTCCCGACCGTCGGGGCCGCCGCCTACGCCGGCGCCGCCTACGCCTGGGAGGATGCCTTCGGAGATCGCTACGGCCAGCGGATCGGCGTGGTCGGCTTCGGGCTCTATCTCGGCGGCGGCTACTATCCGGCGCTGCGCTGGAACTTCACCTGGCCGACCGCGGACTTCCGGAACTTCGGCTCGCAGCCGCGCCGCGAGTTCACCATCGGCTTCCTTTATTGATCGGCACTCAGCGTCCGCCCGGGTCCACGCCGATCGCGTAAGGGAACTGGAAGCCGCCCTGGACGCGCAGCAGGACGCCGCCGCCGGAGATGCGCGCCACCGAACCGGTGGCGCCCAGCACCGCCCAGGCGTCGCCGGTCGCGGCGTCCACCGCCAGCTCCCCGACGTCGTTGAGCCCGGCGACCTGGAACTGCTGGCGCCCGTCACGGCCCAGCGCGGTGACGCGCCCGGCGTAGGGATCGGCGATCCAGACGCGGCCGCGCCGCGAGTCGACCGCGACCCCGAGTGGGGCGGTGAACCCGGTGTAGGTGTCCAGCACCTGGCCGGCGGGAGAGAGGCGTGACACCGTGCCGGCGCCGAAGGACGTCACCCAGCCCTCGTGGGTCACACTGTCCACCGCCACGCGCGAGGGGCCGGTGACGGTGGCGCTCCACTGCTGCGCGGCCAGGTCCCAGCGCGAGACCCGATTTCCGCCGAACTCGCAGATCCAGAGGAAGCCGGGCTCGGGATCGACCGCCGCGTCCTGTGGCTGATCGAGCGGCCCGATCGAGAGCGGGTCGATCATCCCGCTGCGGTTCACGTGATAGACGCGGCCGCGCCCGGCATCGCATATCCAGGCGGTGGCATTGAGCGGATCCACGCCGATGCGCGCGGCTCGCTGAAGCCCGGGACGCTCACGGTCACGCCCCCGATAACCTGGTAGAGGACCACGCGCCCGCCCGGCCCGTCGGCCACCCACACGTCGCCGTTGGTGGGGTTCACGGCCAGGTCTTCGGTCGAGCCGAAGCCGGTGCGCCGAACGGCAACGTGGCGGTTGTCGGGGGCCAGTCGGATGATGCTGCTGCCTCCCGATTCGATCAGCCACGGCGCCGCTGCCCCCGGGCCCGCCTGCTGCTCGGAAGGGCTGCCGCCCAGCCCGGACGGGAACACGAAATAGAGCCGGTAGTCGTACTCCAGGCCGTTCACCAGCGGGACGTCGTGGAACAGATTGTTGAACGGGCCGAGCACGTCGGTGAGCGGCGTGTAGCTGGTCTGGCCCGCGATGCGGCGGTAGACCTGATAGCCGATGAAGCTGCCGTTCGGCACGTCGGCCCCAGTTCAGGGACACCCGGCGGTCGCCGGCCACCGCCACGAACCCGGGAGGCCGCCCTTCGGTCGATGGGTTCTGCGGGATCGAAGGGGTTGGCGCGCTCGCGCTGGCTGCACGCGGGAGTCAGCAACGCCAGTGCCGCTAGAAGTGCAAGGCGAGCGCGCATCGGGTGGGGGCCAGGTTGAGCGAGACGCGCTTGGGCGATGGGTGGCGGATGAAGCGCAGGTAGAGGCCTGCGGCCAGCATCGCCTCGCCGGTCAGGAGCGACGCCTGGGCGTAATGGTCGTTCCGCACCGCCTGGTCGTAGAGCAGGTCGATCTCCGCCGGGTCGGGGCTCTCCAGGTATATCCGCGTAGGCCTGGTCGGCGCGGTTCGAGTGACGAAGGAGAGCCCGATCAGCGAGGCGCCGCCAGGCCAGGTCAGGTAGGCCCAGATGTGATGCCCGCCGGACTTCTCCTCGGTCGGCACCACTGGAAACGGCGCGGCCGCCTGCGCCTGGGCGCGAGCGGCCGGAGCGACATCTGGAGCAGAGCAGGGCCGCGAGTGCGGCGGCCACCGGGCGAGAGCATGCGAGTCTAGGCGGTGAGTTTGGCGGCGAACTTGGCCAGGCGTCCCTTGTGCCGGCTCGCAGTCTCCCTCTTGATGACGCCATGGGCGGCGGTGCGATCCAGAATGGACGAGGCCTGCGCGGTACGCGGTCTGGGCGTCCGCCCGCGTCTTGGCCTCGCGCACCGCCTTGATGGCCGCGCGCATCCGACTGCGCAGGGCCACGTTACGCTGCCGCGCCTTCTCGTTGGTGAGAACGCGTTTGGCAGCGGATTTGTGATGCGGCATGCGAATCCTCCTTGGCGGAGTCAGGTTGGGAAAGCCATGAAAACATAGGCGGGGGCTGCGCGGGTGTCAAGCGAAACGCCCCCGAGACGCCACGTGCGCTGGGAGCCCGCAGCGCATGGCGAGCATCGCGGAGAGGCCCGTTGCCGGCTTGCGCCGGGCGGGTGTAGGGTGACCGTTCACCCCTTCACGCACTGGGTGTCCGGAGCCTGTCGTGAGCCTCTTGAGCGAGAAGATCCTCAATCTTCCAGCCGTACCAGGGGTTTACCTGTTCAAGGACCCCCGCGGACGCGTGCTCTACGTGGGCAAGGCCAAGCGGCTCTCCCAGCGGGTCCGGAGCTACCTCGCCGACGAGCCGGCCGAGCCCGCCATCGCGGAGCTCATGGCCGAGGCGGCCGACCTCGACGTGATCCTCACCGACACCGAGGTCGAGGCGCTGCTGCTCGAAGCCACGCTGATCCGCCAGCACCGGCCCCACTACAACATCCTGCTCAAGGACGACAAGAGCTTCCCGTACGTGCGCGTGAGCGTGCAGGAGGAGTTCCCGCGCCTCGTCGGTCACCCGCCACGTGCGGAGCGACGGCGCGCGCTACCTCGGGCCCTACACCGACGTCAAGCACCTGCGCCGCACGCTGCGCGAGGTGCGCCGCATCTTCCCGCTGCGCACCTGCCGCAACTTCGAGGACTACCGCCGCGCCAACCGCCCGTGCCTCTACTACCACATCAAGCGCTGCGTCGGTCCCTGCTACACGCGCGCGCGACGTGCGACCCGAGGAGTACCGGGCGCTGGTCGACGGGCTGCTGCTGTTCCTCACCGGGCGCGACGACGAGCTGCTGCGCCGGCTCAAGCGCGAGATGGACGAGGCGGCCGCCGACCGCGCGACTACGAGCGCGCGGCGCGGCGCCGCGACCAGATCCAGCTGCTCGAGTCGGCGCGCGTGCCGCAGAAGGTGGTGAGCCGGCGCGGCGCGACACCGACGTGCTGGGGCTCGCGCGCCACGGCCGCGCGCGCGGTGGTCGGCGATGCTGCTGGTGCGCGGCGGGCGCGTGGTGGGGAAGGAGTCGCGCACGCTGGACCGCGTCGAGGAGCGGGCCGAGGCCGACATGCTCGCGATCCGTTCATCGCCCAGCACTACCTGCGCGCCGAGCCGAGCTGCCGCCGCGCGTGGTGGTGGGCGTCGCACCCGAGCGAGCGCCGACGTGCTGGCGCCGCGCTCGGCGCGCCGCGCCGGGCACCGGGTCGAGCTCGCGCAGCCGACCCGCGGCCGCGAGCGCCGGCTGGTGGCGAGCGCCGAGCGCAACGCCGCGCTGCGCGCTCGAGGATCTCGAGGCGCGCGCGGCCGGGCGCCGCGCGCGCTACGCGCCCGAGGTGCTCGAGCTGCAGACGACGCTCGGCGCTCGAGCGCCCGCCCTATCGCATGGTGTGCTTCGACGTCTCGAACCTCGGCGGCGACGGCGCGGTCGCGGCGGTGGTGGCGAGCGAGAACGGACGCGCCGCTCAAGCGCGCTCTACCGCTCGATGCGCATGCGCCGCGCCGGGCCCGACGACTTCGCCATGATCGGCGAGGCGGTCGAGCGCTACTGGGCGCACGTCGAGTCCGGCGAGCTGCCGCGTCCCGACCTGGTGCTGATCGACGGCGGGCGTCGGGCAGCTCGCGGCCGCGCGCGCGGCGCTCGATCGCGCCGCGACCGCGCCCGGTGCCGCTGATCGGGCTCGCCAAGCGCGAGGAGACGGTGGTGCGCGAGCGGCGCGCCGCCGCTCCAGCTGCCGCGCCGCAGCGCCGTCGCTGCGCGTGCTGCAGCGGCTGCGCGACGAGGCGCACCGCTTCGGGCTCACACTACCACCGCAAGCTGCGCGGCCGCGCGCGCCTGACCAGCGCGCTCGAGCGCGTGCCGGGCGTCGGCCCGGCGCGCCGCGCGGCCCTGCTCAAGGCGTTCGGCTCGGTCGCCGCCGTGGCGGGCCGCCGCCCCGGACGAGATCGCCAGCGCGCGCCGGGTGCCGCTCGGCGCTCGCGGGGCGCATCGTCCGGCATTGCGCGAGGCGGGCTTCCGCCGGCGGCGCCGCCGGCGCGGGACGGTGCACGAGGGGTCTGGCGGCGAGTGCGGGCGACGCGGCCGACGGGCGAGTCGCGGCGGCGAGGAGGCGGGAGAGCATCGATCCGCGCACCGCGGCGCAGGGGAGCGCTGGCGCGACGCGGCTGCGCGGCCGCGCGCGACCCGCCGCCGCTCCCGGCGCCTCGGGTGCGATCGACGCGTTCCTGGACGAGCTGCGCACCGGGCGGCGGCTCAGCCCGCGCACGGTGGACGCCTACGGGCGCGATCTCGCCGACTACGCGCGCTTCGCCGTGCGGCCACCGGCTCGACGGGCTGGGAGGAGGCGACGCGCGACGCTTCGTCGACGCCTACTTCGCGTGGCTGCTCCAGAAGCGGCGCTCGAGCGGCACCGTGGCGCGCCGGCGCTCGGCGCTGCGCGGATTCCACCGCCATCGCTCGCGCGGCCAGCGACCGACGGCCTGGACCCGCTCTGCCGAGCTGCCGCCGGCGCGCCGCGATCGCAAGCTGCCGCACGCGCTGAGCGATCGAGGACATGGAGCGCCTGCTCGCCCAGCCGGAGGGAGGAGCCGCTGGCGCTCCGCGACCGCGCACTGCTCGAGCTCGCCTACGCGAGCGGGCTGCGGGTCTCGGAGCTGCGTCGGCATCGAGGTGGTCGCACCTGGATCACGGCCGAGCGCGTGCGTGACGGTGATCGGCAAGCGCGACAAGCAGCGCGCGGTGCCGTTCGGCCGCGCCGCCGCGCGGGCGCTGCGCCGACTGGCTCGAGCGCGGCCGCCCGGCGCTGGCCGAGGGACCCGCGGCGTGCGCGACCGTGTTCGTCAACGCGCGCGGCGGGCGTCTCAGCCGCATGGGGTTCTGGAAGATCCTGCGCGGGCACGCGCGCGCCGCCGGCATCGCGACGCGCGTGCATCCGCACGCGCTGCGCCATTCGTTCGCCACCCATCTGCTGCAGGGCGGCGCCGACCTGCGCGTGGTCCAGGAGCTGCTGGGTCACGCCTCGGTGCGCGACCACCGCGATCTACACCATCTCGACCGGGGCTATCTGCGCGAAGTGCACAGGACGTTTCATCCGCGAGCGTAAACCGAACGACCGGGAGAACCCGAGGAGCGTGGAATGAAGGCCAGTCGTCGACGGGCAGTGGCGGTGTTGCTGGGGATCGGGATGCTGCTGGCCGCGGGTACCGCCCGCGCGTCGCGGGACATCGTGCTGCCGCGGCCCGGCCAGGTCGGGATCGAGATCCAGGGCGGCTACGGGGCATTGCTCAAGTCCGGCGAGCTGGGCACGGACTTCAGCGACGGTGCGACCATCGCCGCGCGGCTCCGCTACCGCATGCGCTACGAACGGGCGATTGGGATCTCGTTCGAAAACCAGCGCTTCAACATCCGCACCCCGGAGGTGGACTGGCCGGCAGGCTCGGGGCTGCCGGGTCGCGACCACATCAACGTGGTGCTCTCGGGGATCGAGTACTACAAGCTGTTCGGCACCCGCACGCCCGCGGTGAAGATGCTGATCTTCGGCGGCGGCCTCGCCCAGACCAGCGGCAAGACCGTCAACAACGAGGGGTTCTTCCCCGGGGACGGGACGTATCTGTGCGGCGGCTTCGGCGTCGAGCGCTTCCTGATGAAATCGTGGGCGCTCGATTTCTCCACCCGGTACAGTTTCGTGTTCCTGCCCGACGACCACGTGCAGGACATCCAGGTCTCTCTGGGCTTCATGTTCTACGCGAGCTACTGATGCCCCGGCCCCTCGCGATCGCCTTCCAGGGCGCGGCACGCACCGTGACCGGTTCGCGCCACCACATCCGCTTCGGCGAGCGCCGCTGGCTGTTCGACTGCGGGCTCTATCAGGGTCGCCGCGAGGAAGCGGACCAGGTCAACCGCACGTTCGTGTTCGAGCCGCCGGAGCTGGACGCGGTGGTGCTCTCGCACGCGCACCTGGACCACACCGGCAACCTGCCGACGCTGGTGGGGCGCGGGTTCGCGGGCGCGATCCACTCGACCGCGGCGACCGCCGAGCTTTCCACCTTCATGCTCGCCGACAGTGCCCACCTCATGGCCAAGGACGTCGGAGTACGTGAGCCGCCATCGCGCACGGCCGCCCGGCGCGCGCCCCGCTCTACGCGCCCGAGGATGTCACCACCACCATGAGCCGCTTCGAGCGCCACGACTATCACCAGCCGTGGGACCTGTTCGAAGACGTGCGCGTCGAGTACTTCAACGCCGGCCACATCCTGGGCGCGGCGCTCACCACCTTCGAGTTCCGTGACAACGGCCGCACCCTCCGGCTCGGGATGAGCGGCGACCTGGGGCGCCCGGCGCGGCCCATCCTCCAGCGACCCCGAGCACCATCCCGGCGTCGACGTGCTCGTGCTGGAGAGCACCTACGGCGACCGCCTGCACCGGCCCGGCCCCGAGTCCGAGAGCCAGCTGGCCGACATCATCGAGCGCACCGCCGCGCGCGGCGGGCGCGGCTGCTGGTGCCGGCGTTCGCGGTCGGACGCACGCAGGAGCTGGTGGCGACCCTCCATGGGCTGTGTGCGCGCGGGCGCGCCTGCGACCTGCCGATCTTCGTCGACAGTCCGATGGCGCGCGAGGCCACCGGGGTGTTCGTGCGCCACCCGGAATGCTTCGACGAGGAGACCCGTGAGGCGTTCACGCAAGCAGAACGGGGCGCCGTTCGGCTTCGCGCGGCTGCGTTACGTCGGGAGTCCCGACGAATCGCGGGCTCTCAACGACCGGCAGGGGCCGTGCATCATCATCGCCGCTTCCGGGATGTGCGAAGGCGGGCAGAATCCTGCACCACCTGCAGCCACGGCCTGCCGGACGCCAAGCAACACCGTGCTGTTCGTGGGCTTCCAGGCCGAGGGCACGCTGGGACGGCAGATTGCGCGACGGTGTCGAGACCCGGTGAACATCTTTGGCGAGCCGGTGCGAGGTGAAGCGCGGAGATCGCGGCCATCGACGGCTTCAGCGCCCACGCCGACCAGAACGAGCTGGTGTCGTGGGTGAGCGGGCTTAAGCCCGCTGCCGCGGCGCGATCTTCCTGGTCCACGGCGAGCTGGCCGCGGCCGAGGTGCTGGCCGGCGTGCTGCGGGCGCGTACCCCGGCCGAGGTGCGGATCCCGGAGAAGAACCAGGAGTTCGACCTGTGGAACTGACCGTGACGCGCTACCAGGTGGGGCAACGGCTGCGCCATCCCCAGTTCGGCGAGGGGCTGGTGGTCGAGGTGCACACCGACCGCGGGCGCGAGGTGCTCGAGGTGGTGTTCGACGGCGAGCTGCGCCGGCTCTCGGCGGTGCGCGAATGGGAGCTGGTGGATGCCCCGGCGTCCACGGCACCGCCCTGGTTCCGGCCGCCGCCGCCGATCCGGCCGATCTGGCGCGGCGGCCGCGGCGGCCGCGGTCACGATCGACGCGCCGGCCGGACCGGCACCGCCGGCGCGCACGTGGCATCCGCTCGGGGACACGCTGGTGCAGCGCTGGCGCGAGGGCAGATGACGCCCGCCTCGCGCACTTCGACCTGCGGGCCGCCGCCGAGCGCTGGGCGGGCTGGGCCGAGCCCGACCGCCTGGTCTCGCTCGACTCGCTGCGCGGCGTCGAGCGCTTCCCGCACCAGCTGCGCGGCCTGCCTCAAGGCGATGCGGCGACCTGAACGGGCGCGCGATCCTGGCCGACGAGGTGGGGCTCGGCAAGACCATCGAGGCCGGCATCGTCCTCAAGGAGTACCTGCTGCGCGGCGCGGTGCGCACCGTGCTGGTGCTGGTGCCGGCCTCGCTGTGCGAGCAGTGGCGCGCCGAGCTGTGGGAGAAGTTCGAGCTCGACTTCGTGGTCTCGCGCGGACCGGCCGGGCAGTGGGGCCGCCACCCGCTGGTGATCTCCTCGCTCGAGACCGCGCGCCACGAGCGCCACCGCCGCCGCGTGCGCGGCGCCAACTACGACCTGGTGGTGGTGGACGAGGCGCACCGGCTGCGCAACCACCTCACGCTGGGCTGGAAGTTCATCAACGACCTCAACCCGCGCTACCTGCTGCTGCTCACCGCGACGCCGGTGCAGAACGACCTGCGCGAGCTCTACAACCTCGCCACGCTGGTGCGGCCCGGCACGGTCGGCACGTTCTCGCAGTTCCGGCGCGACTTCCTCACCGGCCACGACAAGCGCACGCCGCGCAACGCGCCGCGGCTGCGCGTGCTGCTGCAGAGCGTCATGATCCGCACGCGCCGCGCGCGACACCAACATCACCTTCGCGCCGCGCAAGGTGGAGACGCTGCTGGGTCGGCGCAGACCGCGGCCGAGCGCAAGCTCTACCGCGAGGTGAGCGATTTCGTCGCCGAGTCGGTGCGCGCCGAGGACGGCGGTCCGGGCCGGCGCCACTACTTCACGCTGGTGGTGCTGCAGAAGGAGATGGGCTCCTCGTGGGCCGCGGCGCGCTCCACGCTCGAGAAGCTGAGCCAGAGCCCGACGGGCTCGACGCGCAAGCGCGCTCAAGGCGCTGGCGGCGCCGGCGGCCGACGGCGAGCGAGCACCAGAGCAAGGTGCGCTCGCTGCTCAAGCGCATCGGCGTCGCTGAACGGCGAGAAGTGCATCGTCTTCACCCAGTTCCGCTCCACCCAGGATTCGATCGTCAAGGCGCTGCGCCAGCCGGGCATCGAGCCGGCGGTGTTCCACGGCGAGCTGGGCTGGCGCGAGAAGGAGGAGGCGCTCGAGCACTTCCGCACCACGTCGCCGGTGCTGGTGAGCACCGAGGCGGGAGGGGAGGGGCGCAACCTCCAGTTCTGCCGCATCGTCATCAACTACGACCTGCCCTGGAACCCGATGCGGGTCGAGCAGCGGATCGGCCGCGTCCACCGGCTCGGGCAGGAGCACCCGGTGCGGGTCATCAACCTGGTGGCGCGCGGCACGATCGAGGCCTACGTGCTCGAGATCCTCGACCGCAAGATCCGCATGTTCGAGCTGGTGGTGGGCGAGATCGAGGAGATCCTCGGCGCCTGGCAGCCGCACGGCTCGTTCGAGGACGAGGTGTTCCGGCGCTGGACCGAATCCACCGACCCGCGCGTGCGCAAGCGCCGCTTCGCCGAGCTGGCCCAGCACCTGGTGTTCGCGCGCCGCCGTCTACCAGGAGCAGAAGGACCGCCAGAATCTGCTCTTCCCGACCGTGGGGCGGAGCCCGGCTCCGCGGGTGCTCCGGCCAGGCCGGCGCCGCCCCCGCCGCCAAGCCGGCCGCCGCCGCGGCCGGCGCGCGCGCGGGCGCAAGGCGTGAGCGGCGCCGGCATGAGCCCGACCGCGACCACGTCGGGACGCCCGGTCGTGCGCCGGCCCCGCACGGTGGCCAAGGTGCGCAAGGTGGCGGTGACGCCCGAGCCCGCGGACGCGCCGGAGCTGATCCCGGACGGTGCCGCATGGCGGAGTTCGTGGGCCGCTGGCTTGCCGCGGCCGGCTGCACGCTCGGCAACGCGCGCGCGCGGCGACTGGGAGGTGGACGCTCTCGCCGGCGCTCCAGAAGCGCTGGCGCCGCCAGCGCGTGCGGCTGGTGTTCGATCCGCAGCGGCCGACGCGCTGCCGCGCGGCGCCTGGTTCACCGCGCCCGGGAAGCGGCGCGGGACGGAAGATCCTCGATGCGGCGCTGCGCCGAGCCGCTGCTCACGCGCCGCACCGCGCTCGCCGCAGGTGCCGGGCGCGCCGGACGACGGGCATCGCCGCGTGTGCCAGGTGCGCGGGCTGGCGTGGGGACCGCCGCGCCTCGGGCCGGTGCGCTACGAGCGGCGCGTCGCGTTCCACGCTGGTGGTGACGCTGTGGGGCGGGCTGCCCGGCCCAGGAGCAGTGGGTCATGCTGCTGGTCCTCGGACGGCGAGCTGCTCGAGTGGGTGCGCGGCCCGGAGCTCGCCGAACGTGCGCTCGCGCGAAGGCCTCTACCAGATCGGCGAGGCGCTCGCGCCCGAGGCGTGCGACCGGCTGGGCGCGCAGCTGCGCGAGCACATCGCGACGCTGCTCGGCAGAGCGCGAGGCGGAGTGGGAGAAGGCGGTGGGCCGCTAGCGCGAGGACGAGCTGGGGCGGCTCGCGCAACTTCTTCGCCGCCCGGATCGAGGAGAGAGGACGAGCGCTCGCGCCGCCGGCGGACCAACGGCGAGGAGTCCGAGATGCACGACGGCGACGCCACGTCGCTCAAGCTCGAGTGGGAGCGGCGCGCCGCCGAGGTGCGGCATCGCTGGGCGCTGCGCACCGAGGTGCGCATGTGGGGCCTCGAGGAATGGTCGTGGCCGGTCGCCGACCTCGAGCAGGAGCTGCGCGCGGGCGCGGTGCGGCTCAAGCTCGCGAGCCGCGTGGACGTGGCGCGCGGGCGGCCGGCGCTGCCCGCCTGTCCAGCGCTGCGGACGGCCGGCGGAGATGCTGGTGCGCGCCCGGGAGGCGTGGCGTGCGAGCACTGCGCACCTTGACGAGGTCGCCCCGAGGGGCTAAGGTGCCGCGTCCTCAGCGGCCCCGACTGGCTCCGCGAAAGCGCTTGAACTCATCGGCTTAACTGGAGGTATGGTTTGGCGTTGCACTCGCAGCACTCGTCCCGGCTCGAGAACCCGGGGGCCGAGATCCTGGTGCCGCTCCAGAGCTTCTGGGAGCGCTATAGCGCAAGATCGTCCTCGGGGCCCTGACCGCGATCGTCGCCCTCGGGGTGGTCGGCTACATGGCGCTGCGCTCGCGCCACTGCGGCCGAGGATGCGGCGGCCGGCAAGCTGGCCGAGGCCAGCGTCTACTACTGGCAGGGCGACTACAAGCGGGCGCTGGCGCTGGCGAGCGAGACCGCCGAGCAGTACGCCGCGACCCGCGAGCGGCAAGCGACGCGCACCGCCAGGCCGCCGATGCCGCCTACTGGGGCGGCGACTTCAAGACCGCGGTGGCCGAGTACCGGCGTTACCTGGCCACGAATCCCAAGGGCCTGCTCGCGGACGCCGCGCGGCGCAGCCTCGCCTATGCGCTCGAGAGCAACGGTCAGTTCGTCGAAGCGGCCACCGAATACGATGCGCTGGTCGGCCGGATGGACCGCGGCTCCTCGGCCGAGTTCCTGGTCGGCGCCGGCGCGCTGCCTCGAGGCCGCACACCAGGTCCCCGCCGCGATCCAGAAGCTGCAGCGCGCGCTGGACGAGTTCGGCGAGACCGACTACGCGAACCAGGCGCGCATCACGCTCGCCGAGCTGCAGGGCGGCGGGGCCTCCGCCGGCACCTCCGCTCCGCCCGCCGCACCCGCCGCCACCAAGCACTGATCGGATCGGTTGCCGATGAGCGAGCCTCTCGCTCCGGTCGATCTGGTCCTGCTCTGGCACCACCACCAGCCCGACTACCGCCGTCCCGCGGACGGCGTTTCGCTGCTGCCGTGGGCGCGCCTGCACGCCACCAAGGACTACGTCGACATGGCGCGCCACGTGGAGCGCCACCCCGGCCTCCGCGCGACGTTCAACCTGGTTCCCGCGCTGGTCGACCAGGTCGAGGACGCGGGCGCGCGGCGAGCCGGACGAGTTGTTCGACCGGCTTGCGCGCCCGGTCGCGAGCCTCGCGGCCGAGGAACGGGTCGCGGTCGCGGCGCGTTGTGTCCAGGTGCCGCCGCACGCCCTCGACCGCTGGCCGGCGCTCCGGGCGTTGCGCGAGCGGGTGAGGGCCGGGCGCAGGTCGCCGGGGGCTAAGGCCCAGGCGGCGCTGGACGATCGCGAGCTGCTGTCGCTCGAGATCTGGTTCCTGCTGGCGTGGCTGGATCCGATGTTTCACGAGGCCGCGGAGGCGGCGCCGCGCTGGGCGATCACCCGCGCTGGAGCGAGCGGCACCGCGACGACCTGTTGAGCCTCCATCGCCGGCTCGCGGGTGAGGTGATCCCGGCCTACCGCACGCTCGCCGAGCGCGGACAGAGTCGAGCTTTCCACCTCGCCCTACCATCATCCGATCCTGCCGCTCCTGGTGGATACCGCGAGCGCCGCGGCGGGCACGGCCCGATCTCGCGCTGCCCCGCCGAGCCGTTCGCGGCGCCGCAGGATGCGCGCGCGTCAGATCGCGCGCGCCCTGACGCGCCACGCGCGGAGGCGTTTGGCGCTCGCCCGCGGCGGGATGTGGCCGTCGGAGGGCAGCGTCAGCCCCGAGGTGGCGGCGATCGCGGCCCGGCTCGGCGTGCGCTGGCTCGCGAGCGACGAGGGCGTGCTGTGGCGCTCGCTGCCGACTCCGAGCGCGAGCGCGGCGCGCTCTACCGGCCGTGGAGCTCGCCGACCGAGGCCGGCGAGGTGGCGTTGTTCTTCCGCGACCACGAGCTCTCGGACCGGATCGGGTTCGTCTACCAGCGCTGGGACGCGCGACGATGCGGCGGCCGACTTCCTCGCCCAGCTCAGGCGCATCGCCGCGCGATCAGTCGCGGCGCAACGCCGCCGGTCGTGTCGGTGATCCTCGATGGCGAGAACTGCTGGGAGCACTATCCCGAGGACGGCGGACCGGTTCCTCGAGCGCGCTCTACCGGTCGCTCGCCGCAGCCCCCGACATGCGCACGCGTACCCCGTCCGAGGTGCTCGCCGGACATCCCGCGATCGGCGCTGCTGACGCGGCTTCACTCCGGCTCGTGGATCGACGCCGACTTCCACATCTGGATCGGCCATCCGGAGAAGAACCGCGCCTGGGAGCGTGCTGGCGCACGCGCGCGCGCGATCGTGGCGCGGGTGCCACGCCGGAGAGTGCCCCGGCCGCCTGGGAGTCTCTCGCCCGCGGCGGAAGGATCGGACTGGTTCTGGTGGTTCGGCGAGGACCACGCGACCGGCGATCGCGCGGTGTTCGATCGGCTGTTCCGCGAGCTGGTGAGCGCCACGTACCCGGGTGCCGGCCTCGTGCCGCCCGCTTCGCTCCGGCTTCCGATCGTCCGGCCCGAGGTCATGGCCGGCTCGCGCAGCGCCCCGATCGGGTTCGTGACCCCGACGCTGGACGGTCGCCAGACCTCGTTCTACGAGTGGCACGACGCCGGCCGCGCCACCGTCGGCGCCGGCAGCTCGATGCACCGCGCCGAAGGGCTGGTGCGCGAGCTCTACTACGGCTTCGACGCCGAGTCACTTCTACCTGCGACTCGACTTCGCGGGCGGCGGTCCGCCGGGAGAGGCGCTCGACCTGCGTGTCGAGATGGTCGAGCCGCGGCCGCTGCGTCTCGGGGTCGCCGGTCTCGCCGCGGGCGAGCGGCCGGTGCGGGCCTCGGGAACGGGGAGGCGAACGGGTCGGGAAGGGGCCCAGTGCCGGATCGGCTCGCTGCTCGAGCTGGCGGTGCCGTTCGCAGCACTCGCCGTCGTTCCCGGCCAGCTGGTCGCGCTGCTGGTACAGGCGGTCCGGGGCGGACAGGTGGTGGAGAGCTATCCCGGCGAGGAGGGCCTGGTGCTCGTGGTGCCGGGCACGGACTTCGAAGCCACCATGTGGAGCGCGTGACGGGTGGGGTAGTCGAGCCTGGGGGCGCCCCTCAGCCCACCCACACGGTCTTGAGGTTCACGAACTCACGGATTCCGGCCTCGGCCAGCTCGCGGCCGTAGCCCGAGCGCCTTGACGCCGCCGAACGGGAGGCGCGGCGTCGGACTTGACGATTCCGTTCACGAACACCGAGCCCGGCCTCGAGCGCGCGGCCAGCGCCTCGGCGCGCTCGCCGATCCGCTCCACACGCTGGCGCCGAGGCCGAAGCGCGAGGCGTTGGCGAGCGCCACCGCGTGCTCGGCATCGCGTCGCGCGCGTCGACCGCGGCGAGCGGACCGAACGTCTCCTCGTCGAACGCCGCGCATGCCGGGCCGGGCCGTCGGCGAGCACGGTCGGGGCGTAGAAGAATCCCTGTCCGGGTGGCCGGGATCCGCCGGTGAGCAGCGCGCGCGCCGGCGGCGACCGAGTCGCGCACCTGGCGGTCGAGCGTCGTCGCGCAGATCGTCGCGGGCGAGCGGGCCCACGTCGGTCGCGCGGTCCAGCGGATCGCCGACCCTGAGCGCGCGCCATGCGCTCGGCGAACGCGCGTCTCGAAGCGCTTCGGCGACCGGCGCTTCCACGATGAAGCGCTTGGCCGCGATGCAGCTCTGTCCGTTGTTCTGAACCCGCGCCGTCACCGCCTGCGCCGCGACCAGGTCGGGATCGGCGTCGGCGAGCACGATGAAGGGATCGGAGCCGCCCAGCTCGAGCACCGTCTTCTTGAGCGCCGCCCCGGCACGCGCGGCGAGCTTGCGGCCCGCCTCTCGCTGCCGGTGAGCGTGACGCCGCGGATCCGTTCGTCATCGACCAGCGCTTCGGCGCGCGGCAGGGAGCAGCAGCGTCGTGAACACGCCGCGCGGGAATCCCGCCACGCCGAACAGCGCCTCGATCGCGAGCGCGCAGCCCGGACGTTCGATGCGTGCTTGAGCACCATCACGTTGCCGGCCAGCACCGCCGGGACCGCGGCGCGGAACGCCTGCCAGAGCGGGAAGTTCCACGGCATGACCGCGAGGATCACCCCGAGAGGGTCTAAGCGCAGGTAGCTCGCGCCGCGCATCCGAGGGCGCCGGCTCGGGGGCGAGCAGGCGTCCGGCCTCAGCGGCGAACCAGTCGCAGGTGACCGCGCATTTCGTCACTTCGGACTCGGCGGCCACGAGGGTCTTGCCCATCTCGCTGGTCATGAGCCGGGCGAGCCGGTCGCGCTCGGCCTTGAGCGTCCCGCCGAGCTGCGCCATGAGCCGGGCCCGCTCGGCGACCGACGTGCGGCGCCAGAGGTCGAACGCACTGCCCGCCTCGGCAAGCCGGCGCTCCACGTCCTCATGGGGACGTCTCGGGATACTCGCGGATCAGTTCGCCGGTGGCAGGATTCACCGCTCGCATGGCGGCGCATGCTACACCATGAACGCGGCCGGGAACCTGCACCGCGCCGAAACGGGAGCTAGATCGCCAGGTCGAGCTGTTCCGGCGCGGGCGGCGGCTCGAGCAGCGGCACCAACGATCGCTGCGCCGGCATCTCGCGCTTGAGCGAGGCGAGCTGCTCGCGGATTGCCGTGCGATCGTCGGCCGGCAGGTAGGAGCGCCCGTCGAAGATCCTCCGGTAACGGGCCAGCTCCTCGGGCCAGTCCTGCTGGAGGTGGGCGAAGAAGTGTTCGCGCGTGCCGGGTCTTAGGTTCACCAGATCAGACCAGAGAAACGCTGCTCCCGCCTCACGCGCGGCACGCACCACCGCCGCCATCGACTCGCGGGAGTCCGAGAGCCCGGGAAGGATCGGCGCCAGCGCCACCCCGGCGCGGATCCCGGCCTCGCGCAGGATGCGCAGTGCCCTGAGCCGCTGCCGCGGTCGTGCGGTGCCGGGCTCGGTGGTGCGCCACACGCGCTCGTCCAGGGTCGGAATCGAGAGATTGACCGCGACCGCGACCCGCCGCGACGCCTCCTGGAGCACGTCGAGATCGCGGATCACGAGCGGGCCACGGGTGATGATGTTGAACGGCGTGCGGTGCAGGGTGAACTGGCGGATGCATGCGCGCGTCAGCCGGTAGCGGCCCTCGGCCGGCTGGTAGGGGTCGGTCGCGGCGCGCGACCACCACCTCTTCGTGCGCCCAGGTGGGCCGGGACAGCTCCTGACCCAGCACCTCGGCCACGTTCACCTTGACCCGTACCGACTCGCCGTAGCGATCGTCGCCGGGCCGGTCCGCGCGCTGCCCGAAGCCGCGCACGTAGCAGAACGTGCAGCGGTGCGCGCACCCATGTAGGGATTCAACGACCACTGGAAGTCCATCCCGCGGACCTGGTTCAGGGCCGAGCGGCAGGGCTCCTCGCGAAAGTTCGATCGCATGGGGAGGGAAGCTAGCGAAGATTGGCGCGCCGCACAAGTGGGCAGTAAGGTCTTGGGGCAACCCGGGCCGGGCCGCACGGAGCCTCAGGAGTTACTGGAGGCCCCGGCGGCTCACTCAAGCCGAGATCGGCCCCGGAGTCGGCCCTTGCTGCACGAATCTCGTCCTGGGTGGCGCCGAGCCGACGTCAGGGCAGCCGGCTGTCCTCAATGACAGTTGGGGAGCCTGAGACGCCCGGGAACAGGGGCTGCCGTCCTTTGAGGGAGCCGGCAGGCGCAGCGATTCAGGCCGGCCGCAGGGCTTTTGAGCCTGAACCCAGTCATGTCGCATAATATGTATTATGTAAACCAATGGCGATGGAAGATCCCGCCCGGACCGGCTCGGTGGTAGCCTTGTGCACGCCTGCGCGGGATCGCGCACCGCCCCCCGCCCTCGACTCCTGGCGGTGGCGGCGCGCGGCCCGGAGGCTCCGCCCCGGAAGCTCAGCCGGAGGTCGCGATGCCGAGCCCCTTCATCGCGCAGCCCTCGTGATCGGCCTGGTGGTCGCCTGGGCCGTGTTCCTCGCGCCGCGCCCGGCGTCCGCCCAGATCTACCTGACGCAATGGGGCTCGTACGGCTCCGGGAACGGCGAGTTCCCGTCCGCGGTCGGGATCGCGATCGACCCGTCCGGGAACGTGTACGTGGCCGACCCGGTCGCCCACCGGGTGCAGAAGTTCAGCGCCAGCGGCGGCTACCTGACCCAGTGGGGCTCGCTCGGCACGGGCGGCATCCAGTTCGGCGCCGGCTCGCCGATGGGGATCGCGATCGATGCCGCGGGCAACGTGTTCGTCTCCGATCCCGGCAACAGCCGCATCAAGAAGTCACGGCGACCGGCGGCTACCTGAGGCGAATGGGGCACGCCGGGAAGCGGCATCGGCCAGCTCGCATCACCCTACGGGCTCGCCACCGATGGCGCCGGCAACCTGTACGTGGCCGAGCACGGGAACAGTCGCATCCAGAAGTTCGACGGCAACGGCACCTATCTCACCCACTGGGGATCCCTGGGATCGGGGCCGGGCCAGTTCGATCATCCCTACGGCGTGGCGACCGATCCGGCCGGCAACGTGTACGTCACGGACGAGCGCAACGACCGGGTCGAGAAGTTCACCCCAACCGGCACGTTCGTGACCGCGTGGGGCATCCAGGGGATGGGCGATGGCCAGTTCAGTCTCGCCCGCGGGATCGCCGCGGGTGCTTCCGGCAGCGTCTACGTCACCGAAGAAGGGCGACCGGATCCAGTGGTTCACCACGGACGGCGCCTACCTGGGCCAGTGGGGCACGTGGGGCCCCGCGGACGGCGAGTTCATCAGCCCGAACGGCGTGGCGGTGGATGCGGCGGGATTCATCTACGTGGCGGACGACGGGAACTGGCGCGTGCAGAAGTTCGCCGCCGCCGTGACCCCGCGCGCCGCGGAACGTGGGGCGGCTCAAGAGGCTCTACCGGTAGCCTACTTGCCCGCGACCACCAGGTTCAGCAGCTTGTTGGGGACGAAGATCACCTTGCGGATCTCTCCCCATCCACGTAGCGGCGCACGCGCTCGTCGCCGAGGGCGGCCTGCTGGGCTTCGGCCTGGGCGATATCGCGCGGCAGCTCGAGCGTCGCCCTGAGCTTGCCGTTGATCTGGACCGCGAACGTGACGCTCTCCTCGATCACCCGGGCGGGATCCCACTTCGGCCAGGTCTCGTAGGCCAGGGTCTTCGCGTGCCCCAGCCGCTGCCACAACTCCTCGCAGAGATGGGGCGCGAACGGGGACAGCACCAGCACCAGCGGCTCGATCGCCGCGCGCGGGCGGCGCTCCAGCGGGGTGAGCGCGTTGACGTACACCATGAGCTGGGCGATCGCGGTGTTGAAGTGCAGCGCTTCGATGTCCTCGGTGACCTTGCGAATGGTCTGGTGGAGCAGCCGATCGATCTCGGGGCTCGGCGCGCCGCCGGTGAGGGACCCGGTCAGGCGGCCTTCGTCGTCCACCACCAGCCGCCACACGCGGTCCAGGAAGCGGGTGATGCCCTCCACTCCGCGCGTGTTCCACGGCTTCATGGCTTCCAGCGGGCCCATGAACATCTCGTAGAGCCGCACCGCGTCCGCGCCGAAGTGGTCGATCATCTCGTCCGGGTTCACCACGTTGCCCGACGGACTTGGACATCTTCTGTCCGTCCTCGCCCAGCACCGTGCCCTGGTGGACGAGCTTCATGAACGGCTCGGGCGTGCTCACTACGCCGATGTCGAACAGCACCTTGTGCCAGAACCGCGCGTAGAGCAGGTGCAGCACCGCGTGCTCGGCCCCGCCGACGTAGAGATCGACCGGCATCCAGTAGCGCTCTCTGAGCCGGGTCGACCACGCGCTCGGGATTCTTCGGGTCGAGGAAGCGCAGGTAGTACCAGCACGAGCCCGCCCACTGCGGCATGGTGTTGGTCTCGCGCCGCGCGGGCTTGCCGCTCGCCGGGTCGCTGAGGTTCACCCAGTCGGTGAGGCGGGCCAGCGGGCTCTCGGCTCGTCGCCGGTTCCCGAGGGCTTGAAGTGCTCGCTCTCGGGCAGCCGTACCGGCAGCATCTGCTCGGGGATCGCGCGCGCTTCGCCCTCCACCCACACGATCGGGAACGGCTCGCCCCAGTAGCGCTGGCGGGAGAACAGCCAGTCGCGCAGCTTGTAGTTGATGCGCCTTGCGACCCTTCCCCTGCTGTCTCGAGCCAGGCGGTGATCTTCGCGATCGCCTCGTCGGCCTTGAGCCCGTCGATCGAGAACGTTCCATCGGGCGTCGTGGAGTGGACCGCCACCCCGTTCTCGAGATCGACGTAGGCTTCCTTCGCGACGTCGCCGCCCGCGACCACTTCGCGGATCGGCAGGTGGAACGCGCGCGCGAACTCCCAGTCGCGCGGGTCGTGCCCGGGCACCGCCATGATCGCGCCGGTGCCGTAGCCCATCAGCACGTAGTCGGCGATCCAGATCGGGAGCGGCTCGCCGTTCACGGGATTGATCGCGTGGCCGCCGGTGAACACGCCGGTCTTCTCGCGTCGCCAGCTCGGTGCGCTGGAGGTCGCTCTTGCGCGCCGTCGCCTCGCGGTAGGCGGCGACCGCGTCGCGCTGGGCGGGCGTGGTGAGCGCATCCACCAGCGGATGCTCGGGCGCGAGCACCATGTAGGTGGCGCCGAACAGCGTGTCCGGCCGGGTGGTGAAGATGCGCAGGCTGCCGTTCACGCCCGCGAGCGGGAAATCCACCTCGGCGCCGATCGAGCGCCCGATCCAGTTGCTTCTGCATCTCGCAGCGTGCTGTGCGGCCAGTCGACCAGCTTCAGGTCGTCGAGCAGCCGGTCGGCGTAGGCGGTGATCTTGAGCACCCACTGGCGCATCGGGCGGCGCACCACGTCGAAGCCCCCACCTCGCTCTTGCCGTCGACGATCTCCTCGTTGGCGAGCACCGTGCCCAGCCCCGGGCACCAGTTGACCGGCACCTCGGCCACGTAGGCCAGCCCGCGCTCGAAGAGCTGGAGGAAGATCCACTGCGTCCAGCGGTAGTAGTCGGGATCGGTGGTGTCGAGCTCGCGGTCCCAGTCGTAGCGAGAGCCCGGCGCGCTTCATCTGGCGCCGGAAGGTGGCGATGTTCTCGACCGTGGTGATCGCGCGGATGGACGCCGGTCTTGACCGCGTACTGCTCGGCCGGCAGGCCGAACGCGTCCCAGCCCATGGGGTGGAGCACGTTGAAGCCGCGCATGCGCTTGTAGCGCGAGAGGATGTCGGTGGCGGTGTAGCCCTCGAGGTGCCCGACGTGCGAGGCCCGAGCCCGAGGGATACGGGAACATGTCGAGGCAGTAGAACTTAGGCTTACGGGCCGCACTCCCCGACCGGGTCCGGGGTCGGAAGGTGGCGGTGCTCGTCCCAGTGGGCCTGCCACCGGGATCGATCTCGGCGAACGGGAACCGGTTCATGGGCCGGGGAGAAGTAGCGGGATGCGCGCGGCGTGTCACGCCGCGCTGCGCCTCGACCCGGCGTGCGGGAGCAGCCGTAAAGCGAGACCCTGCTCGCCCCTACCGTGCTGCCCGCCACGGCGCGCGTCGCCTGCTCGAGCACCGCGATCACGTCGGCGCGGCCGCCCTTCCAGGCCGCTTCGGCGCGGTAGATATGCCATCCAGCGCGCGCGCAGCTCGCGCGTGGCGAGCCGCTGACGGGTGCGGCGCTCAGGTCGCGATGGCGCGACCAGCCGCCCAGCGCTCCTCCCACCAGGTTGGCGAGGGCGAACAACACCGTGCCCTCCCCACGCCGGCGGCGAGCAGGCGGTTGAGCCGGCGCGCGGCGGTGGCGCTGTCGCCGCCCGCGATCGCGGCCAGGTAGCCGGGAAGGTCGGCGCCCGCGACCGGGCGCATGAGCGTGGCGACGTCGGCATCGCGCAGCCGTCCACCCGGGCCAGCCCAGGCGCAGAGCTTCTCCAGCTCGTCAAAGAAGGCGATCCCGTCCCCTTCGCAGGCTTCGACCACCGACTCGATCACCCCGCCTCCTGACGGTGATCTGTCTCGCGCGCTGCGCCTCGCTTCCCCACGCGAGCAGCATATTGCGCAGTGGCGGCGGGGCACGGACAGTGGGCCGAGCAGGCGGCACGCAGCGGCGCCAGACGTCTTGCGTTCGGTCTCGGCGGCGGATTCGACCAGCACCATGCAGGTGCCGGAGGTCGGGCGCGCGATCCCCTGGCGCAGGGCGGCGATCCGCTTCTCGCTCCGGCCATAGTCCTCGACGTCGAGCACGATCCAGGAGCTCGCGCGGCGCGAACAGCGAGCCGCCGTGGAAGCGCGGCCAGCAGCTCGTCGACGCTGGTCTCCGCGGCGCCGAACACGCGCGCGAGCCGGGGTCTCGGGCACGGCGCGCGCCCAGGCCTGCCGGTATTCCGCCAGCAGCGCGGCCTTGAGGCCCTCGTCCGGGCCGTCGAGGTAGAGCGCCGGTGGGAAGTCGTCGCGACCCAGCCGCTCGACGAGCTGGTCCGCGCCGCAGGCATCACCGCGCGGGCGCTCGCTGCGCGCGGGCGCGCGGTGCCGCTACCAGCCTTCGACCGAGCGGGTGACGATTTCGTCGGCGAGCTTGGCGATCGGCCTCCTTGCGCCCATCGAGCTCCGGTCCGGGCGGTGTCCCCGGACGTGTTGATGACGTAGTAGTTCGAGGTCTTGACCAGATTGGGATCGCTCCACAGCTCGCGGTTCTTGACCAGGTCCTTGAACACCACCGAGGTCGCGATCGTGACCCGGTACTCCTGGGCGCTGGGCGGCCTGGTTGAACCCGAACACGCGCGTTCTTGTAGAGAGTGATCCGTGCCCTTGATGATCGGCGTTCGCGGAGCGCTCGTCCACCACCTTGCAGGTGGTTGTCGGCGACGAAGCGGGCGATGACCGCGTCGGTCACCTCCTGCTCGAGCGTGTACTCGGTGGTGCCGTTCTCGAACACCGGGATCGCCACCGTCTTGAGGTGCGGCGGCAGCAGCGCGGTGCTGGTGGTGTAGCGCACGATGCGCACGCGAGCGCCGCGGCCGCCAGCGAGACCGATCGTCAGGAGCCGGGCGCGTCTCATTCACCGCCGGGTCATGGCTACTCGTCGATGCATGGTGGCTCCGTCCTCGGGCTGCAGCTGCGTAGAGCTTCATCCGGTAGCGCAGCTTGTCGCGCTTGAGGCTGCAGCATCTCCGCCGTGCGGCTCTGGTTCCACTTGGTAGCATACGAGGCACGCAGAATCAAGGCGCGCTCCAGCTCCTCGATCAGCGCTTCGAACGGAATCGCCGCCTGCCGCGGTCGCACCGTTGAGCGTAGCCGTCGACTCGCTGCCCGATCGTCGCTCGGCGCTGGGCCGCGCGCGCGGCGCGAGCTTCAGGTGCTGGGGCTCGAGCGTCTCGCCCGCTCTCGAGCAGCACCGTGCGCTCGAACAGGTTGCGCAGCTCGCGGATGTTCCCCGGCCACGGGTAGTCGCACAGCATGCGCTCGGCCGCCGGCGAGATCGTCCTGGAACGGCTTCTTGAACTGGCGCGCGAAGCGGTCCATGAACAGCCGCGACGAGCGGCAGGATGTCGTCCTTGCGCTCGCGCAGCGGCGGCACGCAGAGCGGCACCACCTTGAGGCGGTAGTAGAGGTCCTCGCGGAAGCGCCCCTCCCGCACCATGCTGCTCGAGGTCCTGGTTGGTGGCCGAGATGATGCGCAGGTTGACGGTGATGTCCTTGGTGCCGCCCACGCGCTTGAACGTGCGGCGCTCGAGCACGCGCAGCAGCTTCACCTGGAGCATCGGGCTCATCTCCCCGATCTCGTCCAGGAACAGCGTGCCGCCGTTGGCCAGCTCCATGAGCCCCGAGCTTCTGCGCGCGGGCGTCGGTGAACGCGCCCTTCTCGTGGCCGAACAGCTCGCTCTCGAGCAGCTCGCGCGGGATCGCGGCGCAGTTGATCTCGACGAACGGCTTGTCGTGGCGCGCGCTCATGCGGTGGATGAGGTTGGCGAAGTACTCCTTGCCGGTGCCGCTCTCGCCCTCGATCAGCACGCTGGTCGTTGTCGCCGCGCGCCACCTGCTCGGCGATCGCGTAGGCCTCCTGCATCGCTGGGGCTCGCCGAGTGGAGGTAGTCCTCGTCGGCGAACGCCTGGTGGCGCAGCCGGCGCAGCTCGAGCCACAGCTTCTGGGATTCGAGCGCGCGCGCGACCAGCGCCAGCAGCTCGTCGTTCTGGAACGGCTTCTTCACGAACCAGAAGGCGCCGGCGCTCATCGCCTCGACCGCGGTCTCCAGCTCGCCGAAGGCGGTCATCGAGGATGATCGGCACCTCGGGCTGCAGCGCGCTTGATCTCGCGCAGCAGCTCGATCCCGGTGCCGTCGGGAAGCTTGAGGTCGAGCAGCAGCGAGGTCCGGCATGTCGCGCTCGAGCGCCTCGCGCGGTCTCGCGCACCGAGCCGGTGGTCAGGACCGTGTAGCCGTCCGTCCTCGAGCGCCTTGCTGACGAAGTGGCGGATCGAGTCCTGATCGTCCACGACCAGGATGTTGGCCTTGCTCATGGGGTCCCTCCGTGGGCTTCCAGCGGCAGTTCCACGCGTGAACGTGGTGCCGCGTCCGATCTCGCTCTGACCGTCAGCGCGCCGCCGTGGCGCTTGACGATGTCGTGGCAGATGTAGAGCCCGAGCCCGGTGCCACCGGGCTTGGTGGTGAAGAACGGCTCGAACACGCGTCTTGCAGGTTCTCGGCGCTGATGCCGCTGCCGTGGTCCTCGATCCGCGCCGACCACGCCCGGGCGCGATGCCGCGCGGCGCCGCGCTCGGCGGCGCGGCGAGCCGCGCGCGACGCTGACCCGGACCGGGCGCCGTCGCGGCGAGGCCTCGGCCGCGTTCTTGATCAGGTTGATGAACACCTGCTGGATCTGGTCGGCGTCGTGCGGCACCGGCGGCGTGCGCGGCGCCGACCTCGAGCCGCGACCGTCGATGCCGCGCTCGGCGCAGCCGGCTCCAGCGACTGGATCGCGCGCGGCGCAGCGGCTCCTCGAGCGGCGCCGGCGCAGCGTTGAGCCTGCGCGGGTGGGTGACGTCGAACAGGTCCTGGACGATGCGGTCGAGGCGCCGGATCTCGCTCAGGATGAAGTCGAGGTTCTCGCGCTGGGGCCCGTCGCTCGAGCGCCTCGCGACCAGGTACTGGACGCCGGCGCCGATCCCGGTCAGCGGGTTGCGGATCTCGTGGGCCACGCTCGAGGTGAAGCGCCCGAGCGCGGCCAGCCGGTCCTGGCTGCCGCGCGTGCTCCTCGGCGCGCTTGAGCGGCGTCAGGTCCACGAAGGTGGCGATCGCGCCGTAGACCGCTGCGGCGCTCGTTGCGCAGCAGCGAGGTGGTGAGGCTCACCGGCACCGGGCGCGCCGTCGCGCGCGCGGAGCAGCGGTCTCCTCGCGCAGGCACTCGCGTCCGTGCTCGAGCGTCTCCTGCAGCAGCGCCTCGCCGTCCTCGCCGAACAGCGCGCCGAACGGGCTGGCCGCGCACCTCGGCCTCGCGGAACCCGAGCAGCTCCTCGGCGGCGTGGTTGAAGGTGAGGATCTCGCCCTGCATGTTCACCGCCACCAGGGCGCTCGGCCATGCTGTCGAGCACGTGCAGCGCGGAAGCGCTCGCTGCTTGCGCAGCTCCTGGTAGAGGCGCGCGTTCTCGACCACCGGCGCCACCGAGAGCGCGATCGACTCGAGCTGCGGACGACGTCGGCGTGCGTGAGCGGCGCGGCGCGTGCGCGGCGCGCGCCATGCCGATCACGCCCAGGATCGGCATGCAGCTCGCAGTCGAGGCAGTGGCTGCTGGCCCTCCTCGCGCGCGACCGGCCATTCCTCGGCCGTCGCGCCCGGCGGCGGCGCGAGCACCCCGGCATCGCCCGAGCACGCAGCGGCGCCGCACAGCTCGTGGCTCTCGGCCACCGGCACCGACTGGCTGCGCTGCAGCGGCACGCACGCGACCGAGCCCATGCGGTTCAGCGTCTCCTGGAGCGGATGGCCGTCGGGCAGCTCGGCGATCACGGTGGCGCCGGGTGTCGCGCAGGTGGCATCGAGCGGTTGAGCCACAGGCTGCGCGGGATCGCCCCGCCGGCGCCCGACCAGCGGCAGCTCCAGGCGGTGGCTGTGCTCGCGCCCGTCGCGCCCGAGCGTCCAGGTGCCGGCCAGCGTCGCTGCGATCCGCGGTCGATGAGCAGCAGGAAGGCGTCCTCGAACCCGA
>ERZ1370068.177-contig-10158_pt1 | contig 33382 bp, 59 predicted proteins | sample MGYA00561227_ERZ1370068 | MGnify/ENA primary metagenome ERZ1370068 (study PRJEB38410, sample SAMEA6850437) | metagenome | study: Metagenomic assessment of the ecological functions of the soil: analysis of the soil microbiota associated with the...
GATGTACTTCCGTTCAGTTACGTATTGCTGGCGGTAGCGGCTTGGGAATTTCTTTCCAGCCCGGATATAGAACGGAACGCCCTTCCAGCGCCAGAATCGATCTCAGGCGATGGCCGCGAAGGTCTCAGTAGTCGAGCCCGCCTTACGCCCGGCTCTTGAGATAGTCCGGAATTGTCCGCGAACGATGTCTTCCGGCGAAGGCGGCAGGGATGCTTTTCAGCACCTTGGCCTTTTCGTCGCGAATCGACTCGCTATCCGTCCTGGCCGGCGGTTCCATTGCCAAATTCGACAGGACTTGGAACATGTGATTCTGGATCACGTCACGCACAGCGCCGGTCGCGTCGTAAAACCCACCTCGCCCCTGGACGCCGAAGTCTTCTCCGCCATGGTGATCTGCACGCTCTCAATGAAATTGCGATTCCAGAACGACTCCATGAACGCGTTTGCGAAACGGAAAATCAGCATGTTATGCACACGGCCGTCTTCCCCAGGTAGTGGTCGATACGGAACACCTGCCGATTCGTCGAAGGCAGCCGAGCACGATCTTGTTGAGCGTCAGCGCGCGGACGTGAGGTCGTGTTGCCGAACGGCTTCTCGATGATGACGCGGGCGCCTGCGCGCAGGACCAGAGTCTTCCAGGTGCTTCACGACCGGTCCGGAACAGCACGGCGGAATGGCAAGATAGTGGGCCGGTCTCTGGGCCTCGCCGAGTTCCTTACGGAGTGCATCGAAAGGTAGAGCGATCGGCGTAATCGCCGTGCGACATAGCGGAGTAATTTGCTCAGCTTCGAACGCCGCGCGTCGATGACCGCCGTGCTTCTCGAGACTGTCCCTGTGCGCGGGCGCGAAGCTGATCGAGATTCCAGCCCGCCTTGGCCACGCCGATCACCGGGAATGTCGAGGTGGCCGCGCTTGATCATGGCCTGCAGCGCCGGGAAGATCTTCTTGTACGCCAGATCGCCGGTCGCGCCGAAGAAGACGAGGGCATCCGAATGAAGTGGTGTCACCTGCGTGGCCTCCTCACTTCCGCGGACTTCTCGAGGTGCCCGCCGAAGCCAAATCGCATCGCCGACAGCAGCTTGTCCTGATAGTCCGCTTCACCGCGCGAGGTGAAGCGTTCATAGAGCGCGGTGGTGAGAACCGGGACGGGACGGCCTCGTCGATGGCGGCCTTGATGGTCCACCGGCCTTCGCCCGAGTCCGACACGCGGCCGGCGAATTTCTGAGAGCGCGGATCTTCGACCAACGCCGACGCCGTCAGGTCGAGCAGCCACGAGGCGATCACGCTGCCCCGCCGCCACACCTCGGCGATATCGCGCAGGTTCGAGGTCGTATTGGTAGTGCTCGGGGTCGCGCAGCGGCGTCGTCTCGGCGTCGATCTGCGTGCTGCTGCTTGCCGATGTTGGCGCTGCGCAGAATGCCGATGCCCTCGGCGTAGGCCGCCATCAGGCCGTACTCGATGCCGTTGTGGACCATCTTGACGAAGTGGCCGGCGCCATTCGGGACCGCAGTGAAGGTAACCCTGTTCCGCTGTGCCACCGAGCTTCTCGCGGCCCGGTGTGCGTGGCACGTCTCCGCATGCCGGGCGCGAGCGGCCGAGGATCGGATCGAGGTGCTTGACGACTGAGCTCTCGCCGCCGATCATCATGCAGTAGCCGCGCTCCAGGCCCCAGACGCCGCCGCTGGTGCCGACGTCGACGTAGTGGATCTGCCTTCGGCGCAAGTTCCTTGGCTCGCCGGATGTCGTCGACATAGTAGGAGTTGCCGCCGTCGATGAGAATGTCTTCCGGCTTCGAGAAGTGGCGTGAGGTCGGCGATGGTCTTGTCCACGACCGCCGCCGGCACCATCAACCAGAGAACCCGTGGCTTCCGAAGTTTCTTGACCGAGGTCCTGCAGCGAGGACGATCCCACCGCCTTTTCACTCGACCAGTTCTTCAACTGCTTTGGGAGACCTGTCGAAAGACCACGCATTCGTGGCCTCCGCGGATCAGGCGGCGCACCGCATGTTGGCGCCCATCCGGCTAGACCCGCCACAGTGCATATATGACTCCTATTTTTCGCCTATCTTGAATTTTTCCCGGACGGCTGGAGGCGCCGGGACTGTTTAATCGCGAGTACCGTAATGAACGAGCAGTGGAATACATAGGCGCTCGTTATTGCGCCGGGTTATCGCGGCGGTTCCTTTCGCCGCCGGTAGCGGCGGGATCAGGTTGTTACTGAACTGTCGTGCGCGAGCTTCGGATCGGCGGCGCTATCGGAGTTCTGGGATGATGCGCTGCGCGAGCACCTTGCCCAACTCGACGCCCCACTGGTCGAACGAATCGATGTTCCAGATCACGCCCTGGGTGAACACGCTGTGCTCGTACAGCGCGACGAGCTTGCCGAGCGCTTCCGGCGTGAGCCGATCAGCAGAGATCGTGTTGGACGGGCGGTTGCCCTCGAAGACACGGTGCGGCACTAGCCAGTCCGGCGTGCCTTCGGCCTCTTGACCTGCTCGGCGGTCTTGCCGAAAGCCAGCGCCTCGACTGCGCGAAAACGTTGGCCATCAGCATGTCGTGATGCCGGCCGAGCGGGTTGAGCGTCTGGGCGAACGCGATGAAGTCGCACGGGATCAGCCGCGTGCCCTGGTGGATCAACTGGTAGAACGAGTGCTGGCCGTTGGTGCCCGGCTCGCCCCAGTAGATCGGGCTCGGTGTCGTAGTCGACTTGCTCGCCGTCGAGCGTCACGTGCTTGCCGTTGCTCTCCATCGTCAACTGCTGGAGGTACGCGCGGGAAGCGCTTCAGGTACTGCTCGTACGGCAGCACCGCCACCGTCTGCGGCGCCGAGGAAGTCTGTGTATCCAGACCGCCGAGCGAGACCCATCAGCACCGGCAGGTTCTGCTCGAACGGCGCGGTGCGGAAGTGCTCGTCCATCTCGTGGAAGCCGTCCAGCATCGCGCGGAAGTTGTCCGGGCCGATCGCGAGCATCGTCGACAGGCCGATCGCCGAATCCATCGAGTAGCGTCCGCCGACCCAGTCCCAGAAGCCGAACATGTTTTTGGCCGTAGTCGACGCCAATCCTGGCTGACTTCCATGGCATTCGTCGAAACGGCTACAAAAGTGCTTTCGCCACCGCCTTCTCACATCGCCACCCAAAACCCTTTGCGCGACTTCAGGCTCGCGCGCCGTCTGGGCGTTGGTCGTCGTCCCCATTGTGGTGAAGGTCTTGGAGGAGATGAGCAACGACAGGGCTCTCGGCTCGGATCGAGGTCGTGAACGGCTTCGGCGAGAGTCGGCGTGTGGAATCCACGCATTGGAGACGAATCGGAACGTGCGATGCTCGGTCGCTGTAGTGTCTGAAGCGCAGCCTCATGGGCCATCACCGGCCGAGGTCCGGATCCGCCGATGCCGATATTGACGACATTGCGAATCTTTCTTGCCGGTGTGGCCCTTCCATGCCTGCCCGCTGCGCACGCGGTGGGAGGAAATCGGCCATCTTTGTCGAGGACGGCATGTGCATCTGGCACCAGGTCACTTGCCGTCGAGGAGAATGGGCACTCTCCCTTCGGAGCGCGCAACGCAGCGTGCAGCACCGCGCGATTCTCAGAGATGCTGATCTTTCCGCCGCGGAACATGCGGCATCGGTCCGCTCCCGTGAGCGCGGATTCCTGCGCGAGTTGCACCGAGGAGCTTCACCGTTCCATCGGTGACGCGGTTCTTTTTGAATAGTCGAGGAAGAGCCCAGCGCCTTCGGCCGTCGTGCGCTCGCCTCGTCGGATCGTCCGCGAGGCCGCGAGGTGTAGGTCCTGACCTGCGAAAATGCGCTTCGAGGGCTTTCAGAGCCGGAGGCGCTGAGTAAAGTGATGACCTGGCGGTCGTCATGTTGATCGATTTCCTGTTACTTGAAGGGCGAACGTGCCTTCTGAGGTTTTGCCGCAGGCTGCTCTGATCCCACAGCCGGAAGCCGCCGGCAAACATTCGCGCGTTCTCCCCCGTCGGCACCGTTCCGGGAAGCGTGCCAGGCGCTTCGCGTGCCACCGCCGACCATCACTTCATCGGGTTTGGGCGCGGCGACCAGCCGTTCAATGACATCGCTGGCCTGTCACGCCATTTCTTCTCCGGCCTCTCCGACCTCTCCTCCTGCCGTTATCGCCTTCGGTGCCTCGCCTGTGGGGAGGTGTCCGGCTCCATCACTTCGGCGGCGTTCCGGCATCACGATAAAGGTGGACCGAGGCCGGTGCCAAAGGCCAAACAGCGTTCTGCCGCCGCCCGCTAACCTCTAACGCCTCACATGGCAGCATCGTTGATGATCTTCTGCCGGCTGGCCAGGCGGCATTGAAGTCGAAGCCAAGGTAGCCTCCATGGGTATGGGGCTCGAAACAATCCGGTTATGTTGGACCACCGGGTAACCGATGGAAATAGCCTGTCGTTCCACAACCGTTTGGCGGTTCCGCCACCACTTACCCCAACCATTTCTTTGGCTATCGTTGGCCGGACGAGTTTTGTCGAGCGGGCCTCCTGGCTTCATTGGCAAGAATCTTCACGTTGGTCCCGCCGATGTCGATCGCAGTATGTTCGTCTGGCGGCTTCACATAAATCGCGATCACGCCGTGGCGAGCATGGCGCTCTTTGAAGCGTGCTTATCCAACTCGTTCTCCGGTTGCGTGAACGGCCGCAGCGCCTTCATTCACCGGGTTGCCGCCAAGGCGTCGACATCAATGCCAGCCTTCGCGAGAAGCGCGCCAGGACCTCCTGCGGTCTCCACCATCCGTCAGGATCGGCCTGATCTCGCCATGATCCGCGGCGCACAAAGGTTCCCTCCGGCTGTTTGTGGTGAAGCGGTGAGGGTGGCCAGCGCCTTCCATCATAAACCATCAGATGCCTTGGGTCTTTGGTTTCCACCCGTGCTGGCCATTAACCAGCGCTTGCGGGCGAGCGCCGCGGTGAAGGCCGCCAGCCGTCGGACGACAAAGGTCTGATTCACGACCGCGCTTTCCACAGTGGCATTACCCAAGCTGGAGTTATTTTCATCGCTTCCAGGCAGCACTTTGCCTGCTGCTCCCAGCATCCCCAGCGGCTTGCTGAACAAAGACGCTACTGAGGCGACGGTGGGATTAGAGGCCCGCGGCAGTGCCGCTCAATGCCACGCAGAATACTTTCGGCTGCTGCGCCTGCCAGTGTATGGAGGGCAACGGGTGAGCGTTAAGTCGAACGCAGCGAGATGGCCTCTTCGATAGCCCCGGCAGACCTTCCATAACCGAGCCTGCCAGGAATCTTGATGAATAGGTTAGGACGCGCAGCGCCTTTGCCGTAACTTTGCCACCACGCGAGCGTCGTCTGTGTGTTGTAGGCGAGCGGGGAGAAACCTCGGGGACACAAAGCCATCGACGCCCGCACTGCGATCGAAGATGGGCCGGGAACAGGTCGGCGGCGCGGTGATGTCCTCAATGGCCAGCTCGAAAAACAGGTCTTCTCCGGACTTGCCGTTCGAGACTTTCTCACGGATCGCTGCATCGTAGTCGGAGCTATTCTTGATCGCCTGATTGAAGATGGTTGGATTGGACGTCAGCCCCGTGATCGATGGTTCATCGATGTAGCGAAATGCCACTCGTCAATAGGTTTCTGGTGATGTTATCAGCCGAATGCTCTGGCCCGCGTCGTAAAGCAGATGCGTAGAGTTTCATGGGTTTGCCTTTCAGATTCTTATCTACCGGGCTTCCCCGAGCAGTTTCGGCGAACGGGAAACGGCTTCACCTTTTCGTAACTGTGTTAGCGCCGACGGCCAAGATGCCACACTCGTAAGCCCGACTCAAAAAAAGCGCAGCAAGCTGGCAACATCAATTGGACTGCGTACACCGTTGAACCCGCGCATCTTAAGACATCTGCCCTGAGATTCACCTGGACGATGAAGCCGGGGACTCGTCTATCGGCTTCTGTTGACCATGCGCGGTTGGAAGACCCGGTAGCAATGTTTCGAAACGAAGGTTAGGCGATCAAAGCGTCAGTTATCCGTAGCTTTACAGAATTACCGCATAGACTTCTGGCCTCATCCTACCGAAAGATAAAGATTCTGCGGACGCGAACCGCATTGGTAACCGGGATGGAATTCACGCCGGGCACGTCGGGCGCGAACTGTGATGGGTACAGGCTACGGAAGGACGCCCTGATCAAGGGGTTCGTACTGGTTTCAGTCGCCCATGCGCTATTGCTGCTCTGCGGACATCTCCGGAACAGGGCATCCACATCATGTCATGAAGATTGTCTGTCTTCGGCATTTGGGATGATAAGCGTGCAGCGCCACAACTTCGAAACAGAATTCAACCGTTCAAATACAAAAGGGAGACGCATTATGTCGGCGACCACTTCAACAATCTGCACTTGCGCCGGTACCTTCCGCGGACTGGTTTTGGCGTCCCTGATGAAGGTACGGCCCGGAGAAATTCCATTAAAAAACGTCACGAAGCGCCCTCGGATCGCTCACTTCCCGGTCGACCGGGCGCAAATGATCACCAGGCAGTTGTTCGCTGGACGGCGGTACGTTGACTGGTTTCCCGAAGACCTGCCCAGCGTCATCCGCGCTCGCATGGATGCGTTGATGCCCGAGAAAGCAAATAACCCGTTATGACGCGTTCCGGTGGCGTCGATTGAGGCCCTGACGAGGGCGGCGCCGTAGCACAGGGTAGCGGTTAATGCCGGAAATATTACAAACTCTCTTAAACATCTCATAGTGATCTTCATGGTGGGCAATCTGCTCGACATGGGGCTCCGATTGAAACTCAAACAGGCTCTGGCGGGACTGCGGAACACGCGCTTCGTTGTGATGAGCCTGCTGTGGGCTTTGTCCTTTGCCCGGCACTGGCGTACCCTGCTCTCCGAGGTGGTGCCGCTGGACCGATCGTATGCGATCGGCTTGGTGTTGTTAAGTTGGCGCCGTGTGCTCCCTTTCTCCCGGCGATGGCCGACAAGGCGCGCGGGGACCTCGGCTACCTGGCTGCGTTCATGTTGCTGGTGTCCGTGGTGACGGTCATCTATATACCGTTGCAGTTCCGCTTCTGGCCAAGGGTTTGACCGCCACTGCCTGGACGATCAGCGAAGCCGCTTCTCTTCTTCATATTGGCGCCCCTTCTGATCGGGATGACGATCCAACGCCTGTCGGCCTCAACAGAGCGCCAAACTCAGCCGTACGTCGAAAGCTACTGGTCTCGACACCGTTCTGATGCTCGTGCTGTGTCTGGTCGTCTACGGCAAAGGGTTTGTCGGGGCGATCGGGACCTATGCGATCCAGGGCGCAGATCCTGTTTTTGCCGTGGCGACCGCCGCCTCGTACGCGTTCAGCTTCGGTTTGCCGCAAAACCAGAGGAGCGTCGTCGCCCTCGGCATGTCCACCCGCAATATCGGGGCTGCGCTGGCGCCGCTGTTTGCCATTCTGATGTGGACCAACGTGCGATTGTCATGGTGGCGCTCGGCGTTCGATGCAGACGATTTTCGCTCTGCTGGCGGCGAGTTGGTTCAGCCGTCGCGCAACAAACTATGAAGCCCTCCCCCCGCGGAGACAAAACCCTTTTCAGGTTATTCGATGATATGCCGCCGACACAGTCCGCACAATCAGGTCCGGTCTCGGACGAGTTCAAGAGTAAGCTTTGCCGAGGTGAACGGGCAGCGTCTGCACTACGTCACGTCCGGGAAAGACCGACGCCCCGATGATGCTGTTCATCCGCGGCGCTCCCAGCTTCTCATGCTACTGGGAGGACCAACTCGCCGAGTTCGGGAAAGACCACTTTGCCGTCGCCGCGCCCGACGCTGCGGGGATATCACCTCTCGTCGAGACCCAAAGGAGATCAGAGCAGTAAGGCTCGAAGTTACTCTGGTCGAGGACATCCGTCCAGCTCGCCGGGAAACTCAACGGCGGCAAAAGTTCGTCCTCGTCGGCCACGACTGGGGGCGAGCTTCATCTGCTATTGTGTTCGCGATTGCATCACCCGGAACTGGTTGGACAAGCTGATCGTCAGCAACGCGCCCGCATCCGCTGCCTCTTCGAGCGCGAGCTCAACGAGAATCCCCTGGCGGCAGTGCTGCGGCAGCTACATGTGCTGTGCATCAACAGGCTACGGCCCACGCCGACGAGCGGAAATGCCCCGACACGATGCCGCGCGACGAGGCGGTGAAGCAGTTCGCGACCGGCTGGGTGGCCGATCAAGGTCAAGCTCGGGCGCTACGCGGGCTGACCGCCAGAAATGGATCGATGCCGCCTCCGCGCCCATGCGGCGCGTTCGAGATCGCGGCCGCCGGAAATTACTGTTCGCGCGAACAACACGAACCCGCCTTGCAGCGACACCCATCCGCGCTCAGGTAGTGGCCCGGTCGTTCTCCGGCGAGGCCGTCTCCGCAGCGCTGCCAAGGTCCGTCGTCGCCGCGATGCCCACGCTCATCGTGTGGGGGATCGATGACCACGCCATGCCGCCGGGCAACCTGACCGGCTGGCCAGTCAGCTTCACGAACCTCGGCCTCAGGCTGTTTCCCGAAGGGAACCACATCGTGTCGCAGATGAAGTACCCGGGAAGTCAACGCGGAGATCGGGAATTCCTCCAGGGGAAGGACGTGCCGAGGGTCAGGAGTCATTCGCGATAGGCGAGCGTGATTATGTATGGTCGTGTAAGGAGGAACTGGTACGCAGATTAATATGGGTTGGAGTTCGCTCGCTGTGCGGCGCGGATGGGACGCTGGAGCTTTCGCTGGCTGAGGTTCCGGTCCCCGAACCCGGCCCGGATGAGGTGCTCGTGCGGGTGGAGGCGTCGCCGATCAACCCTCCGGACCTCGGTGTCCTGCTCGGCCCCGCGGACGTCTCCATGCTGACGTCCGTCGGGACTGCCGCGCGGCCGGTTCTCACCGCGGCCATTCCGCCCCAGGCGATGAGGGCGCTCGCGGCGCGGCTCGACAAGTCCATGCCGGTCGGCAACGAGGGGCGCGGGCGTCGTCGTGAAGGCCGGCGCCTCGCCCGCGGCCCAGGCCCTGGTCGGCCGCGCGGTGGCGATGGCTGGGGGCGGAATGTACGCCCAGTACCGCTGCCTTCGCGCCGCCGACGTGCTGCCGCTACCGGCGGGTGCGACGCCTAGCCGATGGAGCTTCGTCCTTCATCAATCCGCTGACGGCGCTCGGCATGGTCGAGACGATGCGGAGCGAAGGCCATAAGGCGCTTGGTCCACACCGCGGCCGCCTCCAACCTCGGCCAGATGCTGGTGCGGATCTGCGAGGCCGACGGCGTGCCGTTGGTGAACGTCGTCCGTAGCGCCGTCCAGGAGAAGCTGCTGCGGGACCAGGGCGCGAAGTCGGTCGTCGATTCCACCGACGCTGGCTTTTTCGACAAGCTCACCGACGCCGTGGCGGCGACTCGGCGCGACGCTGGCGTTCGACGCCGTCGGCGGCGGCCGCCTGGGCAGCCAGATCCTGGCGGCCATGGAGGCGGCTGCCAGCCGGACCGCCGGGACGTACAACCACTATGGCTCGTCCGTTTACAAGCAGCTCTACATCTACGGCCGGTTGGACCCCGGCCCGACCGGAACTGGTCCGTGACTTCGGCACCGCCTGGGGCGTCGGCGGCTGGCTGCTCACGCCGTTCCTGAAGCAAGATTGGACCCGAGGCCGTCCGGAGGCTGCGACAGCGCGTGGCGGACGAGCTCAGGACCACCTTCGCCAGCCACTACGCTGCTGAGATCGGCCTGGCCGAGGCGCTCGACCCCAAGGTCGCCGCTGCTCTACGCTCAGCACACTACGGGCGCGGAAGTACCTGATCAGCCCGCAAAGGCGCGTCTCCTGGGCCTTGGCATCCGGAGTACTCAAAAGCGGCGTCAGGATCTGTTCCGGCGTGCCAATGCTTCCCGTTGCTTTTTCGTACATTTTCTCCATTACCCTTCACTGGGAGAACGCCTTCTCCATTTCAGGTGAACCGGAACAACATAAAGCGCAACTAACATCCGCCCCGACGCTGACGGATGAACGAATCTCATTCGTTCAGTTTTCCGACACAGTTCAGGCGGCGGTTAAGCCAAAAGCAGGCAGTCGTGGCTCACAGTACTCCCGGAAAGAACTCCAGGCCAGTCTGCTGCCGAAAAGCTGACCCTGCTGGAGACGGGGCATTCATAGCCGAGACGGGATTCACGCCGGGTGGCGGTGGGGAACCGGCCGCGAGAGGATGCCTGATGAAAAAGTCCGTAAAAAGTTCAGTCTATTCGCCATTTGCTGTGCCTGCCGCGGAAATCGTCAGAACGGGGACGTCTACAACTCCCGTCATGAAGGTGCCCGACTCCAGCGTGTTGGGCCAACGTTCCCATAACCTCGTGCGCGCATGGACGGATGCAAGCCCGAACTCACTCCAGCTGATTCAGGAATACTGCCGCTCGTTCGCACGCGCGGGCACGGGCGGTATCGAACAGCTCAGGCACACCCGAGCAAATTTCACATTCAACCTGGCGGGCGCACATTATGTCAGCCACACCGCCAAAAATCCCGATGCGCGCCGCCGGTTCTTTCCATAAAGAAAGGGCCATTGCGAGCGGGAACAAGGTCCTGCACCAAAACAATCACCGACCGGGTCGTGAGGATGTACGACGCCGTCCGCGCGTACGGCACGGTGCGGGTCACCTTGGATCGCGCGGTCCTGTTCACCGAATCGTTCAAAGAGACCGAGAGCCAGCCGCTGGTGCTGCGCTGGGCCAAGGCGCTGAAACACTTTGTCGAGAAGGTGCCCGTGACGATCTTCCCGGACGAGCTCATCGTCGGGCGGCCCAACACCTGGTTCGGAAAGTGGGGCATCGTCTATCCCGAGCTCGACGGCAGCGTCATGCCCGCCGGGGTGGAGATGTTCAAGAAGAACAAAGGCAAGCCCGGCGATGTCACCGTCACAGAGGAGGATGACAAGATCATCAGCGAGGTCCTCACGCCTTACTGGGCGGGCAGGGACTTCTCCACCAATTTCATCAAGTCATTGCCGGAGGAAACGCGGTTCGTGTTGTACGGCCCGGACCCGAACAACCTGCTCATGCAGACGGTCGTCATCTTCGCGTCCTGTTCCATGCGCCACTCGCAGAACTGGACGCCCGATTTCACGAAGATCCTGACGCGCGGCGTCAAGGGGATCCGCGAGGAGGCCCAGGCGAAGCTGGCCGCGCTCTCCGAGCCGCGTGACATCGTCTACAAGAAGCCGTTCCTCGATGCCGTCGTCATGACCTGCGACGCCATGACGACCTGGTCCAGGCGTTACGCGCAACTCGCGAGAGAACTGGCGGCGAAGGAACAGAACCCTCCACGGAAGCAGGAGCTGCTGGAGATCGCCGACGTGTGCGAGCGGGTTCCGGAGAACCCGGCACGCACGTTCCGGGAAGCGCTCCAGGCGCAGTGGTGGGGCCAGCTGTTCAACCGCATCGAGCAGACCTCCTGCGCCATGGGACAGGGCCGCATGGATCAATACCTGTGGCCGTTCTACGAGAAGGACATCGCCGAGGGCCGGATCACGAAAGAGTCGGCGATGGAGTTGCTGCACTGTCTCTGGCTGAACATGGCGCAGTGCATCGAGGTCAAGATGAACCCCGTGACGGCGGCCGGCGCGGAAGGGTTTGCCAAGTTCGAGGACGTCTGTCTCGGCGGCCAAACGCCGGACGGCAAGGACGCGACCAACGACCTGACCCACCTCATCCTCGAATCGACCCGTGCGCTGTCGCTCACGACTCCCGAACCGTGCATCCGGATCCACGCCAATACGCCCGACAGCCTTTTGCATCACGTCGCGGAAACCGTCAAGGACGGCAAGGGATTCCCCAAGCTGCTGAACGACGAGATGATCATCCCCTACTATCTCGCCAACGGCGCATCGCTCAAGGAGGCGCTGGACTGGAGCATTTCAGGCTGTTGTGAAAGCCGCCTGCCCAACCGGGAAACCAACGTCACCGGCAATGGCGGCCTCAACTACGGTTCGGTCGTCGAAATGACCTTCCGCAACGGGAAACTCAAGGTTTTCAACGACGTTCAGTTCGGAGTGCAGACGGGCGATCCGCGGACCTGGACGAGCTATGACCAGGTCTGCAGCGCGTTCTGCGTGCAGCTTCGCCATCTGGCCTGGCATGCGTTGGTTCAGCAGCATGTCGCCATGCAGATCAAGGCGCAGTACTTCGCCGCGCCCGCCACGTCCATGCTGAGCGATATCGCGATGGAGCATTGCCGCGACCTGCACACGCACGGCGACTATATGCCCGGCGCGATTGACATTTCCATCTTGTTGCGCCTTTGGCAAAGCCACCGCGATTGACAGCCTGGCCGCCGTCAAGCACCTCATCTTCGACACCAAGAGGCTCACCTGGGACCAGCTTCTGACGGCGATCGAGGCCAACTGGGAAGGCCACGAAGCCGTCCGGCAGCTCTGCCTGAACGCGCCCAAGTATGGCAACGGCATCGAGTGGGTCGATGCCATCGGGCTCGATATGGAAACCTTCCTGCTGGAGTTCCTGCACCAGCACCCCAAGCCCCACGACCAGCGCTTCCAGATGCGCCAGATCCCCATCACTTTCCATGTCCCGATGGGGAAGGTGACCTGGGCGACACCCAATGGAAGACCGGCTCATGAGTATCTTTCCGAGGGCATCTCGGCCTCCGCATGGCATGGACGTCAAGGGCCCCACGACGTTGCTCACCTCGATGGCCAGGGCCCGGAACCTGAGCTACCGGGAGAAGGAGGGTGACCTGATCAACCTGAAGTTCAGCCCGGCCTCCGTCGCGGGTGAAGCGGGCACTCGCCGCCTGATGCAGATCATCCGCACCTGGTGTGAGCTGAAGCATTGGCACGTGCAGTTCAACATCCTGAACCGTGAGACGCTGCTGGCGGCACAGCAGGACCCGGAGAAGTACCGGAGCCTGATCGTGCGCATTGCCGGCTACTCAGCGTACTTCGTGGACCTCTCGCCCAGTCGCAGCAGGCCGAGATCATCGCTCGAACGGAAGAACACATCTAGGCCTGCGATTCAATCGCCGGCGAAATTTGACAAGGAGAGAATCATGGGTGAACTCACGGACAAAGTAGCGATTGTGACTGGAGCGGCTCGCGGAATTGGGCTGGGTATCGCCAAAGTTCTCGCCCGGGAGGGTGCGACCGTCATTGTAAATGATCTCAAATTGGAGAGCGCCCAAAAGGCTGTGGACGAAATTACTGCAGCCGGTGGGCGCGCCATGCCCTTCGAGGCCAACGTAACAAACAAAGCAAGCTTGGACGCGATGGTCGCAGCGACCCTAAAAGCAGTACGCACGGCTGGACATCCTCGTGAACAACGCCGGCATCGAAGCCCCGCCGCGTCTGATCAAGGACCTGCCCGAGTCGCAGTGGGACCGCGTGGTGGCGGTAAACCTGAAGGGAGTCATGCTCTGCTGTCAGGCCGTGATACCCACCATGATGAAGCAGAAACAAGGACGGATCATCAACATCGGTTCGACGGCTGCTATCCGCATTGCGTTCTTTGGCAGCGTGGACTACACGGCAGCGAAACATGGCGTGGCTGGCTTGACCCAGCACCTCTCTTGGGAGCTGGCGGACTCCAACATCACGGTGAATGCGGTTTGCCCGGGCGCGGTTATGACCCCGCTAATGGAAGAAGGTACGACGGAGGAATTCCGCGAAAAAGTCACGAAACGGCTCGTGCCGCTGGGACGGTATTGCACTCCTGAGGAAATCGGTGAGGCAACAAGCTTCCTGGCCAGCGACCGTGCGCAAATGATCACTGGCCAGATGCTCGCTGTAGACGGCGGTGCGTTGGCAGGTTTTGGCGAAGATTTGCGCGCGGTTGTCCGCGATCGCATGGAAGCGATGCACGAGGTGAGCACGTAGGCGTTATGGAAACCTCATCACGGCGTATCGCGATTAACATGGCCGGCGGCTACGTGCCGGGCCTCAACTCGGTTATCACCGGCGCGGTGCTCGCGGCGAGCGAGTTGGGCTGGGAGGCCGTCGGTATCCACGACGGTTTCGACGGCATTTTATTTCCGGAGCGCTACTCCGAAGGCGGGGTCATTCCTCTTTCGCCCTCGGCCGTCCGCGAACTCTCTATTGGCTCGGGGTCGATCCTGGGCAACTCACCAGTGCCGACCCGTATCGGGTGCGCTCGGTGAATACAGAGAACCAGGTCGAAGAAGTAGACAGGTCCGACGAACTACTGCACGAATTGCAAGCGCGAGGGATTGAAGCCGTCGTTTCGATCGTCGGCGCACGCACGTTGAGCGTGCTGTTTCGTCTGCATCGAAAAGGCCTGAACTCCGTGTGCGTCCCCCAGTCGGTAGAGAACGACGTGGCGACTACGCAACTTTCTTTAGGCTTCAACAGCGCTCTAAGTTACGCGGTAGAGACTTTGGACCGAGTGCGGATGGCTGCGCGCGCCGCGCATAAGATCGCCGTTGTGGAGGTGCTCGGGGAACAAGCGGGCTGGCTCGCACTACAGTCCGGCATGGCAGTATGTGCCGATGCAGTGCTGATCCCGGAGATTCCTTACGACCTGAGGAAGGTCGCTGCGAGACTGCGAAGAAATGCAGCCGCTGGACTTCCTTGCGGCTTGGTGGTGGTCGCGGAGGGAGCCACATCCGCGATACCCGCGGACCCTGAGCCGGACCATCCGCTCAAAAGACACTGTCCCCGTTCGCTACCGAACCTGATGGGGGCTACACGATTGAGCGAAGCGGACGTGCGGCGCATTGTGTTGCGCTGCAGTTGCAGCGATTGACGGATCAAAAGATCTATCCATTGTCATTGGGTCAGCTTCGTCAGAGGCGGTGCATCGACCGCCTTAGACCGGCAGTTGGGTTTGGGCTATGGTGCGGGTGCCGTTCGTGCAATTGATGAGGGCAGAACCGGGGTAATGGTTGCTTTCCAGCCGCCGGACTTGTGCTTCGTTCCATTTGCCGAAGCGATCAACAAGGTTCGCACTGTTCCGGCCGACAGTAGATTGGTTCAGATCGCACGATCACTCGGGATGCTTGTTGGAGGTGAAAACTAATGAACGCGTCAGTGCCTACAGGCGTTGTTCTTAATATCCAACATTTCTCCACCCACGACGGGCCGGGAATACGGACAACCGTATTCCTCAAAGGGTGCTCATTCCGCTGTAAGTGGTGCTGTAATCCCGAGAGCATCGAGTTCAAACCGGAGTTGGCCTATCGCCTAAATAAATGCATCGGCGAAAAAGAATGCGGGCTTTGCCTGAAGGAGTGCCCCGAGTCTGCTATCTACGTGATGCCTTCCGATGACAAGGTACGCATCAATTGGGACCTGTGCACCAATTGCGCAAAATGTACGGTGGTCTGTCCTCCGAAGGCGCTGGAGATGATGGGGAAAGAGATGACCGCGGACGAGGTGCTCGACGAGGTCGCTCAAGATGGGGCGTTCTACCACGAGTCGGGCGGCGGTCTCACACTCAGCGGCGGTGAGTGTTTGCTTCAGCCAGACTTTGCCGCAGCGTTGCTCTCGGGTGCTCACGAGCGCGGCTTTACCACTGCCATTGAAACCGCCGGAAACGTGCCTTGGGCATACATGGAGAAGGTTTTGCCGCACGTGGATACCGTTTTGCACGACCACAAAGTCACCGATCCTGTTCGGCACAAGAAGTGGGTGGGCGTTGACAACTCGCGAAGTCTAGGGAATTTCAAGAAAGCTTATGAGTCTTTTCCGGACAAGACGTTCATTGCCCGGACTCCACTGATACCTGGCGTGAATGACGATGAGGACCATATTCGGGCGGTACTTGCATTCATCCGGCCCTACAAGAATGTCATCGATTACGAGCTCTTGCCCTACCATCGTTTTGGCGAGAGCAAGTACTCGTTTCTAGGTCAGGTGTACGAGTTGGCTGACTTTGAGCCGTCATCGCAGGAGACGCTTACCCGGCTGAGGGGAATTATCGACGACGCGTTCGGGAGAACAGAGAAGGCAATGTAAAGCAACCCTGCGCTCTGTTGCGAAAACTGGAAGGGAGGAACGGCTACATGATGGAAGAACTGCCCATCGTTTATCTCGCCCGACACGGTGAGACCGCATGGAGTCTCACCGGCCAACACACCGGCGCGACGGATCTGCCGCTTACTGATCACGGCGAACTGAATGCCCGAGCACTCAGAGAACGCCTGTCCGGACTTAGCTTTGCGAAGGTTTTCAGCAGCCCCCTGCAAAGGGCATTTCGCACCTGCGAACTGGCTGATTTCGCCAACGTGGCGGAGATTGAACTCGACCTCGTTGAATGGTCTTACGGAGAGTACGAGGGGCCGCACCGGGGCCGAGATCCGGAAGGAGCGGCCCGACTGGCAACTATTCCACGATGGTTGCCCCGGAGGCGAATCGCCTGAGCAAGCGGCGGCACGTGCTGACCGCGTGATCAGCAAGATCCGGGCGGTAAATAATGATGTTCTGGTCTTCTCCAGCGGCCATTTCATCCGAGTGCTGGCTACCCGCTGGATCGGTCTCTCTCTCACGCAAAATGCACGCTGCTTCATGCTGACCACTGCCAGCTTGAGCGCTGTCGGGTACGAGGGGTAGCCTTTCGCGCCCTGTAATCAGGCTATGGAACGATACGCACCACGTTATTGCGCAGCCGAAACACGTCGTTCTGCCAAGAGCTGTAGGGATGTGAATGACAGTCGAATTCGAGGTGACAACACTGAAAGCAACGCAACTGCTGTACGAGATAGGACAAAGCATCTGGCTGGACAACATCACGCGTGACTTGCTGGACAACGGGACGCTGGAAACCTATATCCGGGAACTGTCGGTCACCGGACTCACCTCGAACCCCACAATCTTTGAGCAAGCGATCAAGAAGAGTGCGGCCTACGAGGTTCCCATTCGCGAGAGAATTAAAAAGCGGCAGGTCCGGGGAGGACCTCTTCTTCGACTTGGCACTGGAAGACCTTACCCGCGCTGCTGACCTTTTTCGGCCCATGTACGACTCCACTAACACGGTCGACGGATGGGTATCTTTGGAAGTGTCGCCACTCCTGGCGTACGACACAGCTACGACTCTAGCCGCGGCCAAAAAGTTGTTTGCCCGTGCCGACCGCCCCAACCTGCTCATCAAGATTCCCGGCACAGAGCAGGGCCTGCCGGCGATCGAAGAGGCCATCTTCGCCGGCATACCGGTGAATGTCACGCTCCTCTTCTCGCGTGAGCACTACTTGGCGGCTGCAGAGGCGTTCCTTCGTGGCATCGAACGGCGTATCGAAGCGGGCCTGAATCCGAATGTCGGTTCGGTCGCCTCGGTGTTCAGTAAGCCGCTGGGACGGTGCGGTCAAGGACAAAGTGCCGGAAAAATTGCGGAACCGATTGGGTCTTGCCGTTGCCGCACGCACCTACAAGGCTGCGCGAACCTTGCTCAGCTCGCCTCGCTGGCAGCGGGTTTACAACCTAGGTGCGCGTCCGCAGCGACTGCTGTGGGCGAGCACGGGAACCAGGATCCGCTGGCAAGCGACGTTCTCTACATCAAGGGACTGGCAGCACCTTTCACAGTGAACACCATGCCTGAGGGGACGTTGAAAGCTCTAGCAGCACATGACCAGCTTGGACCTCTGATCCCCGCGGACGGCGGCTAACTGCGAGGATGTGCTGGCGCAGTTCGCCAAGGCCGGCATCAACATTGACGCACTCGCCGCGCAGCTTCAAGAGGAAGGCGCAGAGTCTTTCGTGAAGTCCTGGAATGAAGCTGATGGCCGTTATCTCTTCCAAGAGCCAACTATTAAAGAAGGCCAGTTAGGGTTCTTATGAACAATTCAAAATCGACGTTTCCTCTGAAAGTGCTGGCGATTGACATTGGTGGAACCAACGTAAAGGTACTCGCCACCAGCCATGAAGCTCGACGCAAGTTTCCCTCCGGTCCGACTCTAACTCCCGACCGGATGGTCACAGAAGGTGCGGAAACTTGTCACCGATTGGAAGTTCGACGTGGTCACGATCGGATACCCGGGCCTTGTGCTCGGCGGCCAGCCGGCGCGGGAACCACACAACTTGGGACCCGGATGGGTTGGATTTGACTTCACGCGGGCGTTTGGTTGTCCGGTCAAGATTATCAACGACGCTGCAATGCAAGCCTTAGGGACTTACAACCACGGCATCATGCTGTTTCTGGGTTTGGGTACGGGCCTCGGTTCCGCTCTCATAGTCGACGGCGGCCTTGTGCTGCCGATAGAGCTAGGACACCTTTCCTATCGGAAGGGGACTTTCGAAGACTATGTGGGTCTGCGCGGGCTGAAGCGACTGGGCAAGAAGAAATGGCGCAAGCACGTAAACTTTGGGATCGCTCGCCTGATTGAAGCGATCCATCCCGACGATGTCGTGCTGGGGGGCGGAAACGCGAGACTCCTGAAGGAATTGCCCCCGGGCTGCCGCGCCGAGCGACAACGCGTACGCATTTTCCGGTGGATTCCGTCTCTGGGAACAGCCGGGAGAGCCCCATAGTCGACCCGAACCTCCGCAACAGGTGAATGGGAAAATCGAAAAATTGGGAGGAGCAAAATCATGGCGTCAGCCCGCCTAGAAGAGATGGTCGAGGGCATACACCGAGCAGCGCGGCGTGGCGGGAACTCGAAAGCACACGCCGAGAAGATGCGAGACACGCACCTCCGCCAGTTGTTCGCAGCGGATCCCGCGCGCGGCGAACGTATGACCGCAGACGCTGCAGGTATTTTCTTCGACTATTCCAAGAACCGCGTCACCGACGAGACCATTCAACTGCTCATCCGACTAGCTGAAGAGGCGGATCTGGCTGGACCGTATCGAGGCCATGTTTCGCGGCGAAAAGATCAACATCACGGAGAAGCGCGCAGTTCTGCACGTAGCGCTGCGGGCGCCGAGAGGTGCGTCGATTGTTGTGGACGGCAGAGAACGTTGTTCCCGAGGTCCACGCCGTTCTCGAAAAGATGGCAGCATTTCTCGAACAAGATCCGAAGTGGAGAGTGGACCGGTCATTCCGGCAAGCGGATCCGCAACATCGTCAAACATCGGCATCGGCGGCTCCGACCTGGGCCCGGTAATGGCCTATGAAGCGCTAAGGCACTACAGCGACCGCAGCATGCCGTTTCGCTTCGTCTCCAACATCGACGGCACCGATTTCGCCGGAGGCTGTATCCGACCTGTCGCCGGCCGAGACCCTCTTCATCGTGTCTTCAAAGACCTTCACAACGCTCGGAGACGATGACGAACGCACACACTGCACGTGCGTGGTTGCTGACAGGCAATCGGCGGCGATGAGAGATCGGTAGCCAAGCATTTTGTCGCAGTCTCGACTAACGCCGCAGAAGTCGCGAACGTTCGGTATCGATACCGCGAACATGTTCGAGTTCTGGGACTGGGTCGGCGGCCGTTACTCGATGGACTCGGCTATCGGCCTCTCGACCATGCTGGCCATCGGCCCAGACAACTTCCGGGCCATGCTAGATGGCTTTCACGAGATGGATGAGCACTTCCGCACGGCGCCATTCGAGCCGCAACCTGCCAGCGCTCATGGGACTACTGTCGCTCTGGTACAACGAATTTCTTCGGCGCACAGACGATTGCGGTTCTTCCTTACGAGCAGTACCTCGAAGCGCTTCCCGCCTACCTGCAGCAGCTGACCATGGAGAGCAACGGCAAGCATGTCACGCTCGACGGAGACGGCGGTCAACTACGAGACCGGCCCGATCTATTGGGGTGAACCCGGCACCAACGGCCAGCATTCGTTCTATCAGCTGATCCATCAGGGAACACGGCTGATTCCGTGCGATTTCATCGCATTTCGGTCAGCCCCTAAACGCCGCTCGGGCGGCACCACGACATACTTCTGGCCAACGTCTTGCGCCCAGGCCGAGGCGCTCGCTTTCGGCAAGACGCCGGAGCAGGTGAAGGCGGAAGGCACGCCGGACTGGCTCGTGCCGCACCGGGTTTTCGAGGGCAACCGACCCTCCAACACGATCATCGCCGAGCGTCTCACGCCGCAAGACGCTTGGCAAGCTCGTCGCCCTCTACGAGCACAGCGTCTTCACGCAGGGCGTGATCTGGAACATCGATTCCTTCGACCAGTGGGGCGTCGAGCTCGGCAAGGTACTGGCGCAACGCATCATCCCTGAGTTGGAAAGCAAAGAGGAGTCGAGCTTAAGCACGACAGTTCGACCAACAACCTCATCCAGCGCTTGCGCAAGCTGAAGAGCGGCATCATGAAAAAACTCGCTTACAACAACGCCTTGTATCTCCTGCTGTTCGATCATCGCCGCTCGTTTTTGGCGACGCTCGGTGAAGCGAACGCCCTAAGCGCCGATCGCGCAGCTCAGACATGGCAGGGATTCGAACTTGCGTCCTGGGCCTTATGGCTGGAAGACGCGAGATGCTGATGTCGTCGAGATCTCGCACGCTACCGCGAGTACGTGCAAATATTCGAGGCAGCCCACGCCCAAGTGGTGGAGGCGGCCAGGATTTACCGAGAGTTTCCAAATCCGCTTTTGAATAGGAGTGTGCTATGCAACTCGGCATGATCGGTCTCGGCAGGATGGGTGCGCAACATGGTGCGGCGATCTGATGAAGTCGGGCCACTAAATGCGTGGTCTTCGATATGTCGCCGCAGGCAATTGATGAATTGGTCAAGGAGAAAGCGGTTGGGGCCAAGTCGCTCACTGATTTTGTAAAGAAGCTGGAGAAGCCTCGTGCGTTGTGGCTGATGGTCCCTGCGGCCGTTGTAGACAAGACCATCGCCGATCTTCTGCCGCATCTGGATACCGGGGACATCCTCATTGATGGGGGCAATTCGTACTACATCGACGACATCCGGCGCGCCAGGGAATTGGCGACGAAGAAGATCCACTACGTGGATGTCGGCACGAGCGGCGGCGTGTGGGGGCTGGAGCGCGGCTACTGCATGATGATCGGCGGCGAGCCGGACACGGTCAAGCACCTCGATCCTATCTTTGCCACACTGGCGCCCGGGCAGCGGCGACATCCCGCTCACGCCCGGGCGCGACAAGCTCGACGGCACGGCCGAGCAAGGCTACCTGCACTGCGGGCCGAACGGTGCCGGCCACTTCGTCAAGATGGTCCACAACGGCATCGAGTACGGGCTCATGGCTGCGTACGCTGAAGGATTGGACGTATCTGCGCGGCGCCAACATCGGCAATCAGAAACATGCAAGTCGATGCCGAGACCACGCCCTTGCGTGACCCTGAACACTATCAGCTACGACTTCAACCTGCGCGACATCGCGGAAGTGTGGCGGCGCGGCAGTGTAGTCGCTTCCTGGCTGCTGGACTTAACGGCGATGCGCTCTGCTGGATGATCCAACCTTATCGCAGTTCGCAGGACGCGTATCAGACTCGGGCGAAGGCCGTTGGACGATCAAGGCTGCAATTGACGAAGCTGTGCCCACGCCAGTTCTTGACCACGGCGCTCTACGAGCGGTTCAGTTCTCGCGGTGAAGCCGGATTTTACCAGACAAACTGCTGTCTGCCATGAGGTTCCAATTCGGCGGACATCACGAGAAGCCAGTCGAGAAGTCAGAGGCGGCGTGAGGAGATCAGAATGCTGAAACCTCGTTCAGACGCACTGGTTTTCTTTGGGGCATCAGGCAGACCTTGCCTACAAGAAGATTTTCCCGGCACTGCAGGCGATGGTGAAACGTGGCAACCTCAACATACCGGTGATCGGCGTTGCAAACGCTGCATGGACGGTGGATGACCTGCGCACACGTGCACGAGGAAGTGTGGAGAAATAGTGGCGGTGGGGTCGATCCGGTGGCTTTTGACAAGTTGTGTGGCCTGTTGCGCTACGTCTCTGGCGACTACAAGGACGCCGCCACGTTTCTGGCAATCCGAAACGCGCTAGGAACGTCACAACGTCCGGCGCACTATCTGGCGATCCCGCCCATACTGTTCGCAGAAGTTGTGGAAGAAGTTGCAAAAGCCGGGTGCGTTTCAGGTGCGAGGGTCATTGTCGAAAAGCCGTTCGGACACGACCTCGATTCATCGCCGAGCTCTCAACGGCATTCTGCGCGCGGCGTTTCACGAGTCCGATATCTTTCGCATTGACCACTACCTTGGAAAGCGGCCGGTGCACAACATGCTCGTCTTCCGATTTGCGAATGCATTCATGGAGTCGTTCTGGAACCGCAACTTCATTGAAAGCGTACAGATCACGATGGCGGAGGACTTCGGCGTGCAAGGCCGCGGCGCTTCTACGATCAGACGGGCACCATCCGCGATGTGGTCAAAATCATCTTTTCCAAGTTCTCAGCAACCTTGCGATGGAGCCACCGGTCGCGACCGATAGCGAATCCATTCGGGATGAGAAGGTAAAGGTGCTCAAAGCTATCCCGACATTGAATGAGACCGCCTTGATCGCGCGGCCAATTTCGCGACTACCGCAAAGAGAAAGGGGTGCGCTGCGGAATCGCAGGTGGAAACGCTTTGCTGCTCTGAAACTCGAGATTAGTTCGTGGCGCTGGCATGGCGTGCCGTTCTACATCCGTGCCGGCAAGTGCATGCCCCGGACGTGTACCGAGGTACTTGCACGTTTCAGGACGCCGCCGTCACCCATTCGCGCGCGGGGCCCTGCTTCCGAATCATCTGCGTTTCCGCATCAGCCCGGAGGTGGCGATCGCGATGGGCGTGACGGTGATGGCCGCAGGGGAGAGATGGTGGGTCGGCCGGCGGAGATGCTGGGTTCGCAACAGCCTCGTCCCGACGAGATGGCCGCCTATGAACGAGTGCTGGGCGATGCGATGAACGGAGAAGCCACCCTCTTTGCTCGGGAAGACTACGTAGAACAAGCATGGCGAATCGTTGATCCGGTGCTAAAGCTCCGCACGCCGGTGTACGAATATGAACCTAATAGCTGGGGCCCTCCACAGGCGAACCAGATCGCGCCGCCGGGGGTGGCACGATCCCTCGTCTGATGGACAGGAGAAGCTGCCAGCGGCGGCATGAGTTAAAGATTTCATGTTGAACTTTGAAGGAGAAGGTCATGAGTGCCACAGAGATTGTTGCGTCGCCCATAACGGCAAGTGAGCTAGATCAGCTCTGCATCAACACGATTCGCACCCTTTCCATCGACGCTGTTGAACGGGCGAAGTCTGGGCACCCGGGGACTCCGATGGCACTCGCGCCTCTCGTCTACACGACTCTGGAACCGGGTCATGCACTTTCGATCCGCAACGACCCGATCTTCCCAAATCGCGACCGCTTCGTGCTCTCCAACGGTCACGCTTCCATGCTGCTATGGTCGGTGCTTCATCTCAGCCAGGCGCAGGCAGTGGATGCCGAATACGAGCACTTGGGAAAGCCTTCGCGTCTCTCTCGAGGACATTCGCAACTTCCGTCAGTTCGAGAGCCGGGCACCGGGACATCCTGAGTACCACTGGGTTTCAGGTGTTGAGAGACTACTACCGGTCCGCTCGGGACAGGGCGTCGCTACCAGTGTCGGCATGGCGATCGCGCAGAAATGGCTAGCCAATCGCTACAACCAACCCGGCTTTGAGATCTTCGACTACGACGTCTATGCGCTTTGCGGCGACGGCTGCCTGATGGAAGGGGTTGCTTCGCGAAGCCGCTTCGCTGGCCGGGCACCTCGGTCTCGATAATCTCTGCTGGATCTACGACAACAACCACATCACGATCGAGGGCGGCACCGACCTTACCTTTACCGAGGATGTCGCCGCTACGATTTCTGGCTTATGGCTGGAACGTGCTGACGGGTCGGCGACGCCAACGATATTGACAGGATTGAGCGCGTACTAGGAGTGTTCCAGAAGACCAAGGGTCGACCTACCTTCATAGTCCTCGACAGCCACATCGGTTACGGTTCGCCCAATAGGCAGGACACTTCTGCAGCGCACGGCGAGCCGCTGGGCGATGAAGAGATCCGCCTGCACAAAACGCGCTTACGGCTGGCCCGCGGACGCGAAGTTTCTAGTGCCTGACGGCGTGTACGAACACTTTGCACGCGGCGTGGGGAGCTCGAGGCGAGCAACTACGACGGCAGTGGACCGAGCTGTTTGCCGCATATCGCACGAAGCACCTAGAACTCGCGAGCGAGGTGGACCTGATGCAGCGCCGCGAACTTCCAGCGGACTGGGACCGGGGTCTTCCTGTATTCCCCGCTGATCCCAAAGGAATAGCGGGAAGAGAGCCCTCAGGCAAAGTTTTGAATGTCCTTGCGCAGAACATTCCTTGGTTCTTGGGCGGTTCAGCGGACCTGGGCCCTTCCAACAAGACAACGCTGACTTTCGAAAGCGCAGGTTCCTTCAAGCCTCCACCCCTGGCGGGAGGAATCTACACTTTGGTATCCGAGAGCACGCTATGGGAGCGATTGTGAATGGACTCTCGCTCTCGAAGCTGCGGGCTTTCGGTGCAACCTTTTTGTGTTTTGCGATTACTTGCGTCCCGCAATCAGGCTCTCCGCCTTGATGGAACTGCCAACTATGTTCGTGTTTACTCACGACGCGATGGGTGACGGCGAAGAGCGGCCCCACGCATCAGCCGTCGAGCATCTCGCTTCGTTGCGGGCAATCCCCTGGATCACTCTACGTCCCGGCGATGCGAACGAAGTAGTCGAGGCATACCGTTACATCCTGAAACTCGTCACGAGCCCGTAGTCCTCACTCTCTCACGCCAACCGCTGCCCACGTTGGACCGCACTAGATATTCATCTGCAGCAGGGGTTGACCACGGAGCCTATGTGTTGGCGGACGCTCCGGGTGGCAGTCCAGAGCTAATTTTGATTGCTTCGGGAAGTGAACTCGCTGGCCGTGAATGCCCACGAGAAGCTGGTGACGGAGGGAATCCGCTCGCGCGTGGTCTCGATGCCGTCGTGGGAGATCTTGATCACCAGACGCAAGAATACCGCGGACAGTGTGCTGCCACCAAGCGTGACCGCGCGTCGCGGTTGAGCAGCGTCCACGTTTGATGGGAGCGATACGTTGGTACTACCGGCCACGTCATCGGCATGAATGACGTCGGAGATCGGCGCCGCTGAAGGAACTCCAGCGGCATTTCGGTTCGAGCCGGACAAAGTAGTACTCGCGGCAAAGGAGCAACTGGGCAGAAGCTGACGCCTTCACAGCTGGAAGTGCTGGCGAATGCCGATACAGTAGCCGCTCGGGCCGCTACCTTCATTGCCGGGCGAGCGCGGGTGGCCGTCGCTGCACATGGCCGGTTCGTTATGGCCGTGAGTGGAGGACACACCCCCTTGATCATGCCTTCGCATCCTGGCTAGAGAACCGAGTCCCGACGGAGCGGGTTCATGTCGTGCAAGTGGACGAGGCGAATCGCGCCAGCAGGCGATCCAGACCGCAACCTCACTCACTTGCGCGAGAGCTTGCTGGAAATGCGCCGCTTGATCCCGCACAAATCTATGCCATGCCGGTGCTGGCTCACGATCCGTTGGCCGCAGCAGCAGAATACGCCAAGACACTCGAGAAGATTGCGGGATCGCCTTCTGTTCTCGACTCGTGCATCTGGCGCTCGGGCCAGATGGACATACCGCGTCGCTGGTTCCCGGCGATCCTGCATTGCAGGTCGTTGACCGGGATGTCGCAATCACCGGCCTGTACCCAGGGCAGGAAAAGAATGACGCTCACCTATCCCATCTCAATCAAGCGCCCGGCAGATTCTGTGGTTGCCACTGGCAGTGAGAAGGCCAAGGCTCGGCCAACTTCTCAACGCTAACGTCTCGGTTCCTGCTGGTCGGCTTTGCCCAGACGGGGCGCTCGTACTGGCGGACCGGAACTGCGGCAGGGAGCGACAAACCGAGAAGATGCCGCATGAAGGTGGGTATCGCTACCGACCACGGTGGGTTTGGGCTGAAAGAAGAGTTGATTGCGAAGCCCGTGTGGTTGGCCATGAAGTAACGGACTCCGGGGCTCACAGCCTCAATCTTGAAGATGACTGATCCCGACTTCATTATCCCGCTCGCGGAAGCAGTGATCGCCGGCAAAGTGCAGCGGGGTGTGGCAATATCTGCGGCAGTGGGGTCGGCGCATCCGTTTGTGCCAACAAAGTGAAAGGCATCCGCGCCGCGCTGATTCATCATCTCAGCTAGGCAAGGAGTCGAGGACGACTTCATATGAACATGCTGTGCATGGGCGGACGAACTGTGGGGCCCGAAGTTGCGTGGGATCTCGTGCAAGCTTACTTGCAGGCAAAGTACAGCCAGACAAAACGGCATTTGCGCCGCTTGGGTAAGGTAACGGACTTGGAAAATATCCCCACGAGTGAACGAAGGTCAGACAGTCCTCACGGAGAAACGCCGCGACGGGATGAGTTAGTTAAGTTCAACTCTGTCGTACTGTAAATAGGTCAAAGTTATGCAGGCGGCTTGCGGTTTTTTTGAACGGAGGATTCGATTAAGACGCAAATCATCACTCAATCCTGCTCGCTGGCCTGCTTTGCGCGCGCCGGCTTTGGGGCAAAGAGTGGAAATACAAATCTACGGGGTCCCCAGTTACCGGAACATCAGCAAGCCAGACTATAACGCCGATGGGTGTGGAAAGGTTCCTGGCTGACCGGAAACTCTCAACCACGTCCTGAAAATTCAGTGACTGTTCACTCGCAGCCGAGTTAGTACCATGAGGGCTAAATCACTTATGCCACGTTACATGTTTCTTACACACGTTGTATCGCGCTGAAACCCCTGGCCAGGCCGCCGAGATCTGGCGGTGCTTTTGGGCGACCGCGCCAGGATATTACGGTTCGGCGTGCTCTGCTCCAACATGGTGGAGGGCAAATTGTTTACTCGATTGGGAAGCGGCCGATCGTGGAAACCATAGAACGCTGGCTAACGACACAAGGTTTTGAGCCGCCAGAATGGCTTATGTTGATGGAATACGAAATCACTGGCGGGAAGTTGCTCACAGTTTAGAATGGTTCTTTCTCCGCTAGTGACCGCCGTCATGATTCCCTTTTGTCTGCTTTTCCTTCATCCGGCAGTCGCGAGCCCTTCAGAGATCTCCCAGGTACGCTTCGACCACAACGGCGTCACGCAATACGCGATGACCCGACGTTGTAGTCGCCAAGGCGCCCCGGAAATCCTCGCCCTCGAAGGAGAGAGGATACTTGTGGGTAGAAGACTGCTGGAAGTAATCAGGCGTTAGCAGCCATCGACACGCGCCACGTTCTCTAGGAGGACAGTTAATTATTTAGATTCTCCACAATCTTGCAACACTGTGAGATTTAACAGGTTGATGCTTCCAAGGGCTCGATAAACGCGCTTCTGGGAAGTCACTGGGCGGTTGGTCGGCAATTCCGGAAGCGATGGGCCTGGGCGTAGTTGTTGAAATATCGCAATTTCACGAACTACTTTGCCATAGCCGCTCGTTTTCTGAGTAGTTGGTGAAATCGCCTGTTAACAACAGCTACGGATGCACCTAGCGTTATCCGGATAGCTTTTATCGAAATCACTCCATCAAGAAGCCGGAATCTTTCACCTCCAATTTCCAATCTTGCCAGGCCAAGGGGAGATAATCACAGGACAGGTTGCATCCCCATCCCGGTTTTGACGAAACAGCGAAAAGAAGGCGAATGCATGTTTGCGCTGAATCGGGGACGCCTCGGAATCCAGATCAATAGCCAAGTACGGTTTACCGATTGGTTTGGGGAATGCGTAATGTCTTTGTCGTCCAGCGAGATGAGGAGGATATTCTGCGTACTCCGTAACTAGTCCAGCCGACGCAGGAAGATCGGATAGATCGGCATCGAACGAGCCAACATTGCGTGTATTCGAGTAACCTTCCCGCTTTTAACGGTAAACTCTGCATTGAACTCTGCCAGCGGGTTCCAGTCTGAGCGCGGAAAGCCATGTGTTTCGTATCGTGAAAGCGGTCACGCGCCAGTCGCTTTCGCAGATACGCGAAGGCAAAGTAGTGTTTGTGTTTTTCAGCAAATTGCTGCGCATCGGCTTCAGTGGACCTGCCTACGGTCAGGGCCGTGAGGTCACTTGAGCAATGCTTCTGCTCGAGACTCGATGACCACGGCATAACACATAAGGGCAATTGCCGCGACGCCGACCACGATGGCTGATCCACCCAAGATTCGCGACGCGATTCACAGATTGGTTTGCCCCCCAGCCGTACTCTACAGATAACGGTACAAGTTGTGAACGATACGACGAAATGGGGTCGGGGTCAGTTGGCGAAAGCATCGCCATCACACCAGTTGACCCTTGGTCAGAATGGCCTTGGAAAGTAGTTGGTTTAATCGCCTGTTTTCAACAGTTGCGGGAATTCATTCAACTGCTGCGATAGAGTGCTCGCGTGAAAAATGTTTCGGAGCCTGGATTACAAGATCGTGTTTGGAGGTGTCACGTTCAATTTGGAATGCGGTCAGTCGGTGAGTTGGTCGCAAAGCACGCAGATTTCTGCCCGAAACGGCTCAGCCCACCTAGGGAGAAACAAATGTCCTTCCAGCAAGCACCTCTGTGATTGCGTATGCAGAGGTCGGTAGCCATCCGCATTTTTGATACATACGCGTCGCCTCCTGCTGTGAAGCAAGCGTTGATTTGATCGACATCCGTGGACACACTGAGGAAGACTATCTTCGCCTCTGCAACCCTGGGCCTTGAGACGCCTTGCCACATCGGGCCCATTCAGAATCGGCATCGAAACATCCAGAACGAGAACATCCGGCATGAGCTTGTTTGCCGCTTCAACCGCTGAGTCTCCGTCTCCGACGAACGCAACTACATCAAAGCCGCCCTCAAGGAGGCTGGCAACCTTCGCGCGCATGGCTAGATGATCTTCCGCTACCAACAGTTTCGGTTTCATGTTACTTGCGATGTGAATTCACAGCTTCATTCGCTGCTGGCAATGGTGTCGAATATCATGCAAATTTCAGGCGCAAGTAGATGTCGATCTCTCAGGCATCGTGATGGGAACCACAGCCTCGATCTCAGCGCCTCGTCCGGGAGAGGAGGTCACGCTCATCGTGCCTCTCACGAGCCGCAGCCGTTCGCGCATGCTGATCAATCCCAGACCACCATCGCTTTGGACTCCTTTGGTCTCAAAACCTCGTCCGCGGTCCGTCACACACATGAGGGCCTGATCGTCCCCGACACTAATGGAGACGGTAACCCGATCCGATCCGCTATGTTTGGCTACGTTGCTCAGCGCCTCCTGCAAGACGCGAAACAGAACGATGGATACCGTTGCAGGAATCTGCTCTAGATTGCCCTCGTGGAGGAGTTCTACAGCGATTCCATGCTGCTCGGAAAACTCGCGACAAAAGCTAGTAACGCCATGCTGGAGCCCAAGCGCCAATTGGGGATGATGCAGGTCATGGGCTATCTGCCGAACCTCACGCGTAAGCGTCTCGGCGTCGCTCAGCAGTCGCTCAAGCTCACGCGCCATGTCTGAGCCGACTGGCGAGGCTGTGGCGCTGGAGATCAAATCGACGCAATGCAAGGCAAGACGTTGCGAGAAGTCGTCGTGCAGGTCGCGGGCTATGCGCTTGCGCTCATCCTCTTGTACCGTGATGAGTCTGCCGGCCAGACTATGCAATTCTTCCTCGCTCCGTCGCAATTTCTCCTGCGTCTGCTTTCGCTCCGCGATTTCAGCGAGCAGCGCCTCCTGCGCGCTCGTACGTTCGGCGATCTCAAGTCTCAGTGCTTTAGGGCTGGGCAACTCCAGCGCCTGAGGAACCAGCTGGATAAGCAGAATTGCTGTTGGGACCGAAGACAAGGCGGTGATGATCTTGACGGCGCCCGACAGCCAGTAGGTCGCATGCCAGAGAGTCAGATCTCCATGGCATGTGTGGCGCCACAAGCAAAAAGATGAACAAACCAAAACACACGAAGATCCAGTTAAACGGTACATCTCGGCGCTTGCGGATGAAATAGATGAGCGTGAAGGGAATCGAAAAATAGGCTAGTGCGATCAGAACATCGGACACAACATGCAACCATACTAGCCCTGGCCTCCACATGTAACAATATCCGTGAGACATGAAACCATTCGAAGAAAGGAGATTTCTGAAGAATTCCATAACACCTCCTGCTCAAGGCGCGATCTTAGATCTGAGACGGCTTGTGATCACCGGATTTCGGGCGATCCTTCTTGAAACCAAGACGGTTCGAGCGAGCCTCTAGCGTGCCCACTTGTCGGTACTTGCACTCGCTCAAGTAAGCCAGAATTTCTCTTTTGTCTTCTGAAATCCCGAAAGATTGGCACGCCCATCTTGCTCTGCTCGGACGTTGTAGCCGCCGCTGGCAGCGTGTAGAACAGTGACGCAGCATTGCGCCCGAACAACGCGCCAAACCCATCTTCACGCACCCAACTCAGCGTGGTTCCTGGCGAAGGCATCGCCATTACACCAACTAACTGTTGACCGGGTTACCCTTCATGAGTAGTTGGTGTCGCTTGATTCGTCATCTGCAGGGCCATGAACGGCACACAGGTGACGCAGCGGACACGCTAGAATGCTAGGGGGTTTTCCTGCCACTTTGTCCCGCTCAGTGACGCATAGTCTTCCGCCGCATTTTCGTTAGAAAGAGGAGTGTCGCATGACTCCGGAAACGCAACAGTCTGAATCCCCGTACCCGTGAGGATCGAGACCGACGACGGGTGGGTCCACTATTGTCCCCATTGCCATCCTGACACCGAAGGAATTGGAAGTCTTCCTCCAGGTTGACTTCAAGAAGTTGGCGCAAGAAGCAGGCGTAAAGGGTGCTCGCGTTCACGTGGAGCGCACCGTGGCCGCTGATTATGAGCAGGTCGTCCGTGAGGTTGCGGCGTGTCTGTGCTCTGCCAAGACAAAGCGTGGCATGATTGGCTGCAAGCCTGACGTCAGAATCAGAGAAGTGATCTCCGGTTCAGACTCACCGAACAGCCGCATCATCGCATTGTTGGCGAAACATCGCCATTACACTCATTGACCTCGGTTCTTGGCATTCAGGGTGGCACAAGCAGCCGATGTGACAGGGAGCTGTTCAACCAACGTCCGGGTTTAATGACGGATGCTTTTCTCCCGCGTGAAAGGAGGTTCGAGATCGTCACAACGCGCCGAAGAGGTATGATCGGCACTCAAAGTGTTGCCCTATCATCATGAAGCCACAGGCAGTTGGCCGATGCCGTCTGAGCTAGTTGCTGCTCGTGAATCTAGAAGAAGCACGCGGGTTCCCCTAAGGATTTCGATTAAGGCTCAGTATCGCTGAACCTCTGACCTGCGAAAGTGAAACGATAATCGTCAATCTCCACGGAGCATTGATTTTCGACGGCAAGGTTGAGTTTGGGAACCCGTATCGAGATTGAAGTCTATCTCACGGGGAAGTCCGCTAAGGCCAAGGTCGTTTATGTCAATCCGTTGCAACCCCTGCATTGCGGAATTGAGCTAGCTGAACCTCAGAACATTTGGGGCATCTTTTTGACACCGGATGACTGGAGAGGATGAGTCTACTGTTTAATTCTTCTGGTCAATAGGTGAAATCGCCTGTGTAACAACAGTTATCGCTGATCTGTGTGATGCAGCGAGTTCAGAAGATTCCGCGAATTAGAGACTTGCGTAAGATAGCGGCACGGGGCGTAGATACAGGACAGCCATGCTGAACAGAAAGGCTTTCGGGTCCAGTCCTTCGCCTATCGATCCATCCCATCAACCCATGGAACGCTGGGAAGAGCATGCTCAGCAGAGCGCCTCAAATAGCGGACTCTGCAAGCAGACGCGCTCTAGAAGTGATGTGTTGTGCTCCAAGATTTCATGCTTGATTAACAATCGAGTGGTAGCATAGGCGGGATCGCATCGTTGAGAACACTATGGAAGAGCATATTTCTTCTTCCAATGGTCGCGCTTCTGATTTGCATTGCTGCTGTCTCATCACGCTAAGAACACAGAGTTTCAAACTGGCAAGATCGTTTCGGTGGAGACAATCGATTCTGGTACTCATAAAGGCGGAACCGGATGCCCCAACCGCTGCTGGCAAACGAAACACAACCTGAGCATCGAGCTTGGTGGAACTATTTACGTATGCAGAGTCGAGACGACGAAGGATTACGATCTCGGCTGGGCACAGGGGCAGGAAGTTCAGGTCGAGGGTTAAGGGCAAGGCGATGGATGTGAGGCGCGAGAATGGGAAAGTTGTCAAGCTCAGTATCCTGAGTACGAAGAAGACATCAGGTTAGTCAATGCAGAGCTTCATTTTCGTCAGCCATCGTTGTTTGCGGGGAAGGAACGACTTAATCCGCATTGCACTTGATTCCCGCTATGCAGCAGCCCGCCCAGCCCAAGTAGTTGGTGCAGTCGCCTGATTTCGACAATTATGGCGACGGAACTACATTCCGAGGAGCAGACTAAATCTTCTCGCGCACCCAAGCCGGGCCGTCGGACAGGCGCGATGACACTACGGGCATCGCCCCCAAGGCTTTCTGGATGAGGCGAGTCTATTTTACCGGCGGCGGGTAATTCTTAAAGTTTTGTTACTGCTTTTGCCAAGTTCTTCTGCTACCTTCTCCGGCTTGGCCTTCGGATCAATTGTTTTGCTCACGATTCCACGCCAGACTCAATCGTGACCCGCCGAATCGTACATGTCCAAGGCCAACTGACCCTTATAGATGGTCGACGTCGACCCAGAGGTTGTGGTTGTACCCATCCACCGCCATACCAGCCTCCTCCCCACCCGGGCCCATTTCCCCAACCACGTGCTGCAGGAAGTAGAACTGCCTCTCTTCGCCAACCGCGGGCTGATGGCCCGGTGTAAAAGGGTGGCGTCGTTCCCTCAACTTTGGTCAAACCGCTTCGTGGTTGGTTCCGCATCCACTGCATCCTTGATTTGCTTTATCCACCAGGTCGCTGACTTTCGCTTACGCGTCTTTGATCGGCACCCATTTGCCACGTTTTGAACTTTTTGAGAAGTCAGAACTTTTTGTCAGAAGATTGTAACGGACATCTGAGTAAAGGAACAGCAGCCAGCAGCAGCGTGAAACTGGGAACAAAGATCTTTCATATCCGATGTTCGGATGACGACCTCATTCGGACGTAACAAAGCTCCGCCACGAATCAGCATTCAAACAATCTCAGCGGCTGCCAAATAATCCAATATTGACGTCGAGCGCACACAATAAAACTGACAGTATGAAATGATTAGCGCAAAATCGCCATCTTCCACCAACTACTGCTGAGGGTGTCGTTTCGGTAGTTGGTGTAATCACTCGCTCAACAACAGGCCGCCTGGGGCCGAGTGCCTCCTGGTCAATTCAGAAGTGGGCTCTTAGTCCTCGTATCGATCACACTCTTCCTCGGTTCTATCTCACAAACGCATTAACTCAGGCAGGCTAAAGTTCAGTAGAACTCAGTACCGTTTTCTTAACGATGATAGGCCGCTAGTATGAACCATCCAGGATTGAGAAGGTTACGCTACAATTAACTTGATTTAGTATATAAACAATGTAGC
>ERZ1370068.3202-contig-2319_pt1 | contig 33377 bp, 59 predicted proteins | sample MGYA00561227_ERZ1370068 | MGnify/ENA primary metagenome ERZ1370068 (study PRJEB38410, sample SAMEA6850437) | metagenome | study: Metagenomic assessment of the ecological functions of the soil: analysis of the soil microbiota associated with the...
GCCGACGGATATTTCGTCCTGCCCAACACCATCGGCAGATTACCTGGCCTCCGGAAAGTTCGAGAAGGTAGATGCCTCCCACGCCGCGGCTCGCGAGGCGGAAGCCAACGTCAAGGCAATCACCCGCAAGCTGCTCGATGCCAAGGGCAAACGCTCGGTGGATTCCTACCATCGCGAACTGGGCAAAATCATGTGGGATTACTGCGGCATGGCGCCGCAATGCCGCCGGGCTCAAGCAGGCGCTGGCCTTAGATTCCACCTCTGCGCGAACAATACTGGAGCGACGTCAAGGTGCTCGGCACCGGCGAAGAACTCGAATCAGTCGCTCGAGAAGGCCGGACGCGTGGCGGATTTCTTCGAGCTTGCCGAATTGATGTGCCGCGACGCGTTGGAGCGCAACGAGAGCTGCGGCGGCCACTTCCGCGAAGAGTATCAGACTCCGGAGGGCGAGGCGCGCGCGCGACGACGAACACTATTCGTACGCCGCCGCCTGGGGCTTCCAGGGGCGTGAGCCAACCGCCCGCTGCTCAACAAAGAGCCGCTGACTTTCGAATACGTGCACCCCTCGCAACGGAGCTACAAGTAATGAAAATCATTCTTCACATCTGGCGGCAGCGCAACTCCGGCGACAAGGGCAAGATGGTGCGCTACGAAGTTCCCAACGTCAATCACGAAATGTCCTTCCTCGAAATGCTCGACGTGCTGAACGAGGACCTGATCGCGAAGGGCGAGGACCCGTCGCGTTCGACCACGATTGCCGCGAGGGCATCTGCGGCATGTGCGGCTGCATGGTGAACGGCATGGCCCACGGCCCGCTGCCCGGCACCACCCTGTGCCAGCTCCACATGCGCCACTTCAAGGATGGCGACGAGCTCTACCTCGAACCGTGGCGCGCCAAAGCCTTCCCGGTCATTAAGGACCTGGTGGTGGACCGCGGCGCGTTCGACCGCATCATCGCCGCCGGAGGATATCATCTCCGTCGCCACCGGCAGCGCCCCCGACGGCAACGCCGTGCTCATCCCCAAGGAAAACGCGGAACGCTCCATGGACGCCGCCGCGTGCATCGGCTGCGGCGCTGTGTCGGCCATGTGCCCGAACGCTTCGGCCGCCCTTTTCACCGGCGCCAAGATTGCCCACCTCGGTCTGCTGCCCGCAAGGGCCAGCCGGAGCGCGAGCAGCGCGCCATCGCGATGGTGGCCCAGGCCGACGGCAGGAACTCTTCGGCAGTTGCACCAACATCGGCGAATGCGAAGCTGTGTGTCCGAAAGAGATCAAGCTGGAAGTGATCGCCCGCATGAACGGGGACTTCATTCGCGCCAGCCTGGCCGGACGCTAGACTACAACGCCCGCAGGAAAGCCACCACGTCCTGCCTTTTCCTGGGCGGACAGCTGCGTGCTCCAGAATCAGGTTGAAGAATTCCACCGTGTCCTCGAGCGTCAGCAGCCGGCCATCGTGCAGGTACGGCGGGCGTGTCCTTCATCGCCGCGAAGCGGAAGGTCTTGATCGGCCCGTCGGCAGGCGGCCATCATGCCATTGATCAACTGCGGCTTGTAGAAGCCGCTCGGCCTGCAGGTTGTGCATCAGGTTGTCGGTGTAGTACGGCGCCGGATGTGGCAGACCGGCGCACCGCCCTTTGCCTGACGAAGAGCTCCTGCCCGCGCAGCTCGCTCGCCGGCGCTTTCCGCGGGTCGAGCTTGCCGTCCACGTTCGAGCTTCGGCGCCGGCGGGAAGTCGAGTATCTCCTGAAATTCGGCCATGAAGTGGACCTGGCTTCCCCGCTCGAGGACGTTGACGCCCTTCTTCGTGGCGATCACCGGATCGCCGTCGAAGTATGCGGCGCGTTGCTCGAACTCGGTGAAGTCTTCCACCGTCTTCAGTGCGCGCTGCGAGCCGAACAGCCGCTGCATGTTCACGCCGCGCAGGGTCGGCGTGTCGATACGGTGCCGGAACTCCTGCGGCCGTATGTCGCCCACCAGGTGGGTCGCGCGGTTGGTGTGGCCGTTGGCGTGGCAATCGAGGCAGGCGACGCCGCGGCTGACGTGCTCGCTGCGCGCGATCCTCCGTCTGGTTGAACTGCTGCTGCGGAAACGGCGTCAGCAGCAGGCGGAGGCCTTCGATCTGCTTCGGGTTGAGCAGGCCGTTAAAGAGCTCATAGTAGTTGTCGATGGTGACCAGCTTGCCCTTGGAGACGTCGCCCAGATCGGGACGCGTGGTCAGGAAGATGGGCGGTGGAAATTCGGGCAGGAAGTGGTCCGGAATATCGAAGTCGAGGTCGAAGCGTGTAAGATCGCGCTTCTCCTGCTTGTTGATCTCATCGATTTCGAACTTGGGAAAAGCATTCCGCCTTCCGGGTGATTCGGGTGAGGCAGCGGAAGGAAGCCGGCGGGAAAGATGTCGCGGGTTTTGATCTGTTCAGGAGGCAGCTTGGCCGAGCTGGTCCCAGGTGACTCCAGCGGGGAGCTTCACTCGCACACCCTGTTGAACCGCCTTACTGCGCGACATCGTGACGCCGGGCGCCGGATTGTTGGCGAGGTCGTAGCGCTCTGCGAGCAGCGCCAACTGGCGTTTGACGATGCCCGGCTTGGCGGCGGACATGCGTGCCATGATGGACGCGAAAGCCTCATGGATATCGACAGGGGCGTAGCTCGAGGGCGGCGCCTTGTCCTGAGCAAGCAGAACGACCATTCCAACGGCGAGACCCGCGGTCAGGATCTTCCAACGTGTTTTGATTTGCACGATTCCCCTATGAGCAGCTAAATCAATTTTCTGGGATTTCGCGCCTGGCTGCGGTGTGATTCCTAACAACGAGTGGTGCCTTAGGGCGTTCGTGGAGTGCGGGTTGTCACGCTACCGCTCACTCGCGCGAGTTTGAGCTGCTGCTGATTCCGCCCAGGTAGACGCTGACCATTTCGTCGACGATGCGGCGGCGGTTGCCGACCTTGAAGCGTTCCGGAAAGAGCAGCGCCACCAGTCCGTGATAGGAAATCATGCCGATCAGCCCCCGCGCGGCGATTTCCGGCATTGACTTGGCAGAAGCCGCCCTCGCGAATACGGCGCCGTATGTAGCCGGTCACCAGCTTATTGAATCCCGCGTAAAGCCGCTCGAAAAAGAGGTCGGATAATTCGTGGCGTTCCAGCGAACTGAAAAGCAGCAGCCGGGTGAGTTCAGGGTCCGTCTCGTAGCGCCGCAGAAATTACTTCGCCGACCATGCCGAAAAACGCGCGGTCGTCCCCGGATTGCGCAAGTTGCCGCAACTCCGGCGGCATGTCCGGAAACCTCCACGGCCTTGGCTTCGATGATCGCGCTATAGAGATCGCTCTTCGTACGGAAGTGCTGGTACAGAACCGGTTCGGTCACCCCGGCCGCCGCCGCCAGTTCCCGGGTAGTAGCGCCGCGAAACCCTTTCTCCGCGAACAAATGGATCGCCGAGCGAACAATCGCGTCGCGCCGCTCTGCGCTCTTCATTCGGACTCTCATGGGGTTGTCCGTTGCAAACTTAGTGTTTACTAAGTTAAGATCATAACAGACTTTCAAGGTCTTTTCCGCGCTGAACCCCAATCCCTCTTATTCTTGACAGTTTCCGACAATTGTATATAGTCTAAATATAGACTGTGTCTAAATTGAGCCTTGAACTCGAACACGCATTCCAAGCAGCCGCCCTTCGGCCCACCGCGCAGCGCTACGCCGTGCTCGAATTTCTGGCGGAGCACGCCGTCCATTCCACCGCGGACGAGATCTTTCGCGCCGTGAACCTGCAACGATCCGCGGGCTTCGCGTGCCACCGTCTACAATAATCTGCGGTCGCTGGAAAAAGGCAGGCTTAGTGCGCGAAGTGATGTCGGAGGGTAAGGCGGCCCGCTTTGACGCCAATTTGCGCCCGCATCATCACTTCATCTGCGAGCGCTGTGGAACCGTCGAAGATATCTCTTGGTTCGACTTATCCCTCTTCGGCGGGGCGTTCGGCCCTCGGCGGCCGCGACGTCAGCAAATACGAGGTCGTCTTCCGTGGCGCTTGCGTCAGGCTGCCGCCAATCCCAGGCGGCGCGAGAGGAGCACAATCATGAACCTTGCCGAAAAACACTGTACTCCCTGCCGTGGAGGCGTCCCCCTCTACGGGAGAAGCGCTCGACAAACTGCAGGCGCAAGTCGCCGGATGGCAGGTCGTATCTGGACACCATTTGTGGAAGGCCTACACCTTCCCGGACTTTCGTACCGCCCTGGACTTTGTCAACAAGACAGGCGCAATTGCCGAAGCCGAGGGGCACCACCCCGATCTACTCCTGTCATGGGGTAAGGTCGAGGTGAAAATCTGGACTCACAAGATCGACGGCCTGACCGAGAGCGATTTTATTCTGGCGGCCAAGATCGATCCAAATCCGTCAGTAGATCATCAAGGAGAAATCATACATGTTAGGCGTTGGACATAAGTTCCCCGCTTATTCCCTGCAGGCCGTCGTGAGCCTCGAAAAAGGAAAAGCGTTTCAGACCGTCAGCAACGAGGACTTCAAGAGACAAGTGGAAGGTATTCTTCTTCTGGCCGAAGGACTTCACCTTTGTGTGCCCTACCGAAATCGCTGCATTCGGTAAGCTGAACCAGCGAATTTCAGGACCGCGACGCGCAGTTGCTGGGCGGTAGCACCGATAGCGAATTCGTCCACCACGCCTGGCGGACCAACCACGCCGACCTCAGGGACCTGCCCTTTCCCATGCTGGCCGACGTCAAGCGCGAACTCTGCACCGCGCTCCGGCATTCTGGACCCGCAGGAAGGCGTGGCTCAGCGCGCCACCTTCATCGTCGATCCACACAACATCATCCGTTTCGTTTCCGTCAACGATCTCTCGGTAGGACGCAATCCCCTCGAAGTGCTCCGCGTGCTCGATGCGCTGCAGACCGATGAACTCTGCCCCTGCAACTGGCAGAAGGGCGAACAGGCCCTCACCGTATCGATCTAGTCGGCGATGGTGGGGCGGACGCCCCTCACCTGTCGGCCGCTACTGTTTGATCACTTCCGGCAGCCCTGAGTTTCTTCTCGATGCGGCCGATGTAGTTGATTGTCTCCCGGTACGGGGGCACTCCATTGAATTTGTCCACGGCTCCCGGACCGGCGTTGTACGCTGCGAGCGCATGACGCAGACCGTAGTTGTATTTTTCCAGCAGATCGCGCAGGTAGCGGGTCCCGGCGTCCACGTTTTGCGCCGGATCGCGGGGATCGGCGCCCAACGCCTGAGCCGTGCCGGGCATTAGCTGCATCAGGCCGATCGCACCCTTCGGGGAAACGGCCTGTTTCTGGAAACCACTTTCAGCCGCCATCACGCTCCGCACCAGCTCGCGCGGCAGACCGTAGCGGTCAGCGCGCAGCGTCCGCCAGTTCCAGCGGCGTGGAAGGCGCAGCTGCCGCACTGCTGCCGGAGGCTTCCGCCGGAATTGCGTCCTGTACCGGTACTGGTACCTCCGCAACGTGCTCGTCTGCCTCGTAGCCGCGAACAACACGTCAGAATCCAGCTCTACAAAACCTGTACCATGAAAAGAGTCGCACTTTGGCCCCGTCCGCCTCGTGCCGGTCGATGTGCATGCGGGCGCCACTGGCAAGCACCGCGAATTCACCCGCGGAAGCGGCGCCGGCCAGGAAGAAAGAGAAGTCCGATTAAACGCATTCGAACCCTTAATGTCATTGTGACGTATTTTTGGTCCGAAGCGTGCAATACATCTACCGCGCAAGCCCAAAAGGCCGATCTGCTATCTTGAAGATTAACTTTACCTTAGTATGCCGTTTCACATTCAGCCACTCCGCGAATTCCTCGTACGCCCCAGCTTGCCTGGGTCGCTGTCCCGGTTGACCGAGCTGGCCTACAACATCGTCTGGAGTTGGGAGCCCATCATCCGCTCTGTGTTTCGGCGCCTCGATCCTGTCATGTGGCGCGATTCGGGCTACAATCCGGTCCTCATGCTGGGCCGCGTCTCGCAGGCCACTCTGCAGAAGGCCTCCACCGATCCACGCTACCTGGCCCTCTATCGTTCTGCCTGTGCCATCTACGATACGCGCGCGTGCGCAAGGGCCCTGCCCCAGCTGATGGCAAACTGATCGCCTATTTCTCCGCGGAGTATGGCCTCACCGAGTGCCTCCCCGTTTATTCGCGGTGGCCTGGGCATCCTGTCCGGCGACCACTTGAAGTCTTCCAGCGACCAGGATTATCCGCTGATCGGCCTTGGGCTGCTCTACCAGCAGGGCTATTTCCGGCAGTTTTTGAACCCCGACGGATGGCAGCAGGAACGCTATCCGATGAACGATTTCTACACCCTGCCGCTGGAAACCGTAGAAGATCCGGAGGGCTGCGATCTCAAGGTCTCGGTGAAACTGCCCACCGGCAACGTGTTCATTCAGGTCTGGAAGCTCGGCGTCGGCCGCATCACTCTATACCTGCTCGACACCAATATCTCCGGATAACGTGCTGCCGCAGGATCGCGACATCACCGATTCCCTGTACGGCGGCGACATCGATAACCGCATCCGCCAGGAAATCGTGCTCGGCATCGGCGGCATGCGCGCCTTGCAGGCGATGGGCCTCAAGCCTACCGTGTATCCACATGAATGAAGGCCATTCGGCCTTCCTCGCGCTGGAACAGCGTCCGGCTCTACATGCGCGGACGAAAAGCTTAACTTCGACGAGGCCCCGAAGCGGCTCGCGCGAGCAACGTCTTTACCACTCACACGCCGGTACCGGCGGGCATCGATCTCTTCGATCCCGGCATCATGTATCACTACTTTTCGGGATACTGCGCCGAAGTGGGCGTCGATTTCCAACAGCTCATGGCGCTCGGGACGCCGCAACTGTTTCAACCGCGACGAGCGTTTCTCCATGGCGGTGATGGCGCTCAACACCTCTTCCTACCGCAACGCCGTCAGCCGTCTGCACCGCGAAGTCTCGCAGGAGATGTTCCACGACCTGTGGCCCGAACTGCCGCTGTGGGAAGTCCCCATCACCTCGATCACCAACGGCGTGCACCTCCCGAGCTGGCTGAACGGAAACCTGGCCCTGCTCTACGATCAGTACCTCGAGCCGGACTGGCGCGAGCGCTTCAACGATCCCGCCATCTGGAAACAGATCGACGACATTCCGGATGAGGAACTGCTCGACGTGCACCGCCGGCGCAAGCGCCGCCTGATTTCGTTCGTGCGATCCCGCCAGCATTCGCTCGGCAGCTGCGCCGCCGAGGCGTCGTCGCTCGAAGTGCGGCGCAGCGGCGAAGTCCTCGATCCCGAACGCGTTCACCATCGGCTTCGCCCGCCGCTTCGCCACCTACAAGCGCGCCACTCTGCTCTTCCGCGATGTCGAGCGCCTGCAGACGCATTCTCTCAATAAGGACATGCCGGTGCAGATCGTCATCGCCGGCAAAGCGCATCCCAAGGACCAGCCCGGCAAGACCTACATCCGCGAGGTGGTGCAGCTCTCGCGCGATCCGGAACTCTGGAAACACGTGGTCTTCGTCGAAGACTACGACATGAAAGTCGGCGCGCGAGCTGGTGCAGGGCGTCGACGTGTGGCTCAACACTCCGCGGCGCGGCGAAGAGGCCTGCGGCACCAGCGGGATGAAAGCCGGCGATCAACGGAGTGCTGAACCTCAGCATTCTGGACGGCTGGTTCGACGAAGCCTACGAGAACTTCCGGCGGCTGGGCAATCGGCGAACGGGAACTCTACAGCGACGATCAGGACGGTCTGCACGCCAGCGCCATCTACTCGCTGCTCGAGAACGAAATCGTCCCCATGTTTTACGAGCGCCGCGAGCAGACCCCGCGCGAGTGGATGCGCGCGCGTCAAGCAGTCGCTCACCCACATCAGCCCGGCCTTCGATTGCCGCCGCATGGTTCACGAGTATATGACCGAGTTATACGAGCCCGCCCACCTCGCGCCATCTGCGCATGCGTGAAGGCGGACTACGCGCTGAGCCGCGAGAAAACGCAGTGGAACGCACGCATCCGCGAGGTGTGGGACACGTGTGCGCTTTGTCGAGGCGGGACCCGGACCAGAGTGGTTCGCTGGTCAGCGGCAGGGCCGTCGCAGTGCGTGCGGCCATCGACCTCGCGGGTCTCGCTCCCGACGACGTGCGCGCGGAGGTGGTGATCGGCCGCGTGGATTCCAACGGGTACCTGGAAGAAACCGAGGTCGTCGTGTTGCCATTCCTCGAACAGCAGGGTACGGTCGCGGTGTTTGCCAAAGATATCATCCCGGAACGAACCGGAAGGCTCGGCTACGCATTGCGGGTGAGTCCCGAATCACTACGATGATCCGCCTCACCCGGCCGTGTGCCAGTTTGATGAAATGGAGTTCCGTGGGGTAAACGGTTACGACACGCCGTGCATTCCATGTCCGTTCGTGGTACATATGTATTTGAAGCAGAGGCGGGTTCCGGCCTGTTGTTTGCTGAACCTTCGGAATCCCCGTCAAGCCCCTCTGGTAATCCCACGACACAACTGTTGCCGCGGGGTCTGTCTTGCGGCCTCGTGGGAGCGATCGGCATTTTGATGACTGGCGCGAAGTGTTCTGACCGTAGTTGAGCAACGTTCTTTTCCCGCATTGCACGGAGTAACTTTCCCCATGGATAGCGATCGCAAATATCGACAGAACGGGTACATGGACTCGGGCGAGAGCAAAAAGCTTTCGCGAGGACCGGTCCAAACCGCAAGGCCCGCGTCCTCCCTTGGACGTGACCGGCCCCCGTCTCCCCGGCTGGTGCAGCACGTCGCCGCTTCGCGGTGTTACAACTGCGCCACCACCTTGCCCCCGAAACCGACCTCACCGGCAGCTGCCCAAAGTGCCACGCCGAACTACACTGCTGCAAACAGGTGCTCGCATTTCGAGCCCTCTACACGGTTTCAGTGTCTCGAAGCCGATCCCGGTGCGCATCCCCGTGAAGGATAAGGCCAACGAGTGCATCTCGTTTACCCCACGCGTCACTGTAGCGCGCGACGGCACCGCAGGGTCCGTCCGCGCCGCCGCCCTCCGCCTCCCCGAGTGCCGGTCCGCCAGCTCCCCGCAACGCCGACGACGCCCGCAGCGCCTTCGACAAACTCTTCAAGAAACTGTAAACCGGCTGGTGGATCGACCTGGCCGTGGGTTGGATGGCGTTCGTACTCGTGCGCTGGGAGAGCTATGAGTACCCTGCTGGCTATGAATCGACTCCGCTACGTTAACCAGCTGACGCGGCGATCCGTCAGTTGCCGGCAAAGCAGTAGAACAGGCCGGCGCCGCCCGTCGCCACCAGGTTCTCCTGACTGCACCCGCGCGAGGGATGTGCCGAATTCCATGAGATCCCACCGCCGTTCCGGTCGAAGTGGCCCAACTGCGCGGTGCCCTCGCCGCCGCTCGTCCAGTTCTTGCACGTGTGGTCCGCCGCGTCGGTGTACGCGCGGCCATCCGGCTGCGATCCGGTCAGGATATCGTGCGTGTTCGGCGTGTCGCCCACGCCATTCACCCGGTCACCCTTCTCGGTCACCACATTGTTCCTCGTGACCAGATTCCCCGTCCGCGCGCGTCCTCCAGCGTGTCGCCGTGCAGGTTGGCGAGGTCGCGAGCGACCATTGCACCCTTGGCGTTGTGCCAGGGACCCTTGCCGATACGGTCTCGGGCGTTCACCGCCGGCTTTTCCGTCCGCGGCCGAGGTGCTCAGGTACGCGTCGCCAGGTCCGATTGCCGGCGCCCGCCGCAGTGGCCGGTTTCTGGCAGTGCGCGTCGGCGCCGGCCAGACCGCCGAGATTCGCGCCGTTGCCGGGGCCCGCGCTCGTGAGGAAAAACGTCATCGGCGCCGGCGAGTTGCTTTTGTTGCGGCGGAGCCTGCCCGGAACATCGTGGCAGCCATGAGTGTCAATGCAAATGTCTTCATCATTAAGTGCCTCCTGGAAGAGACTACTACGTTTTCGGGTGTCACGCGACCGGGCCGGCTCTTGTATCTTTCACCGGCGTGCCCGCAAGGAGATGAGAATTGCATTCTCGCAATTGCCAGTTCCAGAAACGTCGCCGCAAATACTGCGCTTCACAGCCGGGCGCCAGGTCTCAATATCCAGTGTCCACGGCTCCCGGTTGCCGGTTGGATGGCTCACCTGGCGCTACGCTGCTCTTGCCCGGCACCCAGCCTGCAGCGCGCGCATAGGCCAACTGATCCTGCCCGCTCCCTTGGTGCGCTCAACTCGTCCTTTCGGCGGTCACTGTATCATGACTCCATCGCCATCATAGTCTTTCGGCACGCCGACGAAGTACCTGCACCGGCCGATCCCGCTTACGACACGTCCCACACTGACCTTCTGGCAAGTCCGCGCTAACTCCATATACACGCCCGAGATCGCGATCCAAGTCCGCCTGCGTCCCATCGAAGTAGAAATTGCGAATCGGCAACCCGCCCAGATCCCGGCTGATCCGGGGATAAATCGCTTCGCACACAATCCCGTTCATGCACGTGAACGGGCTGATGTCGATAATTCCCGCCGCGCCCTTCTTCGCCAGGTACACCACCTTGCCGACATTCAGCACCATCTCGCCGAATGCGCCTTCCCGCGGCAGATACGGCCGCGCGCACTCCAGCACTTCGTAGATATCCGGCTCCTCGCGGCCCGCGAAATCGCTCTTGAAGCGGCTCCACTAGCACGTGCTCATCGTGCTTCTGCACGCGCTTGCGAACCCACGCGCCCAGCGATTCCAGCGTCCACTGCCGGCCTTCCAGCTTCAGCTTCCGGAAGTGCTCCGAGTTGGTGTACCAGATCCACTCGACGATATCGCTCAGCCACGCCTCGGCGCCGTACTGTTCCAGCGCCGCCACCAGGTTGTCGTTGCTGAACGTGTTCAGCCGGCAGAAAATCTCGCCCACGATCCCGATCAACGGCTGCGACCGGTCGCGCCGCGCTTCCAGCTTGCGGAAACGGTCGCGACACGCGCACCATGCAATCGCGCAGCGCGTGCAGTTGCACGCCCGGCTCGACTGGATGTCTGCTCCAACGTGCGGCAGAGGTCGGCCAGCGAATCCTCGTACGCCTGCTCGCTGTCGCCGCGCTTCTCTTCGTAAGGCCGCCACATCAGCAGCAGCTTCTGCAGACAGATCGGCAGCCAGCAGCGCGCGCCAGCCCGTGCGTACGAAGGCGCCGGCCAGCGTGCCCAGGCCATCGTACGCGTTCTGGCTGGTGGGAGAAAGTATCTCGACTTCAGCGTACCCGTTGGCATCCAGAATCTGCCGCAGGTACGGCGCGTATTGCCCGAAGCGGCACGGACCCTGCGCGGTCGGCATGAACAGCGCGATTCCGTTTCTGATCGACGCCGGGCTTCTCCACCACCTTCATGAAGTCGCCCACCGTCACTTTCGCCGGATAGCATTCGTCGCCCGAGGTGTACCGCGCGCCCAGTTCGCGCGTTCGATGGTCCGAAGGCGGCGTGGGCTCGGCCTCCAGCCCGATCGCGCGGAAAGCGCTGGCAAAGGCGCGCGCGCTGCCGTACGCCATCGGCGGAATGTAGATCCGCTTTCCCTTTAGTGGGTGGTCGCCGGCCTGGTTTGCGGCGTCGATGGGAGCTTCGCTGACGGCAACTCCGTCGTAGATTGGTAGCATCGCAGAATTCCTTTGCTGTCGAGGTACGCTTCGCAGCGCGTCATGTAGCCGGCGTCGTTGCCGTGACCGTCAAACTGCAGAATCAGCAGCGGCGCGCCCGCGGCCTCGCGCGCGAAGTGCTTGATGTAGCTGTCCGGCCCGCACTTGAAGTTGGTCAGGTAGATCATGTGCAGGTTGGGCTTTTCCGAAGCGATGCGCGCGGCCTCCAGAATCTTGCGGCCCGAGATCCAGAACATGTTGGCGTGCAGTCGCGAGAGCGGCTCGTTCCCGTTACCAGGAAATCCAGCGGGATCACGTTGGCGCCGTAGCGGTGCCGCAGTTTGCGCGGGATGTCGCAATTCACCCCGCGATCGTACATGTTGTATCCGCGCCCCGCCAGCACGATCCCCGGCTCCCCGCTGTTCTCCAGCGTCGCCAGCGCCTTGCGCCCCGCCTCGATCAGGCGTTCCTGGAATCTGCGCTGCTCCGTGTAGGCCGCATCCACCGCGCGGTCGCTCGCGCGCCGCGTCACGCCCACGCCGCCGCATCGTCTCCGCCAGCGCCTTCTTGATCTGCTCCGGCCCCAGGCGGAAATGCAGCGTCGGCGTCAGGAATTTCTGCGCGTGCGCCTCCAGCCCCGGCGCCGATTTCAGCACCCACGGCAGCGTCTGGTTCCACGGGCAATAGTGCGACGCGCAGCCGTCGTCGCCCGCCTCCGCGTCCGCCATCACCGGCAGCCAGATGTAGTCCACACCCGCCGTCGTCAGCGCCTGCACATGCCCGTGCGCCACCTGCACCGGATAACAGGGCTCGGCCACCGAGAGTTCGATTCCGCCCGCCGAGATCCGCGGATCGGTCACCGGCGAGAGCACGGTCTCCAGGCCCAGTTCCGCAAAATAGCGTTTCCAGAACGGCAGCCGGTCCAGCATCGACATGGCGCGCGGCAGGCCGATCTTGAACTTGCCGCCCGCTCACCGTGGGCAGGCGTTCCAGCAACTCCTCGCGGTAGGCGAACAGATCGTCGATCACCGGTTTGCGGCCCGTGCTCGATGGCTTGCGGAACTTGTCGGAGCACTTGTCGCCCCAGAAGCTCTTCTGCCCTTCGATCACGAATTCCTTCATGTCGCACAAGTTGCTGCACGCCTTGCACACGAAATCGCGCGTCGTCAGTTCCAGCTTGTGCAGATCGTAGCCGCGGAAGCGGCTCTCGCCCTGCGTCGCAGCAGTGCCACTGCGCGCGCAATCAGCGCCATGCCGATCGCGCCCATCACGCCGTTGTACGGCGGCACCGTAATCTTCTTCCCCAGCAGGCTGGCGAACGCCGCCGTCACCGCATCGTTGTACGCCGTTCCGCCCTGGAAGTAGATCACCTTGCCGATCTTGCGCCCGCGCACCACGCGATTCAGATAGTTCAGCGCGATCGAGTACGCCAGGCCCGCCACCAGGTGAGGCACGCGTCTCGCCCTTGTGCATCCAGCCCGTGACGTCGCGCTCCATGAACACCGTGCAGCGCTCGCCCAGCCGCGTCGGACTCTGCGCGCTCAGCGCCAGCCGCGCGAATTCTCGCCCTGATGCTGATGCCCGAGCTTCTCCGCCTGCTCTTCCAGGAACGAGCCGGTGCCCGCCGCGCAGGCTTCGTTCATCGCGAAATCCACCACCACGCCGTTCTCGATCGAGATGAACTTCGAATCCTGCCCGCCGATCTCGAAGATCGTGTCCACCGGCTCGCCGCCCAGCGTGCTGCTGATGTGGATCGCGCCCGTCTTGTGCGCCGTGATTTCATCGTTGACCACGTCCGCGCCCACGAACTCCGCGATCAGTTCGCGCCCGCTGCCCGTGGTCCCCACGCCGCATATCTTCAGCCGGCTGCCCCATATGCGCTCCACTTCCGCCAGCCCCTGCTGCACCGCCTCGATCGGCCGCCCCGCCGGTGCGCAGGTAAACGTCGTGGATCACCGTGCCGAACTCGTCGATCACCACCACGTTGGTCGATACCGACCCGATATCCAGTCCCGAGATACGCCGGAATCGGTTCATCGTTCGCGCGGCGGCATGTAGACCGGCACCCGGTCGCGCAGTTGCACCACGTTTTCCGTGGAGAGCGGCTTCGTGTCCTGGAAGCTCTCTTCCACATCGTGCTGGCGCAAGCGGTGTACATCCAGAATGGAGCGTTTGCGCGGCTCCTCGGCCTCCAGAATGGCGCGTGCCGATAGCGCCGCACCAGGCATATTCCGCGGGCACGAAGAGCTGTTCCGCACTCGAACGAGAACGCCTCGCGCAACGCCCCCACCACGCCGGCGTTCTGCGACACCGCGCCGATCAGCGCCACGCGCGCCTCCACCGGCCGCCCCTTGACCACCGAACTCTTGAAGTTGCGCGCCACCGCGTCGCACAGACCCGCGCAGAATCTCGGCCGGCGAATAGCCCTTCTGCTGCGCGTGGATCATGTCGCTCTTGGCGAACACGCTGCATCGTCCCGCGATCCGCGCCGCGCAACCCGCACCGCACACCAGTTCGCCAACTTCTTCTACCGAGTACTGCATGCGCAGCGCCTGCTGATCCAGGAAAGACCCCGTGCCGGCCGCGCACTCTCCCGAGCGGTCGTAATCCTGAATCCCGCCGTTCTCCAGGCGGATGTACTTGGAACTCTCTCCGCCCAGTTCGAACACCGTGCGCACCTCGGGATACCAGCTGCCGATCATCCGCGCGATCGCCTTGAACTCGTTCTCGAAGAAGAGCCCAGCACCTTGGCAATCGTGCGGCTGCCGCTGCCCGTCACCGCGCATGCCCTTCCACGCGATCTTCTGGTATGATTTCATACAGTTCACGCAATAGATCGTAAGTGGACTGTATCGGACTGCCCGAAATCCGCCGGTAGTCGGAGAGCAGCAGCGGCCGGTTCATCCAGCGCAGATCAGACGGAATTCCGGATGCGCCGCGCACACCGATTCCAGGCTCGGCCGGTCCGCCGGTTTACCCAAAGCAGCGAGTTTCAGGCTGATTGCGCCGATGTCCAGACCAATATTGATGCCCATTTTGGTCAGTTTCCGCTCGAATGCGCCCCTATTTCAAGTAAAACAGACCTCAATAGCTTAATTTAACAGCGACCTGCTGCTAATACGGGGTCGAGTGGGACAGCCTCCGGGCCGGTCGGCCCGCTTTCGTCCACTTCGGATCCAAACCTCCCACTTTTGCCTAATTCACGCTATAATAATGAGATGCAGGCTCCCCAAACGATTAACGAGTCGTACTACTGTTTGCGAAATAAGCCGGATGGGCCTATTTCTGTGCTGACCACGAACTCCTACGTGGTCGGCGAATACGATGTGCGTACCGGGGACATCCGGTGGGGAAGGGTCGTTCTGGCCAGCCAGAAAGTACAGATCCAGAACTACCTTCACCGGCATTTTCCGCCAACCACTCCTGCCCCGACCCAGAAGAATCAAACAGCTGCCGCCTAAAACGGCTGTGCAGCCTGACTCCTCCCATCTGCTCGCCCGAGGTCTCAGCTGTTCCCGAGGCGGGCGCGCAAAGAGGACATATGGCTGACGAGAAGAAGAAAAGAAGAAGGACGGAGGCGCACTGGTCAGTGCGGCCGAGGCGGTAGGCGCCGCAGTCGGCAAAGTTGCTGCATTGGTGGGGTTGGCGATAAACCGGCAACCCCGCCCAAGTCTGTCAAGATTCCCAAGCTGGCAAAGAAGAACAAATCGCGCTTGCCGCGCAAGCAGAAGAAGGCCCAACAGAAGGCCGCTTCAAAGTAAGTCCACAAAGCGGCGAAAATATTTAGGCCCAATCCCTGGATAGAGTATACAGCCAACCCCGTAGGACGTCACGCTGCGTCCGGGCGCCAGTATCCTCGATCCAGTCTCGGACGCCGCCTCGCCATTCAGCGGTTCTCCGGCCAGGTCAAAACGGAACCACCGTACCAGGTCCCGGTCGCTGACCCGGCGCCGGCTTCATGATTTCGCGCCGCCGCTCCCACATCGTACTCCAGCATTTTGCCACCTGCCAGAATGCCGGCAGCGACTGCGGTTCCACCAGCACGCATCCCGCCGCCACTACCAGATCCCGCGCCGTCATCGGCAGCCAGCAGTGCCGGTACAAGCCCGGCGTCGCATTCTTGATCCGCATCAGGAAGCGATTCTTCACCGAGTGCATGTTGATCGACGGGTGATCGATCGCCGTTCCCCGGGCACCACGCTGCGCACGTGCCACGCCCACTGCCGCCGGCGTGTAAATACAGCGCCAGCCAAGCAGTTGCGCGCGCCACGCACACATCCGCATCTTCCCGGTAGGCAAAGAAATCCGGATCGAAGAAGTCGCCGCCGATCGAGACGTCGTCGATCATCTCCCGCCGGTACAGCGCCCCGCCGCGCAGGCGCCGAACACGTACTCCGCCCGGTCGTACGCGCCATCGTCCAGCTGAGTGCCACCCGCGGTCGAAATGCCGCATCGCCGGAGTGAAAAACAGCCCGGTCGAATCGATCCGCCGTTCCGGTAACCGCTGGAACCCCGGGCCGATCGACAGCAGCTTTCCGCACACCGCCCCGGCCCCGCGATCCAGTTCCCCCGCATCCACCAGCCGCCGCAGGAAATCCTCTTCCATCAGCAGATCCGGATTGAGCGTCAAAACCCAGTCCGCCTGGCTCGACCGTATCCCCTGGTTCTGCGCCTCGGCAAACCCCACATTGCTGTGGTTCCAAATCACCTGAATGCGGCTCGCCAAATTCCTCGAGGATCTCCCGGGTGCCGTCGGCGGAAGCGTTATCCACTACTACAACGCTGGCCCGGATGCCCTTTTGGTCCAGCACGGCGTTCAAGCAGCGTCGAATGTACCGGCTGCTGTTGAAGGTGACAATGGAAATGCATACGGTCGGTTCCGGCATGAGTTTGGGCGTTGTATCGCAGTCCAAAGACCTTTCCATCGTCAATCCAACTACACTAAATGCAACCGTTCCGAAATTTTCTTCGCAATACTGTAGTTGAAATCACTTTGCGGAGGTCTTTGGTTTAGAGGGAATGTCGTCATTCGCGTCCGACGAACAATTCGCGGGTTTGATACGCCAGGAACAAACCGGTACGTCTTTGCAGGACCAGGTTTCCCGTTTGTTCGAAGAGGCGAGGGACGACGTTTACCGGTATCTGCTCACCCTGGGTCTGTATCCGCCGCAGGCGCGGGAAGCCGCGCAGGAAGTCTTTCTGCGCGTCTGTATGTCACGCTGCGCAAAGGGGAAGAGATTCAGAACCCGCGCGCCTGGATCTTCCGCGTGGCGCACAATCTCGGCCTCAAAATCCGCGCCCGGCAGCATTCCGAGGAGCCCTTCAACCCCGGAGTTGGGCGCTCCCTACGCCACCCAGACCGAGACGCCCGAAAGCGAGTTCCTGGAACGCGAACGCATGACGCGCTTTCATGCCGCGGTGGCGGGCCTGAGCGAACAGCAGCGCCGCTGCCTGTTTCTGCGCATGGAAGGTTTGCGCTATCCGGAGATCGGCACCGACACTGCGGAATCAGCGCCAGTGCCGTAGGGAATTCCTGCGCCGCGCCATGGTGCGGCTCAAGAAGGTGCGCGATGAGTAATCTCGACTTGCGCCACCCCGACGACGGTCTGCTGCTTGCGCTACCTGGATGGCGAACTGCCCGGCCGCAAAGCACGCCAGGTCCGCACCCATCTGGAAGCCTGCTGGCAGTGCCGCACCCAGTCCGAAGAACTCCAGAACGTCATCGGCGAATGTGTGCGCTATCGCAAGAATGTGCTCGCGCCCAGCCTTCCTGCCGCCGCCGCAACCCTGGCGCAGCCTGGACTTCGCGCGTGCCGATTCCGAATTGGCCGCGCAATCCATTTTCGCCCGAATCTCGTCGCCCGTTTCGCAATCCCGGCCTGCGCTGGGCCCTCTCCGGAGCCCTCGTTGCTGGTCGCTGTCCTTCGTTGTCTTCCAACAACTTCGCGAGACCCTAAGGTAGAAGCGGCCGCGCTCTTGCAGAAGGCCGTCAAGGCCTCTCAATCGCGTCCCGCCGCCGTCAGGCGCGTGCGCATCACCACGCGCACCGGCCAGATGACGCGCGTCGTCGGTGTGGCCTACAAGCCGGCCGCGCGGAAACCGAAATCGCCCGCCTGTTCGACGCCGCCCACTACGATTGGAACGATCCGCTGAGCGCCAGATCGTACTCCGCATGGCGCGACCAGTTGCCGCACTTCCAGGATGCCATCGCATCCCAGCCGGATTCTTACGACATCAAAACCACTACAGAAGATAGCGAACTCCTGAGCGCCACGCTCAAACTCCGCTCCACGGACCTGGAGCCTGTCGAAGGCCGCTTCGAGTTCCGCAATCGCGACTGGGTGGAAATGACGGAATTGGTCGACCAGCAAACAAATCCCGCAAGCACCGTAGCTGGAACCAACGGCGGCATGCCTCGCCAACCTGGTATGCCGCCGGGTCCTCTCAACGCTCCCTGCGGAAACCGCCGCACCCTCGGCGTTCTCCGAAGAATTGCAGGTCGTCTGCCGCCCTCCACCAGTTGGGCGCCGACTTGGGCGATCCTCTCGAAATCAGCCGGGAGGGCCGCCAGGTGCTGGTTTCCGGCGTCGGGATTCCTCCCCAACGCCAGACAACAGATTCATGGTCTGTTGGACCGCCTGCCCCACGTGGTGGTGCGGTTCGACGACCCCGCTTTCCCGCAGGCGCAACGCCGGTTCAATCGGAGCCGGCGGCTCGTGATGCGGCTGGCCCCGAAAAATCAACATACGCGGCGCGAATTGAAGAACGCCTCGGTGGCCGGCCGCAGTTCGAGCGCTTCAGCTCTTCCGTTCTGGATTGGACCGATTCGGCGATGACGCGCGCCTACGCGCTGCGCCGCCTGGCCCAGCAGTTTTCCGACAGCTGCCGAAGACCAGATGACCGCCGAAGACCGGCGCACCCTCCTGCAAACTGGCCGCGAACATCTGGCGGCCTTTACCAGAGACGCGCAGCGCGTCGCCAGCATACCGTCAAACCCGTGCTGACCGGCATGGGCTCCGGCACGGCACAGATCGAGGCCCGCTCCGGATCCGACCACCTGGCAGTCCGCCAGTGAAGATCTGCTAGCCTCCGCGCGCCGCGCGGAAACCTGCTGGCCGTCGTCCTGGGTGTCGCTCCCCGGAAAGCGATTCCGCCAATGCACCTGCGCAGTTGCTCGTCGCCCTGGCGCAGCTCTCCAGCCGCACCGAAGAGTGCCAGCGCCTGCTCGCCGACCGCTAACGTACCTTTCCAGCCAAGTTCACAGAGACGTATCCGGCATCCCCTGGTCTTCTGTCGTACGATTGTCCAATAGGCAGCGCGAATGAATGCCGGGCCCCTGGTAGCCGTCTTACTTGCATATCTAGCCTTCAGTCCGCCGGCCATGGCCCAGCGCTCGGCCTACATCCACGGCCGCTGTCCTGGACCCTTCGCGATGCCGCCGTTCCCGAAGCCGCCATCACGATCGTCAACCAGGAGAGCGGTTTCCGCCGTGTCACCCAGACCGCCACCGCGGGCGACTACGCTGTGGGCTCGCTCGAATCCGGCACCTACAAAGTCACCGTGCGCAAAGACGGATTCCGCACCATGATCCGCTTCAACGTCAAGGTGGCGAATCTGGAGGCGGCACAGGTGGATTTCAGCGCTCAGCGTCGGCGCCGTGCAGGAGACCATCACCGTCGAAGGGACGGCGCCCCTGACCGGCCAGGAGGATGCCTCCATCGGTGTGCGCGTCTTCCGCGAAGACATCCAGCGTCTGCCGCTCAACGGCCGCGGAGTCTTGGGCTCTGCTCGAACTTCTCCCGGCACCAACGTCACCCCGCCACCCGCGGCGAGGCCGGCCAGTTCACCGCCAACGGGCAGCGGCCCAACGCCAACTACTTCACCGTGGACGGCGCCAGCGCCAACACCGGCGTGACCGCCGGCGGATTGCCCGCCCAGGGCCACCGGCGGTGTGCTTCCCGCGTTGAGCGCGCTTCGGCAGCCTGGACTCGCTTCTGCCGGTCGAAGCCGTGGACGAACTGCGCGTCCAGACTTCGAACTCCGATGAGCGAAATCGGCCGCCTGCCGGGCGCCAACGTGGCGCTCACCAGCCGCTCCGGCTCCAGCGAATTCCACGGTTCCGCAATTCTACCGTTTCCGGCACGAAACCGCTGGCGGCCAACGACTGGTTCGCCAACGTCTCCGGCGAACGCCGCGGTCCACTGCGCCTGCACGATATCGCGCCGTCTTTCGGCGGCCCCATCCGCCGCGACCACACTTTCTTCTTTCTCTCCTACCAGCACATGACGCTGCGCGGGCTCCTACGTTTCCCGCCAGCCCGTGCCCTCCGATGCGACGCGCGCGCGCAGCTCCCGTCTGGGTGCAGCCGGCGCTCGATCTCTACCCGCAGGCCAACGGAGCTGACTCTGGGCAACGGACTGGCCGCCTGGTATGGGCCGCAACGTGCGGCCCTCACAACTCGACAGCGGCCTGGCGCGCATCGATCATGCGCTGACTTCCCGGGCCACCCTCTTCGCCCGCTACAACGATTCGCCGTCCTTCAACGAATTCGGCAGCACGCAGATCAACCGCCTGGACCTGCGTTTCAAGAAGCCTGACTCTGGGACTCAACCTGCGGCCCAGCACGCACTGGACGCATCGATCTGCGCGGCAACGAATCCCAGGCCGAAGCGCACTCCAGTTGGGCGCGCGCCGGCCAGACCGAATCCCTCCGGCTGCGATCTGGAGCCGATGACGACCTACCTATTTCCCGCGGCCGGGTACCTGCAATGCGCTGGTGCGGTTTTCCATCGGCGGCGTCGGCCAGGTGGTGACCGGCCGCGAGGGACACGCGCCGCCAGCGCCAGTTTCAGACCGTCGGAATCCACCGCCTGGAAGGCCGGTGCCCACACCGTCCGCTTCGGCGCGGATTACCGGCGCATGGTGCCGATCCGCCGCGATGCCACGCGGCGTGCTCAGCGCCATCGCCGACGACATCACTTCGCTGACCGATAAGAAGAACCTCTGGCTGGGCAGTTCGCCTGCGGTCAGCGCCGCCACCGAGGTGACCGAACTTTCGCTCTGGGCGCAGGACACCTGGCAGATCTCGCCGCGGATCGTGATCACTCCCGGGTTGCGCTGGGAACTCAACCCCTCGCCGCGGGCCGCCGCCTCCACGTACTTCCTGGATCCTCAGACCGGCACGTTCTTCGACCGCAACAACCGCCTGCTGTGGCCCGTGCCCTACACCAATTTCGCGCCCCGCCTGGGCGCGGCGTGGCGCGTTCGCAAGAGCGGCCGCACCGTGTTCGCGGCTGGCGGCGGGCCTGTTCTACGATTCCAGCCTGAGCATCGCGACGGACCTGATCAACAGCGGCCCCTTCAACATCACGCAGTTGACCAACGGCATCCCACGGCCTCGTTCTCGTCGCTGCTGAGCTTACGCCTTCTCGCCCAACCTGCGGCTGCCGCGGCTTGACCGCAGTGGAATTTCACTCTCGACCAGGCGCTGGGCGCGCACGACGCGCTCTCGATCGGCTACGTCGGGTCCAAGGGCCGTCGCCTGTTCCGCCGCGAAGTCGGCGGCCCGGCAACACGCCCACGGCACTGTTCGCGCTCACCACCAACAACGGCGCGTCCGAATACCACGGCCTTGCAGGTGCAGTATCGGCGCAGGGTGCTGCAGGGCTTTCAGTCGCTGGTATCCTACTCCTGGTCGCACTCGCTGGACAACGATTCGAGCGATGCCTTCCTGTGTGTGGGCGGGCGCGGCGTCAGTGCGCGCGCGATCACGCGTCCAGCGATTTCGACCTGCGCCACTCGCTGACCGCCGCGCTGACCTACGAATTCCCGGCGCGCCCCGCCGGCATCGGCGCGGTGGCTCGGCGGATGGGCGATCGATTCGACTGGTGCGCGCGCGCAGCGGCTTTCCGATCTCGGTAGCTGGTGAATGAGCAGTACCAGGGCATCGCGCTGGCCAACGCGTTCCGTCCGCGACCGACTGCTCGATCAGCCCATCTGGACTCGACGACGACTGCCGCGCCGGGCGGCAAGCGCTTGAACCGGGCGGCATTTCAGGCGCGCGCCAGCGGCAACGCAGGGCACGCTGGGCCGCAACTCCGATCCCGGGCTTCGCCATGGGACAAGTCGATCTCGCGGTGCGCCGCGACATTCCGTGGTGAGGGACCGCAAGGTCATTCAGGTGCGATTCGAAGCCTTCAACGCCCTGAACCAGGCGAATTTCGCGGACCCGGTGAGATATTCTGAGCAGCGCCGTGTTCGGCCAGTCCACCTCGATGTTGAACCTGATGCTCGGCACTGGAAGCCCGGGCAGCGGACTGTCGCCGATGCTGCAAACCGGCGGACCGCGATCCTTGCAGGCGACAGTGCGCTTCCGGTTTTGATTCCGTGATAGACTCATAGAAGCTCAGCAAGCATTCGCCGCGTACCCCAATTGCAAGTGCGGCTAAAAGTGCCCTGAGTGTCCTCCCGACAGGTTCGGGCCGTGGCGCAGCTCTGGCTAGCGCGCTTGCTTGGGGTGCAAGAGGTCCCGAGTTCAAATCTCGGCAGCCCGACCAAATTCCTCTAAGACTTACGGACGGTAGTCCGTCTGAATGCGGCGTTCTGGAGTCCAAGTGGAGTCCAAACGCGGGACTCCGGCAGCGTTTCTCGCGCCACGACCAAGTTGCGCCTAAAGCCCCGACAAGAATCGACCCAGATCCGTCGAGTCCAAGTCGCTCTTCTGCACGCGGCGGCAATCCGCCAGTTGTTCGTCTTCGGCCATGAGCGGAGCCGTCCTTCAGGAGTTCATACGGTTTCAATGCTTGCGCGTCCGGACCGCAGACAATCCTAACTGCGGCATCACTCCAGTAATTCTCCAAGGCGCGCGTCGATCAAGAACGTGGCATTGAACGCCTACCCGCAGACAGAGGTCTCGAAACGCCTGCCTGCTCTTCGATAAGGTGTCGCTCAGGTTCGCTCGCTGTCAACGAGCGCCGAGATATTTGCTGGCGATATTCGTAGGAGTTCGTGCATTTGCACTTCAATCGCTGCTGAGCCGTTGATCGCGCTGTTGCCTCCATGGGCAGGAGGACAATCTTATGATCCTTGCCGTACAGTCGTAAGAGTTGCTTTGGATGGCAGTTACGTCGCTGGGCCCTTCCACGAGAGCGACTCAGGTGATCGAAACCAGTTCTCGATAACCGCAAATCCTAACTCACCGAGGAATCGAATACCGCGTGTCGACCCAACGGACGCACATCGCTCGTGATTTCCGTGATTTTTCGAATCGTCCATGTGCTCCGCGCTCGCCCGCGCAAGCCCCATGCTATGCGTAGCGAAGAGAACGCCACTGTTGGCATACGAAGCCAATAGGTGGTGAGAAAGTCCAGTTGCAGCGAAGGGTGCAGACCCAATTCAGGCTCGTCGAGTAGGATGTAGCTTGGCTTCGCATCGCCGCGTTCGCTAGAACAATAATGAACTGGGTGATTCCCGAACTCCACATCGAACAGCTTAAAGCTGTGCTCATTCAGGAAGAGTTGCAATGTTTGGTCGTTTGGCGATGCGTTGATCTGCAGACTAGAATAGCCGAAGATACGTTGGATGTCTCGCTCCACGGTGCGCAGTTTCGTTGTCCCGTACCGAGCCCTGACTTGAAATTACGCCATCCCTCGATGAACGCTTGACCATTATAAATGTCAAAGTAGTCTGGTTTTGCCCAACGCCGACATTGATCGCATTGCGATAGGGCCCAACATAGAGGGTACTCTTTTTCAGGCAATCGAACGCCTCGACCATTGTCCCCAAGCTCGCTCTCGCGTTTCGCCGGCTTGGACCAACTCGGCGTTCCTAGAGTCGTCGAGATGGAGCGTGACCTTCGTCATGTCCAACTCACCGTCGGACAGAGTCAGACTGGATGTGAAACTGTCTTTCCCGCGGTATCGTCACGTTAACCCGCGACACAACCGCTGGTGTGCCGGGAGCCGGGACGCCATTGGCCCTGAGAGAGAGATCACAATCTCCAGGTCGCGATCGTTGCCCCAGAAAGACCCTTCATCGAGATCTGCGATTGCTGATCCAAAGTTGAAACCCTGTGGACTCCCATTAAGCCATCCACCGCCGGGGTGGAGAGAACTTCGAACAGGTTCCGGAACTCATAAAAAGCGCAGCAGAGAGCTCTTCCCGGAATTATTGACCTTAACCAAAACCAGCAAATCCTGGCCGTAGTTGAAACCGCGCAGGGGCAGCGTCCGAGAAACAGCGGTAGTTCTGAGAGCGAGATCGATAACCAAACTGGGAGCCTTGCACCTGTGGCTAACAGATGTGTTTAGCCGGCCTTTGGGCACGTCACATTAATCTCGTTGAATTCCCGGGGCTCTCTCCTCCTAATAAAACCTGGATAAACCCGACAAATCTCGCCTAACTGATTGACGGCAAAACTACGTGGGCTGGCCCAACCCGACAACAAACCCGACAAATTGCCATCCAAAACCCGACAAATCGCTCTTGCGGTCACGAAGGCTCTGAATACTCACAATACCAGAATGTCCTTTCGCGGACTTGCTCGTAGTACTCCGCAAGCGGCGCCCCATGCGATACTGCGCAGGAAGGCCATGTTCAAGATCACGAGTGCCGACATCAGTGCTGCGCTTGGGCAGTTGATTCGGGCCTGTCACGGTACTGCTGGATTCAGAGACATGTAACAGCCTGCGATGGAACGACGGACGCGGAATTTCAAAAAAAACGCTTCAACGGCTTCTACCGGGTAAGGCGAGGCCAGAAAATGCGGTCGTCCTACTATGCATTGATGCAGGCGGCAAAGGACGTGAGCGTTGAGTTTCCGGAGGCCCTCGATCGATTGCACCACAAGACCGGGAGGATGGAAGCGTCGTTTGCCAAGCAAGCTGGTGGCAACACTAGATCCTTCGAAGCCCGTGATCGACTCGGTAGTCCTCAAGCACTTCGGATTACGGTTACCGCATTCCACGCGACTAACCGGCAGGCGAAGATCGTCCACGTGTACGGAGAGCCAGAGGCCCACGCTGAGCTTGCCATCAGTCCGCTAGGTCCATGCATTCCAGAACTCTTCGACGAGAAATACCCGAAGGCAAGTCTGACTCACTTGAAGAAAATGATCTCGTACTTGGCAAATCAGGCCGGGCTGAAGTTGTTCCACTGGTCACCGGCGCCGGCCACTGCGGCTCTTGACCGAGGCTCTCACAATATTCACAATACTCGCAAATTGCACGGAGCCTGACGGAGCCAAATTGTCTGCTGACGACTGAAATCGGCAACTGGTATTCAGGGGGCAGCATGATTGCATCGACCGCCGTCCCCGGAAGTTCAGTACCTGGCCGATCGACAAGCTGGTATCTCTACAGCCCGGAATCCCCGCGGCAAGAACGACGCCGCGGTGGATCGCATGTGCGGCAGCATCCGCGAGTTCGGATTCAGAATTCCGGTGCTCGCGCGCAGCGACGGCGAACGTAGTGGATGGCCACCTTCGACTTCGAAGGCTGCGCGCAAGCTGGGATCGTGGCCCGGCGGCGACACGAGCCGGAATCCCGGTGATCCTCTGCGACGAGTGGTACCGAAGCGCAGGTGAAGGCGCTTCCGGCTGATGGTGAACCGCTCTGGTGGCATGGGCAGATTGGGATGAAGATCTCCTTGCTCGCCGCGAGCTGCTGGGTCTCCATGCGCCGCGGATTTCGACCTCAGCCTCACCGGGTTCGATGAAGATGAGTTGGGACGTCTTTGGCCCAGCAGGATGCAGCAGAGGGGCTCACGGATGAAGATGCGATACCGGATCTCCCCGGAGGTGCCGTCTCCGTGGCTGGCGATCTTTGGATCCTTGGGAACCACAAACTTCGTGGGCGACACGACGAATCAGGCCGATGTCGCAAGACTGATAGCGTGGGCGAAGCAGCCGACCTCATCTTCACCGACCCGCCCTATAACGTGGACTACGAAGGCTACACAGAAGACCACATCAAAATCAAGACACCGGATGTCGGACGCAGACTTCAAACAATTCCTGGAAACAGCGTTCCGCTCATACCGGACCGTAGCGAAGCCGCGCATCGCTGTACACCGCCACCCTCCTCATCACAACGGAATTCCAGACGCACTGGAAACCGCCGGCTTCGAAGTGCGCTGCCAGATCATCTGGGCCAAGAACACCTTCGCCTGGGGCTTCGGCCGCTATAAATTCCAGCACGAGCCGATGTTCTACGCCCACGTCGCCGGCCAGAAGGATCCCTGGTATGGCGACAAGTCCCAATCGACGCTGTGGCAAGAGAACAAGCCCGCGGCGAACCGCCTCCATCCGACCATGAAACCCGTCGAGTTGATCTGAACGGGCCCTGCGCGAACAGCAGCAAGGCTGGCGACGTGGTTGTAGACCTGTTCGGAGGATCAGGCACCACGCTAATTGTGAACGGCGGCGCCGCAAAGCGCGATTAATGAGATCGATCCGAAATACGCCGATGCATCGTAAAGCGCTAGCAGGAGTACACCGGGCAACCGGTCGTCCTCGGGGCCGACGGTCGGACGTTCCAGGAAGTTGCCCAGGGCCGGCTCGCCGGAGTGTTAGCTGCATGAATCCAGCGTTGCCGCCGGGAGATCGCGGCGATGGAGGCCCAACTCCGTGGTGGGCATCCGACATTCAGGGATTGTGCCTGGCGCTGGTAGACTGGTCTGCGGAATTGCGGCTGCCGCTGGCGAGCCAGGGGTTGGCCACCGTTGCAATGTTTGGCCCAGGTTGGCTCCTCTCGGCTCGGCTTGGCGTGTGTGGGCCGACCTCGCCGTGACAGCGCCCTGGTGCGCAGGGGGTTGACGCTAATCGGGTGGTGGGGAGAACGGAAAACGCCGCCCGTTGCCAAGGCGCGTGACGTGCTGGAAGTGAGCGGGTTGCTAAACGATGTCAGTGATCTCGCAGGCAGTGCGGTAAAGTTTATCGATCCCGCAAATTCAGACTCTGTACATGATCGGGCAAAGACCCGCTTCCTCGCCCTTTCCAATCGACGCATCCGTTCCCGGAGATCGCTCTCTGCGGCTTCGCGGGCTCGCTGATCGTGCCGACGACAGCGACGGGTTCGTGCGCGCCGTCTCCGCTCTCCGCGCGATCAGGCGATCGGCCAGCCCGAGGTCGGTGTCGGGCTGGAGGGATCGCAAATCCGTTGTGTGGCGGTCTGCTGGCTGGTGCGTGTCAAAGGTGGTTTCTCTCCTTGCATGACGATTCATCACTCTGGTACGGCTGGTGCGAAGGCAATAATCGCGGTCGGAAGCAGCCAAAGCGGTTCGGGGCCGGCAGTACGTGCGGTGGCGGATCGGCAGTTCCCAGAGTTGTCACTCTGCCGTTCCAGCGTCTTTGGTTTCGTACCGCCATCAGGAAGCGCGACCGCGTATTGCCATCCTGTAGCCTTCTCGCCAGCTTATCGCCGCTACGATAAGCTGCTCCGTCCGCTGCGTCCTGGGGGTCTTCGTCGTGCGGTGGCACCCTTCATCGCACCCCCATTGATCGCTCTTGCGGGCCAAAAGATCAAGCGGAATCGACGCGACCAACGAGAAGCCCGCCGGGCCGAAGCCGGGCGGGCGAGAAGGCGGTGTTCGGTGCTATTGGTTGATCCGATAGGTTCGCTCGCCGCCCTCCGGTTTGAAGGGACTCGACGGTGTAGCCGGCCTTTTTCATCGCGCCGGCCATGAACCCGCGGACGGTGTGCCGCTGCCAGCCCATCTTTTCCATGATCTCCGCCAGCGTGGCGCCGTTCTTGCGCTGGAGCAGGGCAACTACCTGGGCGGTTTTGGTGCCTTCGCGCGGCCCTTCGCTTTGCTCGATCTTGGCGGCCTTTTTGCCCTTGGGCGCTTCTTTGGCATGGGGTGGCCTTCTTGGACGCCTTGCCCTTGGCGGGCGCGCCCTTGGCCGCCTGTGCGCCAGCTTTTACCTTACGTTCCGCTTTCGGCTTCGGGGTTTCGCCCGGGCTCTGGACCTGTTCCCAGATTCGGCCTGCGGCGACTTTGGTGGTCTTGAAGCTCTTCACCGGCTTCACGCCAGGCAGGCTGTTCCAAATGGCGACCAACCGTTCCGCCGGCCAACCGGCCGACCAGGTTCACGTCAGTTCCTTCTGGTTGGCTGAAGGAGTCGAACGGGGTGGCGGTCGTAGCGGCGGCTTCTTCTTGGGTGGCAAACGCCGTGATGTTGTTCTGCGGTCGTCGATCGTAAATGTTTTCATGAATCGTTCTTCCTCGGGGCTGCGCTCTGCGCGGTCACGAACGTGGATCACTCCGGTCGCTCGACAAGCAAGCGAATCGTGCAGTAATCGATGCAGGGCGATCGAGCGGGCGATGATGGCTCTGGGCGCCAGATTGGCGGCAGTTGGGATCAGCATGGAAGGCGCACGGCGCAAATTCGGCCGCAAGACAGGAGGAAGCGATCGCTGCTCTGCTCACCCAGCGAAACATCGAAGAAGCTGCCAAGCGCGGCCGGCATCGGCGACCAATGACGCTGCTGCAGTTGGATGAAGGGCACCCGAGTTCCAGACTGCCTACCGGGAAGCGCGCGCCGGTGCCGTTCATGCCCAATCGGTCGCGCGGCTCCAGCAGGGAACTCGAGCGCTGCCGCCACCGACATTACTGAAGACGATGATCGGACCCGACCACGCCGGCGTCGGTCCGCGTGCGGGCGGCCGAGGCGATCTTCGACCACGCAGCGCAAGGCGATCGAGATCGAGGACATCGAGGCTCGCGTGTCGGAACTGGAGCTGGCCGCGGAGGCAGCCAAGCAATTCCGCTGAGATCCACGCTGAGAATGGATATGGCGAACTTCTCGACGCGAATCCGAAAGCTCGAAGCTCAGTTGACGGTAAGGACAGGGTTGGCGCCCGGCTCCAACGATTGGTTCGCCTTCTGGGCAGCGAGGATCGAGCGGCTCGTCGCTGGCGAGGCGCCTGAACGCACCGGCCGCATCCCGCTCGAGGTCATCGATCAGATGCGGGAACAGCCATGCAGCGGGGAACGGCCGTCGCCGGAGTTATGACGGACTGAGCGCGGGATGCAATCGAAACTCAAATCGCGATTGGCCCTGCTTGAGAAGGCGATGCGGAAGCTGCCGCCGCCGGCGGTGCCAGGCCAGTCTCCGGCGCTTTTGCTCGCCTCCCGGCTCGCCGCAATGGGCATTGAACGTGGCCCCAGTGAGAGCCTGGCAGACACGACAGCGCGGGCCATGGGTATCAGCGTCGGGGAGTTGCGGGCGAAAGCTGTGGCTGCTGGCGGGAGGTTCGTAGGGGTTCTGGAACTTCCGATAATGGATAATATCGCCAGTTTCCGCAACGTACTTGAGCGGGCTCAGTTCGGCGTCCATACCTAATCTTATGGGCCACTGGTTCCTGGCGTCGGTGGCGGACCCTCACGTCGCAAGCGCCTTCACATGTCAGCAAGGTGGTAGAGCTCGCGTTCGTGACTGGAATCGCAGACCACCGCAGTCTCCGATCACGGCGAACAGACACCGCGAATCTCAAAACTCCAGAGGCGCGCGGAGCCCGCCAGCACTTCTCATCGCCTCCATCGCAATCTCATACGACCGCAAGCGGTCCACATGCCGGAACAGGTCGCTCACGAGGATCACCTCGTCCACTTCGACCTCCCGCAGCAACGCCGCGATCTTCGCCGCCACCGTCTCCGGCCCGCCGACAACCGCCGCACCCAGCCGCATCTCCACCGCTGCGCGCTCCTCCGGCGTCCACAGCCCTTCCATGCTGTCTACGGGAGGCGGCGTCAGCAGCCTCTGTCCCCGGATCAGCCGCAGAAAACGCTGGTACGGCGACGTCGCCAGCCGCCGCGCCTCCTCGTCACGTGTCTGCCGCCACAAGCGGAACGCCTACCGCTGAATACGGCTCGCTCCAGATACTGCGACGGCTGAAAGTATCGCCGGTACAGCAGCAGCGCTTCCACCATATCCTGCGGAGCGAAGTGCGCCGCGAACGCAAACGGCAGCCCCATTGCCGCCGCCAACTGTGCGCTATACGTGCTCGAACCTAGCAGCCAAACCGGCACGTTCGTCCCCTGACCCGGCACAGCGCGCACTGTCTGCCCCGGCTCCTCCGGCCCGAGGTAGCCCAGGAGTTCGCGCACCTGCTGCGGAAAATCCTCCTCGCGATCGAGCGACCGCCGCATCGCCTGCGCGGTGGCGCGGTCGCTCCCCGGCGCTCGCCCGACCCCAAGATCGATTCGCCCTGGATATAGCGTCGCCAGTGTCCCGTAATGTTCCGCCACGATCAAGGGCGCGTGGTTCGGCAGCATCACGCCGCCCGACCCCACTCGGATCGTCTCCGTCCCGCCCGCCACGTACCCGATTAGCACGGACGTCGCCGAACTCGCGATCCCTTCCATGTTGTGGTGCTCGGCCAGCCAGAACCGCGTGTATCCCCACCTTTCGGCGTGCCTGCGCCAGGTCTAGCGTGTTGCGGAAACTCTCCGCCGCGTCGCCGCCCTCCTTCACGGAGCAGAGATCGAGGATCGAATACCGGGCCACGCTTCTTGGATGCTCCAGCGCGTGCTGCAGGGCTGCAAGAGAGTCCATCGGCCCCCACGCGGGGCTGGCCGGCCAGGAAAAGCGAGAGATGCCAGGGCAAGACCCGCGCCGTCCAGCACCCAGTGTATGTTCTCCGTCTTGGTCCGGATGATCAATTGCCGCGGCCCGCGCGCTCACCGTGAAAGCCCAAATCCGAGCTAATGACACGCAGCAACGGACTACGGCACTCGGTCCAAGGATTGATTTCCAATGGATGGTTTCCAGAATGGCTCGCGGAGGATCTGCAAACGCCTGCGCCGCTACTGGCGGCGCCAACGTAGTGCGTTAGTTCATTCCGGCGAAATCGCCCTCCCCGCAAGAAGAAGTGATCTCGAACCGGCGACCATACGACGACTACCATCTTCTACTTGAGCCGGATCATATCCCTGACGGGCTGACCTCGGCGCGATGATACAATTTCCACGGAGCAAACCATGAATCGTTTGAGCATGATGTTGTTGCTGGCGGAGGCTCCCGTCGCGTGGCACTGAGGACGGATGGACCCAGCTTTCAACGGAAGATTTCACTGGCTGGAAGGTGGGTGGGGATCAGAATTCCATTCAGATCAGGGATGGGAGCGCTGGTGGCCCACGGGCCGGTGGCCCACGCGTTCTACGATGGTCCGTTCAACAACCACGATTTCAAGAACTTCGAACTCATGGTGGACGTGATGGCGGCTCCCAACTCGAACGGCGGAGTCTACTTCCATACTGAGTTTCAAGACAGCGGGTTCCCTAAGAAGGGATTCAGGTACAGGTGAACAACACTTACGTGCGGGATCTCGTCGAAGACCGCCAGTCTGTATCACGTGAAGGATCTGAGCGCGGACGACATCAAGGGGATGACGAACGATAATGAGTGGTTTACCGAGCACATTATCGTGCAGGGGACACCGTCACCATCAAGCTGAACGGCAAAGAAGTCGTGAGGTGGACGCAGTCGAGTCGATTGGAATGATGGCCGGCGAGGGTCCGGACGCGTCATCAGCCACGGGACGATCGCCCTGCGCGGGCACGATCCGAACAGCACAGTGCACTACAAGAATGTTCGCATCAAGCCGCTACCCTGAAGTAAACGGGCTGGGTGGCTGCCCTCGAATTTTGTGGCCCCTCCGTTTAGGTTTTGAGTTCTGATTGGCGTCACATGCACGTTGGCAAAGTGGGTTGCTGCTAAACCGTTACTCAACCTTGGCGGCTTTCAACGGGTGATGTCCCAGAGCCCATCATGAGACCATCAAGACAGGAAATGGACCATCAATCTCATCAATCCGATCCGCGAATACTCAATCGCCGCACACTACAACGGGACCATCGGCGTTGGGCACAAGTCCTTCGCGCAGGGACGACCGTTCTCGATGTGGGTTGCGGCACCGGGGGCGATTACCGCTGATATCGCAAAAAGCGCGCTGGTCGGGGCGGCAGCTGGTTGTAGGCCTTGGATCGCGACGATGCGAATCTGGCAATCGCCAGGCAAGAACAACATCGCGATACCGATGCAATCTGAGGCGTCTGAGAACGGAGACATCCTGACACTCGATTTCGAACGCGATTTCAAGGAAGGCTTCGATTATTGTGACGGCGGCACGGACGCTCCAGTGTGCGGATCAGCGAGCCGAGACCGAGCCGTCCTGGACAGATGAAGAGCCGCGACAGCTGTTGGCGGATGCGTTGTGATCCTGACTACAATCCGATGACACCCGGTTGGGAACCGGACCCACCGGCGGATCTTCCAACGCTTCTACAGGGCGTTCTTAGAGTGGCGGACAGCAGAATCATTGGGACAACCGGATGGGCTGAGCATCTTCCAGAACTTCTTCCATTCGGCGGGTCTAACCGCGGTTGAGATTCACTCGTGCGATGAGATCGTTCCCCGGCGCGGCGAGCCGGACTTCTTCGACGCATACGCATCCGGCATTTGGCGATATGTGATCCAGAGCCTCGGCCCGGGCCAATTGGTGCATGACCGCTTTCTGGAGTGAATCGGATCGGTGTCGAGCGGAAGAGGATCTACGAACGCTATGTGCAGACCGCTCTGCAACGGCAGACGCATTCGATGTCACAGTGGAGGAAGAGCTGTGGATTGAGACCCAGCTGCAGCGACCGCGGCTTCGGTTCATGGCGGCGCAGTCTTGTGCGCGGTCACACTGGTTACTCGGAAGTTAGGCCCCACACTTCGATGAGTCCGTCCGGGAGATTCGGGAGCCAAACAGCTACCGATAACACCAGATATCGTCCCGGCTCAAGTTGGTTACAGCCCAACCAACGAGCCGGGAGGACGCTACGCCGTCCAGCGGAGCTATCGTCGATTCTTGACGTAGTCACCCTGACGCAATGGTTCCGCGATCAAGCGGCGTACCGGCAAATGCGACCATCAGCCCTTTCGAAGAAAGAGGGGACCTGGCGCCGAGGGTCGTCCTGCATGCGCTCCACGTCAGCAGCCAGGGCATCTCGAAGCCAGCAAACGAGCTGTGGGTCACGGCGAGTCGGAGACGCGAGATCGGTGTTTCAGTCTCCTGGCGGTCTGAGTTTCCCAGCGGCGAAAGCCGCATGGAAGACGTCGTCGGGAATGAGTTCTGGCTGATTGCCGCAACCGTGACCGGCGACCGGCGAAAGGGTGTTTCACCGGCCTGCGGCACTGAATTGCCTATACTTCCAGGTGCTCATCGAACAGTCCTCGCCTGCAGCGTACCGGCCGATACCGAGATGGCTCTGGATTAGCGGCGTCATACTTCTCGGCGTGATCGCCACCGGCGTCATTGCGTTTGCCAACCTCATTGGCCGTTCACTCGCGATGCCCTGTCCAGAGCGCTGGAAGAGGCTACGGGACGGCCGGTGCGAATCGATACCTTTTCCAACTCGTACTTTCCTCCCGGTTGCACGGCGGAGGGCATACGGATTTCTGCGGCATAAGCATCCCGGAAGCTGCGCCGATTATCACCATTCAGAAACTGGTCATTCAGGGAAGTTTCACGGGATTGTTCAGTACGCCCAAGCGCTTGAACGCCGTGCGCGTGGTCGGTATGCACATGATCATTCCGCCGAAGGCGCCGGACGACGGTAAGAACAACGTCGCCTTGAATGCCGGACCCGGTGGAAAATCGCTCGCCATTTCGAAGATCACCGCCGATGGAACGGTGCTGGAATTCATTCGCGAGAATCGCGACTTGAAGCCGTACGTTCTTAAAATCGACCGCCTCGGCATCACGGAAGTCGGTTCGGGCGCTCCCATGTTTTATCAGCAATACGTAACTGAACGAAGTACAA
>ERZ1370068.10747-contig-9418_pt1 | contig 33375 bp, 34 predicted proteins | sample MGYA00561227_ERZ1370068 | MGnify/ENA primary metagenome ERZ1370068 (study PRJEB38410, sample SAMEA6850437) | metagenome | study: Metagenomic assessment of the ecological functions of the soil: analysis of the soil microbiota associated with the...
GGTAGCCCACTTCGTTCCAGTTACGTATTGCTCGCCACCCGCAAATCACAGCCGGTAATGCCACAGGCTGCCGCGCTCGAAGATCGCGATGTCCGTGTCCCGCCGCCGATGTCGACCAGCGCGACGCGCGAGCTCCACGCGCTTCTCGTCCTGCGTCAGCACTGGCCTCGGCGGCCGCGATCCTGCTCGATCACGGTGTCGATGACTTGCATCCGCGCGGTTGACGACGCACGCGATGTTCTGCGTCGCCGTGGTGCTGCTCGTGACGATGTGCACGTTGACTTCGAGTCGCGCGCCGGTCATGCCACCGGCGCGCCGATCCCGTCCTGCTCGTCGACGACGAAGTCCTGCGGCAGCACGTGCAGGATATCGCGCCCGGCCGGCAGCGACACGCGCCTGTGGCCGCTTCGAGTGGCGCGGCGCACGTCATCGCGCGTGATCTCGCGGCTCTTGCCGGCCACGGCGATCACGCCGCGAGAGTTGAAAAGCCCTTGATGTGCGAGGCCGGCCATCGACAGATGCCGGCGTCCCGTCTCCACGCCGGCCATCAGCTCGGCCTCCCTCGATGCGCCTTCTTGATCGACTCGACGGCCCGCCTCGGGTTCACGACCACGCCGCGGCGAATCCCCGCGACTCGGCGACGCCGATGCCGACGATGTCGAGGCGCGCCGTCGTCAACCATCTCGCCCACGATCGCGCACACCTTCGAGGTCCCGACGTCGAGGCCCGCAGATAGCGATCCTTGCGTCCCACTGTCCCCCTCCCTCAGCGCCGATCCGCGGCGCCGGCTGTGCGGTCACGTGATGGCCCGCCAGCGCCGGCCGCACGTACGCGATCGGCAAAACGAAGGTCACGTACGTCGATGTCGGGACGCGGGCGTGCAGGGCCGCTCGCCAGGCCAAGGTAGGCCTGGAGGCGCTCGAGAATTGCTCGCTCCCACGTATGCTGCGCCGTGTCCTGGTCGAGCGTCAGGACGGCGTCGTTCAGGTTCGCTCACGTCGATCTGCGAGAACCGACTGCAGCTACGTCCGGCCGTGCGCCGAGCGACGCGATGAGCGCGCGCGGCCAGTCCGACGCGCGCCGGCTCCTCGCGACGGATCGCCCGTGCCGCGCGTTGCCGCCAGCGCCATCGAGAATCGGCAGATCGAGCTTTGCGTAAGGTCGGGCCGATGCTCGTCGATCACCAGTCCGCCTTCGTCCACCAGGTAGAGCGTGCTGCCGAGGCCGCGCGAGGGCCATCGGCCTCCGCTCGCGAATCACCACTTCGACGCGTCGGGCAGCACGCGCGGAGCGCGGCCTGCCGATCCGCGGCGACACGAGCAGCTTCCGCCGCCACGTGAGATCGGTGGCCAGGATGTGCTGGCCTGTGCAACGCAGCAGCGCCAGCACCTCGCCTGCGCGAGGTGCTGATTGCCGCGCCGCGCGGATCGTCGAGACCTGCAGCACGCGCGCGGCGTTGGCGACGCCGCGCGTGCGCAGCACGCCCGACGCCAAGAAGCACGGCCGACGATCGTCCCCGGCGCGCAGCACCAGCCACAGGCGCGACAGCGGCGAGCGCCGCTGCCGCCAGCCGGCTTCACGTGAGCGCGGCGGAACCGGCGATCCGATGGCGACGGGTTACGAGCGCAACGTCAGCTCCTCGAATCCGTGGACCCCGCCGCACCTGATCGACCCGCGCCGAAGGGTGATGACGAGGTCGCCGGTTCGGCGCGATGGCTACGACCTGCGCGGGCACGCTCCGCGAGCGCGCTACGAGCACCCGTCGCGGGGCGAGCGCGGCTGTTCCACGCGCGTCGGCCAGCGCCTCGATCGTCGCGCCGCGGAATCGGGTCCTCCCCGGCCGCGTAGATGTCGGTCAGCGCAACTCGTCGGCGGCGCGAGCGCCGGACCGAATCGATCGCAGCAGCCGCGCGGTGCGCGGTAGCCGGTGCGGCTGGAACGACACAGCCACTTCCGGCCCCGTGGCGCGCGCCCGCGCAGCACGGCCCGCGATTCTGTCGGGTGATGGCCGTAGTCGTCCGACCACGGTGATCCCCGTGACACTCCGCCCTGTGTCGAAGCGGCGCTCGGCGCCGCGGAAGTCTCGAGCGCGCGGCGATGACCGCAAACGGACGCCGAGCTCGAGCGCACGCCGTCGTCGCGGCCAGCGCGTTCAGCACGTTGTGCCGCGCCCGGCACCTGCGAGCGCAGTCTCGCCGGGACCTGTTCGGTGGCCGGGCTCGTGTCCGTCGGACCACTGTGCGCACGTGTGCCGAAGCCTTCGCGCGCACGTGCGGGCTGCGGTCGCGCCGAGCGTCGTGCGCCGATGCCGACGGTGACCGCGCGGCGATCGTGTCCGCTCAGCCGCCGCCAGGTGCGGCATCGTCGGTGCACAGCACGGCGACGCCATCGACCGGCGCCGGATTCGGCGAATCGGCCGAACGCGTCTACGAGCCGTCGAAGTCGCGCGTAGCTCTCCAGGTGCTCGCTCGTCGATGTTGGTCACCACGGCCACCTGTGGCCGACAGCCGAGAGGAACGAACGGTCGCTCTCGTCCGCTTCGGCCACCGGGATACTCGCTGCTTGTCCGAGCCGCGCATGGCTGCCGAAGGCGGCGAACCGTCCGCCGATGACCGCGGTCGGATCGATGCCGGCGTCCGTCGAGCACCAGCCCGATCATCGCCGTCGTCGTCACGTCTTACCGTGCGCGCCGGCGACGGCGATGCCCTCGCGTCGCCGCATCAGATCGGCGAGCAGCTGCGCGCGCGCAGGATCACGGGGATGCCGCGGACGCTCGGCTTCGACCATCTCGGGGTTCGTCAGCTTGCACCGCCGACGACCGCACCACCGCATCTACGTCGCCGACGTGTGCTGCGCGTCGTGGCCTTCGTGAAACTCCAGCGCCCAGCGATCAGCCAGGTGCGTCGTCACCGCCGACGCGCTGGAGATCCGATCCGGTCACACGCGTGCCCTAGCCGCAGCAGGATCTCGGCGATGCGGGCTCATGCCGCTGCCGCCGACGCCAACGAAGTGCACGCGCCTTCCTCGCGCGCCGGGCACCGCGTCAGGCTCCCGCGTGCCAGCGCTCCTGTGTCCGCGATGCGCTGCGCGGCATCGGGCCGTGCCAACCGTCGCGCGGCGCTCGGCATGCGCCGCGCGCCTGTCGGCGATCGGCCGCCAGCGCGACGAATCCGCGACCGCCAGCCGGTTCCCGCTCAGATCGCGCTGGTCGATCACCTCGCCGCGGCGCCGGCCTTCGCCAGCACCTCCGCGTTCTTCCGCTGGTGGTCGTCGGTCGACCGTCGGCAGCGGCACGAGATCGCCGGCTTCGCCGCGCAGGCTGGTCGATCTCCGGCCAGCGTCGTCGCGCCGGCGCGGCAGACGACGAGATCCGCGGCCTTCATCTCCCGGTCCATCTCGTAGAGGAACGGCTCGACGCGGGCTTCGCAGGCCGGCACGCTGCATAGCCGTCGCGGACCATCGCCAGATCCCGCTCTCCTGTCTGGTGCGTGATCGCCGACGCGCCGGGTAGCGGCTGCCAGCTCGCGGCGCCGCCTCCACCATGGCCACGTTGATCGCGTGCGCGCCCTGAGAGCCGCCAAAGATCAGGACCCGCAGCGCCGACCGGCGCCGCGTCGCCTCATGCGCCGTCGCTGCTCGAAGAACTCGGCGCGAACCGGATTGCCGGCGACGAATCCCTTGCCCCGAAATACGGCAGCGCTCGATTCATAGGTCACCGCCGCCGCGCGCACCAGCGGCGCGCAGCAGCCGATTGGTGAGGCCGGGACGGCGTTCTGCTCCAGCAGCAGCGTCGGGATGCCGCGCAGCGCCGCGAGCGCGAGCGACCGGGCCCGAGCTGTACCCGCCGACGCCAATCACCAGTCGCGGGCGCCGTCGCGAGAGCAGGCGCCACGCGTCGACGCCGCTCAGCGGCAGCAGCGCCAGCCGCGCAGCCAGCGACGCCGATCGACTTGCCTTTCAGTCCCGCGCTGCGAATCACGTCCAGCTGCAAACCCTTCGCGCGGCACGACGCGCGCTTCGATCCCGCGCGCGGTGCCGACGAACGTCACTGCCGTCGCCGGCGCGCGCTGGCAGCTCGCGCGCGCGACGGCGATGCCCGGATACAGATGACCGCCCGTGCCGCCGCCGGCGACGACCGCGAGGGCGTGTCCGCGCCATCACGGCTCACTCGCTCGCGACGGGCATCGTCAGCTCTCATGTACCGCCGACGCGTGCTGCGACACGTTCAGCAGGACGCCCATGCCCAGCAGATTGATGAGCAGCGACGATCCGCCGGCGCTGACGAACGGCAGCGGGATGCCCTTCGTCGGCATCAGGCCGAGCACGACGCTGATGATTGACGAACGCCTGCACGGCCACCATCGCCGGTCAGGCCGATGCGCGAGGAACGCGCCGAAGCGATCGGGCGCGCGCGCCGCGCGATGCGCAGCGCCGCGCCAGGCGATCACGCACGAACGCGAGCAGCGTACAGCGTCGCGCCGATGAGTCCAAGTTCTCCGCCGATCACCGCGTAGATGAAGTCGGTGTGCGGCTCGGGCAGGTAGAACAGCTTCTGCACGCCGCCCATCAGCCCGTGCCCGATGACGCCGCCGGTGCCGACGGCGATCGAGCGACTGCAGCAGCTGGAAACCCGTCGCCGAGCGGATCGCGCCCCGGGTACATGAACGAGCGTGAGCCGGCGCCGGCGGTAGTCGGCGCTCATCAGAATCGACGTGACGCGGGCGGCTGCGAGCAGCGCCGAGCCGACGACGATAGCGATAGTTCAGCCCGGCCGCGAACACCATCAGCGCCGACGACCAGCGAGCAGTCGACGACCGCCGTGCCGAAGTCCGGCTCGAGCAGGATCAGCGCGGTCATCGCCGCCGACGACGAGTCCGATCGGCAGCAGCGAGTAGCGCACGCTCGTCGATGCGGTGCATGCGCCGCTCGAGCAGCGCCGCGCGTGAACAGGATCGCGGCGCAGCTTGGCGAGCTCTGACGGCTGCACGCCGAAGCCGCCGACGCCGAACCAGCGGCGCGTGCCGTTGATCGGCGCGCATGAACAGCACGCGCGACCAGCAGCAGCGCGACCAGCGCCGCAGCAGCCGACCAGATGAGCGCCGCGCTGCGTACGTGCGGTAGTCGACGCGCATGACGATCGCCAGGCAGCGACCAGGCCGAGCGCGCGCCCACATGCGCCTGCTTGATCAGGAACAGAGTAGGGCTGCTGCAAGCGCTCCAGCGCCATCGCGGCTGAGGCGCTGTAGACCATGACCACGCTGACGCAGGCACGAGCAGCAGCGTCGCCAGGAACAGACACTTGTCGGACTTGAGCTTTCGCGCCATACTCCTCCGCCCAGGCTGCCGCGGGCGCTGAAAGCCCGCCTTGCCGCCGAAACGTGGCGGCCGCGGCACGCATAAGGGCCTACGCAGCGCTCCAGGCGACGTTCGAGCACAGACGCCCGATCCGCATGTGCACGCGAGCAGTCAGCAGTCATCAGTCAGCCTGGGGTCGGGACACCAGCCTCGCAGACCGGGGCAGCCTGCGTTCCCAGCGGCCAGCTCCCGATCGCCGCAAGCTGACTGACGACTGCTCACTGCTCACGTCCATCGCCGCTCCACGGCGAGCCGCCGCGACCTCCTCCTTGAACGCCGGCCACGCTCGGCGTAGTCACGGAACATGTCGAAGCTCGAACACGCCGGCGCCAGCACCGATCCCGCCTCGCGGCGACGACGCGAACGCTTCGCGCGACGGCATCGCGCCATCGATCCCGCGCGTTCGACCACGGCACCGGCCTCGACGAGCGCCTGTTCGACCAGCGGCGCCGCGCTTCGCCGATCGCCACGACCGACCGCCTGACGCTACGCAGCGGCGCAGGCCAGGTCACGAAGTCGCCGCCCTTGCAGCGGCCGCCCGATGATCGCCACGCAGGCCGGCGTCGACGCTTCGATCGACCGGCGCGCCGACTCGATGTTGGTGGCCTTCGAGTCGTTGACGAAGCCGCACCGCCTCGATCGTCGCCGGCCGGCTCCATCGCGTGCTCGAGGCCGCTGAACCCGGCAACCGCCGTCGTCATCGCGGCCGGCGTCGCGCCGGCAGTCCAGCGATCGCCGTCGCGCGCCACGACGTCGCTCAGGATGTGGCGCCCCGGCACGCTGCACCGCATCGACCGGCACGAGCGGCGTCACGCGCCTGCGCCGTGCGCCGCTCGACGATCACGCCGCCGTCGACCTGAAGCCGTCGCCGTCGAGCGTCGAGCCCGTAGTCGACGCGCCGCGCTGCGCGCCGGAGGCCAGCGCCTGCGCGCCCGGGTCGTCGGCGTTCACCACCGCCCAGTCCGTCGGCGTCCTGGTTGCGCGAAGATCCGCGCCTTCGCCGCCGCGTACGCCTCGACACGACGGCGTGCCGGTCGAGGTGATCGGGCGAGAAGTTCAGCGCCGCCGCAATCCATGGGTGGAACGTGTCGGTCGTCTCGAGCTGAAAGCTGCTGGCCTCGACGACGTGCAGCGTGTCCGGCGGTCGAGTCGTCGACCTGCGCGCTCAGCGGCACGCCGATGTTGCCGCCGACCAGTCACGCTGAAGCCCGAGCTCTCGAGCATCCGTCCCGTCAGCGTCGTCGTCGTCGACTTCCCTTTCGTGCCGGTGATCGCGATCGACGCGCCCGCGCAGCCACCGCGACGCGAGCTCCAGCTCGCCGATGACCGGCACGCCGGCCTCGCGCGCCGCGTGCAGCGCCGGCTGGTCGAGCGGCACGCCCGGGCTCACCACGATCAGGTCCGCTCGCGTCAACGTCTCTGCGCGATGTGCCGCCGAGCTCGAGCGCCACGCCGCTGACGCGCCAGCGTGCCGCGCCGCGTCGATCGCGCGGCGTGCGATCCGTCAGCGTCACGCGCGCGCCGCGCCGTGCGCAGCAGCTCCGCGGCCGCCACTCCGCTGCGCGCCGCGCCGACGACCACCACCCGCTTGCCCTGCGACGCGTGAGAAGTCGCCATGCCATCATCGCAGCTTCAACGTCGTCAGGCTGAACAGCGCGAAGATGATCGCCGACGATCACGAAGCGCGTGATGACCTTCGGCTCGCTCCAGCCGACCAGCTCGAAGTGGTGGTGAAGCGGCGCCATCTTGAAGACGCGCTTGCCGGTGAGCTTGAACGAGGCGACCTGGATGATCGACGGACAGCGCTTCGAGCGACGAACACGCCGCCGACGATCGGCGAGCAGCAGCTCCTGCTTGATCAGGATCGCGACGGTGCCGAGCGCGCCGCCGAGCGCGAGCGAGCCGACGTCGCCCATGAAGATGTCGGCGGGATACGAGTTGTACCAGAGGAACCCGAGGCTCGCGCCGACCAGCGCGCCGCAGAAGATCGTCAGCTCCGCCGCCGGCGGGAAGCGCACCAGCAGCAGGTAGTCGGCGAGCACGCGGTGGCCGGTGACGTAGGCGAGCGCCGTGAACGCGGCGGCGACGATCGCGAACGTGCTGATCGCCAGCCCGTCGAGGCCGTCGGTGAGGTTGACGGCGTTGGTCGCGCCGACGAGCACGAGCATCGTGCAAGCGGCACGTACAGCCAGCCCAGATCCGGGATCAGCTGCTTGAAGAACGGGAAGATCAGCCGCGTGCTGTAGAGGCCGTCTGGCCGCCAGCACGCATCAGCACGAGGCCGACCGCCAGCGCGACGCAGCGATCTGCGCGCCCATCTTGTAGCGGGGCATCAGGCCGTGGTGCGAGCGGCGCGTGATCTTCAGGTAGTCGTCGACGAAGCCGACGCCGCCGAACGCGGCCGTCGCCAGCACCGCGATCCAGACGTAGACGTTGGTCAGGTCGGCCCACAGCAGCGTCGGCACGAGCGCCGACGCCAGGATCAGCAGCCCGCCCATCGTCGGCGTGCCCGCCTTCGTGCGGTGCGTCTGCCGGTCCTTCGTGGCGGATCACCTGCCCGATCTGGAACTCGCGCAGCTTGCGGATCAGCCACGGTCCCATCACGCAGGCTGATGCGCCAGCGCCGTCAGGCTGGCCGCCGCCGTCCGGAACGTGATGTAGCGCGTCACGTTGCAGCACGCGAGACTGCGTGTGCAGCGGATAGAGCAGGTGATAGAGCATCAGCCGCACTCCGCCTTGAGCGCGATCGGCGACGAGCGTCGGTGCGCGTGCCGCGCGAGCCCTTCGACGAGCACGACGTCGCCGGCGTGCAGCACTGCCGGCGACCGCGGCGGCGGCGTCGTCGCTCGTCGCGAAGTGCTGGACGTGCGACTCGGGCAAGCCGGCGGCGATCGCGGCGTCGCGCCAGCGCGGCGCGCCGGCATGGCCGCCGATCGGCCACGAGCAGGTCGATGCCGGCGGCGGCGCGCGGCGCCCGACTCGGCGGTGCAGGCGATCGGCGAACTCGCCGAGCTCGCGCATCTCGCCGACGACCGCCACGCGCCGGCGCGTGCGGTCCGCTCGTCCCGATGGCGTCGAGCGCGCGCGCAGCGCCGCACGGGCTCGAGTTGTAGGAGTCGTCGACGAGCGTCACGCCGTCGAGCAAGCCGCGTCACCTCTCCGCGCCGTCGGCGCTGCCGTCAGCGACGCGCGCGCTGCTCGACGATGGCGTCGAGCGGCACGTCGACCTCGATCGCCGCGCACGTTCGCGGGTCGCCGGCCAGTCGACGTCGATCCCGCTGACCGCGGGCGCTCGAGCCGCGCCGTCGTCGCCGCGATCCGCGCGATCGAGCGACGCCGGCGGCGCGCGACGCTCGGCGCGCCTGCACGACGCCGAACGTGGTGGTCCGCCCGCAAAGCCGCCGACGCGCGCCATCACGCGCGCGTCGTCACGCGTTCGCCACGAGCAGTGGTCCGCGCGCGCGCCTTCGAGGATCTCGCGCCTTGGCGTCGGCAATGGCGTCGATCGACGCGAAGTGTCCGATGTGCGCGTCTCCCACGTTGGTCCACACGCGGACGTCCGGCGTCGGCCAGTTCGACCAGTCGGCTGATTTCGCCCGCGTGATTCATGCCCAGTTCGACCACCGCCGATGTCGGGCCGCTGCCGTCAGCTCCAGCAGCGAGAGCGGCAGCCCGATGTGGTTGTTCAGGTTTCCGGCGTTGCGATACACCGCGATATCGCGCCGCCAGAACAGCGCCGCCGATGCTTCCTTCGTCGATGTCTTGCCGGCGCTGCCCGTGATCGCGACGACGCGTCGCTCCGGACTGCGCGCCGCACGTGACTGCCCGAGCTCCTGCAGCGCCAGCAGCGGTGTCGTCCACCTCGATCACCACCGCCGAGGCCGGCGCGTCCACCGTCGTGTCCGGCCAGCACGCCGCACGCGCCGGCGGCCACGACTCGCCTCCGCGAATGCCGCGCCCGTCGAATCGATCGCCGCGCAGCGCGATGAACAACTGCCCGGCGCCGATGCGTCCGCGAGTCGGTCGTGAACCGCCCGTCACGAGGTCGCGCCGTCGCTGCCGCACCGGCCACCAGCGCCACTGCCACCATGCGCCGCGGTCACGCACCGCCGTCGGCGCGATCGGTCACCTCCACGTCGCCCGACTGTGCACTGCGCCGCCGCGCCAGCGCCGCCTGCGCGACACCGCACGTCGTCGAACGGCAGCTCGCGGTCGCCGATCACCTGCGTCTTTTCGTGGCCCTTGCCGCGACGATCACCAGAGTCGCCCGGCCGCGCGAGATCGATCGCGCGCGCGCACGGCCGTCGCTCCGCGGTCGACGATCGGCCAGCACCTGCGGGCCGTTCGACGACGCCGGGCGCCGGCGGAATGCCGCGCAGCACTTCCTCGATGATCGCGGCCGGGATCCTCGGTGCGCGGGTTGTCGGAGGTGATCACGACCACGTCGCTCAGGCGCGCCGGCGACCGCGCCCATCAGCGGGCGCTTCGGTGCGATCGCGATCGCCGCCGCAGCCGAACACCGTGATCAGCCGCCCGTCGACAGCGCGCGCGCCGTCTCGAGCAGGTTCTTCAGCGCATCGTCGGTGTGCGCGTAGTCGACGACGACGCTGATGTCGTCGTCGTTCGGCACGAGACGACCTCGAAGCGGCCTGGCACGCCCGGCAGGTTGTGGATGCCGCGCTCGATCGCCGTCGAGCGGCACGTCCGAGTGCCACGCGCCGTCGGCGACGGCGGCGCAGCAGGTTGTAGAACGTTCGGGCCGGCCGACCAGCCGCGACGCGACGTGCACGGGGCCGCGCGGCGTCCGCGCCGTGAAGCGTGAGACCCTGCAGCGACAGCTCGAACGGCTCCGGCGTGACGCTCGGCGGTCTCGTTGCACCGCGTAAGTGACCGGCATGGCGATGCGTGCTCGACGAGCGCGGCCCCCCTCGGGTCGTCGAGGTTCACGACGCCGGAGCGCCTCGGACGGCAGCATCTCGAACAGCCGCCGCTTGGCTGCGAAATGCGACTCCATGTCACCGTGGAAGTCGAGGTGATCGCGGGTCAGGTTGCGTGAAGACGCCGGCCGCGAACCGGATGCCGTCCGACGCGCCTGAGCGACAGCGCGTGCGACGAGACCTCCATCACCGCGGCCCCGCAGGCGTTGTCGAGCATCTGGCGCAGCATCCGCTGCACATCGGGCGCTTCCGGCGTCGTGCGGTGACGCTTCGCGATCCTGATCGCCCGACGCTGTAGACGACCGTGCCGAGCAGCCCGCAGCGATGCCGGCGGCCTCGAAGATCGACCGCAACAGATATGCCGTCGTCGTCTTGCCGTTGGTGCCGGTGATGCCGACGACCTGGAGCGATCCCGCTCGGATGGCCGCCGACACGCGATCGGCAAGCACCGCCAGCGCCAGGCGGGCATCCGAGCACGGCGCACCCACGGCACGTTGAAGCCGCCGGGATCCGGCACGTCGGCGACGACGGCCACCGCGCCCGCGCGCGACGGCCTGCGCCGCGAAGCTGCGCCGCCGTCGCTCTTCTGGCCGCGCAGCGCACGAACACCGAGCCGCGCGTGGCGCGTCGTCGAGTCGTACGCGACCTCGCTCACCGGCGCATCGACCCGCGGACACGGGGATGGAGGGCGCCGCCGTTCAGCAGGCCGGGGCCGACGAGCGCGCCGAGCAGCACCGACAGGTCATGGTTGCGGCGACGTCCGCGTCGGCTGGCGTGGCGGCGGCGACGCATCGAGCTGCAGCGCGCACGGGAGACGCGGTGTCGAGCGGCGCGCCGGCCGCGGGCTGCTGCTCGGTGACGAACCCGCTGGCCCTTCAGGCGCGGGACAGGCCCAGACCCGCGAGCGTGCGAACCGCGGCGCGCGCGCGCTGAGGCCGCGTAGATCCGGCATGACGCCGTCCTGTCCGCCGTTGCCGCCGCGGACGAGGCGGCATGCGCATCACCGATGCGCGCCAGGCTCGGCGATGATGATTGCCGGGCCATCACGACGGGCGTCTCGGGATTGATCGATGCGCGGAATGCCGATGGTGCCTGATGGCCGATCTCGCCGATCGCGCTTGAAGATCGGCGCGGCCACCAGGCCGCCGGAGTAGGCGCCGACGCTCGGCGCGTCCACCATCACCAGCACGGCACATGCCGGCTTGCGCGACGGCATGAAGCCGATGAACGAGGAGAATAGCTCTGCTTCGAGTACTCGCCGTTGATCAGCTTCGCGGCGGTGCCGGTCTTGCCGCGCGATCGTGTAGCCGTCGATCGCGCGGGCTTGCCCGTGCCGCGCTCGACGACGCCTTCCATGATCGTGGTGAGCGTCAGCCGCCGTGTCGGCCGTGATCGTGCGGCGCAGGACCTCGGGCGCCACCGGATGGCGGACGCCGTCGCGGATGACCGCGCGCACCAGGTGCGGCCGCATCAGCATCCGCCGTTGGCGATCGAGGCTGACGGCCGTCGCCATCTGCAGCGGCGTCACGCCGACCTGGTAGCCCATCGACACCGACGCGAGCGCGCTGTCGCTCAGCTTCGACCACACGATCCGGCCGACTCCGGCCGGCAGCTCCTGGAGCATGCGGCGTGCCGAACCCGAATCGGCGCACGTAGCGCTCGAGCCGCTCGGGGCCGACGCTGAAGCCCGTGCGGATCGCGCCGACGTTGCTGGACTTCACGATCACGTCGGTGAAGCTCAGTGTTCCGTTCGGGTGCACGTCGTGCACGCGACGGCGGCCGATGTCGATGTAGCCGGGCGCGCAGTCGATGAGCGTCTCCGGCGTCAGCACGCCTTCGTCGAGCGCCGCCGACGCCGTGACCGTCTTGAAGGTCGAGCCGGGCTCGTAGATATCCTCGACCGCGCGGTTCTGGCGGTGATCTTGGTGTCGACCGTCGCCGTAGGCGTTGGGATTGAAAGTCGGGCTCGCTCGCCATGGCGAGGATCTCGCCGGTCCACGGATCCATCACGACGGCGACGCCGCCTGTCGGCGCGGTTCTCCGCGATGCCGACGGCGAGCTCGCGCTCCGACGATCGTGCTGCAGCACGCTGTCGATGGTCAGCTCGATGGACGCGCCGGCCGACGGCGGCCAGCTCGACGCGGCCGAACGCGTGCTTCTTCGCGTCGGTGACGACCACCACCTTGCCGTCGGTGCCGCGAATCACCGCGTCGTAGCTCCGCTCGATGCCGCCGAGCCCGACGTTGTCGACGCCGACGTCAGCCGAGCGTCGGCCCCAGCAAGCTCGCGGTTCGGGTAGAACCGGTGGCTCTCGGCGCATGAAGCCGATGCCATCGAGCTTCAGCGCGCGCGACCGCCTCGGCCTCTTCCGGCGTCACGTGGCGCTTGACGTACGTGAACGGCTTCGGCCGTCGAGAGCTCGATCCACTGAGCGACGCTGATAGCTCGCGCGCGCGCAGTCGTCCGAGCGCCTTGCACAGCGCGCGACGCCGTGCGCTTCGGATCGTCGATCTCGGTCGGGACCGCGTAGATCGGTCGTCGCGTCGACGCTCGTGGCGAGCACGCGCGTTGTCGCGATCGACGATGTCGCCGCGGATCGCCGGCAGGGTCAGCGTCCGCGAGCTGCTGGCTGCTCGCGCCTTGGCGACGTAGTCGTCGTGGTCGGTAGACCTGCGGGTAGATCGAGGCCGCGCTTCGATGCCGAGCCGCCCAGCAGGATGACGCACCGCGACGATCGACGATGCGGCCGGCGGATCGTCGCACCGCCAGGCGTCGGGGTTCGGGGACGTCAGTCATGAACCCGTCTCCTCACTGGCGCTGGGCCACGACCGACTGCGCGGGCGCGTCGCAGGGACGACGCGCTCGAGGATGACGGTGTCCTCCGCTCGACGGCGCGCGAGCTGCAGCTTCGCGGCGCGATCTGCTCGATGCGATCCGGGCGGCTCAGCGTCTGGATGCTGAGCTGCAGGTGCCGGTTCGCCTGCTGTCTCCGCGGCACGCTGACTGCTCAACCTGTTCGATCCGATAGCCGTAACGGATCAGCTCGAAGTGCTGCCACGCGGAGTAGAGCAGAATCACGACGAGCACGACGCCCGCGGCGGCCGACCGCCAGCATCTCGCGGACCCGCGCTTCGTCCACCTCGCGGACGATCGGGTTGTTGCGGATGTCCTTCTTGATCGGCGTACTCGAAGGCTTCCATCGGTCCCCTGCCCTTCAGGCAGCCATGTCGCGCACGAGCCCGCGCAGCTCGCGCTGCGGGCCGCGGGTTGCGATCGAGCTCGGCCTCGCCCGGCAGTCACCGGCTTCTTCGTCAGCACGCGCAAGCCCGTGTCCGCGTGGGCCAGCGCCGCGCATCGTGTGCTTGACCATGCGCGATCCTCGAGCGAGTGAAAGCGTGATCACCGCCGAGCCGCCCGTTGCCGGCGAGCCGCGCGGCGGCGTTCTGCACGAAGCGATCGAGTCCGTCCAGCTCGCCGTTCACCCAGATCCGGAGCGCCTGGAACGTGCGCGTCGCCGGATCGATCCGCTGCCACCCTCGCGTCGGCACCGCGCGCCGCACCAGCGATGCCAGCTCGCCCGTCGGTCGCGATCGGCCGCGCGCGCCACGAGCGTTCGCGCGATGCGGCGCGACGTGCCGCTCCTCGCCGAACTGGAAGATCGCGTCGGCCAGTTCCTGCTCCGACGCCGCATTCACCAGGTCCGCCGCCGTCGGCGCCCGCCGATCTGATCCATCCGCATGTCCAGCGGCTCGTCGCGCCGAAACTGAACCCTCGGCCCTCGGCGTCAAGCTGCATCGACGACACGCCGAGATCGCCGAGGATGCCGTCCACCCGCTCCAGGCCACGCGCGTCGAGCACCGCGTCGAGCGTGCCGGTAGTCCGCGTGCACCGTCTCGACGCCGATCGCCGGAAGGCCGCAAGCGACGCCGCTTCCGCCAGCCTCAGCGCGTGCGTGTCGCGGTCCAGTCCGATCACCCGTGTCAGCGCCCGCTCTCCAGCAACGCCCGCGTGTGCCCGCCGAGGCCGAGCGTGCAGTCGACGTAAGATCCCGCCGCGCCGCGGCTGCAGAGACGACAGCACTTCGTCCGAGCAGTACCGGGCTCATGTAGCGGCGCGATGTCGGACCTCGGCCTCGTCGCCTTCGTCCTTCGTCGCTCAAATCCCGAACTCCGCAAGCGCCCGTGCGTCGTCGTCCGTGAACGGCTCGCGCAGGAGCTTCGCGTTGAACGCGCTCGTGGTTCCAGACTTCGAGGTAGTCGTACTGGCCCGAGCACATCCACTTCGCCCGTCATCGACGCCGACTCGCGCAGGCGCCGCTGAATCAGCGACGCGGCCCTGCGCGTCGATCTCGCCGACCTGGCCGTAGTAGTTCACGCGGTCGAGGAACCGGAGGCGTGCGGGGTGGGTCGAGGGCATCTGGCCGAGCTTTCGCTCGACGGCCTGCCACACGGGCATCGGGTAGATGCGGACGCTTTCGCCGGTCAGGCTCGTCACGAAGACATCTCGACCGTGGGCTCTGCTGGACGAGCAGAGCGCGAAAGCCGTTGGGGATCTTGAGTCGCCCCTTATCATCGATTTTCGCCGGAGCATTGCCCCGGAAGACGGCGTCTGACTCCACTTTGGTCCACTCTGGTCCACCGAGATGGTAGGGACGTGACTAGAGCGTTGTCAACGCAAAACTATGGTGGACTTCAGTGACTTACGTTAAATGTTTCGCCTGAGTCTGCGAGGCCGTTTCACAAGGCGGCCCCTACCGGTTGGGCTCATCGTCCCGGCGACGCGGAAGGTGCGTGCTGGCATGTGCCCGTTTTGGCCGGTTCAACGGCCTCCTCGACATGCTGCGCGCTGCCCTGATCGGACTGCCGGCCACCGGCAAGACCACGCTCTTTCAGCTCATGACCGCCGTCCGCGAGGCCGGGCGGCCGCGCACGGCCGCGGCGAGGTGCAGATCGGCGTCTCGAAGGTGCCCGACGCCAGGCTCGATCGGCTGACGGCGATGTTCAGCCCGAAGAAGCACGTGCCGGCGACGGTGGAATTCGCCGACACTGCAGGCGCCACGACGGGCGCGCAAGGCGCTCGTCGACGTCGTCGCCTACAAGAACGCCGACGCGCTCGTGCACGTCGTCCGCGCGTTCGCGACCGAGGCGGTGCGCACACGTCGTCGAGTCGGTCGACCCGTCGCGCGACGCGCAGACGATGGAGGACGAGCTGATTCTGGCTGACCTCGGCGTGGCCGAGCGGCGGCTCGAACGGCTCGACAAGGACCTCGAAGAAATCGAAGTCCGCCGAGCTCGAGAAGGAAGCGACCTGACTGCTGCGCTGCAAGGACGCGCTCGAAACGCGGCACGCCGCTGCGCGCGCTGTCGCTGGCCGGCGACGACCTGAAGCGCCTGCGCGGCTTCCAGTTGTCTGTCGGCCAAGCCGCTGCTGGTCGTGATCAACCTCGATGAAGCCGACGTCGCCGAAGCATCGGCGCAGCGTCGAGACACGCGGCGCGAATCCGACCGGGCTTGACAGCCTTCCTCTCGCGTGCCGGCGACCCGCGCGGTGGCCGTCTGCGCGCAAGATCGAGCTCGAGATCGCGCGATCTCGATCCGGCCGACGCCGCGGCGTTTCTGTCGGACCTCGGCCTCACGCAATCGGGCCTGGATCGCGTCATTCGCGCGACCTACGACCTGCTCGGCTACATGTCGTTCTTCACCGTCGGCGAGGACGAGTGCCGCGCCTGGTCGATTCCGCGCGGGACCATCGCGCAGGTGGCGGCCGGCGAGATTCACTCCGACATCGCCCGCGGATTCATCCGCGCCGAGGTCGTGGCCTACGATGCGGCTCATCGCGCGCGGTTCGCTCGCTGCCGTGCCGGCGATCACGGCGAGCTGCGGCTGGAAGGCAAGGAATACGCCGTCGCCGACGGCGACATCATCAACTTCCGGCACGCCACCTGACGCGCCAGGGAGCCGCATGGACATCCGCACGATGGTCGTCTGCGAGGCCCAGGTGCCGTTTGTGGACGGCGGCGCCGAGATTGCACGTGCGCAGTCTGGTGGCCCAGCTCACGTCGCGCGGCGTACGCCGTCGAGCGCGTGGCGCTGCCCTTCAAGTGGTATCCCAAGCGAGGAGATCCTCGCGCACGCGGCCGCCTGGCGCCTGCTCGACCTGTCTGAGAGCAACGGCCGGCCGATCGACCTCGTGATCGGCACGAAATTCCCGTCGTATTTCGCACGGCACGACCGACAAGGTGGCGTGGCTCATCCATCAATACCGCGCGGCCTACGAGCTGTGCGGCACCGAGTTCAGCGATTTCGATCACACCGAGGGCGACGTCGGCCTCCGCGCGACCCTGCTGGACCTCGACACGACGATGCTGGGGGAGTGCCGCCGCATCTTCGCGAACGCCGGGCAACACCGCGGCGCGCCTCGCGAGTTCAACGGCCTCGACGGCCGAGCCGCTGTATCATCCGCCCCATCTGGCCGACCGGCTGCGGCCTGGGCCCTACGGCGACTACGTGCTGGCCGTGGGCCGGCTGGAAACCGTCAAGCGCCGCAGCTGGCGATCGAGGCGATGGCGATGGTCGATCGACCGGTCGAGGCTGCGGCTGGCCGGCGACGGCACGCAGCGCGCCAACCTCGAGGCCCTTGCCGCGGCGCGAGGCGTCAGCCGACCGCGTCCGCTTCCTCGGCGCGATCGGCGACGATGGCTGCTGGCGCTGCTATGCCGAGCGCGCTGGCGGTCGCATACGTGCCGTTCGACGAGGACTTCGGCTACGTGACGCTCGAAGCGTTCCTGGCGCGCAAGCCCGTCATCACGGCGTCGGACTCGGGCGGCACCGCTGGAGTTCGTGGTCGACGGCGTCAACGGCGCAGTCGTCGACGCCGACGCCGAGCCGTCGCGGCCGTGGCGATCAATCAGTACGCGGCCAATCGCGGCGCAGGCGGCCAGCCGCACGGTGATGCGCGGCCACGCCAGGGCGGCCGATGTGAGCTGGGACGGCGTGATCGAGAAGCTGGTGGGAGACTAGTGGCCACCCTCATCATCCAGATTCCGTGCCTCAACGAGGCCGAGACGCTGCCGGGGACGCTGCGCGGACCTGCCGCGCAGCCTGCCGGGCATCGACCGCATCGAGGTCCTCGTCATCGACGACGGGTCGCGCGACGGCACCGCTGACGTCGCGCGCGCTCATGGCGTCGCGCACGTGGTGCGCCTGCGCCGCCGCAAGGGCCTGGCGGCCGCGTTCATGGCGGGCATCGACGCGGCCGTGAAGCTGGGCGCGGACTTCATCGTGAACACCGACGCCGACAACCAGTACGTCGGCGCGGACATCGCGCTGCTGATCGAGCCGCTGATGCAGGGCGAGGCCGACATCGTCATCGGCGACCGGAACATCAAGGCGCTGTCGGAGATGAGCGCGCAGAAGAAGCTGCTGCAGCGCCTCGGCAGCTGGGTGGTGCGGCAGGTGTCGGGCACGCAGGTGCCCGACACGACGAGCGGCTTCCGCGCCTACACGCGCGAGGCGGCGCTCCGGATGACGATCGTCTCCGAGTTCTCCTACACGCTCGAGTCGATCATCCAGGCCGGCAAGCAACGGCTGGCGATTGCGCACGTGCCGGTGCGGACGAACCCGCGCGTGCGGCCGTCGCGCCTGTTCGACAGCGTCTTCGCGTACGTGAAGGCCTCGGGGGCCACGATCGTCCGCATCTACGCGATGTACGAGCCGCTGAAGGTGTTCTCGTACATCGGCGCGACGATCTTCACGATCGGCCCGGCCATCACGGCGCGGTTCATCTACTACTACCTGACCGGCACGGGCCGCGGGCACGTGCAATCGCTCATCATCGCGGCGGTCCTGATGATCGTCGGCTTCCAGGTGCTGCTCATCGGGCTGGTCGTCCGACATGATTTCCGGCAACCGCAAGCTGCTCGAGGATCCTGCTACCGCATCCGCTCGCTGGAGCTCGATCTCGGGCGGGCGAGCGCGCGCGCGAGGCCGAGCGGCGCGAGCAGCAGCCGGTGGAAGGAACTGACGGGTGGCGCGGCCGGCCGACACGTCCGTCATCGTCCCGGCCCTCAACGAAGAAGGCGCCATTGCCGAAGTCGTCGCGCGGCTGCAGGGCGGCGGCCCCTGGCACGAGATCATCGTCGTCGACGACGGATCGAACGACGCGACGGGCGAGCGGCGCCGACGCCGCCGGCGCCATCGTCGTGCGGCATCCCTACAACAAGGGCAACGGCGCGGCGGTGAAGTCGGGCATCCGGCAGGCAACCGGCGACGTCGTGCTGATCGTCGACGGTGACGGCCAGCACCGGCCCGGCCGACGCGGCGCGTCTGGTCAGCGGCATCGGCGAGTACGAGCTCGTCGTCGGCGCCCGATCGTCGGCGACGCAGGCGACCCGCGCGCGGCGGTTCGGCAACGCACCTGCTGAACCGGCTGGCGAGCTACCTCACGGAACGCGACATTCCGGATCTGACCTCCGGGTTCCGGGCGGCGCGCCGCGACTGCCTGCTCGAGTTCCTGCACCTGCTGCCGAACGGCTTTTCCACGCCCGCGACGACGACGATGTCGTTCATCAAGGCCGGCTACAGCGTGTCCTTCGTGCCGATCGAAGCCGAACAGCGCGTCGGCCAGTCGAAGATCAAACTCGCCAGGGATGGCGCGAAGTTCTTCCTGATCCTGCTCAAGATCATCACCATCTTCAGCCCGCTCCGGATCTTCGTCCCGATCAGCGTCATCACCTTCGCGCTCGGGTTCCTCTACGCGCTGCGCACGATCTGGACGCAGTCGCACGTGACCAACTCGTCGGTGCTCCTCATCGTGCTGTCGGTGGTGATCTTCCTGGTCGGCCTGGTCTCCGAACAGATCTCGGCGCTCAGGTTCGAGCGCCGCCAGTGACGTGGACAGGGCCGGCCACCAGCGTCGACTGACGCGCACGCTTGCCACCGCGCTGGCAGCCGCGTTCGCTGTGCGGGTGCTGTTCGCGTTCCTTTACTGGGTGGACAAGCCGCTCACGCACGATGAGCTCGAGTATCTGAGCCTCGCCCGGAACCTTTCCGAAGGGCACGGGTTCACTTACGACACGCACGAGCCGGCGAACAGCCAGCCGGAGCGCTTCGGCCGTGCGCCGCTCTATCCGTTCTTCCTGTCGATGGTGGCGCGCGTGACGAGCGGGGCGACGCTCGTACCCGCGATCAAGATCGCGCAGGCCGGCCTCGGCGCCATGACCGTGCTGCTCGTGGCGCCGTCGCGCGGCGGGCGGGACGCGATCGCGCGGCGGCATGGGCGGCATGGATTGCGGCGCTGTATCCGCCGCTGGCGTGGATGTCGTCGTGCATGCTGTCCGAGACGCTCTACACCGCGCTCGCCTTCGCCAGCGTGCTGGCGTTTTCACGGCTGCTCGACGGCAGTGACGGTCGGGCCACGCAGCCGGGCATCAGGCTGGACCGCTCGGCCTGCTCACCGGCATCGTTGGCGGACTCGCCGCGCTCACGCGTCCCGCGCATCTCCTGTTCCTGATGCTGGCTGGCCTGTGGCTGCTCTGGAAGCGCGGCCTGTCGCTGGCAGTGGTTGTGGCGATTGGCGCGGCGGCGGTCATTGGTCCGTGGACGCTTCGGAACTACCGGGCCTACGGCCGCCTCGTGCTGATCGCGTCGGAGGGAGGGATCACGTTCTGGACGGGGAACCATCCGCTGTCGCCTGGTGAAGGCGACATGGCCGCCAACCCCGCGATCAAGCTGGACAACCAGCGCCTGCGTGCCCTGCACCCGGGCTCTCGCCGGAGGAGCTGGAATCGGTCTACTACCGCGAGGCGATGGCAGCCATCACGGCAAACCCGGCGTGGTGGATTGGCCTCGAGCTTCAAGAAGCTCTTCTATCTATGGGTGCCCATCGGCCCGTCGTACATGCTGCACTCGCGCCTCTTTCGGATCGCGTCGTGGGTGTCGCACGGGTTGTTGGTCGTGCCTGGCCTCGCCGGTCTGGTGGCGCTCTGGCGACGCCGGACCGCGCCTGCCGCGCTGTGGCTGCTGCTCGCGTCCGCGGTCCTCGCGTGCCTGATCTTCCTCCCGCAAGAACGCTTCCGTATTCCCGTCGTCGATCCCGCGCTCATCATCGGTGCGGCGGTGCTGGCGACACTTCGCGGCGCGGCGCTGGCTCGCACGCCGCTTTCCTGAGAAAATCCCGCTCATGGTGCTGGTCGTCATCCCCACCTACAACGAGAAGGACAACCTGCCGGATCTCGTGCGCGCCGTGCTGGCGCACGACGGCACGCGCGTGATGGTCGTGGACGATCAGTCGCCCGACGGCACCGGACAGACTCGCCGATGCGCTGGCCGTCGAGTTCCCCGGACGCGTGGAGGTCATGCACCGCACCGGACAGCGCGGACTCGGCCGCTCGTACGTCGACGGTCTTCGCCGCGCGCTCGAGAGCGACGCCGACGCTGATCTGCCAGATGGACGGAGACTGGTCGCACGATCCGCAGTACCTGCCGGCGATGATCGCGGCGTGCAGCACACAGCGACGTCGTCATCGGGTCGCGATATCTGCGCGGCGTCTCGGTGGTGAACTGGCCGCTGCGCCGCATCATCCTGAGCGCGTTCGCCAACCGCTACATCCGCGTCGTCACCGGACTGCGACCGATGGACTGCACCAGCGGCTATCGCTGCTGGCGCCGTGAGGCGCTGGCGAAGCTTCCACTCGACAAGGTCGTCTCCGACGGCTACGCCTTCCTGGTCGAGATGCTCTTCGAGGCGCACCGGCGGGGGCGCAAATCGGCGAGGTGCCGATCATCTTCGTCGAGCGACGGCTGGGCGTGTCGAAGCTGTCGGGCAGCGTGCTGCTGGAGTCGTGCCTGACGCCGTGGCGGCTGCGCCTGAGGTCACTGGGGCGGAGCCCTTCGTGAGCGCACGCCACCGCGTCGTGATGGTGGCGACGTCATGCCCCGGTTCCCGGGCGACACGGTCGGGACGTTCATGGAGCCGATCGCGCACGGCATGGCCGCGCGTGGCCACGACGTCCACATGGTGCTGCCGTGGCATCCTCGCTGGACGCGCCCTCCGCGCGAGGGCGGCGTCACGTTCCATCTGTTCCGCTACGCGCCGACGCAGTCGCTCAACGTCTTCGGCTACGCCGGCGCCCTGCGTGCCGACGTCTCGGTGCGCGGGCGCGGCGCTGATGGCAACGCCGCTGGCGCTGACCGCCGGCTGGCGTGCCGCGCGCACGGTGGCGAAGCGGATCGGCGCGACGCTCATGCACGGCCACTGGGTCGTGCCTGGCGGCGGCGATGGCGGCCGCCGCATCGCGTGAACTGCCGCTCGTGATCAGCCTGCACGGCTCCGGACGTGTATCCTCGCCGAGCGGCACGCTGCGCGATCGGGCGCGTTGCGCGATGGACGTTCGCGCAGGCCGGCGCCGTGACGGCATGCAGCGAGGACCTGCGCGTGCGAGCGCACGCCCTCGGCGCCGATCCGTCCGCATCGGTCACGATCCCCTACGGCGTGGACGTGTCGCGATTCCATCCCGATGCGGCCGCGCGCGCGGCGATGCGCCACCGCTGGCAGATCCCGGGCGACGCCGAGATCGTGTTCGCGGCCGGGTCGCTTCGTGCGCAAAAAGGGGTTCGAGCACTCGATCGACACTCTCGCGCAGCTCGCCCCGTCACGTCCCTCTCTTCGACTCGTCCTCGCCGGCGGAGGCGACCTCGACGGCGAGTTCCGCGATCGGATCAGCCGGCTCGGCATCGCGAATCGCGCGGTCCTGCCCGGCGTCCTCACCCAGGACGATGTGGCGGCGGCCTGGCGGCGTCCGACGTCGCCGTGGTGCCATCCGTGAAGGATGAAGCCGGCAACGTGGACGGCCTTCCCAACGTCGTGATGGAGGCGCTGGCGTCGGCGACGCCGCTCGTGGCGACGACGGCGGGCGGGATCGGGCACGGTGGTGCAGGACGGCACGACGGGCATGCTCGTCGCGGAACGCGATGTGCCGGCGCTGGCCTGGAGCCATCGGCCGCATCCTCGACGACCGGGCGTTCGGCGAGCGAGCTCGGCATTGCAGCTGGCGCGCGCGCGGGCCACCACGGACGCGACCTGGGAACGCGTGGCGGAGCGGTTCGACGATGTCTACGGACGCGAGCCGTCGACTCGCGCGGCTCGATCTGACGCGCCACGTGCTGCTCCAGCGTGGCGCCCACGGCACGATCGAAGATGGCGGCGGGCGCGTTAGGCTCGACTGTCTCCGACGATGATTCAACAGGTTGCCGCCCTCATCCTGCTCGGCTACGCGCCGGGGTCGCCCTTATCGCATCCCGGCAGCGGATCGTCCCAAACGCGAGCGCCTGGACGCGCCGGAACGGAGTGTTCTGGGGGTGATGCTCAGCGTCACCTGGTCGCTCATCGTCGCCCTCACGCTCGCCGCGCGCTCCATCGATACGACCTCACCCACGTGCTGGCGGTCAGCACGCGCGCGCTGACGCTGGCGATCCTGAGCTACTGGCGGACCAGGCTCCGGTTCGCAAACGCGACGCCGCCGGGTGCAACCGCGATCGCGCCGATTGCGCTGCTGGCACTGGTCTGCTGGCTTCATCCTCCCGCCCGCCGAATACATCGTCGGCGGCAGGATCAGGCGTTTGCGTAGAACGCGGGAGATTCAGATCGCACAGCGTGGCAAGCCTGATCGCGGTGGACGAGACCGCGCGGTCGGTGCCGGCCGAGTCGCGCGGTCGCTGTTCTTCCCGCAAACGTCGGTCAGCCGTACTACAGCCGCGGTTCATGGGTTTCTTCCTGCTGGACCCGCCGCGGGCACGGTGGTGGACCAGTTTCCACATCTCTATCCGACGGCCATCGCGATCGGCTACAGCGTCGAGGGCCTGACGGGCGCACGCGACGTGGGATTGATCGCGGCCGCACTGGGAGTGCTGGCGCTGTAGCGCTCTCGGCACGCGGCTGGCCGGGCCGTCTGCCGGCGCCGCCGCCGCGGGCCTGCTGGCGATCAACGTGATCGAGGTCTGGTACGCGCGGTATCCCAACTCAGAGATGCTGACGCGGGCGCTCGGCCTGACAGGGTTGCTCGCCGTGGCGCGCGCACGTGGACGATGACGCGTTCTTCGCGCCAGTGGCAGGCATCATCGCGGGGCTGCCGCCCTTCGCACGGTTCGACGCCGGTGCTGATCTCGAGGGCTGGTCATCACGCGGTCGTGCTGCAGTGGCTGGCCGGCGATCGCCTCAGGTTCGCGTTCCTGTTTCCCATGGCGATCGGCCTGGCGCTGTTTCGTCGATGTATCTCGTCAGGGCTGCTCGCGCCCCTACCCTACGCCGTGTTGCCGGGGATTTTCGTCACGCACCACCGCATTGCCCTGGCCGTGGCGTTCGGCGCGGGCGTCGTGGTGCTCGCCGTCGGCGCGGCTGGTTCCGAGGCGCCAATCCGGCGATTCGAGGGCTGCTGATCACGTGGGCGCCGCGGCTGCTCACCGAGGCGCCGCGGTGGTGCCTGACCGCCTACGCGTGGTTCCTGCGACAGCCGGGCGGGGCACTCCCGCGCGACGTGCCTACTCGCTTCGCGGGCGTTCGGGTGGTACGTCACGCCCGCGGCGATCAACGCGGCCGTCATCAGGCTCGCACTGCTGAAGTGACGCGGCGATTCTGGACCCGACCCGTCGTTCTTCATCGTCTTCATCGGGATCGGCCTGTTCGTCTTCGATCACCTGCGCATCGTGCCGGAGCACTTCTGGGCCGCGCGGCATTCGTGCCCGATCGTCCTTCCCGGGACGCTGCTGGCCGTCGGCGCCGTGCTGGCGCCGTCCGGACCGGCCCGGCGGGTCGACGGTCGAACGCCTGGCCTTCGCAGGCCGGCAGGGCCTGCGCCTCGTGCTGCTGGCGCTGGTGGCGTGAAGGTTTCTGGAGCGCGACGCGTCAGATCCGATCGCGCGTGGAGTGCGCGGGCGTCATCGAAGCTCGAGCAGCTCGCCGCGCGATTCGGGCCTGACGACCTGCTCGTCGTCACGTCGCCGCAATGCCTCGGACCTGCACGTGCTGGCGCTTCCGCTGGCCCTACGTATGGCAAGCGAGTGCTGCTGCTGGCGACGCCGAGGCCGGACAGCCTGCGGTTCGCGCAATTCCTGCGATGGGCGCGCGGGACGCATCGCAACGTGTATTTCCTGGGAGGCGGAGGCACGGACCTGCTCTCGCGCAGAGGTGGCGGTGGAGGTCGTCGCGGGCGAGCGGTTCAGATGCCCGGTGCGGTCGCTCAGGAACGGCTACCCGACGCACGTGCGCCGCAAGGAGTTCGACTTCGGGATCTACCGCTTCGTGGATCCGGTGCCGCACCCGGAAGGCCTGGCGCTCGACATCGGCGCGATGGACGACCTCTACGTCGTGCGGTTCCACGCAGAAGGAGCGTGACAGGCACGGCACGTTCCGATGGAGCCGCGCGCAGTCATGCTCTCGCTGGTCGGCGTCGACGCCGACGCCGGGGGCTGGTGATCTGGATGGAGAATGGCGGGCGGCCCCCGCAGGCGACGCCGGCGGAAGTGGAGGTCTTCCTCGGCGCGACCTCGCTTGGAAGGTCGCGATCGGCCCGCGACACGGAAGCCCTACGCCTTCGAGATCCCGCCCGCGCTGGCGGCGCAGGCCGCGGCGAGCGTTGACTCGGTCACCGTCCGGCTGATCAGCACGACGTGGAACCCGCGAGCGCTCACCGGTGCCGACGACAACCGCGACCTCGGTGTTATGGTGGACCGCGTGGAGGTGCGCCGCGTGGGCGCGGCGCGCTGAACCCTCGATGTTCGACGATCTCGGACATCCAGAACACTCGTGAGCGCCTGGCTGGTTGGCCTGCCGCGGACCGAGCGCTCGGCGTCGCGGTCCTGCCAGGACTGCTCATGCCCGCGCGTCCCCGCGCCACGCCCCGCCGCGATGCTCCTGCTGCGGCTCGAGCGCATCGGCGACCTGCTGATGTCCGTGGGCGCCATCACCGGAATCCGGCGGCGCCTTCCAGGCGCCACGATCGATCTGGTGGTCGGCAGCTGGAACGAGGCGCTGGCGCGGCTCACTCGCCGGTGAACACCGTCAGAGTCGTCTCGACGCGCCGTGGCTCGGCGCGACGCGGCCGCAGGCTCCATCGGCGGCCTCGCTGGGACGAGGCAGCGTGGCTGGCGCGGCCGGCACTACGACCTCGCGATCAACCTCGAGGGCGACATCCGCTCGAACCCGCTGCCGTGGACTGGCGGGGGCGAAGCGCGACGCGTCGGCTTCGGGATGGCAGGCGGCGGTCCACTGCTGACAGACGTCGTGCCGTGCGACGCAACGCGCCACGTCGCCGCCAACCTGGCGGCGCTCGTCGAAGCGCAGCCTCGATCTGCCCGCCGGCTCGGTGCCGGCGCCTCCGGACCGCCGCCGCACTCGACGCCGCGCGCATCGTGCTGCCCGACCGTGCGCGGGCGTCGGCGCGGGCGTCGCTCGCGCAACTGGCCGGCGGACGCCTCCCGGCATCGCTGCTGGGGCTGCACACGCCGGGGGGCGCGCGCGATCAAGCAGTGGCCGGCGGAACGCTTTGCCGAGGCCGCCGGCCGGCTCGCGCGCGATGGACGCCACCGTCGTGCTCACCGGCGGGCCGGCTGACGATCGCGCGATCGTGGACGAGAGCTGACTCGCGCCTCGCCGCTGCCGGCGTGCGGACGCTGCGGGCTCGATGGCACGTCCGACCTGGTGATCCTCGCGGGCATCCTCGCGCAGTGCCGGCTCCTGCTCGACCGGCGACACAGGGCCGATGCATCTGGCGGCGCGCCGTCGGCACGCCCGTCGTGGCGGTGTTCGGGCCATCGATGCCGTGGAGGTACGACCGCTGGTCGCCGACCATCGCATCGTCCGCGTGGACCTGCCGTGCAGCCCGTGCAACCGGATCCGGCAGCCCCCGAGCGCTGCGTGGGACACACGCCCGACTGCCTCGTTGGCGTCACCACCGAGATGGTCGTCGCGGCGGGGCGCGACCTGCTGGCGTCCACGCTCGCCATCCCGCGCCCATGACCTCGCGCGCCGTTCCGAGGCACCCGCGCGCGCCTGCGGCACCGGTCCGGGCGCGTTGTCAGTGGACGCGCTGATCGACGCCGGGACGCCGAGCGCGCCGAAGCCGACGCCAACCGCTGGATCAAGCCGCTGCGCCACGCGCGCGTGGACGGCGCCGCGTTCCAGCGATCGGTTCACGCATCGGCGACTCGCTCTGGTGGTTCGCCGGAGATCTACCTGCATCAAGCGCCGCATCGTCATCGTCCGGCGCTCCGCGCGTTGTATTGCCCTGCGGCAGGTCGCCTCGGAAGGCGCCTTCCGCGACACTGGGACCTCAGCTGGCGCAGATACCACGTCGTCGCGCTATCGTCGCCAGCGGAGGTGGCGCTCGACGCACGCGTCTCGTCAGCGGAGCATCAGCCGTGGACGCAGCGCGTGCGGATACGCGTTCACCGCCAGGCCGCCAAGGCCCGTCTTTCACACGCGTCCACTGCGATGGCTGATCGCCTGCGCGTTCGTCTCAGCGCCGCCGGCCCACGAAGGCGGCGTCGCCGCGTTCGTCCACAGCGCGTTCGCGCGGTGGCGGAGCCGGCGAGGAGGCCTACACTCGGGCCGGTGCTTCTGCCATCGAGGCGCGTCGGCGCCGGCCACCTGTCGCTGGTCGGCCTCGGGACCTCGCGACGAGCTTCAGAGTGCGGCGGCTGGCGCGATCGGCTCCGCGAGTTCGCTCGCATCCCGACTGCCGCGACCTCGCCGTGACGCCCGTGGACGCGTACTCGGGATGGCGTGAGCTCGCACCGTCACGATCGGTGTGGCGCAACGCAGCGCCGAGGTGGCGAAGGCGCTGACCGGCAGCCACGACCTGCCGTGAGGCCGCCGCGATCGATGGCTGCGACCCTGTGGCCGCTGGTCTCGGACATGAGCTCGAGGGCATCGCCGGGCTGCAGTTCCCCTGGTCGGCCCGCGCGCATGCGACGAAGCCGGCGCGGCCCTCGATGCACCTTTCGCCGGACGCCGTGGTCAGCGTATACCGAGGCCGGTCGGGTGGGGCTGCGCGCTGGTGCTGGAGTCGAGACGACGGGCGCATTCCCGTCTGCGGCGGACACAGCACGGCGGCTGATCTACCGGCACTGGCTGAACTACCCGCACGAGCCGGACGAGATCCTGCCGTCCGGAGGCAAACCCTGCCGATTCGGGATTCCCCTCTCCCGATCTGCACGCTGCTGCTTCGACGCGTTCGCGCGCGAGCACCTCGAGCGCGAGGACACATTCCCTCCAATCGCCTGGCGGTGACGGGCAGCTGCGCGTCTCGACACGATCGTGGCCGCGGCACGCGCGATCCGACGCCACCGCGCGGAACGCAGCTGAGAGAGTCGGCTGGGCGCGACGCCGACGACGCGCGTGCGTTCTGGTCGCCTCGAAGTTCACGTCAGATCGCGCCGGCCTTCGCCGCGCTCGTCAGCGGCGGCCGCCGCGATCGCCCGACGATGCTCGCTGGTGGTCAAGCCGCACCCGGCCGAGGGCGTGGACCCGCACTCCAGGCGGCGCGGGAGGCGCGCCGGCGTGCCGGATGCCGCCGCCCGCCGTTGATCTGGGCGCCGCTGACCACGATCGCCGACAGCGATCGTCACCGTGAACTCGACGGCAGCCATCGAAGCGATGCCTGCTCGACGTGCCGGCGCTGGTCGTCGCGCTGCCGAACAACCTCACGCCGTTTGCCGTGGACGCCGGGGCCATGGCAGGCGCGGCGACGCCGTCGAGGCCAGCGGGGCCTCGCGCTGCGGGGTCTGCTGTATGATCGTGAGAATGCGTGCAGCGCGCTGACCGCCGCCCGACGGAGCCTTCATCGCCCGCTACGGCCTGGTGGCGGACGGGGGCGCCGCTGAGGCCGCGGCAGCACGATCTGATCCGTCGGCCTCACGAGAACACTGACACACACGTGATGCGCTCTTCATCACCGGCGGGCCGGCTTCATCGGATCGCACCTGGCGGAAGCCCTGCTCGCCGCGGCCACAGGTCTCCGTGCATCGACAACCTGTCCACCGGCTCGATCGAGAACATCGAGCCACCTCAAGGGCGCAGCGCGGGCTTCCAGTACGTCGATCGACACCGTCACGAACGAGCCGCTGCTCGCCGAGCTCGATCGATCGCTGCGACGTCGTCTTCCACCTCGCCGCGGCGGTCGGCGTGAAGCTGATCGTCGAGCAGCCGGTGCACACGATCGAGACCAACGTGCACGGCACCGAGGTCGTGCTCAAGCACGCGAACAAGAAGAAGAAGCTGGTCGTCATCGCCTCGACCTCGGAGGTCTACGGCAAGAGCACCGACGTGCCCGTTCCGCGAGGACGCCGACCTGCGTCGCTCGGCCCGACCACCAAGCACCGCTGGGCGCTACGCCTGCAGCAAAGCGCATCGACGAGTTCCTGGCGCTCGCGTACTGGAAGAGAACGCAAGCTGCCGGTCATCATCGTGCGGTTCTTCAACACGGTCGGGCCGCGGCAGACCGGCCAGCTACGGCATGGTGATTCCGAACTTCGTGCGCCAGGCGCTGGCCGGCCAGCCGATCACCGTGTTCGGCGACGGCACGCAGTCGCGCAGCTTCACCTACGTCGGCGACGTGGTCGACGCGCTGCTGCAGCTCGGTCGGACGAGCCGCGCGCGGTGGGCGAGGTCTTCAACATCGGCAACAGCCAGGAGATCTCGATCAGCGACGCTGGCCGAGCGCGTCCGCGCGCATCACCGGCAGCGCCTCGCCGATCGTCACGATCCCTACGATCAGGCGCTACGAGGCGGGCTTCGAGGACATGCCGCGCCGCGTGCCCGACCTGTCAAGATCTCGCGCGCTGGTCGGCTACGAGCCGACGCGTCGAGCTCGACGCGATCCTCGGCGCGACGTGATCGACGCTTCCGAGGCAACTAGAGTAGCTGCCAGCGACCTCCGCGCGTCACGGCACGCGATCGGCGCGCCGAGAGCGATCCGCTGCGGCGCAACGCGCAGCCGGTCAGGCGCGTGCTGCTCGCCACCGGACGCGACCGACGCGCCGCTGCCGCGAGATCGTCCAGATCGAGAGCACCAACATCTGCAACGCCAAGTGCGTGTTCTGCCCGCGCGACGAGATGCACCGCCGGCAGGGCATCATGGACATGGCGCTGTTCACGAAGATCGTCGGACGAGTGCGTCGACGCTCGGCATCGACGCACGTCCGGATGCACAACTACGGCGAGCCGCTTCGTCGATCGGCAGCTCGTCGAGAAGGTGCGCTACGCCAAGCAGCAGGGGCATCCCGCAGGTCGGCATGATCAGCAACGGCTCGCTGATCACCGAGGCGGCCGCGCGCGGGATGATCGACGCCGGGCTCGACGCCATCAACATCAGCGTCGACGCGTCCGGCAAGGAGGTCTTCGAGACGACGCGCGTCGGACCTGAACTACGACAAGGTGATCGCCAACATCGAGCGCGCTCGCTGCGCGCTGCGCGAGGCAGCCGGGCCGCGGCGGCCGAAGCTGATCCTGTCGTTCGTCCGGCAGAACAACTCCGACGACGAGCAGGCCTTCATCGAGCACTGGCGCACGAGCGCCGACAAGATCCACATCACCGACCTGCACAACTGGGCCGGCACGCTCAATCACGAAGTCGGACGTCAACTTCCCCTGCTACCGGCCGTGGCTGACCTTCACGGTGCTGTGGGACGGCCGCGTGTCGCTCTGCTGCGCCGACTTCGACGGGCGCACGATCTCGGCGACCTGCGCCACTACCGATCAGCGAAATCTGGAACTCCGACACCTACAGGGCCATGCGGCGCGAGAGCCTCGAGAGCGGCGGCCCCGCCATCTGCCGGTCCTGCGATCTGCCCAAGAAAGACTCGCCCCTCTGGGTGACCAAGCTTTCTAGGGCGGTATACTCGACCCGATGGTCAAGCCATGCCGCGTCGCGTCGGGCTGTTCGCCTTCGCCCTCTGTCTGTCCGTGCGGTGACCGCGGGGGGCGGACGTCACCGGTCAGCCTCGCCGACGGCCGCGCCACCGTCGTCGCCAGAAACGCCACGCTGCGGCAAGTGCTCGCGGAGTGGGCCCGCGTCGGCGGCACGCGGATCGTGAACCTCGAGCGGCGTGCCGGGGCGCCGGACAGCTTCGAGCTGCGCAAGCGTGCCCGCAGCCAAGGCGCTCGCGACGCTGCTCCGCTCGGTGGCCGGCTGCATCGGACGCCGCGAGCCGCGGCACCTCGCGCGTGGCGCGATCCGATCGCCGCGACCGCATCCTGATCCTGCCCATGAGCGTCGCCAGCGCGGCGTCCGTGAGCCCGCTGCGGCGCCGGACCGCGCTGCCCGCGCCGGTCTCGAGCCGCACCCGACCCGACCGCGCTCGCCAACGACGACGCGAATCGACGCGACGACCGTCGCGCGCCCGTTTCCGAGCACGGTCAGGAGTCACGCCCAGCCGCCCGCCGGCCCTCCGCCGCCGATGACCACACCAGGCGTGACGCCGTCAGCGCCTAATCCGGCGGACCCGGCCTCGGCGCTGACCGGTCAGCCGCAGCGCCACGACACGACCCAGCGCCGGCGAGATACCACCGCGCCGCAACCCGGCGTTCCTGCCCGCGCCGTCGCCGACAGCAGCAACAGCCCAAGCCGTGAGGGCAGGCGCGACGGGCGGATGCCGTCGAGGCGACTACCATCGCAGCCCCAGCCCCGACTGGGACTCTACCCGACCTACATGGCCAAGCTGGTCCTGGGTCGGCAGTATCTCGATCGGTTGCCGCCCGGCACGCGTGATAGCTCGACGCCCGGCTGCGGCGAGGGCGTGCTGGTCGAGGTCCTACGCGGGCCGCCTGCCCATCGCCGGCGTCGACGACAACTACAGCTCCGGCGCACGTCATCCGCGGATCAGCTCATGGCGCTCCTACGGCGCGGCGACCTTCGACCGGGTCCTCTGCCTCGACGTCCTCGAGCACTTGTCCTTCGCCGACCAGCCGCGCGCTGCCGAGGAGCTCCGCCGCGTGCTCCGCCGGATGGCGAGCAGCTCCGTCTCGGTCCCGAACCTCGCGCACCTGCAGTCGCGACTGAACTTCCTGCTGCGCGGCCGCCTGATTCGCACCGCGAGTGAGGTGAAGCACCCGGGATCGCCCGCTCGCCGGTACCCTGCGGCTCGCTGATCGGTGCCGGGTTCGAGCCTGGTCAGCCGTGACGGCATCTTCCCCACCCTGCCGATATCGGCGCCGCTGGATCCGGCGCCGGCCCGGAGTCGCGCGCCTGGCTCCACCGGCTGCTCACGCGGCTGGTTCCCGTGCCGGCTGGTGCTTCCTCGCGCTGCTGCGGTTCCGCCCGCGGAACACGCGCTGACGTTGTCGCCCGCGAGGAGGGACGTAGCCGCGGGCATCGCGCCTCGCGCTCCTGCTGGGGCTGCGCTCCGGCTCGTCTGGCTCACCGCAGACCCGCCCGCTCACGGCGCCGTCGGCATCGTGCTGGCACGACGAGGGCGCGTGGGCGCACAACGCCCGCAATCGCGCGCTCTGGGGCACGTGGCGGCCGACGCCGTGGAACCCCGTGTTCGTGGCGCCCGTCTTCACGCGCGCTCGAATACGCCGCGTTCCGCGAGTTCGGCGTCAGGACGTGGCAGGCCCGTGTCGTGCCGATCGCCTCGAGGCCTGTGTCGCCGTCGCGGCGCTCGCGATCGGCTGTGGGCCGCAGGTGGCAGCGCCGCGCGGCGATGGTGGGCGCCTGGCTGCTCTCGACCAACTACGTCTTCGTCATGTGGAACCGCGCGGCGCTCATGGAATCGACCATGACCGCCTTCATCGTCGCAGGGATGGGCAGCCTACGCGATGACACGGTGGCGCACCCGCGTTTGGCTACCTGGCGGGGACGATGGTGACGCTGCTGGCGTGGTTCACGAGGCAGCGCCGCGGTCTTCGTGGCCGCAGATCGTGCTCGACGCCCTGCTGACCCTGTGGCGCTCGCCGGGAGCGCTCGCCTGCGGGCGATCGTGTCGGTCGATTCCCCATCCGCCGACGACGCGCGCGGCGCCGTGGCGACGCTCGTCGAGCGCGGCCGCCAGCGCCGCCTGCCGTTGCAGTCGATCCTGTTCGTGCTGCCGCGCTGGAGCAGACTACCGCTTTTACAGCGCTGGCAGATGTCGGTGACGGGAAGCCGTCGTGCCGATCACGCCGCGTTGATGGACCGGATCTCGTGGCTGCCCGTTCGTCCGGGAGTTCTTCTCGCGGATGTGGGCGGAGCTGGTGGCCGCGAGCCTCGCGAGCTGCTGGTGGTGCTGTCGCAATGGCGCCGGGCCTCGCCGGCCACGCACGCCTGCTCGTGCTCTGGCTGCTCGCTCACGTCGGGTTTGTCGAGCTCGCCGTGCACGACGCGCGCGGGAACGAACGCCGCTACGTGATGCTGATCCCGGCGCTACATCGCGCTGACAGCGCTGCTCGTCAGCCTGCCGTCTGTCGGGGACTGTCCCCTTCCCTTCGCACGGGGACCGTCCCCGGCACGAGCGTCTCCCCTGGCTGGCGGTTCCGGTCGTCGTGTTCCTCTGCTGCCTGGTGATCGGTGCACAGACCGTCCGCCTGACGGTGCTGCCCGAAGCGTCGTCGCGCCGGGTCAGCTGAGCCAGCTGCTGTGCGGACTGTCAGTGCTCCTGGCCGTCGTCACCGTGGCGTGGCGCTCGCGTGGATCTGGCGGCGCCGGGGCGATCGGCTCGTCGCCCGGCGAGTGGCCCGGATTGGCCGTCGCATCGCTCGTGCTCACGCGATCGTCTGCCAGGCGACCTCGCGCGCAGTTCGGACGGAAACCTGGGCCGTGCGCGGGACGACGAGGAGACTACGAGGCGCGTCGCCCGACGGTGGGCCGGCTGCTGCCGGCCGGCACGCCTGCGTCCGCGGCAAGCTGGCCAACGCGGCTGTCACTCGACAATCGCATCAGGCCGGTGTTGAAATCGGCAACCATTTCGGCAGCTACGACACGACCGCACGTCCCGCGACGATGTCCGATATGTGCTTTCGCATGCCGCGTCGCCATGCGTCGGATGTTACGAGGGCCGAGTCATTCGCGACGTACTTTGGCGGCATCACCCCGCGCCGTGCCATCGTCGCCCGC
>ERZ1370068.5957-contig-4960_pt1 | contig 33365 bp, 50 predicted proteins | sample MGYA00561227_ERZ1370068 | MGnify/ENA primary metagenome ERZ1370068 (study PRJEB38410, sample SAMEA6850437) | metagenome | study: Metagenomic assessment of the ecological functions of the soil: analysis of the soil microbiota associated with the...
ATTGTACTTCGTTTCAGTTACGTATTGCTTGCTGAACGATCCATGGCCATCCCGGCTTTCTCGCCGCGTTGTCTATCCGCTTCACGAGCGCCTGCTGAAGCGGCCGACGTTCGCGTACCTCGAGAGTCTGGAACGGAGCCAGTGGCTGTCGCGCGCGGCGCTCGAGCGCTTGCAGATGCAAGAAGCTCACCGAGCTGTTGCAGACCGCGGCGCGGCACAGCTCCATGGCACGCCGAGCGCATCCAGCGCAGCCGGCCTCGACATCGAAGACGGTGGCGCGCCGCTCACGCTCGGATGACCTGCGCCGGCTGCCCGTCATGACCAAGCAGGATGCGCGCGACCAACGTCGATCGCATACGCTGGGCCGGCGTGCCCGGCGGCGCTGCTCGATACAACACGGGCGGCTCGAGCGGCGAGCCGCTGATCTTCTATTTCGGCCGCTGGCGGCAGGCATCCGATGCGGCGGGCCGCATCCGGGCACGGTCGCTGGTGGGGCGTCGACGTCGGCGATCGCGAGAGTCTATCTGTGGGGCGCGCCCGGCGGAACTGAACAAGACCGATCGCATCAAGACCATCCGCGACGGGCTGCTGAACCAGCTTGTGCTCAATGCCTTCGCCATGTCGTGCGACCGAACATGGACGCCTATCTCGATGCGGTGCAGGCGTTCCGGCCGAAGTGCATCTACGGCTACGCGAGCAGCGTGCGCTGCTCGCTGCGCGCGCCAGTGCGCGCGGGATGCGACTGCGCTTGCCGGAGCTGCGCGTGGTGTGCACGACCGGCGAGCCGCTGTACCCGCATCAGCGCAAGCTCATCGAGGACGTGTTCGGCGTTCCTGCCGCCAGCGAATTCGGCAGCCGGGACATCGGCTTCACTGCGCACGAGACGCCGCACGGGCAGATGCTGCTGATCGAGTGAGAGCATCATCCTCGAAGTGCTGGATCGGGCCGGGCGCCCGGTGGAAGCCGGCGAGCTCGGGGAAGCGGTGATGACCGGACTGTGCTCCGACGCCCAGCCGTTCATCCGTTACCGGACGGGCGATATGGTGCTGCGCATGAGCCGCAGCGCTTGCTCCGATGGCCGCGGGCCTGCACGTGCTGCGACGAGGTGGTGGGTCGCACGACGGATTTCGTCGTCCGTCCCGACGGCGTGATCATGCACGCGCTGGCCGTCATCTACGTGCTTCGCGCCGTCGAGGGCATCGCGGAGTTCAAACTCGATGCAGCACGCGCTGCGCGATGTCGAGTCCTGCTGGTGCCCGACGGCCGATGGACCGACGCTTGCCACGCTCAGGTGATGGCCGGGCTCGCCGCGCGGCTCGGCAGCGAGGTGCGCATCCGCATCCGGATGGTGGGCGATTCCCGTCGGGCTTCCGGCAAATACCGCTACGTCGTCAGCAATGTTGCCCTGCCGCGCGGCCTCGATCCAGCGCTGCTGACACGTCCGAGTCCGCGCAAGCGTGAGCCGCCGGGGCAAATCACTCGCATCAGCTCACGATGAATCCACTCAAGCTTCTCGCCGCGCCGTTTCGCTACCAGCCGTGGCGCCCGCGCCATGCGCCTGATCGCAGCGCGATCTCGTCGGCGGTGGACGCAGCCGCGATTATCCTCACGTCGACAACATCTGCGCGCCGCGATCGACTGGCTGTGTCCTGGCCCAGGACGTGCGCAACGACATGCCCGATGCCGGCGGGTGTCGGCGGGATGGAGCTTCGAAGACGGCTGGCTGCCGAGCTATCCAGAAACCAGCGGGTACATCGTCGAGACGTTCATCGCGGCGGCGCGGGTACTCGATCGGTCCCCGATCTACTCGATCGTGCCCGGCGCATCATCGACTGGGAGCTTTCCCTGCAGCGCCCCGACGGTGCGTTTCCAGGTCACTTTGGCGAACCGGGCAGCGAGCCCGGTGGTGTTCAATACCGGTCAGATCATGCACGGCATGCTGGCCGGTCACCAGCAACTGGAGCCGCCCCGAATGTCTGGACGCGGCGGTGCGCGCGCGGCCGCTGGCTCGCCCGCATCCAGGATGCGGACGGCTGCTGGCGGGCCTTCGAGCACAACGGCGTGCCGCACACGTACAACACGCGCGCTACCTGGGCGCTCCTCGCCACCGCGCTCATCGCCGGCGAGCCGGCGCTGAAGACGGCCGCCATCCGCAATCTCGAATGGGCGCTGGCGCAGCAGCGCGAATCGGGATGGTTCGCCAACAATGCCTTCGTCGCGGGACGAGCAGCCGTTCACGCACACCATCGCCTACGCCATCCGCGGCTTGCTGGAGTCGGGCGTGCTGCTCGGCAAGTAGCCGGTATATCCACGCCGCGCTGAAGGCGGCGCGGGCGCTCGCCACGCGTGCAGCGCACAGACGGCTGGCTCGCCGGAACGTATGACGCCGCATGGGCCCCGCGCGCGACCTTACTGCTGCCCTGACCGGTGTGCGCCCAGATGACATCAACTGGACGCGCTTGCGCGCAGGCAGCCGGCGCGGTCAGGAGTTGCGCGACAACGCCCGCAATGGCGCTGTCGCTCCTGAAGCGCAGCCAGCGCCTGCACGATCGCGACGAGGTCGCGCGCGGCGCGATCGCCGGATCGGTGCCGATCTGGGGCGCCTACTCGAGGTTCGAGTTTCCCAACTGGGCCGCCGGAAGTTCTTCGCCGACGCGCTGATGATGGATCTGCGACAACATCGCCGTTCCGCCGCCGCCGATCTCGCCGCAGCACAGCAGGAGAAGGTGGCGCATGTCTAGTCTGTCAGTGATGATCCTGTGCGGCCGCTCGCCGCGCCATCTGTACGTGGCCAACCGCCTCTGCGGTGCTCGTCCGGTGGCGATCGTGCAGGAGACCGGCACGCAAGTGGAGCGCGAAGAAGATCGTGCGCGCGTTGCGCCGCGGCGGCACTCTGGCGCAAGGCATGGCGCATGGCTTCGTGACCGGCGCCGCTACGCCGGGTGATGCCGAAGCTCGCTTCTTTTTCGGCCGCAGCCCGGCGAGGCTCGCGCGAACTGATCTGCTGATCGAAGTCCGCACATCAACCATCCGACGTCGCACGCGCTGGCGGACCGCCTGCAACCCGACGTCATCGCGGTATTCGGCACCTCGCTCATCCGCGGCCCGCTTCTTCACGCAGTGGACGGCTGGGAATCTTCAATCTGCACGGCGGACTCTCCCCGAACTACCGTGGTGCCGACTGCACGTTCTGGGCGCTCTACAACGGAGAACCCGATCAGGTCGGCTGCACGCTGCACCGGATCGACGACGGGCATCGACACCGGCAAGCTCATCGCGCATGTCTGCCCGGAGGTGGGCGAGAGCGACGGCGAGTTGACGCTGTTCTGGCGCGCGGTCCGCGATAGCGCCGACGTCTACGTCGAGATGGTAGAGCGGCTGGCGCGCGGCGCGCGCGTGGGCGAGCCGCAACGGGAGAAGGGCCGGCTGTATCCAGGTCAGGGATCGAACGTGGCGGACGGAGCGGCAGCTGGCAGCAGGATGCGCGACGGCTTGCTGCGCGGGCTGCATCTGCCGGCGCGGGTGCGCTGGTTCGGCGTACCGGCGACGGACTCGACGGCGACGCGAGCAGGTCGCGCGACAGCCAGTGCGGGAAGAACGATGAGAGATGTCGCCCTCACGCTGGTGATCTTCGGTACGTTGCCGTTCATTCTCTGGCGGCCGCACATCGGCGTGCTGGTATGGACCTGGCTCGGGTTCATGAATCCGCACCGGTTGACCTGGTCGTTCGCGTACGACATGCCGTTCGCGCATGATCGTCGCGCTGGTCACGCTGGTTTCACTGCTCATGTCCACGCGAGCCGAAGAGAGATTCCGTGGACTCGCGAAACGCATCGTCCTGCTGATCTTCCTCGCCTGGATGCTGCTCACGACGATCCAAGTCGATGTATCCCTGGCTGGCCTGGCCGTACTTCAACCAGGTATGGAAGATCCAGCTCATGGTCTTTGTCACGATGATGCTCATGCAGAGCAAGGAGCGGATCAATCAGCTGGTGTGGGTGATCGCCATGTCGATCGCGTTTCTACGGGATCAAGGGAGGCATCTTCACCATCACCCATGGCGGCGCTTCTACCACGTCAAGAGGACCGAAGGCAGCTTCATCGGCGGCGATAACGAGATGGGACTCGCCCTGATCATGACGATTCCGCTGCTTCGCTATCTGCAGCTCACCACGCCGAAGAGCATCTGGTGTGCGCGCCTTCCTGGCCGCCGCCATGGTCCTCTGCGCGGTCGCCACGGTGGGAAGTCAGTCGCGCGGAGCGCTGGTCGGGGCTCGTCGCGATGGGCTCATTCCTGTGGCTTAAAAGCCGCAACAAGGTCTTCACCGCATTGCTCGGCGCGATCTGCGATCGGCCTGGTGCTCTTGGTGATGCCGCAGCAATGGTACGACCGCATGTCGACCATACAGAACTACGAGACGGACCCATCGGCCATGGGACGCATCAATGCCTGGAAAATGGCGTTCAACATGGCGAAGGACAGGCCGCTGGGAGGCGGATTCGACTCGTTCCAGGATTATTCGTTTGCCTTTATGCGCCCGATCCCGACAACGTGCACGACTCGCACAGCATCTACTTCGAAGTCCTCGGGGAGCACGGATTCGTCGGGCTCGGACTCTTCCTCATGCTGGCTCTGATGACCTGGCGCACCGCGTCGTGGGTGATCAGGCGGGCGCGCCGCGATCGCGAGAAACGCTGGGCTGCGGACCTTGCGGCGATGATGCAGGTCAGTCTGGTGGGCTACGCGAGCGCCGGCGCGTTTCTCGGGTTGGCGTATTTCGACTACTACTACACCCTCGATCGCCCTGGTCGTTCCTGTGCAAGACGGTGCTGATCTCCGGACAATGTCGAATCAAACTCGCAGAGCTCGGCAGTGGACACCGGGCAACCGCCTTTGGCCAGGCGGCCAGCCACGGCGGCGGGGTGGTCGGCCCTGACGCCAGGCGGTCCAGCCCGCGGCCTGCGCGAGGAAGGTGGATGATGCGCGATGTCGAGTGACCGCCGCAATTCGCAGAGGAAGTCAGAAGGCGCTACGATGCTTCAGCTCTCGATTCGAGGACAGGACATCGTGCTCAATCAGTTGATCAAGAGCGGGTTCTCCGCGGTAGGGCTGAAGATCGAACGCGCGCGACCCTCTTGAAGAATCGATCCCCGCCGACTACAACCATTCCCCGTTTCTCCGCGCGCATTTATCGCGGAAGCCTCGACCGGTGTCTCTACTTTCTGAGTCAGCTCGAAAAGGTCCGGGGTGTTGAGGGCGACATCGTGGAGTGTGGTGTCTCGATCGGCCACGGCGCGCTTCTTTTCCTGTTGCTGAGCCAGTACCTGGGCGTCGAGCGTACCTACTATGGCTTCGATTCGTTCGAGAGGCTTCCCGGATCCCGTGGCACAGGACGGAACTACCCCGATCACCGGGAAGGATTTCCGGGCGCAATCCCCCGAGACCGTGCTGCGGGTCCTGCGCGACGGGCGGGTCCCTGAAGAGAATCATTCGAGATCGCGTGAGGCTCGTCAAAGGCTTCTTCGACAAGACGTTGTCGTCCTATGAGGGACGGATTGCGCTCCTGCATCTGGATGGGGATCTGTACGAGTCATACAAGGGTCCCGCTCGCGACCCTGTACGACAAAGTCGTCAGGGCGGAATCATCATGTTCGATGAATACGACGATCCGCGTTGGACGGGTGCGAGAAAGGCCATCGACGAATTCTTTGCCGACAAGCCGGAAGTGGTTGTTCCGCACGCAAAATGCACGTGGAAGTACTACGTCGAAAAGCTCTGAACCTTGATCAAGGAAGCGTAGAGGTCTTCAGAGTTGTCGCACGGGCTCTGACGGCAAGCGAACGTCTGGCAAGTTGCGAAGCCGCCTCGCCCAGGCGATTCCGGAGCGCACGATCCTCGATCAATCGCGCGACGCGCGCGGTCATCTCCTTCGAGGTCGTGGCGCTCGACCAGATAACCCTGTTTCCCCATCTCGCAGGATCTCCGCCGTGCCACCGGTTGCGGTGGCCACTACCGGTTTTCCGGCCGCGGCAGCCTCGAACAGAACCATCGCACAGGGCTCCTCCCACTGCGACGGCATGACGAATCACATCTGACGTCGCGTAGAGATTTTCGACATCGGTCCGGAAGCCGAGATATCGGATCCGTGGATCGCGGCCCACCACTTCCTTGATCTCGTCCTCCGTGTACGCTCCTTGCGTGTTCCGCAGCGCGCCTGCGATGATGAATCGGGCGTGTGGGTCGACGATGCGTGTCGCAAGGTCGATGAACATTTCGAGCCCCTTGACCCGGATCATCTGGCCGAGGAATGCGACGATCACGTCGCTGTCCGTATATCCCAGTTCTCGCCGGAGACTGACGCCGCTCGCGAACCGCTGGAGGTCCGAAATGTTGTGGATCACGCACTTCGGCGCTCCCAGGGACTCGGAATGGTCGGCCACGTACTGCGAAACAGCGACGACGCTCGCGGAATAGCGAATGAAGGACGATGGCTGCTCGAAGGCGACGTGCAGGTGGTTGATGATCGGAATGCGCAAGCACCCGCGCGGCAAGGACCTCGGCAGGCTTCCAGCCGATCAGTGCCGTGGTTGATGTGCAGTACTTGCAGCGCGTGTGCGCTGAAGAATCTGGCGGCCCGCCAGACGTCAGCCAGCGTAGCGAAACGGAGTTGGGCCCTCGATCGTGCGTCGGCCAGGCAAGCCATTCGATCCCCTCGCTTTCAGCCGTTCTACCAATGGACCACGCTTCGTGACCAGCGACGATCGGCCGGAAACGATTTCCTGTCGATCTGGCGGACGAAGTTCAGCAGTGCACGGCTGGCATCCGCCCCAGTCCTCGTGAGCGCCAAGGAAGTAACCTATCGTGACGCGCGCATGATCTGCCGAGATCTCCAATCGTCGTCAAAGAAGTTGAAGCGTAGGCGGTTCGCCGAGACGCTGAGACGATCAATGGTGGCGGCCGGATGACTTCGACATACGAGCACGATCGCCGTGGGCAAAGGTATCATGAAAGCCGATCGGCTTGCGGCTGACTAGCGGCCGCACGGCCTGCGACCAAGCGCCTCGAGGTCCGCGACATCGTCGGGACGGGTGCGCTCGTAGTCGTCGCGCGCCGCCCGCTGCTCGCCGCAGATTTCGTCGAGGTTGTCGTCCGGTTAGACGGCAGACCCCATGGCGTCCGTTGCTGTTCGTGTGCGTCGAACACGTTCGCGAGCGAGCAGATCGCCTAGCGATTTCTTGAAGTGCCCGGCTTCCCAGTACCATTGGAGTTCGGTTCGCGTGTCGCCGGGACGCGGCACTTGTTCGGCCGTGTAGGGCGAAAATCCGGTGAAGTCCCACAGCTCGACGTCCATCGTGCCGTGGGCGGCGTCGACACGCCGACCAGCTCGCGCTTCCAATCCTCGTAGGCAGGCCACAAGCCGGTCAGCTGGAAGAGCATGAGCGTATGCACGTGATAGGGATAGAGAACCAAGCGCAGCGCGATGCCAGCGCTCGCGTGCGAGCGCCGATGATGTTGTCGACCGCGTCGAAGGCCGGCGCGCCGGTCTTTTTCCGGTCTGGAAGACGCTCTTGGGGCCGCGCAGATACGCCTCGCGCATTTTCCTGGTCGCGCTGGCGGAACATCGCGAAATAGCCCTCCCGTCGTGACACGCCGATATAGTCCCGTTTCGGATTGAAGCCTGCGTCGGTGAGGCCTAGCTGCATAGGGCTCGTGCTGCGCCCTGATCGTGGCCAGTGAATCGGCGAGCGCGTTCAGGGTAAGCAGCGCGGCGGCACGGTCGCGCCATCTCGCGCAAGGGGTCGGCATTGGCCGGCTGCGCCGTGAAGCTCTCGTCGGACGAGGGGTCGACGCGAAAGTCAAGGAAGTCCAGCCCGACTACAACGAGTCTCGGCGAGGTACTGCGTAGCGCCTCCGCGAGCTCGTCGGCGACGGCGGCAATGCCCGCACCCGGAAGCGCCAGATTGAAGACTGGGCGCGCTGACTCGGGCCACGCCGGACTTTCGGGATCGAAACCGATCTCGGCGCGCGAGTTGCCGAGGACCAGGCTCGCCGGGCGCATTCGCTCCACGCCCGCGCGCTTGAACAGGGCCGCCGCGCTCGCCGGCCTGCGACTTGATCCGGTTGAGGCCGGGGAGATCGACGATACGGAACAGGCCGTAGGGATCGACGATGAGATTGACGGCGGCGACGGCGACCAGCAACGCGAGGGTCGACAGCGACCCATGCCCATAGATAACGTGCCGCCGCTGGCGTCATTGAGGCACTCAGAACTGGTAATAAAGGAACTCACTGACCCGCGTGAGCGAAAGCAGGCCGCATGCAGTCAGTGTGGCGACGAATGCCGCCCATCCGGGCGTGGGTTGCCAGGAGAGGCGCACCGATCTTCGACCGTCGTGGAAGTTGAGCGCCGGCTGGAACCGGCCGAGGATTTCCTGCGTGTTCGGCGCGAGCATCACGAGGGGCAGGAGCGCGACTATCCACGAGTATTGGAATACCAGGCGCGACCCGCCACCCAGCGGGAACGCCACACCCCAGTGGTCGAGCGCTGCCTTTATCGACGGCGCCAGATACGTCGCGAGCGTCGCCGGGATCGATACGCCGTTCAGGCCGACCATGCCGCGAAGGATGGCGAGCGCATCGTCGAGGCTCGTCGCGCGGAAAAACACCCATGCGACCACGATGGCAACGAATGTGACAGCTCGCGCAAACACCCGCCCGCCCGTCGTCGTTCGCTCCGGGTCCTGTCCGAGCCGTTGCGCGCAACGCCAACCAGCCGTGGTTGGCGATGAGATACAGGCCGTGCAGACCGCCCCACGAGCACGAAGGTCCAGCCTGCGCCGTGCCACAGCCCGCCGAGCAGCATGGTGACCATCAGGTTCACGTAGCGTGCGCGCCGGCCCCTTGCGGTTGCCGCCGAGCGAGATGTAGAGGTAGTCGCGCAGAAAGCGCGACAGCGTCATGTGCCAGCGCCGCCAGAACTCGATGATGTTCAGCGCCTTGTACGGCGAATCGAAGTTGAGCGGCAGCTGCACGCCGAACACGCGCGACAGGCCGATCGCCATGTCCGAGTAGCCCGAGAAGTCGAAGTAGAGCTGGAAGGTGTAGGCGAGCACGCCACCCCACGCGGCCAGCAGAGTCGGGTGCGCCCGGCGGCTTAGAAAAAGCGGCGAGGCGTAAGGGGCGACGCCGTCCGCGATCACCGTTTTCTTGAACAGGCCGATGCAAGAAGATCGTCAGTCCGATCGCGACATCCTCCAGGTTCAGCCGATAGGTTCGCGCTTCCTGAAACTGCGGCATCATCTCCTTGTGGTGCAGGATCGGGCCCGGCGATCAGGTGCGGAAAATAGGTGACGAACAACGCGTAATGGATCGAAGTTGTATTCCTTCACATAGCCGCGATAGACGTCGACGAGGAACGCGATCTGCGTGAAGGTGAAGAACGAGATGCCGAGCGGCAGGATGATCTCGCCGATGTCCGAGGCGTTGCCGGTGACCGAGCCCCAGACGCCGAGAAAGAAATTCGCGTACTTGAAGTATCCCAGCAGCAGCGAGATTGGCGCCGACCGCGCAAAGCGAGCAACGCGCCCGCGGCACGGGTGCTGCTGCGCGCACGAATCGCGCAAGATGAAGGCCGCAGACATAGTTGGAATGCGGCCGAAGCGACCAGCAGCGGCACGTAGGCCCAGTTCCACCAGCCGTAGAAGAACAGCGAGGCCAACGCGAGCCACGCGCGGCTGCCGCCGGATGGCTCCAGCGCGCGATGCCGAAAAGACCAGCGCCGCGATCGGGAAGAACCCGAAGATGAATTCGACCGAATTGAACAGCATCTACAGCTTGCGCGCGTCGAACCAGCATTCGAGCATGCGCGACGACCCAGATCATGATGCCGAAGTACGTTGCGTGATCGGTGTGATGCTGGCGACGCAAATCCTGGATGTAGCTCGGTCTCAGGATCCCTCGTCGCTCAAATGCCTCGAGGCTGCCGTGGACGACTTCCGCGAGGCGCGCGTGATCGCGCAGCCAGAGCCCGAACGGCATGCCGAATCCGTGTTTGGTCTTGGCGATGGTTTCCGGGCGCAAGAACGTCCTTCAGCGCGTGCTTGAAGAAGTAGCGGAGCTTGAGCCCTTGACCTTCAGCGCGGCCGGGATTTCCCCCGAGAACTCCACCAGCTCGTCGTCGAGCAACGGATAGCGCACCTCGATGCCCGCCACGTCGCACATGCGCGATACCTTGCGCAGGTCGTTGTCGGCCAGCGTCAGCTTGAGGTCCAGGTGCATCATCCTGTTGAGCGACGACGCAGAGTCGGCGCGCTGGTAGACCTCGCGCACCATGGCGAGCGGCTCATCGATGTCGACCGCTGCCAGGAAGTCCGGTTCGAACACGTCGGCAAAGCGGCGATCGGTGGAGAAAGTTGTACGTTTCCAGGCGATCCGGCAGCGGCACCGACGCCTGCCGAATGTAGCTCCGAGCTTGCGCAGCGGCGCGATGCGATCGTTGCCGGGCAGCGAGAACGCCAAAGGCTCGATCAGCGCGCGTCGCAGCGCCATCGGAATCCGGCCGTACGCCTCGAACACTTTCTGCTTGGCGTAGCGCGTGTTGCCGCCGAAGATCTCGTCACCGCCGTCACCCGCCAGCAGAACCTGCACCCCATCCTCGCGCGCCATCTTCGCGCAGAAGTAGGTGGGCACCGCTGAATCGTTGCCGAACGGTTCGTCGTAGGCACGGGCAATGATGGGGATCGCCTCGACGACATCGTCGGGTGTGAGGTAATACTCGTGGGCGCGCGCGCCCAGGCGCTGCGCGGCGATGCGCGCGAACTTCATTTCATCGAATTCATCCGAGGCAGAAGCCGATCGAGTAGAGTTCGCGCCGGTGCCTGCGTCAACTCGGTCAGCATCGTCGCGATGGTGGAACTGTCAGTGCCACCGCTGAGAAAGCGTGCCGATCGCCTGCTGACCGTCGATGGCGTGCGCGCGTCGCGTCCCTGAGCAGCAACCGCAACCGACGTTCCAGGGCATCGACCGAGTCGAGTCCCTCGTCGTGATAGGGCAGCTGCCAGTAGAAGCGCCGCTCGAGCGGCGCCGTTCTGAACGTCATGCATTCCCCGGCCGGAGCTTCTGCACCGACCGGTAGATCGTGCCGGGGCTCGGCACGACATGGCAGTAGAGATAGTTGAAGAGGGCCTGCTGGCTGAGCTCCGGCGAGACGGACGGGTGCGCGACGACGCTCTCCGTGTTGGTTGCGAAGACCAGTTCGCGGGACGGACTCGCATAACACATCGTCCGCGTGCCGAGGCGGTCGATGGCGAGCAGACCGCTCGCTGCCCTGCGTCTCGACCACCGACGATGGCGAACGGGCCCAGCATCTCGTTGAGACAGTTGGAACTGTGCTGCCGGTAAGCTTCCGCAACGGCGGCAGCCGCACTTCGTTCCGCTGGCCATCGCAGCGAGATGTTCGGTGAGCGCCAGCGGCGTGGCCTTCCACGCGCGGCGAGCAGCGTCTCGGTCCGGTGCAGCGACACCGGGCGGATTCCGTTTCAACCGCCATATGCACAAGGACCGCTGACGATAGGCCGGGGCCCCGGCGAGTCGCGGTCGCGTAGGGCCTCGCGCATGGCGTCGAGCGTCGCGTGCGCTGGATCAGCTTCGCGCTGGCCATTGATCCAGCCACAGATGCCGCTCGCTGACAGCTGCACCCGCACGAGGCGGCCGTCGCTCTCGCGATGCAGTTGCGGTATCGACAAAGCCACCATCAGCTTAGGGCTACCGCTTCGCCGAAACCCCGCGGGCGCGTAACGATGTAAGCCAACCAGGCCGGAATGGCGGCGCCGGTTGCCCACGCGAGCTTGCGCAACCGGGAGATGCCTGCCACGCGACGAATCAGGAAATGCAGGCGCGTGCGGATTTGCGGCTCGACCAGTGCCGACCGGTCACGACTGTGGCGCGCGAGGTCGGCGGTGCTCATGAAGCGCAGCGTCGGAAACTCGGCACTGGCGATCTCCAGCAGCCGTTTGACTTCGTCGATGGCGCGCTGCGCGGCCCGTTCGTCGTCGAGGAAATTCAGGCGATGCATCTCGACCAGCGTCGGACGCCCGGCGCGCGTGTTCGATCGCAGTGCCTCGAGCGTGCGCTGATGCGTCACGCCCAGCCGATGGCTCCAGATAGCCGTTGCGCACGACGTACGACACGCCGTGCGGACCCGGTGCCGCGTTGAAATACGTGCGCTCGCCGGCGACGACACGGCCATTCGCGTCGCGGCTTTCGTTGCGTATGCCCGGGGTTACCACAATGCGTGCCCCGGCGTGGGCCCACGCCGATTCCACCGCGTCGTTCCAAACGAACGTCGGCGGCACCACGACTTCCGCCTTGGCGCCGAACACCGCGGTGAAAGTGCGTATCTCCTCGACCGCGGCCAGGGCAACATCGTCGATCGGCAGCTGCTTTGGATGGCAGCTCGGTCGCGTCGATCCATCGGCTCTGCAGTGGCGCCGGCAGCCGCCTCGGTGGCAGGAAACCCGGCGCCGGTAAGCCAGCGCCGAATCTTTTCATCGACCGCGGCGCGACGCATCAGGGATGCCGGCCAGTAGTGCTCCATCGCATGCAGCTGCAAGGCGAACACGCCACGCGCGGCGCCGCGCAACATCGCCTCGCGCACGCTCGCCAACCGCGGATCGGCCAGCGTCACGCGATGGTACATACGACAGCCGTCGGCGCGTGGATGCGCTCGGTATCGGGCCCGGCGAGCACGACGCCAAGCGTCGCGACGGGATGGCGACCGAGCGTGTCGCGGAAATCAGCCAGCAGGTCTGCCAGCCGATCGAGCCGCTCCGCCTGCACCTGCGGGCCGTACCCCCAATCGTCGCTCTCCAGGATCAGCACGCGGTGCACGCAGAACGGGCTCCCGCCACGCAGCGGACAGCGCGCGGCGAAAGGCGAAAGCGAGCAGGGCGCTGCTGACGGCGGAGCCAGATAACGATCGCTGCTATAAGCGCCATAGCGCAGCGCAACTCGAACTCTGGATTTCATCACCGTCGGGCATCGAGTGGCCTATCGATAGTCAATGGATCGACAACGCGCCTATCCGGTCTTGCGTGCAAGGAGGAAGTCGGTCATGGCGTCGATCGAGCCGAGGTTGTCGATGTTGATGTCCTCCTGCCTGAGCGGGAAATCGTAGGCTTGTTCGTACCACACGATCAGCTCCAGGATCGCCGACGAGTCGGAGATAGCCTGCAGCGGGGATGATGTCGGCATCGCCGAGGGCGGCGGCGTCGATGTTCAATGCGCTTGGCCAGTTCGATCACCTTCGAGCGAATGGCTGCCTTGATTGTGTCTCGATCCAGCTGCACGCGTTGTTGGCCGATCTTTAGCAGCGTCACGCGGGCGGTTGCGCGAGTGCCCGCAGTACCTGCGCCGCGTCGAAGCCGGAGAGCAGCCGATGGTCGTAGCTCGCCCCAAGCACGGCGTGGCCTGACGCGTTTGGCGCGGCGTGCGAGACAATAAGGCTCGTATAGGGAGGGAGAATGGGGACGTGCCGGCTCACGTTCCAGCGCGCCATGCTAGAGAACGCCAGCGTCGCTCCGGACGATTCGCCGGGCCGCAGCTTGTGCGCCATGGCATGACGTTGAACCTCGCCCAAAGCATCGATGAAGCGGGCTGCGCTCAGCTCCTGCGCACCGTTGACGACGGCGAGATAGAGGGTCTGTCCCGCCTGAACGGTGAACCCAAGGTTGATCGGGTGGTACTGATAGCGCCGTTCATCGACGACGGTGGCGTTGATGCGCGGACTCGCCTTCGCAAGACTCGACCAGGCGGAACGCCATCAGCGGCAGCAGCGGGAGAGCATCAACTTGTTTTGCTTGGCGTAGTGCGCCGCGTAGTCATTCCAGGGTGCGGGGTCGTATTCGATCTCCAGGTAACCGGGTGCGGCTCGATCCCGGTGCCAGAGCACGGTCGAGAGCATGCCGCGTTCCTCGCCCGACAGTTCGCGGTATTCCCCGGGAACGCTCGGCGTCTGCTCCGATGCAGGTGGCGCGTCCGAGCGGGGCGCGCGAGCCGGCTTGCGCTGTGTCGCCAGCCATGCCTCGATGTCGGCGACCGTCAATCGCTCGCCTGCGGCGGGGATCGCGGCAGCGGCTAGATCCAGTTCCCGAAGCATCTCGCGAGCCTTCGCGGTGGGCCGTTCGGTTGCGCCCGCAGTACCCACGACCAGCGCCGCAGGCGCTTGCTCGGCCACCTGCTCACCCGCGATCTCGCCCAGCCAAAGCAGCACCGACCCGACGCTCGCAGTTTCGCCTGATCGCCCCAGAATCTTCAGTACGTATCCGTCGCACTCGGCCGGCACGTCGAGGACGGCCTTGTCCGTTTCGACCGCGCCGAGAATCTGGCCACGTTTGACAAACTCGCCTTCCTTGACACGCAATTCGACGACCCGAACGCTGTCGTCATTGTTATTCACACGGGGCACGTACAGCGGGCTGGGCATGCTTATGCTTTCAGATCATGTCCAGGACCTGCTCGACTATCCGCATCTCGTCCGGCAGGATCTGCCGCTCCAGGCTGCGCGCCGACGCGATCGGTATCGGCGGCGCGCCGATGCGCAGCACCTTGCCGCGGTAACCGCTCTCAGAAGGCAGGCCGCAATTTCGGCCGCCACGCCATAGTGGTGCTGCGACTCTTCCACGATGGCGATGCGTTTACGCGTTTTAAGGAGTGGCCGATCAGCGTGCCCACGGGCAGGGGCGCCAGCAACGCGGGGACGACCACTTCCACCGCCAGCTCCTCCGCATCGGCGAGGCGCTTCGCGGCGGTCTCCACCACCGGCACCATGCCACCGTAGGTCAGCAGCGTGACGTCCGGATCATCGGCGCCGCGACGCAGGGTGGGGAAGAGATGCGCTGCCACGTCGTCGGCGTCCGCCGCCAGCTCGACATAATCCGCCACGTCCTGTTTTTCCGCGTAGAGCAGCTTGTGCTCCAGAAAAAGGACGGGGTAGGGCCAGCGCAGGGTGGCATCGATGAGCAGCCTGCCTGCGTCGTGCCGGTGGCTGCCGAACACAACGGTGAGACCAGGCACCGATGCGAAGAGATGCTCCGGGCTCTGGCTATGCGTGGCGCCGTAACCGCGTCGGCCGCCGCTCGGCGTGCGGATGACCAACGGCACCGCCATGTCGCGGAACATGCCGGGAAACTTCACCGCGTGGTTGTAGAGCTGATCCATGCACAGGGTGAGGAAGTCGGCGAACATCACCTCCGTTACCGGCTTGAATCCGGCAAGCGCCAGGCCGATCGACGCGCCGGTGACGCCGGCCTCGCTGATCGGTGTCGAGATCACCCGGCCGGGGAAGTCGGTGGACAAGCCCTGCGTCACCTTGAACGCGCCGCCATAAGGGTCGTGCAGGTCCTCTCGAGCAGCAGCGCCTCGGGGATGGTTACCAGCGAAGTGCCGCAGGGCCGCATTGATGGCCTGGCGCACGTTCTGGCCGGGGACCGGCCGGGGGTAACTTACGCGGGCGTCGGCCAACACGGCGGCGTCGAAGATGTGCTCCGGAACGTCGCTGTACCGGGCCTCGGGCGACGCCTCGGCCCGCGCCCTGATCTCGTCGATGAAGCTGGCGTTGCGCGCTTCGATGCGCTGGCGTGTCGCCTCGGCCAGTTGGCGGCCCAATGCGGCCAGAGGATCGCGGCTGCGAATTCCGGCCATCTCTTCACCCGAGCGAAGATCATCGCCTTTGCTGTGCGGACCCATGCGGCGCGTATCGAGCACCAGGTAGCCTGGGCGACCGGATGCGCGCACCGCTGTGGACGGACGTCCGCGACCTTGCGGCAGAACTCCGGGGTCGTCGTCGGTCAGATGCCATGTTGCGAAACCGAAGGCGGCGCCACGCTCCTCGATGCTGCCGCCGATGGTCTCCCGAGTGTAAGTGGTCTGTGCAATGCCGTTGTTTTCCACAACGACCAGCAACGGTACCTGCCATACCGACGCCAGGTTCATGCTCTCGTAGACCAGCCCCTGGCCGAGCGTGCCGTCGCCGATCATGGCCGCCACCAGGCCGCCACTGCCGCTTTTCTTGCGCGCCAGGGCAAGTCCCGCGCTGATACCTGTCATGCCGGCTTGCACGCCGTTGCTGTGGAAGTGCTGCCACGCCAGATGCTGGCTGCCGCCGCGCCCGCGGCAGACACCGGCCTCGCGTCCCATGATCTCCGCGACCAGAGCCGAGAAAGTCGCCCGAATACGTGAGAAAGTGACCGTGGTTGCGATGGTTGGACAGCACCGCGTCCTCGGAGTGGTCCATTGCGCGCACCACCGAGATGGCAGCGATTTCCTGGCCGAGGCAGGTGTGCGTGGTGCCCGAGACGAGCCCGCGGGAGAACTGATCGAGGATGAGCTGCTCGGTCAGACGAATCAGGTGGCCGTAGGCATAGAGGCTCTCCGGATTCAGACCGATGCGAGGTCTGCCTTGGTCGTCGCGCGTGAAACCGGGCATGGCCGGCATGTCGGAAGCGGCTGGCAGGCGAAGGCTAGGCTGGATGATCTCGGCAATCGTCACGATGGAAATGTCGGAAGCATCAAGAATCGGCATGCTCGCCGAAAAAGGTTAATTATACTTAGGGTCGCTCGGTGACTCTGGCGGCGATGTCTTGGCGGTTGTCGGTAAACAAAAGCAATGATCCTGCCAACTCTCCAACCGATCCGCGATGAAGATCTGCCCGAGTTCTGCAGATTCCTGTGCGAGAATCTGAGCCGCGAGCGTCCTGCAGAGGAGTGGGCCAAAGCCTTTGCGCAAGACTGGTGCCCGGGCAAACCCAACAACGGCTTTCTGATTCGCCACCAAGGCCGGATCGTCGGCGGCATCGGCGCCATCTATGCTGAGCGACCTGTTCGTGGCCGTCTCGAGCGCTTCTGTAATATCACGAGCTGGTGCGTGCTGGACGCATTCCGCGCCCAAAGCATGCGCCTTGCGATGGCGGTCGCCGCACAGCCGGGATTCCATTTTACTGACTTGACACCTACCGAAGTAGTATCCAAGACCCTGCAGTTCCTCAAGTTCAAGCCCATGAACGAGCGCCATGCTATCTGGCCCAATCTGCCTTGGCCGTTGGTCCGGCTCGGCGGAATACGTGTGCTGAGCGATCCCGCGCAGATCGGGCGACTGCTCGGCCCGGATGACGCCAAGACTTACCGCGACCACCGTCACCTGCCGTGGCTGAGACACCTGGCCGTGGGCATGACGGACGCGTGGTGCTACGTGGTGTGGAAGCGCACCCGATTGAAGGGGCATCACGGGTGCCATCATCATCGCTCTGAGCGATGCCGAGTTGTTCCTGCGCTACCGGATGGCGCTCGGCAGCTACCTGCTGGTGCACCACGGTCTGTTGTATACACGTGTGGAATCCAGGTTGTTGCCGCGGCTGCCGGCGCTATGCATCGAATTGTCCGGGTATCGCAGCAAAGTCTTCAGGAGCGATACCCTGACCGCGGCGGACATGAGCAATCTGTATTCCGGAACTGGTTGCGCCTCGACCTTTGACCGGTTCGAGCCGATCACAGCGAAATGCAGCGCGACATCATTCATCTCCCGGCAGATACGCGACCCGTCCTCGCGGTGGTCATCCATACCGAGGAGGAGTTCGATTGGGGCAAGCCCTACGATCGACGCGCAACCGGGGTGCAACACATGCGCCACATCGAGCGGGCCCAGGCAATCTCTCGACGAGGTATGGCATCGTACCCAATTACGTCATCGACTACCCCATCGCTTCCCAGGACATCGCGATACGTCCGCTGAAGACGTTCGCCGACTCGGGACGGGCGCTCATAGGCGCCCATCTGCATCCCTGGGTATCACCGCCGTACGAGGAAGAGGTCAATGTCCGCAATTCCTATCCCTGTAATCTTCCCGCGCGCTGGAAGCGGACAAGCTCGGCCGATTGACAGAGAAGATCGTGGAGTCGTTCGGCACTTCGCCACTTACCTATCTCGCTGGACGCTATGGATTCGGATCCAACACCGGGGGCATACTGGAGGAACTCGGCTATCAGGTGGACATCAGCCCGGCGGTGCCCATCGACTTTTCCGCCGATGGCGGTCCCGACTATTCGGCATACTCCAGCGACCCGTACTGGTTCGGCGAAAAGCGCAAGCTGCTCGGCCTCCCGGGCAGCGGTGGCTATGTGGGTTGGCTTCGGGCCGGCGGCACTGCGTTGTCACAAGGCGGTGACCAGCCCCGGCATGCGACGCATCAAAGTAGGCAGCGTGTGCGCACGACTCAGGGCGGTCGAACGCATCCGTCTGTCCCCCGAGGACTACAGCGAGCCGGAGATGCGGCGGCTGACGCACACCTTGCTGCGCGATGGTGTGCGGGTGTTTGTGTTCAGCTTCCACTCTCCTTCAGTGATGCCGGGTGGCACGCCGTACGTACGCAGTCAAGGAGACCTGGACCGCTTCCTGCGACAAATGCCGGCGCTATTTCGATTTCTTCATGAAGCAGCTCAACGGCGTCACCATGACGCCGATCGAAATCCGGGATGTGCTCGCGAACGACGCCGCCCCGACCCGTATAGCCATACAAGCGTGTCGCATGCGGTTTGCTCATGGAGACAGATGTTTTATCAGCTAAAGGACCGGGTACGCAGGTACCGGTTCGCCGGGAGCGTGCAAGGGTGTCCTGCAAGCGGCACCGGTGGCGCTGGACGCGTCGTCCAATCTGGTGGTGCTGAGCCAGGTGCAGCACAAGGACGTGCTGCTGTACCTGCTGGCAGTGAAATCATTCGCACGGCAGGTGAGGCCTCGCGCGGTATGCGTGCTGAACGACGGGAGCCTGTCCGCGAACGATTGCGCTGTTGCTACGGGAGCATATTCCCGGCGTGAGCCTGCTCGAGCTCGCCGAATTCGAGAGCGCCATTTGTCCGCGTGGCGGGACGTGGGAACGGCTATTGGCCATTGCGTCGCTGGTCCGCGATCATTACGTGATCCAGCTCGACAGCGACACGCTTACCATCGGCCCCATCGAGGAGGTGCGCCATTGCGTCGAACGTCAGTCTGCCTTCGCGCTCGGTACGTGGAACAAACAGAAGATCGAGACCATGCGCGAGCGATGCGAGACGGCGAGGAAGCTCGTCCACCAAACTGACAGCCACGTTCAGGTCGTCGCGGAAGCCAATCTCGACAAGCTGGATGACTTCGAATCACTGCGCTATGTGCGTGGCTGTTCGGGTTTCGCGGGCTTTGCGCGGCAATCGTTCACGCGCGAGTTCGTCGAGGCGATCTCCGGCCAGATGCAGGCGGCCATCGGGGCCAAGTGGAGCGAATGGGGCAGCGAGCAGGTGATGTCGAACATCGTCATCGCCAACATCCCGAACGCGATCGTCCTGCCACATCCGAAATATGCCGATTGCCACAAGATGCAACCTGGGGTGACGGAATTCATTCATTTCATCGGCAGCTGCCGATTCGACGACGGCAACTATGCCAGGCTCGGCGCGCAGCTTATCGCGAGGCTCTGATCGGTGAAAACGCCTTTCCTGATGCTGACGGAACTCTTCCTGCCCACCAAGGGTGGAACGGCGGTGTCCTTCGACGACGACTTCCGCCGGCTGGGCGATAAGGAGATTCATGTCGTCACCGCCGACGTCCCGGCGCAGCCGAATTCGACCGCACCCACCCGAATACCATTCACCGGATCGCGCTCAAGCGAGTGCGATGGCTGAAGCCCGAATCACTGCTCATGTACTCGAAGTTGTTCGTGAAGGCTGCCAGACTGGTCGCGACGCATCGGTTCATCGCCATTTTCGCCGGACGCGTGTTGCCCGAGGGTTGGTGGCGTGGGCGATCGCACGACTGCGCGGTCGTCCGGTGCTGGTCTACGCGCACGGCGAAGAACTCACCAACTGGGGGCGCGGAAGGAAGTTCGCACTGATGAGATTCGTGTTCGGGCATGCCGACGCCGTTCTCGCCAACAGTGATTTCACCCGCGACACACTGTCCGGGTTGCTCGACGTCGATCCCGGGCGCATCGCCGTCATCTATCCGACCGTGGACGAGGACCGCTTCCGGCCCGGCCTCGCCGCCGACGACCTGCGAGCGAGGCGTCGGGGTCACGCAAGGTAAGCGCCTTATTCTTTCCGTGGGACGGCTGCAGCGCCGAAAGGGCTTCGATAACGTGATCCGTGCCCTGCCACTGCTGCAACAAGCGGGCATCGACGCGCACTACGCACTCATCGGCATTGGCGATGATCGGGAATATCTGCAGCGACTGGCGGCGGAGCTCGGTGTGTCGGACCGCGTGCACTCCGCTCGGCCATGTGAGTTACGACGATCTTCCGCGCTGGTACGCGGCGTGCGACCTGTTCGTCATGCCGAATCGCGACATCGACGGGGATACGGAAGGCTTCGGACTGGTTTTTCTGGAAGCAGCATCCGCGGGCAAGCCGGCGATAGGCAGGCATTGCGGGAGGAACCGGCTCCGCAGTGGTCGATGGCGTCACGGGTTTGCGTGTCGACGGAGAGGAGCTGGAGGCAATCGCCGGTGCGCTGACGCGGCTGCTGGCGAATCCGGCGGAGGCAGAACGGATGGGGATGAACGGGCGAAACCGTGTCCTGGAGAACTTCACGCACCAAAGACGCGTGGACCAGTTGCGCGAACTCGCCTTGCGCGGCCGCTATCCTGGCGCAGGTCGGCCAAAAGTGCGCGAAAGCCAGTCGCCAATGGCGTGAAGAGTGTCGAACTCGAGGCTATCCGGCGAGCGCTTCGCTTCCACGTCATGCAACAACTTGATGTTGTAGCCGACGCCGGCCGCACGCCCGGCATCGATATCGGAATCCTTGTCACCAACCAACACCGACTGCGACAGGTCCAAGCCCAGGTGGTCCTTCGCCCTCAGGATCATGCCCGGGTTCGGCTTGCGATCGGGAGAGTCGCGCCGGTAGGCGCCGATACCTTCTGTCGGATGATACGGGCAGTGATAAACGCGACCGATGCCAATGCCATGCGCGGAGAACTCGGCTAGCATCCACTCGGTAAGTGTCTGGAAGTCTTGCTCGGTGTAATAGCCGCGGCCGATGCCCGCCTGGTTCGTGACGACGATGGGAAGCAAGCCGACCGTCTGTGCCGCGCGGCACAACTCGAAGATACCGGGCAGAAACTCGGAAATCCTCGATGCGCCAGACATAATTCTTGTCGACGTTGATGACCCCGTCGCGGTCGAGGAAGAGCGCCTTGCCTGCGTCGGCTACCGTTTTGCCCCCGGCGTCTCGCCATCGCCCATTTTCTCGAGGTACACGCTGCAGCCCTGGGTCGTTCCCTGCAGGTCGATATTCACTATTTTTCTTCACGCGTGGTGCGCGCGGTTAGCTGGCAGTTGCCGAACCTGTTCCAGAAATATGACCTTGATTCGCCCTGAATGGTTGTTGTGTCGAACGGTCCGATCGCTGTGATCAGCTCGGACACATCGCGGTTCTGCCAGCGCGTGACAGTCGTGGACGAGATGGGCGAGGAGGCCCCGAACTGCGCGCAGGCACCCAGGAGACGACAACGGCGAGGAGGAGGAGGTACGATGATCGCATGACGATCTCCAACATTTCTTCCGAACAGCATATAGCCTCGTGCGAATATCTGCTACACCTGTCGGCAATCGCGAGCCAGAAAAGGGACAAGGCATGCTTGCGCGACGGTTGAGATGACGTTGCCCACGACACCATCGGCGCCGGCATGGATCGAACGGATGGGCTTACGCCGCTGGTATGCGATCTCGGGCGATCATCCCGGCCTTGGACTTCCGCCGACCGCATCAGGGACGCGTTACCTGATCGATAGCGATCCCGCGCGCAATCCCGACCTGAATCCTCCGCGCACGATCAAGGAGCGATTGCGGCGGGCTCTGGGGCGCGAACCCAAGTCACCCTGGCATGGCGTGGCGGGATTCAGCGCGATCACCGAGGGTGGAACGGCGCAGCCTACGCGTCGCGGCATGGAGGCAGCGGATCGATGATCGTTTTCGGGGGCGGGCACAACGATTATTTCGGTTCAGACGTGCACGCCTTCGATCTTGCTTCCGGGAATGGCGAAGGATCGCCGACGGTTACGTCTCCGGTGGTGACAAGGAATACGGGGCGGGCGCGCGCTACCCGGACTCGGTGTACCCGGATGGCTCGCCGCTTCCGCCGCATACCTACGATTACGTGCAGTATGACCCGGTGGGCAATGATTATTTGCTGTTCAAAGGCCAGGACGGAGCTGGGGCCGGAGGTCAAGGCAGTCGCCATACCGCATCTTTTCAACCTGGACACGCTGACCTGGCGGCATGGTCCGCAGCATCCAACGGCGATCCTGAACTCCGGCGGGTGGACCACCTGGGATGCGTCGCGCCGCGTGGTCTGGGGCCATTCCGGCGATGACGGCGGCGGGAATGCCTTCATCGGTTTTAGTCCGGATGGCGACAACGGAGACGGCACGTTCGGGCGTTGGTTCGACCGCTTTCCGAGCAAGCTGCCCGGAGTCGCCAATCACAACGCGATGCAGATCGATCCCCTGCGCGACATCATCGTAGTGTCGGCGCATGCGCACGATGAGCTGTATGCGATCGATCCAGCCGACCCCGGGCGCGAGATCGTGCGGCTCAAGTCGGCAGGATCCAAACCCGTGCTGCGTCCTTACGCGGCGATGGAATATGCGCCCAACGCTCGATCGGCTTGTCTACTTCTCGCCCCTGGACGGCGGCATCGTGTACACAATCGCCGCGCCGCGCACAAGCGCTGCGCGCGACAAATTCGTCGGGCACTGGACCTGGCACGCCTACGAGCCCGCGGCCGGAACACTGGATCCGATCCGCGATGCGGCGAGTCGCTCAAGCTATCCCGTGAATCTGTCGCAGACCTTCGGGAGGTTTCGAATTGCTTCGTTCGGCGCGATCGATCTCGCGGTGCTCGTTCGCCATGTCGATAGCCCCGTGTACGCAATGAGGTTGACCTAAGGAACCTCTGAACAAGCCCACCTCCAGGTTCATCGCGTGACGCGCGGGAAAAAGATCTCCTGAGCTCTCGCGTAATCCTCGGGAATGCCGATATCGATGAACAACCCCGTCGTGGGAAACGCAAGCGGCCGGATTGACTTGAACCTCGGGCGCGAGCAACTCCTGCTCGAAGGAGAACGCGCCGCGCTTAGGCAAGCGATCGCGCAGCTTGGGTCCGAGTACGTATGTCCCGCCGTTGATCCAGCCGCGGCCGGATTGCCCTTTTCGCGAAAGCCGCGCACGATCCCTTCGGACACCTCGAGCGCGCCGTAACGCGGCGACGTCGGGCACTTGGCAAATCGGCCAGGCTGCAGTTGCGCCCCGCGCGCACGTGCGCCTTCAGCATGGCGCGGTAATCGAGTTCCAGGTAGGTATCGCCATTCAACACGAATACGTCGCTCGAATGGGCCTGATCGCAGGCCAACCGTATTGCCCCGCCGGTTCCCAGCGGCTTGTGTCTCCACCGGACGCAAGCAAGCGCGAGGCCGCGATATTCCTCGCCAAAATACGAGCGGATCGCTTCGTGACGGTAACCTGCAGCGAGGACGACGGTCGTCAAAGCCACCGTCGACCAGTTGATCGAGAACATACGCCAGGAATGGACGGCCCAGTACCGGCGCCATGGGCTTGGGAACGTCATCGACGACGCCCCGCAGGCGGGTACCGAGACCGCCCGCAAGGACGATCGCCTCCATCACGAGGTCTTGGGAAACAACTGCGCTTCGATGATCTGGCAGATGGCGTGCCCGATGGCGATGTGGCCTTCCTGGATGCGGCGGCGTCGAATCTGACGGCACGCGCAGCAGGTAGTCGCAGCGCCCCTGCATCTGCCCGCCGGCACGGCCGGTCATGCCGACCGTGACTGCAGCCCCTTCGCGCGCGCGCGCGTCGAATGCATTGAGCACGTTGGGTGAGCGCCCCGACGTGGAGATGCCGAAGAAAATGTCGCCAGCCGCACCGACCGCCTCGAGCTGCCGGGCAAACAGGCGCTCGTAGCCGTAAGTCGTTGCCGATCGCAGTCAGCACCGGACGTGTCGGTCGTCAGTGCGAAGGCGGGCAGCCCGGGGCGATCGTAGCGCATATCGGCTGACCAGCTCGGCAGCCAGATGCTGCGCGTCCGCGGCGCTCCCGCCATTGCCGGCGAACAAGATCTTATGGCCTGTGACGCAGTGCTTCGACGCATGCTCCCGTAACCTGAACGACGGCGGCGAGCAAAGCAGCGTCCTTCGTCATCAGATGCAGATTCTCCGAGGTCTCCCGGAACTGCGCTGCGACAACCTGCGTTAATTGATTTTCCATAGGTGAAGAACCTTATGTGACTATGGTGATGAAAGACCAGAAGATTCTCGAGCTGCCCTCACGTGAAGACTGCCTGGTCAACGTGCAATTGGCTTCGTCAATAAATCTTCCATCCCTGCGTGCCGTACTTGGTGAAATGGCATGTGTAGGTCTGGCCGCGTGTCTGCTGCAGCGCGCGCATCACCTCCATGCGCCGGACCGGATCGACCAGCATCATCATGAATCCGCCCGCCGCCCGCGCCTGAGATCTTGCCGGCACGCATCCCGGCCTTGGTCGCGAGCGTCGTAAATCTCGTCGATCTGTGGATTCGAGATGCTCTTCGCCATTTTCTTCTTGGCCTCCCAGCCAGTGCGGACGGATTCTACGAGTTGCTCGAAGTCGCCCTTGAGCAGGCATTCCTTCATGGCGATGGCCTCGGCCTTGAGCGCGTGCGTGGCGTCGATGGCGGTGGCCTCGTTGCGCTCCACGTTCGCCGACTGCTCGTCGATGATCCTGGCCGAATCGCGGAGACGCCTCCGAAATAAGAGCAACAGCGACGCCTCCAGCTCGGAGATGATCCAGTTCTTGATGCGCAGCGGATTGACGACCACCCGTTCGCCGGGGTGGAATTCCATGAAGTTGAAACCGCCGAAGGTCGCCGCGTACTGATCCTGGCGGCCGCCGGAGAGACCGACGTCGATGCGCTCGATCTCGTAGGCGAGGCGGGCGATATCGTATTCTCAAGCGGCAGGTTCAGCCACTCGACGAAGGCTTTGATCATCGACACCACCAGCGTCGATGAAGAGCCGAAGCCCGGAGCCCGGCGGTGCATCCGTGTGAGTCGTCATCACGAGTGGCAGCGGACGGCCATCGTTGAAGTCGCGAACGATGCGGTTGTAGACGCCCTTGTGCAGATTCAGACGGCCGTCGAGCGCGAGCTGCGGCGAGGCTTCGCCCTCCCACGTATGCTGGCTGTCGGCGGCGACGAGTCGCACCAGATTCCGCTCGAGGCAGGGCTCGATGACCGGTGTAGGCGTACATGTCGATCGTCGCATTCAGCGTCAGTCCGCCGTAGCGATCGCAGTAAGGGGAGACGTCGGTACCTCCGCCGCCTAGCCCCAGCCGCAGCGGCGCCCGGGCTCGCACGATCATTTTTGGAATGACTCCGTGTTTCATCGAGCCTCAGGGCAGGTTACCGGACACGGCGGGCAGTCCCGCGACAGCGTCTTGTTCGAGGGTCCGCGCGGACGCAACAGCCGCCGATGCTCCGCGCCGGTCCGACTTCGGATCGTCGTCCATCCAGCCGTCGAGCAGGGACTTGAGCTGCTCTGCGGTCCGGGGATTTTGATCCAGGACGTTGCGCAGGCATCCCGGATCCTCGCGTATATTGAACAGCCGGTAGATGGCGCCGTCGGTCAGCGGCTGGTAAGTGAGCTTCCAGTCACCGACCCGAACCATGCGGATCCTTGGCGGCAATGATGATGTCGACGTACTTGCGCTTGAGCGAGATCATGCCGATGCGCTTGTCCGGAACCTCCAGCAGCTCAGGCAAGTGCGGGTAGCGCAGGTGGTTCGTCGGAGTGCCGGGCAGGTCGGTGAGCCATACACCGGTCTCGTTGAACGCGGGCAGCTCGCTGGACAGCGTCTCGCCGCGCATCAAGGGTGCAAGCGACACGCCCTGTATGCTTGCCGGGACTGACAACCCGGCGAGCTCCAGCAGTGTCGGCGCGATATCGACCATGCGTACGACCTGCGTCACCTTTGCGGTCGCTGGATCCTGCGGATCGGCGATGATGATCGGAACGCGGGCCGAGAAGTCGCCGATGGCCGAATTGCCCTGGCCCCACGTGTCGTGCTCGAAGAACTCGAATCCGTGGTCGCTGAAGACGACGACGATGGTATTGTCGCGGAGCTTGCAGGCGTCGAGATAGGCGAGGATGCGCGCGACCTCGTCATCGAAGTTCCTCACGCAGCCGTCGTACAGATCGATGACCTGCTCGAGGTCGAACTTCGATTTCGGTTCGGCCTGGGCACGAATGATTTCCCACGGGTCGCGCAGCTTGGCCATGATGAACTTCGATTCCCCGCGGTAGGCCGGGATCGGAGTACAACGAGTAGTACGGGTATTTCGAAGTGAACGGCGGGTGCGTGGTTGCCATGAACGAGACCAGGAAGAACGGCGCGTCCTGCTGTGCCAGCTTGCCGATCATGCGCCGCGTGTCGCGGCCGACCTCCTCGGTCAGCGGAATGCCGCCGAGATAGTAGATCTCGGGCAGCAATGCCTTGCCGAACGCGTTCTGCGTGAACAGCGACAGGAACAGCCGCAAATCTTTCGGGCCTTGGCGCAGCAGGAACTTGATGTTCCACTGGTCCTCCGGCAGGTCCCGGTAGTCAAACCCGAAATTGAACTTCGCGGCGTCGGAGGCCGCCCAGTCGCCGACGATCGCGGAGCCGTACCCGGCCTGCCTCAGGATATGCGGCAGGCACGCGACGGAGAAGCCGTGTCTGCTCGAGGTGCACGAAGGTGTCCCGCACGCCGTGACGATGCGGCCAGGTGCCGCTGAGCAAAGAGACCAGGCTCGGCGCGGTGCGCGCGCAAGGGACGTAGCAATCCGTGAACTGCGTGGCGCGCTTGGCGAGACGCGCAAGGTTGGGTGTGAGTTCGCGGCGATAGGTCCTCCCGGAAGAGGCGGTCGGCGCGCAACGTGTCGGAGCCGATCAGCACGATGTTGGGCGCGGGCGCGGTTGTCCACCGCGCCGGCACTGCGGCAGGCTCGCGAGCCGAAGTCGCCCACCAGCAGAGCGCGACGTAACACGCCGCGATGCCCGCAAGCGCGCAGAAACCCAGCCACGCACCGTCGCGCGCCAGAGTGGCCAGACCCGCGGCCAGCCAGACGCTGGCCGCTGCCAGCAGGCCCACATCGAGCGCGCGCAAGCGGCGGGGCGTGAGCGCGTCCCACAACGGGATAAAAATGGGTCATGGAGTAGAGCGAGGAGGCTGCGATCACGCCCGGGGAGAGCAGCAGCGTGTGTGCGAAGCGGCGCGCGGTGAGCAGCAGAACGGCCAACAGCCCCGCGGCGAGCTGGCGGCGATGGGGTGGTATCCGATGCCGAGAAGGATGACAGCGACGATCTCGCCCACGACGCCAACGAAAGCCATGGATGCGGTAATAAGCAGCGCGAAGACGACGAGCCGGCGCGAGCGAGACATGCGAGATAGAGGGCGGTAGTGCCGCAGGACCTCGTCGGCCATCTCCGGCCCCGTCCGCGTGAAATCGCGCACCGACTTGAGGACCAGAGCCACGGCGAGAAGATCGCGCCCACCAGCAGTGCCACGCCCGGTGCCATTGGCCAGCGAACCGAGCACCAGCGTATCGAGCGGCCGCACGATCGAGACCGGCTTTCTCAGCAGAAAGTCGCGCAGCAACCGAGGCACAGCCGTCCTCGGCCCAGAGGAGACAGCATCAGCGCGCGCGCAGCGTGTCGGCGTAGGCGAGGCCGAGCCGGCCCCGCCCGGTACGCGGGTTTGGCATAGTCGGTATAGACGCCGGCAAGGCAGCTGCGCCAGAAGCGGCCGCGCAGCCGCGACGGCGGTGAGCAGCGCGCGGTTCTTGCGCATCGAGCGCAGCGCGGCCACCCGCATCGAATCCAGGTTGCGGCTTACGCTCTGTTCGCGGCGAAGAATGACGGCCAGCGTCTCGTCGATGCAGGCGTAGCCTGACACGGCCGCCAGGCGCATCCACAAGTCAGGGTCTTCGAAACCGCGCAGGCTTTCGTCGAATAGCCCGACGCGGTCAGGAGATCCCTGCGCGCCATCACGGCCGAGCAACCGCCGGCGATGGCCGCATTTCTGCGCAAAAGCGTCGCGAGGATTTCCGTGCTCCCGTTGGGACAGCGCCACAGGTTGAGCAGCCGGCCATTGTCGTCTTCGACCCGAACCGTGGTGGAGGAGAAGCCGATCTCCGGACGACCATGCATCAGTGCTGACCTGTCGCGATAAGTTTTCCGGCTAGCCACCAATCGTCGGCATCGAGAAACGCAACATACGTGCCACGGGCGCGACGGATGCCCGGCGTTGCGCGCGGCCGACATGCCGCAGTTCTCCTGATTGATGACCGTGATCGCGGCGCCGTAGCCCCGAGCAGCGCACCCGTGCGCGTCGGTGCTGCCGTCGTTGACCACGATCAGCTCGCATGGACGAAAGTCCTGTGCCAGCACGCTGTCCACCGCACGACCGATGCACCAGGCGACGTTGTACGCCGGCATTGACGACGCTGACCAGGGGCTCGCTAGGCGTCGACGTCATAGCCGAGCTCCACCATCAGTGGCCGGATCCGGGGCAGGATCACGTTCGATCTTCGCGGCATGCTGCGCTCTTCCATTTCTCCTTTTTCGGCGCGCCCTTGACGATGCTGGTCGGCCGCGCGTCGAGCGTCGCACAGCGGCGCTCGATCGCGTCGTACGAAGGGGAGCTCCAGGCGGTTCGAACAGCTTCCTCGCGGAACATCGCCAGCCGGCCGGTCGAAGATGTCCTCGTAGCGAAGCCGGATCCATTGCTCCCGGGGAATCTGCTCGCGACGCGTCGAGGGCTAAGCGATTCGCCGTCAGCCACTGCAGGGCGCAGACTTCCTCGAGCGGGGCGTCGTTGTAGTCGCGCCAGCCGGGTGGCAGGAAGAACGACCATTCCGTGGAATGCGCCGCCGTCGATGCTGACCGGGCAGGGAAACGGCCCGAGCAGCTGCCGCAGCGCGAAATGCCCGTCGTGCAGCCAGCCGTCCATCAGCGAGCTGATGTTGTCGCGTCCGTCGCGGTGGATGTAGACGAAGCGGGCGTTCGGAAACAGCGCGTGAAGATACGGCACCGCATGACGTTGATGCAGGTCTTGTCGAGCACCCGTCCCAACCCCAGCCGCTGGAAAAAGTAGCGTTGCGCGGCGTCACGGTGCGCCGGGAGGGCATGACTGCCGGCGCCGGCTGCCTCGGACTCCCAGCGGTTGTGATGCGGGCCCCACAGGCTGTCCCAGAACTCCGGAATCTCGTGCCCGAAGGAAAGCAGGCTGAGGACATCGCGATCGTCCGTAGGTCACCGTGGTACCCGGAGCGCGAGCACCCACGACGAACACGGGGTCGGCCGCGCGCGGACGCGCCAGCGTCCCAATACCGACCCGCGCAGGGCAAGCTCCATGGCGCGCAGGTTCTGGCCCGGATCTCGGGGTCGAGCGAGCTATGAAGGTGCTGCACAAGCTGGGCATCTACGAACGTCTTCCGCGGATTCGTCAAGTGCTCCGCGTGCATGTGGCCCTTGATCTCGCCGAGAGAGGCCGCCAACCGTACCAGCTGGAACCGTCTGCTGCTGCGCTCCTCGAGGTCAGCACCGCGAGCGAATACTCGCCGGCCTTGCGGAACATGTACGCGCGGAAACCAGGCGCCCGCCGTTGCCGGTACCTCCCAGCCGCACCGCGGCTTGACCCGGGCTCGTACGCCTTGCGCATCACGTAACCGACCGCGGGACGCATCGGATCGACGTAGTGGTACTGCACGATATCCGGGCACGTATTGCAACGCGCGCTCCGGCGGCAATCGCACGCAGGATCCAGGCATCTCGCGGTCCTCGGCGCCGCCGAGCCCGCCATGAACATCGCCTTAACCGGGCCATATACGCCGTGCGGAGGAAATCGCCGACGCGGTCGAACAAGCGCGGTCCGCAGCACGAGGTTGCCTCCGCCGGGCATCGCCGTTTCGTGGGGAGACGCGAGAGCGGGCTGTCGCCAGGCAGGTCGCAACGCGGCCAGCGGCAGCTGGGTTAGATGCGGTACGGACCCGTGGTCGCTGCACCCACGGCGGCGTGGCTCGGAGCCGCCCCAGTCTGGCAAGGTGGCAGCAGGATGCGGCCGCAAGGAATCGATCTGCCGGGGTAAAGCGATCGCCGCCCTGCCATACGCTCTCCGGCGGCAGGCGATGTCGACCCGATGGTCGTCGTCGACGAAGGCGACGCGCCTGCGAGGTGAAAGCAGCGGGGTGATGGCGCGGTTCAGCACATGCGATTCGCCCGCGCTGCGTGGCCCGGCGACCCAGCGTCCCGCGTCAAAGTCGAGTCGCCCGCGTGGACCGGCCGACGTGGCGCGCGCATAGCGGTCGAGAGCGCGTGCGACCCATCGGTTTGCAGGCGTTCGCCGCGACGAGGACGTCGACGGCCCAGTCGCGGGGACGCCGCGCCTCGTTGAGGTAGCGCAGCGTGCGCTCGAGCAGTCCCGCGCGGTTGTGCGAACTGGATCAGACGGTGAGGGTAGGGGTCGACGCAGCGTGTGCTTAACTTCTCATGCGACAGGCGATACTTCCTAACCCCTCTCCCCCGCAAGCGAGGAGATGGGATTTACGTCCCCTTCGCATCTTCTCCAAATGCCCACCCCGACAAATAGCCGATGAAGTACGCGACGTTCATCTCCTTGCAGGACAGCTAGAGCGTTGCGGCCGCCGAGTGCGCCCACTGCTGCAGCCACGCGCAGCTAGCCCGCCAGAGCTGTGGGAACCCAGATGCTTCGGCGGCACGCGGGAGGCGGACCCGCGCCGCCTGATTGCTTCCATGCGGCCTTGCCGGTAATGCAGATCCAGAGAAAGTAGCTCCGCTTGAGCTTGGTCGACTTGGATGCGATGAAAGATCAGCACTGCCTCCGGCGTCCACCAGACCTTTGAGTCCACCCGCCAGCAGCCTGACGGTAGAAAGTCCACCTCCTCGCCCCCGGTATTGTCCGTGTCCTTTGCGGCCGAGCGCCGTGGTCGAAGGCGCCCACCTGCGCGCACACCATCCTGCGAACGCCGAAGCTACCCCCGCTGAATACGTGCTGTACCGGTCAATGGACCGCGTAACTGGCCCGACTCAGCTTCGGCCAAGAAAACCGTAGTTGCAGGTCGTCGGTGAGCCACGCCGGGCGATCGCCCTCAGCACCTGATGGGACCCCCGAACGCGCGTCGGGAGCGCGATCCCTGATCAACTTTTCGAACGCGCGCAGCCTACCTGGGTCAGGGCGTTTCGTCGTCGTCGACGAATATCAGTCTCCTCAGCTTCAAGTGCAGGGCGTGCAGTTGGTATGCCCGACCCGAGCTCTTCACGCACCACGCGTACCTGCCAGCCCGCCGCCGGCTGGCGCCTCACGCGCGGCAGCGAAGGTGTCGCATCGCTACACAGATTGTCGACGATGAGCAGCTCCCAGGAGGCTTCCGGCAACGCAATTGGCGCAGATCATGAGAGTGCGCACCAGGCCAGTCGGCGGTCGTGCGTGCACAGGGCGACCGTGGCAGGCAATGCTCATCGGGTTAGTCGGCAGGGCAGGCGGCCCCGTCGCGGCCAAGTAGTAGCGCGAGGCTGTGGCGACTCGCATCGTTGCTGCCCATGTCGGATCTTTGGCGCACCAGCAATATTCAGTCTGGTGCCATACACATCGATGCGGCGATGTGCGCCACCGATCAGCGCTCACGGCGGTTGAAACCCGGCTGCGGAGAAGGCGGCGCGATAACCGCCCGGCGCGCGTGGCTGCAACCACACGCTCGTCGAGATGACCGGAAGGGATACGCGAGGTAATCGACCGGGCGCCCCAGCATCTGTTGCAAGGTGGCGCGCGAGTCGACGAGCCTGCTCGCAAGCTGGTCGTCATCGAGGGCTGCCAGGCCTCGGGTGGCTGCAGCTATGCGACTGGAGTTCATGCCGCGGCGCTGCATATCGCCGATCTTCTTCTGCATTGAGTATGGATGTGTAGCACCGTCCGGGCTGGCTGCGCGCGCTGCGGATGCCTCCTTGCCGGACCAGGCCGCTGACGAGGAAACAACACCGTGAACGCCGCGCATGCGCTCGAGCACGGCAGAGCATGGCGACGCCACGAAGCCGTCGTCGGCGTAGCGCTATCGGTCGTGCTGGCGGCGAGTAGCGCACCACCTCAGCCAGTCGTCAGGGACTCCACCGAAACCCGCAAGCCATTTTTGCGAGCGCCAGCATGTGCGCCTCGAACCTTCCGGGTTAATCGCGCGGGGCCTCCGCGTTACGGGCTACTGACCCCACGCGAGCTGTTTACGGCGCGGCGCGAGGACGATGACGCCAGCGGTGGACGTTCTCTGGGGCTCGTTCCGATCCGCGAGACCTTACCAACCAGCGGTACGCGGGTGCGGGGAGTGTGGAGCAGACAGCCGCCACGTGGCGTAGTTCCTTCTGAATCCGAACGATGCGCCAGCGACGTGCGGAAGCCAAAGGGCGTAGCGATATCCCGTTTCCACAGTGCGCGATACGCTTTCAGCACCCGCTCCTCGGTCAGTTCCCTGCAAGCAGCGGCAGTGCACGCCCGGGCTTATGAGCTGCGGATTGTCCGGAATCCCGCTGGACGGCGAGAGCGCGCCCAATACCGCCGCCACTTCACGGCCGAAACCCGGGTGGGACTGTGCCATCGATAATAGGCGATACCCTGACGCAAAGATGCTCCGGGTGAGCGCGCGAGCGCACGCAGCCAGAAATCGTAATCCACCAGTGAAAGCGGCGCACCGAGAATCCGCCCAACTGGTCGACCATCGCCCGCTTTGCTCAGCACCGCGTGGATGGGGCCAGCCGAGTCGTGCGAGGAACGCCCGACCGGGTCCGCCTTGTTCGTATTCCGGCGGTGCAAAGGCCCGACGACCCTCGCCGACATTCTGCCAGCCGCAGCTGCGAGGTCGGAGCCCCGACCAGCGCGGCGTGAAGCTTCCAGCGCGGTCGAGTCCCACCGCCGCTGCCGATAAGTCAGAGGAAGGCGATGGTCCTGCCGCGCGCACGCTGCAAACCCAAGTTGGCGAGCAGGATCCGCCCGCGGGGCCTGGAAGCTGGTGATCCGTCCTGAGATTGCTCGCAGCCAGCCGGCAGTGATGCGCCGGTGACGCGCCGGTCGATCCATCACGGTCGACCAGGACGCCCATTACCGTAGCTCTGTGCAGCGCCAGACCTCGACGGCCTCCGTCAGATAGGCTGCGGCAAACATCGGCATGACGACGAGATGAGAGAGATTCTCGGTCGGTGATGGGGTGGCGCGATATAGCAATACGCGGACCGGAACGAAGCACAT
>ERZ1370068.9637-contig-840_pt1 | contig 33355 bp, 44 predicted proteins | sample MGYA00561227_ERZ1370068 | MGnify/ENA primary metagenome ERZ1370068 (study PRJEB38410, sample SAMEA6850437) | metagenome | study: Metagenomic assessment of the ecological functions of the soil: analysis of the soil microbiota associated with the...
CCCCAGATCGACTGGCCGGCGGCGCCGATCATCAGATAGCCGTCCTTTGTCCGCATGCGCTGGTAGGGTGCGTTCTGGCGATGGCGCGAGCCTTGGCGGGTCGGCTCCTCGTGGTCGGCGAGCCACTGGGCCGAGGTCCACGAGCTGAAGCCGATCGCGGTCTCCAGCAGCGAGCATTCGACGAGCCTTCCGACCGCCGGTGCGCTGGCGCTCGTAGAGGGCCGCGAGGATGCCCTGCACCGCCCACATCCCGGTGCCGAGATCGCAGATCGGCAGGCCGACCGAAATCGGCGGCCCGTCGGGCCTCGCCGGTCACGTTCGGCACCGACGACGGCTTATGCCCCCGAGTCGGCCATCAGCAGCCCGTCAGGTGATCCCAGAGGCGGACGTTCACGGAAGCCTTTCGCCGGCGAGCTGGCACCTAAGCGGTCACCCGGTCGTCAAGTATCACGACACCGATGTCGGCTTCCTCTGCCCGCTGCCTCTTCCTGTCTTCCTAGAAGAAGACAAAGGACCGGACCACGACGTTCTTGCGGCATCGCGCATTGGCGGGCGCGGTCGGGTCGATACAGGCCGTATGGAAAGACCAGCGCGAGACGGAGCCGTCGGTCACCGAGTCATAGCATTTGAGCATCGAGACCTCGGTCGGCTTCTGCCGGGGGAACCAGTACCACTCGTGGTCGGGACGGTAGGTGAAGCGGGTGGTCTCGCCGACGCGGTCGTCGTAGATCCGGTAGTTGGTGATGTAGGGCTGGTCGGCGAAGGAGGGCCAGGCGCAGAGCACGAAGGGAAACTGCTCGACTGTCTCGATCGGCTTGGCGAGGTTGATCGACATGAACCGCCGCGACATCTTCGCGTCGGCCTCTTCCTCGGTGTAGTGCTGCGTGACGCCCGAAATTACGCAAGTTCTTCGTCAGCAGCTCGCGGCAGCGCACGCGCCCGCTGTTGTCGTTCAGATCGTTGTGCACCAGGTTGGCGTAATTGGCGTTCACGCCAGGGTTCTTGCCGTCCTGATCCTCCGTGCGGTCGCCCTGGTAGTCCTTGTCGAAGACATCGTGGTTGTAGACCAATGCGTCGGTCGCGTCCGGGAAGAACTCGAGCAGCAGCTTCTCGATCTCCGGGTAGTACACCCGCTCCACCTCAGCCGCATCGTAGATGTTCGTGCACTTGGACTCGAGATGCGCCAGCGACACGCCGAGCTTGTCCATGCATTCGGGGCTGTTCGGCGAGAGGCCCGGGTAGTACTCGCCGATCCGCCGCGCATCGCGTAGCACCTGCGGGAAATAAAGGTCCCGCGCGCCGGTTGCCCCGCTCGTTCGTGCGCAGGATCATGGCTGTCTCGGCGCGCGCCGGGTCCCGCCAGATCGCGTTGGACGGCACGACGGAGTAGCTCGGCCGCTCGTACACCGTATAGGGCAGCGGCAACGCCACGCCGCCCGGCGGAGCCTTGATGCTGTTCGACTGGCGGATGTAGTTGAGGCACTCGTCGTAGTCGCGGAACGCGATGCCCCATTTGGTCTTGATCGGGCCCGGCGGCGCCTTGTCGATCATGTCGGTAACGCGCTGGCTCTCGCCCGAGGCGATCTCCGCGAGCGCGTCCTCGAGCGCCACGGCGGTTCCCGCATCGCCGTCGCGGTCGAACGACATGTAGGACAGGCCGCCATGCGCTGCGATCGGCTCCGGCTGTCCTGCCGTGCGCTCGAGCGGCGGCACATAGGCGACCGTACCGTCGTGTGGGTCCGCGACCTTGTTGTCGGCGACATCGAGCGGGCTCATGGCACACCTCCGATTATTTCGGCCTCACCGTGGCACACAGAGCCTGCGTTTTCCAGACCATGATTTTCCGGTCATGCGAACGTGCGCTGCGCCTGCCGTGCAAACGCCGCGCTCTTTCCGAATCCGTCCGGTGTTCGGGCATGAAGAGCGGTTCCCGCCGACAAGGCTGAGTGCCGGCTGTGGGTTCAGAAAGGAGACGATCGCCGGAATGCGCCGCAACGGGCGAGATGCGCCGATAAAGGCCGTTCGTGAGACCAATGCTGGCGACAGGTCCGGCCTGAAGCGGACCATTGACTTCACCCCCACGGCGGAGGCCCAGCTTCGTTCCCGACGCCGCCAACTCGCAAATAGTATGGGAGCAGCTGACGAGACCATAGAATGGTTAACTCTCGGGAAATATAGGCAGGCTAATTGTGCATTTTTTGAATGAGCCGCGCGATGCTCGGGTACCTCCTATACGGATAACCAGTGTTCAATTCGAGAATTTTAAAACATTTGGACACTTCACGGTCTCCTTCTCGACGATGTGAATATCCTGCTGGCCCCAACAATTGGGTAAATCCACGATAATTGCGCATTTAGGGCCCTGGATAGCGCCATTAAGGTCGCGCTGCCTCGCCCACCGACAAGGGTTTTCTTCGAACAGGGTTCCGAAATCGGGTATCGTGTCCCTGGAAGCCAGTCTACCAATCTCCTTAGAAAACGTTCACACAGACTATAATTCGGAGGCATCGCAAGATACCATTCAGGTTGAACAACGGTAACAGACTGCATCTCATTTTTTCCCGGAAGATGGCGGCTGCGTGGTTGATCCTGGATGGAAGATAGTTTGGTGCTGACTACCGCCCATTTAAAGTCGGTTCCTGATAAATTCGACAGTTGTACCTGTGCTCGGACCGGTGGAGCATCAGGAAGCACGTCGTGAAAGAGATACCACATAAGCGGGGTTAATCTGTTTCATCGAGCTCGGCATTTCCGAAGCTATTGGCATTATTTTGCCGATGGGTTCCCGAATTTGCTGAACTGGCTGTAATAACGTGGTCTGGCATGGAGAGGGGACCGCCCGAACCGACCGCCTACTGGCGAACTCCTCAATGTTCTGTCTAGAGGAGCGAATGACGAGGGAATTGTATTGGGTCGTATCTGATCCTGAAATCTGGTGTCAACTTCACCCACTCGTTCCTGTGCAAAGGCAGTACTCTCATCGTTGTCGATGAGCCGGAAATTTATCTTCACCCGGATGTTCAACGGCAGCTACTCGGCATAGTGCGGGATATCGGGACGCCTGTGCTAATGGGCTACACTCCAGCGAGATAATGTCTGAGGCCGATCCAGGCGAGATTGTTCTGGTCGAGAAGCGAAGACGCTCTGGAGAGCGGTTGAAAGATATTTCAGGAATTCAAAAGGCGCTCGAAGCCGTCGGCTCAGCCCAGAATATTACCCTTACGCCTTTGCCAGGAGCATGGGTCTTATTCGTCGAGGGTGATAACGATTTCGGCTTCTGCGTCGATCTGCTCGTAGGCTCGAATGAGGGAGCTGGAGCACAGGCGTCGATATCACGCCACTAGAATCCGGCGGGTTTGGTTCCTGGCGGGTAACGACTTTAGCCTCGGGTAATAGCAGATGTTCTTGGCTCACCCCTGATCATTGCAGCAATTTATGACCGTGATTATTTTGCCCGAGCAAATTGATGATGCTTGAACGGCTTTCCAAACATCTGAAACCCGCACACATTCATCGGCGGAAAGAAATAGAAAATTATCTGCTGATTCCGCTGTGCTTGACCGGGCCATCGCGCAAGCGACCTCAGAGAGAACGCCGGGGATCGTCCGAGTTCCCACGGCAGCTCTGGATGCTGCCGTATCGCTTCGGGAAATTACCATCCCTTCCAAGGATCTGATACAACTTGTAACTGGAGTACTTACGCAGTGGCGGCAAGGATCTCGCAGATGTCAGCCAAGAAACGATGACCGTATTCGGGGTTGTTTCGGAGTGATTTATCTCGTAGACTCAGATAATCCTGGAAAGCATGTTCTCAGCCAAAGCCTTATATCGCTGCTTCCGGTGAGATCAACATCTTGTAGGGACGGGGCGGCTGCGCGGCGGCGATGCCAAGGAGGGATCGGAATGCGGCATGTCGGGTGCGCCGGCGGTTGAAGCGGAAGACGAATTCATCGAGGTAGGACTGGAGGTGCTTGCGGCGCAGCCCGTGGTAGACGCCCAAGGCCCAGACCTTGAGGTTGGAGAAGATGCGGTGAACCCAGGGCAGGACGATATGGGCGGCCATCTTGCCGACGACATGGGGATCGTGGGTGATGCCGGCGGCGCCGGGGTATGCGGACCAACCATCCGTCTTGGCGGTGGCGCCGGAGGCGAGGTTGGCGGCGAGGAAGGCGTGGAGGCTGGCGGCCGAGTAATCGGCGACTTGGCTGAGGCGGATGCGGCCGGGGCCAAGGCCGCCGTCTTCGACCTCGACGGCGCCGACAACCAGCATTTTGCCCTGATGGCTGCGCCCGCCGCCGCCCGTGACCGGATCGTTTTTGCTGCGGCAGGCGATTTCGGTTTCATCGAGCTCGACCAGGCCGGCCAGCGGACTGCGACCCGGGGCGAGCATGCTGCAGCGCAGCTTGGCGCAGAGTAGCCACGCCGTCTTGTAAGAGCCGAAACCGAGCTGGCGCTGCAGCTGCAAAGCCGAGATGCCATTGGAGTGGGTCGCCATCAGATAAGCGGCCCAGAACCAGGCGGTCAGCGGCAGCTTGGAGTGATGCATGATGGTTCCGGCGGTGACCGAGGTCTGGCGACCGCAGCTGGCGCACTCATAGGTCCAGGCCTTGGTTTCCAGCTGCCAGGCTTTGCCAGCGCTGCAGCCCGGGCAGACAAACCCGCCAGGCCAGCGCACCGCGGCAAGGTATTGAGCACAGGCGGCCTCATCGCCGAAGCGCTGTTGGAACTCGATCAAGGAGCGCGGAAAGTCGGTCATCGCGGGCACCGGGAACAGTTATGTTCGTGATTTGTTCTAACACGAACCTCCCCTCGGGGATACAACATTTTGTGCCCCCGGACGCAGAGGGATGCGCGGCTTCTCAGTCAATTTCGAGCACGTGAATTCAAGAGATTTACGGTATCACTTTCGACAGCCGCATTATAGATGTATGGGTGAGGAGCGGAGTGAGCCATCCCCAATGATTCTTTGAGCTACTTCAAAGGCTGGAGACATTTCGAAGTAGCAGTCATTAGCGGGTAAGACCTTTCCATTGGTCTTCGGAAACATATAGTCGTAAGGCGTTCCACGGATCGAAGGGGAATGGGGCATTTTGACCAGTTCACCGACAAGCCCGAGTGTCGGCTTTCGTCGGCTCGGTCAAGGGACCTTCGCCGAGGCGATCCGCAACTACCGCCAGACGCGCCGAAAACGGACCGCGCGGCCGTAGCACACCACGCAGGCGGCTGAAGCTTTCTGAGGCGGCAGGCCGACGATCGTTTGCTCCGTTTGCAGTTCGCGATCATCATCGCGCCGGGTAATCTGCGACCGTGTCGCGGCCAAAGTTATGTGCCGGTGTTCGGGCTGCTGCTTCCGGACCGGACGTGAATGGTCTGTATCTGGCGCAAGACCTCACATCGTGAAAGAGGAAGTGGACGATGAAAGCTGGTGTGGTTTATCCGCAGATCGAACTTGGCGGCGATACAGGGGCGGTCAAGGCGTTTGCCCAGGCGGCGGAAGACCTGGGTTACGACCATATTGTGATCTACGATCATGTCCTCGGCGCCGTTCATGCCGGCAGAGAACCGAAGTTGACCGGCCCCTATAAAGAAAACGATCCGTTCCACGAGCCGTTGGTCACCTACGCCTACCTCGCCGGCGTCACCAAGAACCTCGAATTGGTAACGGGCGTGATCATCCTGCCGCAGCGACAGACTGCCCTGTTCGCCAAACAGGCCGCGGATGTTGACCTGTTCTCAGACGGCCGGCTTCGCCTGGGCGTCGGGGTCGGCTGGAACTGGGTGGAATACGACGGTCTCGAAATGTCCGGACATTTTCGCCGCCGCGGCAAGCGGCAGGAGCAGCAGATTGCCTTGATCCGTAAGCTGTGGGAGCAGCCTGTGGTCGACCATGAAGACTCCGACCACCGGATCGACAGAGCCGGGATATTGCCGCGCCCGAAACGGCAGATCCCGATCTGGCTGGGAGGTTTCAGCGAGGCCGCGTTCGACCGGGCGGCCAGGATCGGGGACGGATTCCTGTTTTCGGGCCGGACTCAAACCGAGGCGATCCAAATCAAGGCGAGGATCGTGGCCAAGCTGCGCGAGCTCGGAAGGGATGCCGATGCATTCGGCTTCGAGTCCATCCAGCAATACAGCCGCGGGGACAACCAATGGCCTGGCGATATTGCGGCGTGGCGCGAGGCTGGGGGAGCCACATATCTGTCGTGACGATGGGCGCGAACCTCAACACGGTGGACGGCCACATCGAAGCCATCAAGCGTTGGCGTGACGTCTACAACTCGGTCCGTTAGGTATTGGGCGGACTATCGACCTCGGACCCCTCACCCTTCCCTCTCCCCACTGGGGGAGAGGGTTGTGAAGGGTTGGCGCGGCGTAGCCGAACTTAACCGGAGCTGGGTGAGGGGATTTCGTCAGCGATCCGGTTTGTCTCTTTGGCAGCTTACCGAGCAACCCCGACGAGCTTGTGGCCATCGGGGTCACGAAGATAAGCGAGATAAGCGCCATTTGGGCGCTTGCCAGGCGGATCCTCGATCGACGTGCCGCCATTCGCAACGCCGGCTTTGTGCCACGCTTCGGCTTGCGCCGCATCCTTCATGACAAAGCCGATCGTGCCGCCATTGGCCTGGCTGGCCGGCTTGCCATCGATGGGCTTGGTCACCATGAAACGGCTGCCATTGTGCGAGTAGGCCAGTCGGCCTCTCGCGTCCTCTGTAGCAGGTTGAGCGCCCATCGCGGTAAAGAGGGCATCGTAGAATTTCTTTGACCGGGCAATATCGTTACTCCCGATCATGATGTGGCTGAACATTTCGTTTTCTCCATATGAGCATGACGCGCTCGCTGCCGCCTCTTCCCGCAAGCGGAAAGCGGCCTGCGGGCCGGACAGTATGACGGGCCGCCGATCGGCAGAAGAGCAAAATCTCTCCCACTCTATCGCCGAGTGTGGTCGCCTGTAACGGCAAGGCGTTCGGGCAAAGGCGGGGAGCGGCCCGCTTAGGGGCAGGGAGGAACCTTTTCGAATGCGAACCTGAGTGACCGAGAAGGGTCGAAACCTCCCTGTCCCGGGGCAAGGACGGGACGGTTCTGAATCGGCGCAACCTCGCCGTCCCGACGCGTCCTGGTGAAGGTCCGAAATCCACCCAAAGGCGGGCCGTCGTGACAAAATTGCACGCGCGGGATCACATTACGCCTTTGGCGCAAAGCTGATTTATCTCCGGCTTCGCTCACGCCCGAGCCGGCCGAAGATCTCGGCGTTGTGCTGGCCGAGCTTGGGGGCGACGGTGCGCACCCGCACGCCCTCGCCGATCTTGATCGGGGTGCGGATGTGCGGGACTTCGCCCAAATCCGGGTCGCTCGCGTATTGCACGAGGCCGCGGTGGCGCACCTGCGGGTCGGCGAACAGCTGCGCGTAATTGTAGACCGGGCCGCAGGGCACGCCGGCTGCCTCCAGCACCTCCACCCAATGATCGCTGGTTGCCGTGGTGAGCACCGCCTCGATCTCGGCTTCGAGTGCGGCGCGGTTCTGCATCCGTTGTTCGTTGGTCGCAAAGCGCGGGTCCTCGCACCATTCCGGGTGCCCCAGGGCTTCGGCGCAGCGCGCCCAGATCGACTGGCCGGCGGCGCCGATCATCAGATAGCCGTCCTTTGTCTTCATGCGCTGGTAGGGTGCGTTCTGGCGATGGCGCGAGCCTTGGCGGGTCGGCTCCTCGTGGTCGGCGAGCCACTGGGCCGAGGTCCACGAGCTGAAGCCGATCGCGGTCTCCAGCAGCGAGCATTCGACGAGCCGTCCGACGCCGGTGCGCTGGCGCTCGTAGAGGGCCGCGAGGATGCCCTGCACCGCCCACATCCCGGTGCCGAGATCGCAGATCGGCAGGCCGACCGAAATCGGCGGCCCGTCGGGCTCGCCGGTCACGTGCATGATCCCGCCCATGCCCTGCGCGATCAGGTCGAAGCCGCCGCGCCCGGCATAGGGCCCGTCATAGCCGAGACCGGAGAGCTGGGCGTAGATCAGCCGCGGGTTGACCTCGTGCAATGCCTCGAAGCCGAGGCCGGCGCGCGGCATCACGGTCGGCCGATAGTTCTCGACCAGCACATCGATGCCTTCGACGAGCCGCAGGAACAGCGCCTTCCCCTTCGGGCTGCTTGTAGTCGAGGGTGATGCCCTTCTTGTTGCGGTTGATGTAGCGGAAATAGGGGTTGCGCTCGCTGCCGTCGCCCCAGGCGCGCACGAATCGCCCCGGCCCGGGGCGTTCGAGCTTGACGACCTCCGGCCCCCATATCGGCGAGGATCATCGTGCAGAACGGCCCGCCATGTGCTCGGTCAGATCGAGCACCTCGAGCCCTTCGAGCGGGCCTCCACGATCGACGGGTGCCCGCTGTGGATCAGCCACTTCCTTATCCTCCGGTCCGTGATGCTGCCGGCCCCCTTGCAGAGGCGGAGCCTGCGCCTATATAGGCTTTGAGTGCGATAATGTCAATTATCATTTGAGACTTGCCATGCCTATCAAAGCAACGCCTGTCGAGCGTCGCCAAGTTCCGCTGCCGGCCTCCCTCAGATGCCCGAAAACCGCACAAAATTCCGCTGCCGGCCGACTCGGCCAAATCGCGCTCAACCGATTGATTTCCCGTCATTCTTCCGGCCGCGACGGGACGATTTTTGGACGCCAAACCGGGTTTTCTCCTGAGCTGAGGGAGGTGTGCCTGAGTGTCAGCTCTGACGGTATCGAGCGTGGGGAGGCGGTAGCGGTCCTCGGGATTGTCCCAGCCCTTGAAGTTGGGCGCGCTTCTCGGCAAAGGCGGCGCGCGATCTCCATCAGGTCGCTCTTGGCGCCGTGCTCGCGCAGCGCGGCGGCGAGACGCCTGCATCTCCGGCGCCGGCGTCGGGCGCATCTGGCGCATCATGTGGACGGTGTTGACGCGCGAGGCCGGCGGCAGGGTCAAGCAGATGCTCGGCCATCGCCAGCGCGCTCGGGATCAGCTGATCGGCCTCGACCAGGCGGTTGAGGAAGCCGATCTCGTAGAAGCGCTCGGCGGTGAAGCGAAAGCCGAGCGCCATCTCCATCGCGATCGGATAGGGCAGGTTGGCGACGTGCCCGTGATTGTAGCCGCCGAGCAGCCAGCGCTTGGCTTCCGAGACCTCGAACACGGCCTCGCGCACGGCGACGCGCAGATCGGTGCGCTCGACCAGCATAAAGCCGCCGCCCATCGCGATAGCCGTTGACCGCCGCGATCACCGGCTTTTCGAGCGCGCCCGACATGAACGGGTCCTCGATCGCCGGGCCGCTGCCCGCCCGGCATCCCGCGCTGCAGCGACTCCTTCATGTCCTCGCCGGCGCAGAAGCCCCGGCCGGTGCCGGTGAAGATCGCGACGTCGAGCCCGTCATCGTGGACGGAACTCGGTCCAGGTCTCGGCGAGCCGGGTGCGCATCTCGTGATTGAGCGCGTTCAGCCGCTCGGGCCGGTTCATCCGCACCACGAGGATCTGCCCGTGACGCTCGGTCTCGACGACGGCCATGTGATCACCCCGCATTGCGGACGTAGCCGTAGCGCAGATTGCTGCGGCCCGGCCCGTTCTGTACATAGTCGGCCTTGATCTCGGCAAAGCGGTCGGGCCGGACGAGCTCGGCCCGCTTGTCGAAATTGTAGAGCCGCGCCGCATTGCCGCGCGAAGATCGCCGGTCTTGACCGGGCCGTCGGCCGGACCCAGCGGCTTGAACCCGTATTTCTTCTGCATGTCCTCCGGGATTTCGAGCCGGCGCAGCCCCTCGATCTGCCATTGCGGCGCGCCGGTCCATACCGCGTCGGTGCCCCACAGCACGTGGTCGGCGCCGAGCCCCTTGACCAGCATCCCCATCAATGCCGCGGCGAGGCGCGGCTCGGCCACCGCGGTCCAGGCGAAGAGCTGCCCGAGATCGCCGTAGACATTGGTGACGCCATATTTCTCCGGGATCTCGGCGAGGTCGCTGGTCCACGAGCTGCGGCCGGTCTGGTCGAACTCGGCCATGCCGTCGGCCGGGGTGGCGCCGATCCAGCGATAGCCCGAGTGGTAGATCAGGAAATTGAGCTGCGGCCAGTCCTTGGCCGCCTTGCCGACATCGCTGACATCGGCATAGGGCCGCAGGTGCGGGAACTTCTCCTCGACCGCCGGCGCGAACAGGCCCTTGTGGATGCAGACGTTCTTGATGCCCGGCTTTCACCGCCTTCTCGTAGAACGGGTACATCAGCTTCTCGTCGTCGAGATGCTAGGGATAGTGGGCGAGCTCCTTGTGGGTGTTGTCGCCGACGGTGTAGCCCTTCCACGAATCGGGCTTGTAGACCTCGATCGCCTGGTCGATCTTGCTCGAGCCAGCCGGGCCAGCCCGGGGTGATCGTGAAATGCGCCATCATGCGCCGCGTGCCGGCCTCCTTGTTGACCTGCTCGCGGGTCTTGAACACCTGCTCCTGCGGGATGAACCAGTCCTCGCGGCACCTCCGAGGGCGAGTTCGACAGCAGCGCCACCTTGGTGTCGCTGTCCATGTAGATCTCTTTGATGTAGTTGTCGTATTTGAGATCGTCGATGGTCTGCTCCTTGTCGGCGAGCGCCTTGTTCCAGCCGGCCTTGCCGACCGCCTCGCGCGCCTTGACGAAGCTCACCAGGCGCGTGTCGTCGCGCAGGAAATGGGTGTGGCCGTCGATGATGATACTGCCCTGACAGCGCCTGAGCGCGCTGCTGGCCGCCATGTCGGGTGTCGCGGCCTCGGCCATGCTGACACTCGAAGAGCCGGCCGAACACCTGGTTCATCGCGACGAAGGACGGCCGCCATGCCGGCGGCGGTCTGGAAGAAGCGGCGGCGCGACAGGCCCTGCCGCTTGGCGAGCCGGTCGCTCAGCTCCTTGAGCCGGGCCTCGACCTCGCGCTGCTTGCGCGCTTTGCGGCACCGGCATGTACTCGTCGCTCGAGACGATCTGGGTCGGCACCGGCGACGGAAACGACGCGCGTCTCCGCCGGCTGCAGTTCGCTCAGCTGCTCGATCTGTCTAGAAATTTGCGATGTCTTCTCCTCCCTGGGTCAAAGTGGGCTCCGCTCCGGCACCTCGATGATTCAGCAGCAGTCGGGCTGCGTTGCCGCCGAGGATCGCGCGGCGCTCGACGTCGTCGAGCCGCGGGCGCGCTTCGATCAAGCCGACCGGGTCGGTCTCGCCCATATCGGCCGGGTAGTCGGTGCCCATCAGGATGTGGTCGGCGCCGTACTGATCGACGAGATAGTCGCAGCTGGTGGTGGGTGTAGACGAGCGCGTCGAAATAGAGCCGCTTCAGATAGGTCGTCGGCATCCGGTGCAGCTGCTCGCAGCAATCCGGGCGCGCCGCCGCGGCGTGGTCGATGCGGCCCGAATAGGCCGGCAGATAGCCGCCGCCATGCGCGACGACGAGCTTGAGGTTGGGGTAGTCGCGCAGCACGCCGCCGAAGATCAGGTGATGCAGCGCCACCGTCGAGTCGAGCGGGTTGCCGATCACATTGGCAAAGTAGTGGTCGGCGAAACGCCGCTGCCTCGGTGAACCCGTCCGGGTGCATGAACACCACGAGGCCCAGCTCCTCGCAGCGCGCGAAGATCTGGCGGAAGCGCTCGGCCGACAGATCCGCGCCGGCGACATGGGTCATGATCTCGATGCCGCGAAAGCCCGAGCGATTTGTGCAATCGGTCGAGCTCGGCGACGCGCCAGCTCGGGGGCCTGGAACGGCACCGTGCCGAGGCCGACGAAGCGGTCGGGATAGCGGCCGCAGATCTCGGCGATGTCGTCGTTGATGACGCGCGCGGTCGGCGATGCCCGAGATCGGGGTCGGCGCCGTAATAGGTCTGGCGCGGCGCGGGCGAGATCGCCTGGATGTCGATCCCCATCCGGTCCATGTCGGCGATGCGCTGCTCGGCCGAGCGAGCCCTGCAGGCCGCGTCCGCTCGCCGTTCTGCCGGTTGATCGTGCGGCTGCGCTCGTTGGCGTGCGGTTTCGAGAAACCAGTCGCGAGACCGCCGCGTTGCCTTCGACCATCGCCGTCGGCCTTGTCGCTGCGGACATGGCAATGGATGTCGATCGTGAACCATTTGCCGCGGGCATGCACCGGGCCCGGAAAGCGCCCGGGATCTCGCGCACCGGGCGGCAGACATTTGAACAGCATCTCAGGCTCCCCTTCGATCAACCTGATACGGCGGGGATTTCCGATGTTCAGCAGCCGCGCGGCGTTGCGGCCGAGGATCGCGCGGCGCTCGGCGTCGTCGAGCCCGGCGGCGCGCTCGACAAAGCCGATCGGGTCGATCTCGCCCATGTCGGCGGGGTAGTCGGTGCCCATCAGCACGTGGTCGGCGCCGTACTGCTCGACGAGATATTCGCAGCTGGTGGTGGGTGAAGACGATCGTGTCGAAATAGAGCCGCTTCAGATACGTCGGTCGGCATCGCGCTGGATCTGCTCGCAGCAATCGGGCCGCGCCGAGGCGGCGTGGTCGATGCGGCCGGAATAGGCCGGCAGATAGCCGCCGCCATGCGCGATGCACGAGCTTCAGGTTGGGGTGGCTGCTGCAGCACGCCGCCGAAGATCAGGTGATGCGACCGCGACGGTCGTGTCGAGCGGGTTGCCGATCACATTGGTCAGGTAATGGTCGCGCGAAGCGCCGCGCCTCGGGAAAGCCGGTCGGGTGCATGAAGATCAGCAGCCCGAGCTCCTCGACGCGCGCGAAGATCGTGCGGAAGCGCTCGGCTCGGACAGATCCTCGCCGGCGACGTTGGTGGCGATCTCGATGCCGCGCGAAGCCCGAGCGATTTGTGCAGCCGGTCGAGTTCGGCGACCGCGAGCTCGGGGGCCTGGAACGGCACCGTGCCGAGCGCGACAAAGCGATCGGGATGACGGCCGGCAGATGTCGGCGAGGTTGTCGTTGACGACCCGCGCGGTGGCGATGCCGAGATCGGGGTCGGCGGCTGTAATAGGTCTGCGTTCGGCGAGGGCGAGATCGCCTGGATGTCGATCCCCATGCGGTCCATGTCGGCGAGCCGCTTCTCGATCGAGGTGAACTGGATGCGGTTGCGCTCGGCCTGCTGCGCGGTTGACCTCGCGGGTGCGCTCGTTGGCGTACAGCTCCCGCGGCTGCCGCGTCGCATCGGCATCGCCGGCTTGACCATCTCGCTCGGCCTTCGGGGTCGAGCACGTGGCAATGAATGTCGACGGTGAACCACTTGCCGCGCGCATGGATCAGGCCCCGGAAACCGCCCCGGAATTTGCCGCGCCAGGTCGGCAAGCATTTGAACAGCATCTCAGGTCCTTCTCCGTCGCTTTCGACCCATCCTACGACGTTCTTTGCTCACGTAGCGAGCGCGCACTGGCGCCGACTCGCAAGGCGCAGTCTCCGCATGGCGCTCAAGCCCTTACTCGAACCCGGCCTTGCGCAGCCCGTCGAGGAGGTGATCGACGCCTGCCGGTTCATGGCCAAGCCGCGCCAGTTACACTTGCGGACGAATGCAAGGTTCGCGCGCCATTATCTCGGCGAGTGCGGCCCGCGCCTCCTCGATCCGGCCAAGCTGAGCCGAGCCCGGCGACGACATAGCGCAGGCCGGCGCGGCCAATTCCGGTTGAGTGCCCACGAGCGTCGGCCAGTCTCGACCGCTTCCCTCATAGTGCCGCGTAGCTGGTAGTGCGCCCCGGCCAACGCGGGCAGCCAGATGAACAGGCGCGGATCGCTGGGGCTGAGGCGGATCCCTTTTCGGCCTGTGCGATCGCCTCCTCCGGCCGGCCGGCGTAGAGGTACATCTGCCCGAGGTGGACGTGAGCGGCGGCAAAGCTCGGGTTGAGCTTGATCGCCTCCTCGAAACTCCGCGATCGCGCGATCGGAGCGGCGCGTCCACATGCAGACCAGACCGAGGGCAGAAGCGGGCATTCGGATAGCGGGCGATCGAGAGCGACCGCCCGCTGCGCCAGCTCGTAGGCCTCGGCATAGTTGGCTTCGGCATTCTCCGCCCAGCCGAGATAGGCCGCGTTCAAGACCGCGATCGCCAGCGCCGCGGTGGCCTGCGGATATTGCGGCATCGATCGCCAGCGCGCGCCGGAAATAGGCCTGCGCCTCGATGTTGTCCGCCTTGGTGTGCCGGTAATGGTGCCACATGCCGCGCTGATAGAGTTCGTAGGCGTCCTCGCTGTGCTGCGGCCGCTCGGCGATGCGCTCGCGTTCGAATTTGAGGAGTTCCGGCTCGATCGCGCCGGCGATAGCGTGGGTGATCTCGTCCTGCAGCTCGAACAGATCGGTGAGGTCGCGATCGTACCTCTCGGCCATGATGTGATGGTTGGTATCGGCCTGGATCAGCTGCGCCGTGACGCGTACCCGACGGCCCGATTTGCGCACGCTGCCTTCGAGCGACATAGCGCACGCCCAGCTCCTCGCCGACCTTCTTGATGTCGACGGTCTTGCCCTTGTAGGTGAAGGTCGAGTTGCGGGCGATGACCGGGAAGGCGCGCCAGCCGGCGAGCATCGAGATGATGTCCTCGGTGATGCCGTCGGCGAAGAACTCCTGCTCCGGATCGCCGCTGAAATTTGCGAACGGCAAGACCGCGATGGCGCGGCGATCGTCGAACCCCGGCGGGCTCGCCGAGCCGACACGCGGCAGCGCTGCGAGCGTCTGCCGACTGCTCCGCGATGTCACCGGCCATCCGGTAGACGCGGATCGGTCTGCGCGATGTTCTTGAGGTTCTGCGGGCCGAGATCCTCGAAATCGAAATCGACCTTGCCGGCGACCTGATCATGGACGATCTCCGAGACGTAGACGCTGCCCGGCTCGGCCAGCGCCTCGAGCCGCGCCGCGATGTTGACGCCGTCGCCGAAGACATCGCCGTCCTCGACGATGATGTCGTCGAGATTGATCCCGATGCGGAGCGCGACGCGCTGTTCGGGCAGCAGCGCCTGGTTCATTCGCGCCACCGCATCGCGCAGCGGCGGCGGCGCAACGCACCGCCTCGACGACGCTGTCGAACTCGACGAGCACCACGTCCGCCGGTCCACCTGATGATATTTCCGCCGGATTTGAGGACCTGCGGCTCGATGATCTCGGTCCGGAAGAGGCTCAGCCGGCGAAGCTCTCCGCCTCGTCTCCCGGGCACGAGCCGGCTGTAGCCGGCGAACAGGATTGCCGCGAGCCGGCGCTTGACATGCCCCTTCGTGTCCGCTGACACGGCTGCTTCGCCCTATCAAAACGGCGGCAGAGATACCTCGTGCTCTATCGTTCGAGTGCGAAATCGATCGCTGTTAACGTTAGCAGACAGCGGGGTCAGGGAAAGTGGCGGTCAAAGAGCGAAGCGCAACACTCGGAAGCAGTAGCTACGCGGCCTCTCTTCAGTCCTCGTCCTCGGCGCCGGTCGGACCGGAATCCTTGCCCTTGGCCGCGGGATCGCGGTCGACCAGTTCGATCACCGCCATCGCCGCATCGTCGCCATAGCGGAATCCGGCCTTGACGATGCGGGTATAGCCGCCGGCTCGAGCTGCGTAGCGCTGCGGCCAAGGATCGTCATCAGCTTGTCGGCCAGCGGCACGTATCCTGCAGCGCAGCGATCGCGCTGCCGCCGGCCTGCCAGCCCGCCATGCTTGCCGAGCGTGATCAGCCGCTCGACGATCGGGCGCAAATCCTTGGCCTTGGGCAGAGTCGTCGTGATCTGCTCGTGCTTTATGAGGGCAGGCGGCGAGGTTTTCGAACATCGCCTTGCGGTGAGCGGATTTGCGGCTGAAGCTGCGGCCGCGGAGGCGATGGCGCATGGGATCCTCAGTAGGGCTCGTCGAGCCGCTTGGCCAGTTCTTCGATGTTCTCCGGCGGCCAGCCCGGGATCTCCATGCCGAGATGCAGCCCCATCTGGGCCAAGCACTTCCTTGATCTCGTTCAGCGACTTGCGGCCGAAGTTCGGCGTCCGCAGCATCTCCGCCTCGGTCTTCTGCACGAGATCGCCGATATAGACGATGTTGTCGTTCTTCAGGCAGTTGGCCGAGCGCACCGACAGCTCGAGCTCGTCGACCTTGCGCAGCAGGTTCTTGTTGAACGGCGGCTCGGCTCGGCGATCGCCTCCGACCGGCTGGCTTGCGGCTCCTCGAAATTGATGAAGAGCTGCAGCTGGTCCTGCAGGATGCGGGCGGCGAGCGCCACCGCGTCCTCGGGCGTGACCGCGCCGTTGGTCTCGACCCGCATGGACAGCTTGTCGTAGTCGGTCACCTGGCCGACGCGGGTGTTCTCGACCCGGTAGGACACCTTGCGCACCGGGCTGAACAGCGCATCGACCGGGATCAGGCCGATCGGCGCGTCCTCCGGCCGGTTCTGCGTCGCCGGCACATAGCCCTTGCCGGTCTCGACGGTGAGCTCCATCGTCGATGCTTGGCGCCGCTTGTCGAGCGTGCAGATCACCAGATCGGGGTTCAGGATCTCGATGTCGTGGCCGGTCTCGATCGCGCCGGCGCGGCACCTCGCCCGGCCCGCTGGCGCGCAGGCGCATCCGCTTCGGGCCTTCGCCGTGCATGCGCAGGCCGATGCGTCTTGACGTTGAGGACGATGTCGGTGACGTCCTCGCGCACGCCCGGGATCGACGAGAACTCGTGCAGCACGCCCTCGATCTGCACCGAGGTGACCGCGGCACCCTGCAGCGAGGACAGCAGCACGCGGCGCAGCGCGTTGCCGAGCGTCAGGCCGAAGCCGCGCTCGAGCGGCTCGGCGACGACCGTGGCAACGCGCTTCGGATCGTCTCCCGACTCGACCGACAAGCTGCTTCGGCTTAATCAGCGTCTGCCAGTTTTTCTGAAGCACGAGCTTGACCTCAGTCGTTGCGATGCGCGGCGTCTGTCCGCAATGCAGAGCCGGCGGTCGACCGGCGGCGTTCGTCCGAGGTATCTGCGGCGTCCGCCGCGACTCATGGCGGCGGACTCGCGCATCAGACGCGGCGCCGCTTGGGCGGCCGGCAGCCGTTATGCGGGATCGGCGTCACGTCGCGGATCGAGGTGATCGTGAAGCCGACCGCCTGCAGCGCCCGCAGCGCCGATTCGCGGCCCGAGCCCGGACCCTTGACCTCGATCTCGAGCGTGCGCATGCCGTGCTCCATGGCCTTGCGGCCGGCATCCTCGGCGGCGACCTGCGCCGCGTAAGGCGTCGATTTGCGCGAACCCTTGAAGCCCTGGCTGCCCGACGACGACCACGCGATCGTATTGCCCTGGGCGTCGGTGATCGTGATCGATCGTGTTGTTGAAGCGTGGCGTTGACATGCGCGACGCCCGAGGTGATGTTCTTGCGCTCGCGCCGCCGCAGGCGCGGCGCTGCTGCTGCTTTCGCCATCTATCGCTTTCGCCGTTCGAGTTCGACCGGTGCGACCTATTTCTTCTTGCCGGCGATCGGCCGCGCCGGGCCCTTGCGCGTCCGCGCGTTGGTGTGTGCGTGCGCTGGCCGCGCACCGGCAGCCCCTTGCGGTGACGCAGCCCGCGATAGCAGCCGAGATCCATCAGCCGCTTGATGTTCATCGCGACCTGTCGCCGCAGATCGCCCTCGACCGTGTAATCGCGGTCGATCAGCTCGCGGACCCGCAGGACCTCGTCGTCGGTCATCTCGTGCACCCGCCGCTCGATCGGGATGCCGATCTCGGCTGCAGATCTCCATGCGCCTTCGTGCGGCCGATGCCGTGGATGTAGGTCAAGCCGATCGGCACCCGCTTCTGGTTGGGTATGTTTACGCCAGCGATGCGCGCCACCTGCGCTTCTCCTCAAAACCGGAAATACGGGTCTAGGGTCCGCTCCTCGACGGGGCGGGCATTATATGGATCGATGTGCCGGCGTCAATGCCTGGTTAGCAACCGGCGGCTACCTCCGGGCAGACACGGCGATCGCTGCCGCGAGCGCGGCCTCGTCGTAGGCGTGGTCGTCGAGCTTGCCGGCCTGATAGTCGATATAGGCCTGCATGTCGAAATGTCCGTGGCCGCACAAGTTAACGAGGATTGTGCGCGAGATGCCCTCCGCCTTGCAGCGCAGCGCCTCGTCGATCGCGCCCCGCACGGCGTGGTTGGCTTCCGGGAGCCGGCAGGATGCCCTCGGTGCGGGCGAACTGCAGGCCCGCTGCGAAAGCAGTCGGTTTGTGCAAGGGCGCGGGATTCGATGAGCCCCAGCTCTTGCAGCAAGCTCACCGAGCGGCGCCATGCCGTGATACGCGCAGGCCGCCGCGCATGAAAGCCCGGCGGCACGAAGGTCGAGCCCAGCGTGTGCATCTTGACGAGCGGCGTCAGGTGCCCGGTGTCGCCGAAATCGTAGGCGTACTTGCCGCGCGTCAGGCTCGGGCAGGCCGCCGGCTCGCACGCGATGACGCGGCGGCTTTGGACCGCCGCGCAGCTGCGGCGCCGATGAACGGGAACGCGATGCCCGGCGAAGTTGCGAGCCGCCGCCGGTGCAGCCGACGATGATGTCGGGGTAGTCGCCGGCCATCTCGAGCTGCGCCATGGCCTCCTGGCCGATGACGGTCTGGTGCAGCAGCACGTGGTTGAGCACGCTGCCGAGCGAGTATTTGGTGTCGGCGTCGCTGCGCGGCGACCTCGACCGCCTCGCTGATCGCGATGCCGAGGCTGCCCGGGCGAGTCGGGTGTTCCTGGCGAGGATCGCGCGCCCGGCATTGGTCTCGGTGCTCGGGCTGGCGACGCACCGCGCGCCCCAAGGTCTCCATCAGCGCCTGCGATACGGCTTCTGGTCGAAGCGACACGCTGCACCATGAAGACGCGCACGTCGAGACCGAAGCAGCGCGCCGGCGAAGGCGAGCGCCGAACCCCACTGCCCGGCGCCGGTCTCGGTCGTGAGCCGCCTGACGCCCGGCTTCCTTGTTGTAGAAGGCCTGCGCCACGGCGGTGTTGGGCTTGTGGCTGCCGGCCGGGCTCACGCCTTCGTACTTGTAGTAGATCCGGGCCGGCGTATCGAGCGCCTGCTCCAGCCGGCGCGCGCGGATAGAGCGGCGACGGCCGCCACTGCCGGTAGACGTCGCGGACCGGCTCGGGGATCTCGATCGTCGCGCTCGGCCGACACCTCCTGCTGGATCAGCGCCATCGGGAACAGCGGCTCGAGATCGTGCGGGTCCGACCGGCTGCAGCGTGCCGGGATGCAACACCGGCGTCGGGCGGCCGCGGCAGATCGGCGACGATGTTGTACCAATCCTTCGGGATTCTGGATTCATCGAGCAGATATTTGACCAGTGTCAGGCATAAGCTCCTCCCGGTTCAGCCGCTCACCGGCGCCTTCCAGATTCCGCGCTCCTGCATAAGCCGGATCTGGGGATCGATCACCTCGCGCTTGTATTCGGCATGCCGGCCGGGAATTTTGTCGACATAGAGATTCTTGGGGTAGATCGGCTGCTCGTAGATGATCTGCGCCAGCTCGGCGCGGATGTCCTTGGCCCAGTTCGTCACCTGGGCAGCTTTGCCGGTGGTGGCGCAGCGCCTCGATGTTGATCACGCCGGCGACGAAGGTGGAGCCGTTGGTGTCGCGCTGCTTGCCGACGACTGGCGCCGCGATAGTCGACGATCATCGACTGGCCGCCACCGGCGTCGATCGGTGTCTCGCTGTCCGGGTAGAGGTGATAGCCGCCGATGTTAGGCGCGACGACGTACATGTTGTTTTCGAGCGCGCGCGCCCGGTTGGAGATCTCGAAGAAATCGTTCTCGGTGAAGGGCGCCGGCAGCGAGGCGCGATAGACCACCTCGGCGCCGTTCAGCGCGAGACCGCGGCCGTTCTCGGGGTAGTTGCCCTCCATCGCCATCATGATCCCGAAGCGGCCGATCGCCGTGTCGGCGACCGGCCAGAACGCCTGCAAGTGTGCGGCCGTATTTCTCGACCCACCAATCGAAGAGGTCGTGCGGCGAGACCGAGCGCTCGCACGGCAGCAGCGCCGAGATCTTGTAGTGTTTCAATATGACGGCGCCGTCCGGATCGATGACAAAGCCGATGTTGAAGAACCGATCCGGCCAATCCTCGTGGCGCGCCTTGGCCTGCGCCATGATGAACACGCCCCAGCTGCGGGCGAGGCGCCCGAGGCCGATCGGTCTCCGGGCCGGGAATGTCGATCGCGCAGGTCCGCGCGAACTCGGCGTGATCGACGTCGAGGACCTCGTCGTTGAAGCCCTGCAGCGCGCCCTCGGGGATGGCGACGAGGCGGACCGGGATGTCGAGGTTCGACAGCCAGAACGCCGCCTTGGTCAGGCTTTCCAGATGCTCGAGGTTCTTCTCGATGTCCTCGCGGCGGCGAATGCCCCAGAAGCTCGGGATCAGCCCGACCGCGGTATAGGGTTCGATCATGCCCATCCCCGTCCACGACATCGACCGTCGGGCCGAGAATGTCAGATCCCGGCGCGTCGGGCTATTTCCCGACCTCGCGGCAACGCGAAAGGCCTCATCCCAGGATCGTTTCGATTTCGCGGGTGACCGCGTCGATCTCGGCCATGCCATCGACCGGGCGCAGGATCCCGCGGTCGCGGTAATACGGCAGGATCGGCGCGGTCTGACTGACGATAGACTTCGAGCCGCGCCTCGACCGTCTCCGGCCTGTCGTCGGCGCGGCATGCGAATCTGCAGCTGCCGCAGACGTCGCAGACCCCGTCGACGCTGCGGCCGGTTGTAGCTGCTCGTGATAGCTGGCGCCGCATCTGCTGGCAGCTGAAGCGTCCGGCAGATGCGATCGATCAGAGCCGGCCTCGTCGACCTCGAATCAGGATCACGTGGTCGAGCCGACGACCGCGGCTCGCCGAGCATCGCGTCGAGCGCCTCGGCCTGCGGCACGGTGCGCGGAAAGCCGTCGAGAATAAAGCCGCTGCGGCAATCCGGCTCGGCCGATGCGCTCGGCGATCATGTCGATGATGATGTCGTCGGGGACGAGCTGGCCGGCATCCATGATGCTCTTGACCCGCAGCCCGAGCTCGCTGCCGGAGGCGATCGCCGCGCGCAGCATGTCGCCGGTGGAGAGCTGGATGATGCCGTGGTGTCTGCTCGAGCCGCTTTGCCTGGGTGCCCTTGCCGGCGCCCGGTGGCCCGAGCAGGATCGACATTCATCCGCGGCGTCCCCGCAGCTTGGCCTTCTTGATCAGCCCCTCATATTGATGCGCCAGCAGGTGCGAGTGGATCTGCGCGACGGTGTCCATCGTGACGCTGACGACGATCAGGAGACTGGTGCCGCCGAAATAGAACGGAACCGAATATTCCGAGATCAGGATCTCCGGCAGGATGCACACCGCCGACAGATAGGCGGCGCCGACCACGGTCAATCGGGTCAGCACATAGTCGAGATAGTCGGCGGTGTTCTTCCCGGGCCGGATGCCAGGGATGAACCCGCCGTATTTGCGCAGATTGTCCGCCGTCTCGGTCGGGTTGAAGACGATCGCGGTGTAGAAGAAGCAGAAGAAGCACGATCAAGCCGACATAGAGCGCCATGTAGAGCGGCGTGCCATGCGCCAGATAGGCCGTGATCTCACCGAGCCAGCCAAAGCTCTGCCCGTTCGCCTCGAAATTCGCGACCGTCGCCGGCAGCAGCAGCAGCGAGGAGGCGAAGATCGGCGGAATGACGCCCGAGGTGTTGAGTCTTCAGCGGCAGATGCGAGGCCTCGCCGCCGAACATGCTTGTTGCCGACCTGCCGCTTTGGGTACTGCACGAGAATTCGCCGCTGCGCGCGCTCCATGAACACGATGAAGCGCGACGACGCCGACCGACATCGCCAGGAAGATGATGATGAAGACGGTCGAGATCGCGCCGGTGCGGCCGAGTTCGAGGGTCGACGCCAGGGCGTGCGGCAGGTTGCGCGACGATGCCGGCCATGATGATCAGCGAGATGCCGTTGCCGATGCCGCGCGCGGTGATCTGCTCGCCGAGCCACATCAGGAACACGGTGCCGCTGGTCAGGGTCACCACCGTGCACCAGCCGGAAGAACAGTCCGGGGTCGATAACAGCGGATTGGGCGTCGGCGCGCATGCCCTCGAGCCCGACCGCGATCCCGTAGGCTTGGACAGCCGCCAGCAGCACCGTGCCGAAGCGGGTGTATTGGTTCAGCTTCTTGCGCCCGCTCTCGCCCTCCTTCTTCAGCGCTTCAAGGGTCGGCGAAACCGCGGTCAGCAGCTGGATGATGATCGAGGCCGAGATGTACGGCATGATGTTGAGCGCAAAGATCGTCATGCGCCCGAGCGCGCCGCCCGAGAACATGTCGAACATGCCGAGGATGCCGCCGGCATTGCGCGAGAAGAGATCCTGCAGGATCGCGGGGTCGATGCCGGGGATCGGGATATAGGTGCCGAGCCGGTAGATCACCAGCGCGCCGAGCGTGAACCAGATCCGGCTCTTGAGCTCGGACGCCTTGGCAAAGGCCGAGAAATTGATGCTGGCTGCGAGTTGTTCGGCGGCTGACGCCATTTGATACCCATCCCTACCCAAAAGCCGGACGCGGCGGCGGCACGCGCCGCCCGAGGTCAGGCCGGCGGGGCGGCCGCCCCGCTCGCTGCCTGTTCGTGCGGCCGGCGCGAAGGATGACCTTGCCACCGGCATTCTCGACCGCGGCGATCGCCGCCTTCGACGCACCAGCCACCTCGATCGTGATCGCCGTGCGGATCTTGCCCTTGGCCAAGCAGGCGCACGCCGTCGCCGAGCCGGCGGAGCATCCCGGACGCCACGAGCTGCCGCGCCGTCGAGTCTGTCCTCGGGCTTGAGCTTACCGACTATCGAGCGCAGTCTGCAGCCGGTCGAGATTGACGACCTTGAAGTCCTTGCGGAAACATGCTGTTGTTGAAGCCGCGCTTCGGCAAGCGGCGATGAAGCGGGGTCTGGCCGCCTTCAAAACCGTTGAGCGCGACGCCGGTCCGCGCGGTTTGACCCTTGCCGCCGCGCGCGGCCGTCTTGCCCTTGCCCGAACCGATGCCGCGCCCGACCCGCTTAGCCCGGTAATGCGCCCCGGAATTGTCCCTGATCTCGTTGAGCTTCATCGTGCCGATCACTCATCCACAACACGCACGAGGTGCTTGACCTTGTTGATCATGCCGCGGACCGCCGGGCGTATCCTCGAGCACGCGCCGCCGGTGCAGCTTGTTGAGCCCGAGTCCCTTCAGGGTTGCCCGCTGGTCGGGCTTGCGGCCGATCGGGCTTCCGGTCTGCTCGACGGTGACCGACTTTCTGCCGTCCATCATGCATTCTCGCGAGCTTCGGCGTCGCGATGGCCGAGGATCTCGCCGACCCTCTTGCCGCGCCGCGCCGCCACGGCGCGCGGGCTGGTTGCCCGGCCGAGCGCCGCGAAGGTCGCCTTGATCATGTTGTGCGGGTTGGGGCTGCCGATCGATTTGGCGACGACGTCGTGGACCCCGAGAGCTTCGAAGATCGCGCGCATCGGGCCGCCGGCGATGATCCCGGTGCCCGCCTTGGCGGCGCGCACGATCACCTGCCCGGCGCCGTAGCCGCTGACGATGTCGTGATGCAAGGTGCGGCCTTCGCGCAGCGGCACGCGGATCATGCCGCGCCGTGCCTGCTCGGTGGCCTTGCGGATGGCCTCGGGCACCTCGCGCGCCTTGCCGGCGCCGTAGCCGACCCGGCCCTTTCTGTCGCCGACGACGACGAGCGCGGCGAAGCCGAAACGCCGGCCGCCCTTGACCACCTTGGCCACGCGGTTGATGTTGACGAGCTTTTCGGTGAACTCGGTCTCGTCGCGCTCGCGCGGCTGGCGGTCGCCGTCGCCTCGTCCTCGCCGCTCCGAGTGTGACGCGTCGTCGTGCGTGCCATCCCGATCCCTTCAGAAGTCGAGGCCGCCCTCGCGGGCGGCATCGGCCAGGGCCTTGACCCGGCCATGGAACAGATAGCGCGCCGCGATCGAACACGACGCGCTCGACGCCGGCCGCCTTGGCGCGTTCGGCGATCAGCTTGCCGACGGCGCCTGCGGCAGTCACGTCGGCGCCGGTCTTCGAGGCTCGGTCCTGAGACCGCCGTCGAGGCTCGAGGCCGCTGCGAGCGTGCGGCCGGCCGCATCATCGATGATCTGCGCATAGATATGCTGCGACGACCGGAATACCGAAAGCGCGCGGGCGATTGTTTGCGACGCGTCGCAACTATGCCCGGACCCGCTGGCGGCGGCGCAGGAAGAGAGCTTCTGGATTTTTCCGACATCGCGCGTTACTTCTTCTTGCCTTCCTTGCGGCGAACCGTCTCGGTTGCGTATTTGATGCCTTTGCCCTTGTAGGGCTCGGGCGGCCGGTAAGCGCGGATCTCGGCGGCGATCTGGCCCGACCTCGCTGGCGGTCAGCCCCGCTGACGGTAATCACGGTCGGCCTTTCGCAGGTTATCCTGACGTCATCGGGGATCGGGAATGGGATATCGTGGCTGTAGCCGAGCTGCAGGTTGAGGGTACCGCCCTGCACCTGAGCGCGATAGCCGACGCCCGTTGATCTCGAGATTGACCGGAAAAGCCGGTCGACAACCCCGGTAACCATATTGTTGATCAGCGCCCGGGTCGTTCCCCACATCGCACGCGAGTGCTTGGTGTCGTTCTTTGGCGCGATCGTAACCGTCGCCGTCGACGATCGAGGTGGTGACCTCGTTGCTGACGCACGAGGCTCAACGCGCCCAGCTGGCCCTTGGCGGTCAGCGTCTGACCAGCAAGCTGAACCTCGACGCCGCTCGGGATCGTTACCGGATACTTGCCAATGCGCGACATCGCGGTACCTCAGAACACTCGGCACAGCACCTCGCCGCCGACTTTGGCGGCGCGGGCCTCGTTGTCCGACATGACCCCCTCGGGGTCGACAGAATGGCAGATTCCGAGCCCGTTGTATACTCGCGGCAGATCGGCAATCCGCGAATAGACGCGCCGGCCCGGCTTCGACACCCGCGCGATCTCGCGGATCACCGGCTCGCCGTCGACGTATTTCAGCTCGATCTTCAGCTCGGCGACGCCCTGACGGACATGCTCGCGGGTGAAGCCGCGGATATAGCCCTCGCGCTTCAGCACTTCGAGCACATTGGCCCGAAATTTCGAGGCGGGCGCGGCGATCACGGCCTGACGTGCCCTCTGCCCGTTGCGGATCCGGGTCAGCATATCTCCGAGAGGATCGCTCATCGACATCGCCGGGATGCCTCCTACCAGCTCGACTTTACCATGCCCGGGATCTGCCCGGACGAGGCGAGCTCGCGCAACGCGATCCGCGAGAGCTTGAACTTCCGGTAATACCCGCGCGGACGGCCAGTCAGCACGCAGCGGTTGCGAACCCGCGTCCTCGAGCCGTTGCGCGGCAGCTCGGGCGAGCTTGAGCTGCGCCGCAAACCGCTCCTCCGGCGGCGCATCCCGGTCGATCGCGATCGCCTTCAGGCGCATCGCGTCTTCCGGCGATGCTGCTTGGCCAGCTTGTCTCGCCGCGTGTTCTTCTCGATCGAGCTCTTCTTTCGCCATATGGCTTAGCCCTACACCAGTTAGTTGGCAAACGGCATGTCGAACCCTTTGAGAAGCGCCTTGGCTTCCGCGTCGGTTCTCGCCGTGGTGACGACGACGACGTTCATCCCACGCACGGCATCCACACGGTCGTAGTCGATCTCGGGGAAGACGATTTGCTCCCTGAGGCCGAGAGCGAAATTGCCGCGCCCGTCGAAGCTCCTGCCGGAGATGCCGCGGAAATCGCGCACCCGCGGCAGCGCCACGGTGATCAGGCGGTCGAGGAACTCGTACATGCGCTGCCCGCGCAGCGTCACCTTGACAGCCGATCGGCATGTCCTTGCGCAGCTTGAAGGTCGCGATCGATCGCTTCGCTCTCGTGATCGACCGGATGCTGACCGGTGATCGCGGTCAGGTCGCTGGCCGCGGCATCGGCCTTCTTGCTGTCCTGCACCGCCTCGCCGACACCAATATTGACGACGATCTTCTCCAGGCGCGGCACCTGCATCGGGTTCTTGTAGCCGAACTCCTGCATCAAGGCCGGATGGACGGTCGTCCGGTAACGCTCCTGCAAGCGGGTCGGCACTCATCGCTTCACCGGTCGATGACTTCACCAGAGCGGCGGGCGAAGCGGACCTTGCGGCCGTCGCCGAGACGCCGGAAGCCGACGCGGGTCGGCTTGTCGCGATTGCGGATCGATATGCGCGATGTTGGAAATATGGATCGTCAGTTCCTTCTCGACGATGCCGCCGGGATCGCCCATGCGCGGCCGGGTATGGCGTTTGGCGAGGTTGACCCCCTGCACGATGGCCGCGCAATTCAGCCGGAAAGACGCGCAGCACCTCGCCCTGTCTTGCCCTTGTCGCGGCCGCTGATGACGACGACGTTGTCGCCCTTCTTGATCTTCAGCTTCGGCCATCACAGCACCTCGGGCGCGAGCGACACGATCTTCATAAATCTGCGGGCCCGCAGCTCGCGCGTGACCGGCCCGAAGATGCGGGTGCCGATCGGCTCGCCCTGATGGGTGATCAGAACCGCGGCGTTGCGGTCGAAGCGGATCGCGCTGCCGTCGGTGCGGCGGATCTCCTTTGCCGTGCGCACGATGACCGGCGCGGTGCACGTCGCCCTTCTTGACCCGGCCGCGCGGGATCGCCTCCTTGACCGAGACGATGATCACGTCGCCAACCGTCGCGGTCTTGCGTTTCGATCCGCCCAGCACCTTGATGCACTGCACGCGGCGTGCGCCGGAATTGTCGGCGACGTCGAGGTTGGTCTGCATCTGGATCATGCGGCATCTCCGCCGCTTCAGCCGGCTCGACGGCGCGATCTCCGGGGCGTCAGCGATCGGCGCCGCCTCACCGTCCGACCGCCCGCGCGGCGGCGACAGCCTCGCCGGGGCCTTCCAGCACCACCCAGTGCTTGCGCTTTGAAATCGGGCGGCTTTCCTCGATCCGGACGGTGTCGCCGGCGTGGTAGCTTGTTGTGCTCGTCGTGCGCCGCGTACTTCTTCGAGTGCGTGATGAACTTCTTGTAGACGGGGTGCATCACCCGCCGCTCGACCGCGCACGATCACCGTCTTGTCGCAGGCGTCGCTGACGACGACCCCCTGGAGGATGCGCTTCGACATTCGACTCTTCCTCTAGGACGCCTTGCGGCTGCCGCTCGCCCAGAACGGTCTTGATGCGGGCGATGTCGCGTCGCACCTGCCGCACCCGCGCGGTATTCTCGAGCTGGCCGTTGGCGCGCTGGAAGCGCAGGTTGAAGATCTCCTGGCCGAAGACGTTCGAGTTGCTCGGCCAGCTCATCGTCGGTCTTGGCCCGCACATCGGCCACCTTCATCAGCCGGTCTCCTCGCCCTGGCGCACGACAAAGCGCGTCGCCGATCGGCAGCTTGGCGGCGGCCAGACGCAAATGCCTCGCGCGCGACATCGGGCGTCACGCCGTCCAGCTCGAACATGATCCGTCCGGGCTTGACCCGGCATATCCAGAATTCGGGCGAACCTTTGCCGCTGCCCATGCGAACTTCGGCCGGCTTCGTGGAAACCGGGACATCCGGGAAGATGCGGATCCAAACCCGGCCCGCGCGGCGTGATATGGCGCGTAATCGCCCGCCGCGCCGCCTCGATCTGGCGCGCGGTGATGCGGCCCGGATCGGCAGCCTTCAGACCGTAGGCGCCAAAATTGAGCGTCGTGCCGCCCTTGGCGAGACCGTGGACGCGGCCCTTATGCGCCTTGCGATACTTGCTTCGCTTCGGGCTCAGCATGAGCAGTCTCATCCCAACGCGGTCTCGCGCCGGCCGCCGCTCGTGGCCCGCGCGGCTGCCGCCTCGGTCATGCGCTTGTCCTGCGCCATCGGGTCGTGGGCGAGGATCTCGCCCTTGAACACCCAGACCTTGACGCCGCAGACGCCGTAGGTCGTCTTGGCGGTGCCGTAGCCGAAATCGACATCGGCGCGCAGCGTATGCAGCGGCACCCGGCCCTCGCGATACCACTCCATGCGGGCGATTTCGGCGCCGCCCAGCCTGCCGGAGCAGTTGATCCGGATGCCCTGCGCGCCGAGCCGCATCGCCGATTGGACCGCGCGCTTCATCGCCCGGCGAAACGCGACGCGGCGCTCCAGCTGCTGCGCGATGCCGTCGGCGATCAGCTTGGCCTCGATCTCGGGCTTGCGGATCTCGACGATGTTGAGGCTGACCTCGCTGTTGGTGAGCTTGGCGATGTCGCCGCGCAGTTTCTCGATGTCCGCGCCCTTTTTGCCGATCACGACGCCCGGCCGCGCCGAATGGAGCGTGATCCGGGTCTTCTGGCGGCGCGTTCGATGACGCACCCGCGACACCGCCGCTTGGCTCAGCCGCCGCTGCGAGAACCTGCGCAGGTCCGAGGTCGTCGAGCAGCAGGTTGCCGTATTCCTTCCGCGCGAACCAGCGGGAATCCCAGGTGCGATTGATGCCGAGCCGCAGCCCGATCGGATTGACCTTCTGACCCATTACGCACTCTCCTCCGGCACGCTCGCGGACGATGACCGTCAGATGCGCGAAAAGCTTCTCGACCCGCGCCGAGCGGCCGCGGCCGCGGGTGTGAAACCGCTTCATGACAAAGGCGCGGCCGACCGTGGCCTCCTTGACGTAGAGGCGGTCGACATCGAGCTGGTGATTGTTCTCGGCATTGGCGATCGCAGCCTGCAGCACCTTCTTGACGTCGCGGGCGATGCGGCGGTGCGAGAAGGTCAGTTCGGCCAGCGCCGAGCGACGCATCTTGCCGCGGATCGTCTGGGCGACGAGATTGAGCTTGCGCGGGCTGGTGCGCAGCCCGCGTAAGACAAGCCTGAGCCTCGGTCTCGTCGAGGCGGCGTGCGGCGCGCTTGCTTGCCCATCTCAGCTCCTCCTCGCCCGCTTGTCGCCGGCGTGGCCGTAGAAGGTTCGGGTCGGCGCAAACTCGCCGAGCTTGTGACCGATCATGTTCTCGGTAACCAACACCGGAATGAACTTGTGGCCGTTATAGACGCCGAAGGTGAGTCCGACGAACTGCGGAAAGATCGTCGACCGGCGCGACCAGGTCCTGATGACTTGATTGCGTCCCGAGCCGCGCGCTTCTTCCGCCTTTTTCAGGAGGTAACCGTCGACAAACGGCCCCTTCCAAACCGAGCGTGCCACGCTCTTCTCTCCGTTCTACCGCTTGTGGCGACGCCGGACGATCAGCCGGTCGGTCGCCTTGTTGTGCCGCGTCTTCTTGCCCTTGGTCGGCTTGCCCCACGGCGTGACCGGATGACGGCCGCCCGAGGTGCGGCCCTCGCCGCCGCCGTGCGGATGGTCGATCGGGTTCATCGCCACGCCTCGCACCGACGGCCGACGGCCCAGCCATCGATTGCGTCCAGCCTTGCCGATGACGATGTTCTGCTGATCGGGGTTCGAGACGGCGCCGATCGTCGCCCGGCATTCGGCGCGCACCATGCGCAGCTCTCCGGACGACAGACGCAGCAGCGCGTAGCCCTGGTCGCGGCCGACGAGCTGGGCGTAAGTCCCGGCCGCGCGGGCGATCTGGCCGCCCTTGCCCGGTTTCATCTCGACATTGTGGATGATCGTGCCGAGCGGCATGCTGCGCATCGGCATCGTGTTGCCCGGGCTTGACGTCGACCCTCTCGCCCGGACACGACCGTATCCCCGGCCTGCAGCCGCTGCGGCGCCAGGATGTAGGCGAGTTCGCCGTCCTGGTAACGGATCAGCGCGATGAACGCGGTTCGGTTCGGATCGTATTCCAGGCGCTCGACAGTCGCCGGCATATCGACCTTGACGCGCTTGAAGTCGACGATCCGGTAGCGCCGCTTGTTGCCGCCGCCGCGCCAGCGCATCGTGATCCGGCCGGTGTTGTTGCGACCGCCCTTGCCGCCGCAGTCCTTCGGTCAGCGCCCTGACCGGCTTGCCCTTCCACAACTCGCTGCGGTCGACAATGACCAGCTGCCGCCGTGACGGCGTCGTCGGATTGAAGGTTTTCAATGCCATCGCGTCAGATCCCCGCCGTCACGTCGATCCGCTGGCCCTCGCCGAGCGTGACGATCGCCTTCTTGTAGTCCGAACGCCGGCCGAGGCGACCGCGAAAACGCTTGAGCTTGCCCTGCACCCGGATCGTGTTGACCGCCTTCACCTTGACGCTCGAACAGCCCCTCGACCGCCGCCTTGACCTCGCGCTTGGTGGCGGCAAGCGGCACGCGAAAGATCACCTGGTTGTGTTCGGAGACGTTCGTCGCCTTTTCGGTGATCACCGGAGCCCGGACGATGTCGTACATCTGCTGGCGCGTCAGCTTCGTCTCGGCGCGGCGGAATGACGCGAAACCGGCTCATTTGAGGCGCTCCTCGAGACGCTGCACCGCCTCGCGGGTCAGGACCAGCATGTCCCGGCGCAGGATGTCGTAGACATTGGCGCCCTGCTGCGGCAGCACGTCGACGCGCGGCAGATTGCGGGCAGCGCGCGCGAGACCCTCGTCGACCGACCAATCCGTCGATGATCAGGACCGAGTCCCAGCCGAGCGCCGCGAGCCGCGCCTCGAGCGCCTTGGTCTTGGCCTCGCTGAAACGGGCTTCGTCGATCACTACGAGCTTGCCCTCGCTCTGCTTCGCCGAGAGGGCGGTCTTGAGCCCGAGCCGCCGCACCTTCTTCTGCAGGTCGAAGGCGTGGCTGCGCACCACCGGCCCGAAAATCACTGGCGCCGCCGCCGAAACTGCGGCGAACGCGTGCTGCCCTGGCGGGCGCGACCGGTGCCCTTCTGCTTGTAGGGCTTCTTGGTCGTTCCGCTGAATCTCGCTGATGCCCTTGGTCTTGTGGGTACCGGCACGGCGCTTTGCCAGCTGCCAGTTGACGACGCGGGCTAGGATGTCGCGGCGGACCGGAAGTCCGAACACCTCGTCGGCGAGCTCGATGTCGCCGACCTCCTCGTTGTCGAGATTGCGGACAGTCAGCTTCATTGGTCGCGCCTCGCCTCCGGCGCCGCCGCTTCCGCTGCGCCAGCCGCGGCGCGTCAGCTGTCGCGCACGGCGCCGCCGGGAACGGCAGCCCGTCGGGCATCTTGCGTTTGACGGCATCCTTGATCGAGCACGTAACCGCCCGGGCTGCCCGGCACCGAGCCCTTGATCATCAGGACGCCGCGCTCGGCATCGGCCGATGACCACCTCGAGGCTTTGCGTCGTCACCCGCGCGGCGCTCCGAGATGGCCCGCCATCTTCTTGTTCTTGAAGGTCTTGCCCGGGATCCTGCCGCTGACCGGTCGAACCATGGCTGCGATGCGAGACCGAGACGCCGTGGGTCGCGCGCAGGCCGCTGAAATTATGCCGCTTCATGCCGCCGGCGAAGCCCTTGCCGATGCGTGGTGCCGGTGACGTCGACATACTGGCCGGGGAGGAAATGGGCGGCGGTGATCTCGGCGCCGACCGTCGACCAGCGCATCCTCGGAGACGCGGAACTCGGCGAGCCGCGCCTTCGGCTCGACCTTCGCCTTGGCGAAATGGCCGCGCTGCGGCTTGGTGACGTTCTTGACCTTGGCGGCGCCGACGCCGAGCTGCAGCGCGGTGTAGCCGTCCTTCTCCTGCGGTGCGCTGCGGCGACGACCTGGCAGTTGTCGAGGCTGCAGCACGGTCACCGGGACGTGGTTGCCCTCGCCGTCGAAGACGCGGGTCATGCCGAGCTTCTGCGCGATCAAACCGGTCCGCATCGTCGGTCCCCTAGAGCTTGATCTCGACGTCGACGCCGGCGGCGAGGTCGAGCTTCATCAGCGCGTCGACGGTCTGCGGCGTCGGGTCGACGATGTCGAGCACGCCGCTTGTGCGTGCGGATCTCGAACTGCTCGCGCGACTTCTTGTCGACATGCGGCGAGCGCAGCACCGTGAACTTCTCGATCTTGGTCGGCAGCGGGATCGGGCCGCGCACCCGCGCGCCGGTCCGCTTCGCCGTGTTGACGATCTCGCTGGTCGACTGATCGAGCACGCGGTGATCGTAGGCCCGCAGGCGGATTCGGATGTTCTGATTGTCCATCCATCATGTCTTCCGCTCCCGAGCGCGTGCCGCGCCCGTCGTTCGCTATTTCAGGATCTTGGCGACGACGCCGGCGCCGACGGTGCGGCCGCCCTCGCGGATCGCGAAGCGCAGGCCCTCGTCCATCGCGATCGGCACCAGGAGCTCGACCTCCATCGTGATGTTGTCGCCCGGCATCACCATCTCGGTGCCCTCGGGCAGCTTCACCGTGCCGGTCACATCGGTCGTGCGGAAATAGAATTGCGGCCGGTAATTGGCGAAGAACGGCGTGTGCCGGCCGCCCTCCTCCTTGGTCAGGACATAGGCCTCGCACTGGAAATGGGTGTGCGGCGTGATCGAGCCCGGCTTCGCCAGCACCTGGCCGCGCTCCACCTCCTCGCGCTTGGTGCCGCGCAACAGGACGCCGATATTGTCGCCCGCCTCGCCCTGGTCGAGCAGCTTGCGGAACATCTCGACCCCGGTCGCCACCGTCTTCGGCGGTCGGCCGCAGCCCGACGATCTCGACCTCGTCGCCGACCTTGACGATGCCGCGCTCGACCCGCCCGGTCACCACCGTGCCGCGCCCCGAGATCGTGAACACATCCTCGATCGGCATCAGGAACGGCCGGTCCTTGGCCCGCTCCGGCTGCGGGATGTAGCTGTCGACCGCCTCCATCAGCTCCAGGATCGACTCGTGCCCCGACCTCCGGGTCCGCGCCCTCCAAGCGCCGCCAGCGCCGAACCCTTGACCACCGGGATGTCGTCGCCCGGGAAGCCGTAGGACGACAACAGCTCGCGCATCTCCAGCTCGACCAGCTCGATCAGCTCCGGGTCGTCCACCATGTCGATCTTGTTCATGTAGACGACCAGCGACGGCACCCCGACCTGGCGCGCCAACAGGATGTGCTCGCGGGTCTGCGGCATCGGGCCGTCGGCCGCCGACACCACCAGGATCGCGCCATCCATCTGCGCCGCCCCGGTGATCATGTTCTTGATGTAGTCGGCATGGCCCGGGCAATCGACATGCGCGTAATGCCGCTTCGCCGTCTCGTACTCGACATGCGCCGTCGCGATCGTGATGCCGCGCGCCCGCTCCTCCGGCGCCTTGTCGATCTGGTCGTACGGCAGTGAACGTCGCGCCGCCGGTCTCCGCCAAAACCTTGGTGATCGCCGCCGTCAGCGTCGTCTTGCCATGGTCGATGTGACCGATCGTCCCGACGTTGCAATGCGGCTTCGTCCGCGCAAACTTTCGCCTTACCCATCGTTCTTCTCCGATTGCTCCTGCTCGAGCCGCAGCATCAGGCCATCTTGGCGCGGACTTCGTCCGCGACGGCCTGCGGCACCTGCTCGTAATGATCGAAATGCATCGTGTACTGGGCCCGGCCCTGGCTCATCGAGCGCAGCGTGTTGACATAGCCGAACATGTTGGCGAGCGGAGCAATACGTAACTGAACGAAGTACA